>Ga0194063_10001755_pt1 | contig 13848 bp, 11 predicted proteins | sample SepL3720m_MetaG_FD_155459 | JGI IMG/M metagenome (GOLD analysis project Ga0194063, IMG submission 155459) | Anoxic zone freshwater microbial communities from boreal shield lake in IISD Experimental Lakes Area, Ontario, Canada - Sep2016-L373-20m | ecosystem: Environmental > Aquatic > Freshwater... | reverse complement strand
GCCAACAGGCATCCTTGTTGGTGTCCAGGCACCATGCCAGTGCGGCGCCGGCGGCAAACCCAAGGTAACTGGCCGGCAGGTACTGCACATGCCCGTTATCGCCCCAGTCCGTGTTCAGGAATCCAACAGCCCCGTGTTTCAACCCATTTTCCGCAGCGTTCCGCAGGTTGGCCAGACAGTTATCCGTGCGCCCGGCCAGACTGTTCCAGGAGGATGTTCCCGGGCAGACATAGAAAGGAAGACCGGATGCCGCGAACTGTGCGCCATGTTCATCAAACGGATGATTCGCCTCATATCCCCATTCCAGCACAACCACATCCCGCGGCAATTCCGATACCAGTTCCGGATGGTGGATGATGATATCCCCCCAGAAATGCATCGTCCGCCCCTGTCGCTTGACCTGTTCATAGAGTTTGAGCAGGAAGTCCAGGTACACCCGGCCTTTACCCCGCTTCTCGCAAAGTTCCCTGCATTTCCCCTGTCCCAAATCCCAAGTCTCATCACATCCGACATTGAATTTCCGACTGGAAAAGTTGGGGAGCAACTCGCCATACAACTCCTCCATGAGTTCCAGACTTCGGGGATCGACGGGATTCAAACTGTTGGGCTCCGACCGGCGACCACCCCAGGGGACTTCATACCCATCCGGGCATTCAGCCAGGTCGTGATACCGGGGAAGTTTCAACCATCGCGCCATATGGCCGAAGGAATTCTGGTTTGGCACCAGGTCCACAAACCGGCTCCGGCAATACGCATCGAGTTCCCGGATTTCTCCGGCGGTCATGGGACTGGCATTCAGCCATACCTCCCGATGCCGGGAATAGGCAAAGGTGTGCTCGGTGTAGAGTTCAAGATGATTGATCTTCCATTCCGCCAACCGGTCAACCAAAGCAAACAGGGTTTCCATCGTCGGAACCTTGTCGCGACTGATATCCAGCATGACTCCCCGCACCGGAAAATCCGGATCGTCTTCGATGTCCAACAAGGGCAGCGCCCCTTCACTCTGACGGAGGATCTGGATCAGCGTCATGATCCCATAGAAAAGACCCTGCGCATCATGAGCTGTCAACAGAACGTGATCGGCATTCAGGGACAGCCGGTAGCCCTGCGGGTTCAGGACTGAACCGGGGTTAATATCCAGAACCACCGAACCGGCATACGTCTTGGCGACTATCCCGGTTCTGACACTCCAGTCCGACTTGACGAGTTTTCCCGCCTCACTCCGGAGTCGTTGCGCGATCCGGCTCGATTCAGCGGAGGCCGCGTCCACGACGATTTGCCTAATCCCAGAAAGAGTCAGAGCGCCACTCCGCATGACCATCGAACGCGGCTGGGGAAGCAGAACAAGGGAACCTGTATTGAGTTTAGACGACCGACAATGTTGCTGCACCATATGTCCCTGAAATCGTGTTCCAAGTTGAACGGGCACTTTACTCTTCACCTCCGCTTTTTTACATCGAAAAACTCAGTCAACACGCCTATAAGAAGGCCATGCACTCTTATCCATGGCTTCTGATCGCCTGTCTGTCAACCGTCCCGGTCATGTCGGCCCGGGCGGTCGACCCTGCCCCCTCCTCGACTATGTCGCCGACGGTGCGGGATGAAAACCTCGCCCGAGTAAAGCAGATGGATGCCGCACGGATGAGGGAGTATGGCAATCGGCCCGAGTTTTTGGTTCGGCCCGGTCTTCTGGCCGACCGGACTGGACGGGTCGTCCGGATTGCCGCTGAATCGATACGTTTGAAACCGGGTGAACCCGTTGAATTCCCCCTTGTGACCCAGGGAAGCGGAAAAGATTATGAAGCCCTGGCCATCTCTTTCGCCTCGGGCATGGATCTCCACGAGGCGCTGCAGTTTATCGGAATGACACCGGGCCGGTGCGTGGACGCCTCGCAGCTTCAGTTCTGGCCCAAGGGGGATCGGGTTAAAGTTGTCTTTCATTACTCGGCTCCCGGAACTCCCCCTGTTCGTCATGATAGTCCCGTGGAGCGACTGATCATTGACACCCGCACCTCCAAGACCCTCCCCGAAACCGGCTTCACGTTCACCGGCTCGCAATGGAAACCCGCACAGGAACCCGCCACGGGAAAAGTCTATGCCGCCGATGCCTTCAGCCCCGGCGCCATGGTCTCCATCTACAACGAAAGTTTTACCGTGCTGGATGTTCCCCGGCGCGTCAGCCAGAACGAGGTCTACACGTACCAAACTCCCAATCCGGAATACCTGTTGCCATCAAACCAGGTAGTGGAGATCACCCTGGAGCCCTATTTCACTGACACCAAACCGCACCACCTGGATTTATCATTGACCATCTCGCCTGCCACCGACTCGCCCACCAACACCGACCTTTTGTATTCGCTGAAGGGTCTTCAGAACGGTGTGATCAATACCAATCGCACCGTGAATGGATTGCTGGCCACTCTTGAGCGACTGGGGGTTCCGGAGGTATTTGTCACGGTACGACCCGACCGTTCAATCCCGCTGGCCGCTCTCCAGAAAATGGCCAAACTCCTCAATTCCCTGGATAACGAAAAAGGAATTCGCATCGAGGCGCCACCACCGGATGAACCCTATTTCAAGGCGTTTCTCCCCAATGAGCGGCACCGGAAACGGGAGGATCGCCCTGCCCCAACGGCTGAGCTTCATCTTTCGGAAACCTCCGGAATAACAACAGGCGTCCTGATCTGGGTTGACTCCGAATGGAAGGGTGATGATTCCGCGCCGGTTCTTCATGAAAAGCGGGTTCCTGCGGCCACCCCCGATGCCCTGTTGACGGCCATCGCGGCCAAGGAGGAGGCGCCTGCCGTCATGCTCGTTTTTGCGCCGGGCACGCTGCGGTACGGTACACTGTGCGATTTTCTTGCGCCGATTCTGAAGAAGAAGATGATTCTCTATGTTTTCAATGAGTGAAAACTAACCCTACTTCGATCCTTGCTTCTTGACACAGACGGCCAATTTGACGGCGCCGATCCGTTTGGCGGCATCCATCACGGTCACGACATGCTGGAACGGCGTATCCTTGTCCGCCTCCACGACGACCGGCTGATGTTCGGGATCCGTCAGCAACTGACGCAACCTTCCCTCCAGAAGATCCGGCGCGACAGGCATTCCGTTCAGATAGGCCGTCCCGACCCGATCCACCTGAACCTGCAGGGTCTGTTTGCGGGTCAGGTCAGGCTCGGTTTTCTTGGTGCTGGGAAGATTGATCTTCAGTTGGGATCGCACCAGAAACGGGGTCATAATCATGAAAATGATCAGCAACACCAGGGAGACATCTATGAACGGGATCATGTTGATCTCGTTCATGATACGGTGTTTTCCCAGGATCCGGGTCGGCGCCTTCATGCAGGATCCTTTTCATCCTTGCACAGAAGCTCCACCAACTCATACACCGACAACTCGACATCCGTCATGAGCACTTCGGACATGTGAATGCAGTAGTTGTAGCCGATCAGCGCGGGAATGGCGACCACCAGGCCGCAGGCCGTCGTGATCAGGGCCTCGGCGATACCCGCCGACACCACTTCAGGCCCCCCGCCGCTATTGGCGGCGATGGAGGCAAACGCCTTGATGATCCCGACAACCGTGCCGAACAACCCCACAAACGGCGCCGTACCCGCGACGGTTCCCAGCACCGGCACCATCGATTCCAGTTTACGAACCTGCGCCTGCATGGCGTGTTCCATGGCCCGTTCCTTGGCCACCCGCGAACCGACCTGGGACAGGATTTCAGCCGAGACCACCGCAATGGGGAAATCATACTTGCGACAAAACTCCACGCCTTGCGCCCGTCCCTGCTCCGTCAGGATACGGATCAGCCGGGCCATGAAAGACCGGGCGTTCACCTGGTAACGCCGGATGAGCCGCACTCGATCCACGATAATCGTGATCGAAAAAATGGACATCAGCAGCAAGATGGACAGAACCGGCCACCCCTGCAAGATCATATCGGTGATACTAATCGTATTCATCAACTCACTCCCGTGAAAATGTGCGCCTATTGATTACCCCTTGGCGGGACAAAGTCAAGATTACTCACGACCGAACTTCCGGGCCAACTCCTTGAAGGAGGTGTAAATCAGGGTTGGACGGCCATGGGGACAGGTGTACGGCATCTCGGCGGAGGCCAGCGCGACGACCAATTGTTCAACCTCAAACAGGCTCAACCGATCCCTCGCCTTGACCGCCGCCTTGCAGGCCGCCTGGGCAATGGCTTCCTCGCGCCAGCGGCTGTGGCTTCCGCGTTCCCCAAGCGTTTCAAGGTGCTGCGCCACGTCAATCAGCATTGCCTTGACCCCCAAACCCTCCATCCCCCTGGGCAAGGCGTCCACGACAAACGTATCGCCCCCGAACTCGGACACGCCCATCCCGAGTTTCTTCATCAAGTCGAGGCTTTTCCTCACATACAATGCGTCACGCGGCTGAAGTTCCACCGTCTCGGGAACCAGCAGGCCCTGACTTTCAACCTGGCCCCGCTCCACGGCACGCAGTATTTTTTCAAACAGAACCCGCTCATGGGCCGCGTGGGGATCCATCACGACATAGCCATCATCGGTCTCAAGCAGGACATACAACCCGCCCACCTGCCCCACCACCCGACACCAGGTCCACGGCCCCTTTGGCGCGGGGATCGGGGCGGCAACAGGAGGACGGTCACGCCCCGCCTCTTCCGGCGCCACCCCTGGGGCAGGAGGCATCACAGGCCGACAGGTCTCCACCGGCGGAAGCCGGGGATAGGAAAAGATTCGGGACATGGGAAGATCGTCGATCTTAAGGGCAGGCAGACCCGCCTCGGAAGCCGCAGCGGGCGGCGGTGAAACCAATTGCCCGGCCACAAAGGAGGCGCCCGATTCAGTCAACGATTCACGGAACCCGCCTATGATGGCATCGCGCACATCCGACGCCTGTCGGAACCGGACTTCCTTTTTGGTGGGATGCACATTGATATCCACGGTCTCAGAAGGCATTTCGAGATAGAGAAATATGTAAGGATAACGCCCGGAGGGGATCAGGGAGTGGTAGGCCTCGTTGATGGCATACCCGATCACCGGGGCTGAGGCAGGGCGGCCGTTCACAAAAATATACTGCTCAGTCCGGTCTGCCCGGGTCAGGGAGGGAAGACTGATATACCCGGACACCCTGATCCCGTCCGAGATGTGGTCAACGGGACGCACCCCGTCGAGGAGTTCCTGTCCGAACAGTTCCCGGATTCGCTCGAAGGGAGTCGCCCCGGCAGCCAATGCCCAGGATCGGCGTCCATCGAGGGTGAGGCTCATCCCCACGGCCGGCCAGGCCAGCGCCTGAAGCAGGAACATCTGCCGGACATGAACGGTTTCCGTCTGGGGCGATCTCAGAAATTTCCGGCGGGCGGGCGTATTGAAAAATAAATCCCGGATCTCCACAATGGTTCCCGGCGGGCAGCCGGCATCCCTGACATCCGTCAACTTGCCGCCACTCACGGTTAACTCCGTTCCCGCCAATTCATCGGGACGGCGGGTTCGCAGACGGAACCGCGAGACAGAAGAAATGGCCGCCAGGGCCTCGCCGCGGAAACCGAGTGTGTGGATGTTCTCGACATCAGCGGCCGTGAATATTTTACTGGTGGCGTGACGCTCGATGGAAAGCAGGGCGTCATCACGGTTCATTCCAGAACCGTTATCGGCCACGGAGAGCAACCGCTGCCCGCCCGACACCACCTCCACGTCAATCTGAGTGGCGCCCGCATCGATCGCATTTTCGATCAGTTCCTTCAGCACCGAAGCGGGCCGCTCAACCACTTCGCCAGCCGCGATCTTGTTGGCCACATCGGGAGAAAGTAGCCGTATGTGCCCGCCTTCGCTCATCAGACGCTACTTCACTTCGACGACAACGTCATCCGTTTTCGCCGCAGGAGGCGCATCCGCCGTCGCCTCGGAATGCTTGAAGGTGGGAAGATAGCGGTAATACACCTCCAACATCAGACAGCACATCGCGGTCGTGTAAACATCCTTACCCCAGTCGCCGCCTTCCCAGTGCCCCAGTTTGCCTTCGATGATCTGGTTCTTGATCAACAGTGTGGAAAACCTCGGGTTCCAATCCTTCCAATCCGCGCCACCTTTCTGAAACTTGGCCTGGGTGATGTAATACCAGGCATACACTGCATTTTTTCCACCCGTGGTCCATTCCAAATTCATCGGATGGTCGTTCAACCACTTCAGGCCGCTCCGGACTTCAACGCTTTCCGGTCGGCCCAACAATTGAAGACAAAGCGTGCCGGCGCCGGTCATGGAAGGAGTGGAGGACGAAGAGCTGCCGACATCATCTCCGGAATACCCATAACCCTGGGTGGGCTGGTGGGCATACTTGCGGAGAAAATCAATCGACTTGACAACGGTTTCCTCAAGTTTTTCATTTGAACAGCCGGCCATTTTGGCCGCCTTCATGGCCTGGAACTGCCAGCCCGACACCGACAAATCCCAACGAGGCCCTTTTTTGTAAAAATAATCATAGCCGCCAATGGCCTGCTGTCCGTCGATGATCACCTGGATTCCCTTGTCCATGGACTCCTTCAGCGCCATGATCTTGGTGAGGCCGAAGGCTTCCGTCACGGCATACGTACAGATACCATGTTCATACGAGTTGGCGCTAAACGCGCCGGCCGAATTCTGTTTGCCGACCAGATACTTCATCGCCTTCTCGACCGTCGCCCCGAATTCCACCGATCCGGGTGTTTCGCCATGGGCCAGAAAACACAAGAGGGCCAAGCCGGCCATCGCGGGGGCGGATGTGGGATCCGCCTTGGACCACGAGCCGTCCTCATCCTGCTTCGCCTTCAGCCAACGCAAGGCGCGCAGCACACATTCCTCGCCGCGCCCGGATCCCCCGAATGCGCTGAGCGCCCCCTTCCGTCCGCCGGCCGTCCGCTGCGCGTACAACCCCTTCATCACCAGGGGACTCTTGGACACGGCCATCTCGAACCCTGCGGCCAGGGACGGGTCGCCGCTCCCGATACCGGCGCCTTCTGAATTGCCAGCCCCGCTTCCAACGGTATCGGAAGGAACATCCATGGTGCTGACGGTGGCGACATTCGGCTGATCCACCACAACCTGATCCGGGGGCGTTATGACCTGCTCCACTTCCTTTTTGACCACTTCCTCAATCTTATCGAGGGTATCCGCCTTGGTCTCCATCACCGTGACGGCGACTTCCGGCGCCTTCTGAGTCTGAGTGCCAACGGAGAAACTAACCAGGCCGATCAACAGGAGGATATGAAACAACACCGACCCGACAGGACCCCAGAGATGCTGTTTGATCGTCCGCATCACATCTTGATAATCAATGTTCATGATAGTTTATCCCAGAAGCCGGTTATCTCCCTCACCAGCGTATTCCCCAATAACCAGGAACCATTACAAAAAAAGTTAATTCTCGGCTCCGTCACGCGCCTCCGGAACTGATTACCGAGAGATTCACCAACCCGAGCTTCGAACACACATCCAGCAATTCAATCAATTTTCCATGAGGCGACTCATTCAGACATTGAATGACAACCGTTTGTGTCTTATCCAAATCCGCCAATTTGCCGAGCAGGGCATTCAGTTGGCGACTGTCCACCGCGCGTTCGTTGATCGTGAAACCGTCCGGGAAAACCGTCACGCGGATCACTTTGGTGTTATCCGACGTCGCTTTCGTATCATTCATGGGCCGGAACACATCCAGGTTGGTCAGCACGTCCACCGGATGGGCAGTGATGATAAAAAAACTGAGCAACTGAAACGCCACATCGATCATGGCCGTGAGGTTCAACTCCCCGGCCTGAAAACTGCTTCGTCTTCGTTTTCTACCCATAAATCACCTTGCCGATCTAGGCCTTTTCCTTAAGCGCCGTAAATTTGATCTTCCAGATTTTGGCATCCGTGCAGGCGTCCATGACCCTGCGAACCGTCTCATGCTTGACTCGACCATCCGCCCGGATCAACACCGGGACTTCGACCCCGTGCGCATCCGCCCTGGCCTTATTCAGAATCGTCGTCAGCAGCTTCGTGTTCATCGGGAACCTGGCTATGGAGATCACGCCCTTGTCACTGATGTCAATTTTGACCTCGTAGGGATTTTTCCTGTTATCGACCTTCCCGTTCGGGGCCATAGCCAACTTGATCCGTTCGTCAATCGCCTTGTCCTGCATATTGACGGTACAGACGAAGAAAATGATCAACTGGAACACCACGTCGATCATGGCGGTCAGGTTCCCTGACAAATAATCCTCTTCTCGTTGATGTCGCATAGGGCACTGACTCCCGTTGCCTATTCCGAGACCACTTCGACGTTACGCAGGGCCTTGATAAGATCCAGCGTCAGGGCTTCCATGCGCAGAATGATGCCCATGGACCGGTTTTTGAAATAGTAGAAGAAGATCGTGGCCGGCACGGCGGTTCCCAGTCCGATGGCCGTGGCCCACAACCCGTGCGAAATGTTCACGGCGAGCATGGCCTGTTGCGCCGCGCCGGCTTCCATCGTACCCAGCGTCAGGAAGGCGAAGATCATGCCTTGCACCGTACCGATCAGTCCCAGCATCGGGGTCGTGTTGGAGATAACGCTGAGGTAGGTTACGCGGCTTAACAGTTTCTCCGTCTCGAGATCCGCGGCCACTCCCACGGCATCCTGGACAACCTCATACCCTTCCTCGACCTGGGCAAAACCGGCCTTCAGGATGCTTGCCAGCGGGCCCGGGGCGCCATCGCAATACTGAATCGCCTTGAGCAGATCGCCCTGTTCCATCGAAGTCCGGACATTGCTGATCAAATCGGGAGGCATGATCTTGGCATCCTTGATGTTGACGAACGAATCCACAATCAGGGCCACACTGATGATCGAACACGCGATCAGCATAACCCAGATGACAATACCGAACCAGCCTGCGCGGGTCACAATTTCGAGGAACCCCCCGTGCCCGGCGGTTTCAGTCGGAACCGCAGCCGCATCCTTGACCTCCAGTCCGGCAGCGGGAGCGCTTCCTGCGGCCACCGCAGGTGTTCCCGCCGGAGCGGATTCCGCCTTGGCGCCATGGCACATCGTGAACACACCGAAAACCGCAACCACCAATCCCAACCACATCGCTTTTTTCATTACCCGTTTCTCCTTGCTACGTTATCGTTCATCATTACAGTCCCCCGCCCAGTTTTTTCGCATAAACACTGGCGGGATACAAAGACACCAGTTTCTTCTTCAATTCGTCGGCTCTCGCCGTATCACGCATCTCCCCCAACAACTGCGCCGCCTTGAACAGGGCCTCGGGCTGCGCCTCGCGCACCTCGTCGTACAAAATAACCACCCGCATGTAATCCAGTACGGCGTCATCCCGCTTCCCCTCGGACTTGTTGATATCCCCGCGCTTGATCATGGCCAGGGCGGCCAGTGATTTCGAATCGCCCGCCAGGGTTTCGTTCAAATCCTTCTTCAACGTGGCGGTCATTTGTGCGCCCAGCAACGCCGACCAGTACAGGACATGCTGTTCGTCCGTAATCTGACTCTTGGGCGTGTTCGACATCAGGTCGCCCAGAACCTGGGCTGATTTCTTGAAATCCCCCTTCGCCACGCAGGCTTTGGCCAGCACTTCACGTGACTTGGCATCCCACTGCAACCGCCTGTACTTGAGCACCAGATCCTCCAGGATCGGAATGGCCGCGTCATATTGCTTTGCCGCCACGGCCTGGACGGCCTTGTCAAACTCAGCCGGTTTATCGACCTCAACGGACTCAACCTCATCGAACGGAACGGGCAGCATCGACCCATCCGCATTCTCGACCTGATACTCCCGGCGTGTCTCGAACCATTTGATCCGGCTTCCCTCCAGAACCTTGCCATCCGTCTTCTTCAGCGAGGCCGCCATGACCGCCGGGCCCGAGGACACCAGGAACCCCGCCGCTATAACCGTCACGATGATCATGGGATTACGGTTCATGATGCCATCCTCTATTTGCCTGCCGCCAGTTTAGCCTTGGCCTCATCGCGCGCCTGGCGCGCTTTGGCATGAAATTGTCCCTGCGGGAACTGCTTCAAATACATCTCAGACGCCTCCAGCATGTCCGCGAACCGGGCTGTTTCACGAAAGAGCGGCAGACTGCTGTCAAAGGCCTGTTCCACATGCGGACGAACCTTGACATTCGAGGGATCGGTAAACAACAGGATCCTCTGATAGGACGCCAGTGCGCCCATTTTATCCCCCATCAGCACTTGAATGGCCGCCATTTCAACGTCCGCCTTGACCTTCATTTCCGGATCGCGCGCATATTGATGCACCTTGCTCATGGCCGAGGACGCCTTGTCGAAATACTGCTTCTTTTTCTGGGCATCGGGCTCCGGTTTCGCGACCTCGGCATAACTCCGGCTCAAGGTCAGGTTAATCTCAATAATATAACCGGATTTTGGATATTTCTTAAGAAACTCCTCCAGAACCTTGATCGCCTCGACGTGCTGGCCGGCGCTGGCCAGGGACTGGCCGAAACCCAGACTGGCCGCCTGCCAGAGAGGCACATCGGTCGATTTCCGCGCCTCGGCAAACAGCAGGCTGGCGGTCGTGAATTCCTTTTCATCAAACAGGACGCGACCCGCCCGCAGAAACTGGGAGGGATTGAATTGCGTCGCATTCTTAAGCATCTCCGCATACACCTTGACCGCGCGATCCTTCTCGCCCATGTTCATGAGCGCATCCGCCCGGACAAATACCATATTCTGCGCCTGCTGGCTGGCGGGATACTCCTTGGCCAGACGGTCAAACGCCTTACCCGCTTCATCGGGCTTGTTCAGGAGGTAATACAACGTTCCCATCGCGCCCAAAACCCCGGGAGCCATCTCGGACTTTGGAAATGCCTTCAGAAAGAGATCGTACCCTTCTATGGCCTTGGCCTGGTAAACGGGAATCTGCGCTTCCGGATCGCGCAACCGGGAATAGCACTGGGCCTTGGAATACAACGCCAGTTCATGGATCCGCTTCATCCTGGCCGTGTCCTCCACATTGCCACCCGTAAACGTGGCCCCTTCCTGCTCAATCGTTTTGATCAGGCGCGCATATTCATTGAGCGCCGGAACCATCATTCCCGCCGAACGGTATTCATCCGCCAACCGCCCCCGGGTCGAGAGGAGTTCCACGCCCGTGGACAACTGGGCCACATAGTTGGTCAACACCGGGATGGCATTGGTGTGATCCCCCAACGTCGAAAGGCAGTACGCCTCGCGACTCAAGGCTTCCGGATAAATCTTGGCCTTCGGGTAGTCGGTTGTCACCTTTTGATAATTCTTCAGCGCCTCGACCGTATTGGTTAGCCGTAACGCAGCTTCGCCCTGCCGGAACAGGACGGCCGGAACCTGCGAGTGGTTCGGATAATATCGGTAGTACTGATCATAAACCGCCTCGGATTTCAACCAGGCCTGTCGCTCATCATAGGCCCCCGCCACGGCCAACAAGGCATACCCGGCATCCTCATAGGCATTGGTGACCTGACTGTATCGCTCGGCGAGAAACCCCGTCATCGCGCGGGCATACGGATCATCCTTGAGTTCCACATAACACCGGGCCAACTCGCTCACGGCGGCGGGCGCCCCCCTGAACGTGTCATTGATGTTGAGCACCTCAACGTATTTGTCCGCCGAGGCCTTGAAATCCTGCTGCTGAAAAAGCAGTCTCGCCTCCTTCAACTGCTCCACAACCATCGTATTGCCGTCAAAGGTGGGCCGGGTTATCGTCTTGCCCAGATCTTTTTCCAACGTGTCCGCAATGGCATCCGCACGACGACGCGCCTCGGGGGCCCAACTGCTGCCGGGGTAGTTCTTGGCCACGGTGTATAAATGCGACATGGCTTTTGCAAGAAAGGGGACACACTCCTGCTCCTTCGCCTTGTCACTCAACAGGGCACGTCCCTCCTCTTCGAAGAGTGTGCCCAACAGGAATTTGCACTCCGCCATGGGACTGAGTTTCTCCTCATTGGCTTCGCGCAGGATCTTATCGACATCACTCAGCATGGGCATATAGTCGGTGATCACCTTGCGGGCGCCCGCCCGATCCCCCTGCATCATCTTGATGTGGGCCAGGATCACAACTGTCTTGGCAAACCAGAGGTCGGTTCCCTTCCACTGGATTTTCTGGCACAGCGCCGCCGAATCAGACAGAATTTTTGCCTTGGCGGCGGCGGGCAGGTCGGGTTTTCCCGCCACACGAAGACCCAGTTCGGCGATCTCCGTTTCGACCCGGCGCTGGATGTCCGCCGCCAATGGACAGGCCAAAACCCGGCGATAGGCCTCATACGCGCCCGACACATCGCCACTCAAGAGCAACATCTGGGCAAACTTATAGGCGGACTCGCCGTATAACCGCGCCACCTCCGCCGGGGGACCACTCGGGAATTGCTTGAAAAACGCCTCGTACACACGCTGGGCATCCTTCATCCGCTGCCGGGCATAATACTGGTCGCCGATAGCCAGCTGCATCACCAGGGTTTCGGCGGCGCCTGCAGGCATGCTGCCAACCAGGGCCTCGGCGTCCTCAAATTTGCCGCGTGACGTCAGAACCTCGATGCGAACCCTCGCCGCCTGCGCCTTGGCGGAGGGATATTTCTGAAGAAGCCGGTCAACGGCCTTCTGGGCATAATCGGGCATATGCCACTTGACCAATTCGGAGGCAAACTTGAGTTCATCCTGAACCTCCGTCTGCTCGTCAGCAAAGGAGCAGGAAACCGTCATGAACACAACCGAACCAATCAGCGTCCGACACAACGTTCGCCAACTCATTTTGTCACGCTTTGTTGCCAGCATGTTGACACCTTGATAACAAACAGCCATTATCCCGTCAAGAAGACGACCTGTTTCCGAACCAGAATACACTATAATCCCCCGTCTTCAATGTTTGATTTATTGAAATCATGAAATATCGCTGCCCTCATTGCCGACACGTCTTCGAGGCCTTTCAGGACTCCCAGTGTCCCGACTGCGGAAAACACCTGCGTCATCCCCAAAAATGGAAAACGCCAAAATCCGAATCCGCCCGCCGCACTCCGGTTCAGGAACGACTGGCGGATTCTCGACATCTCCACCAGCCGATCTGGATGGCCTTCGTCAACCGTCCCCGCTTCCTGGTCTGGGTTTTGGGTAGTTCAATCCTGGTGGTCGGGTTCTTAATGACGCTCAATATCAACACCGGCATCCCCTACCGCCCTCCCTCAAAGGTCTTCCAGACCCAACGCGACCTGGTAGTGATCCACACCGCCCTGGAATGGTTCCGAACCCACTGCAAACGCTATCCCACCACCGAAGAAGGCCTGAAAGCCCTGATCCGCAACCCCGGCGTCGAAGGGTGGAAGGGGTATTACCTGGAGGCGCTCTATCCCGATCTCTGGGGACATCCCTTCAGGTATTCCTCCAGCAACGACACCATTCAACTTTCCTCCTGCGGCCCTGACGGTAAAGCAGACACATCCGATGACATTCCCGCCCCGCCTCCGGACTACAAAGCCTTGATGAAGCGGCTGGCTAACGACAAACGATAACCAGCCTGAAGATTTTTCCGGGTTCATTAATCTTCGATCTTCAGTTTTATCTCGTCGGAATTCGCCTTGAGTTCGGGCGCATACATGGCGCTGGCTCTCGCGGGAAGGGCGCTGAACTGGCCGGGAATCTCGGCCCGTAACCGGTAACTCACACTGTTCTGCCCGCGCGGGATCTGCCGCACAAAGAAACACACGCGCTCGTCCCGGAATTCCACAAAGGCCCCGATATCATTCCCGTTATACCCGCTTCGCACTTCAACCGGCTCAAATCCGGCCGCCTTCATGTCTTCAAAAACCACATATTCGTAGTCATTCTTGCTGGCGATCTCCA
>Ga0194063_10001754_pt1 | contig 13851 bp, 10 predicted proteins | sample SepL3720m_MetaG_FD_155459 | JGI IMG/M metagenome (GOLD analysis project Ga0194063, IMG submission 155459) | Anoxic zone freshwater microbial communities from boreal shield lake in IISD Experimental Lakes Area, Ontario, Canada - Sep2016-L373-20m | ecosystem: Environmental > Aquatic > Freshwater... | reverse complement strand
GTCATTAAAATTAAATTTTGTCATAGCAAAATTATTAAAAAGTAATTTTGCTACGGTAACACATTGACTTATCTAACGGAGGTCATTTCGGTAACAGTTTCATTTATCTAACGCAATGATACTTTTCTCCTTGCATCATTGGAAAAATTCTTTATAATTAAATTGTGAAAAAAGAATTTTCCAAATATAAAACTATTCTTAAAAATAAATTATCAAAAAATTATATTAGATATTCACTTATCTTTTATACTTTTATTTTGATAATCTCTCTTTTAATTATTCAGGTTGCTTTGTTTGCTTCCAAGCCTTCCGATGCCTCCGGGATTATTAATTCTACCGGATTATGGTGTCGTGGTGCAGCAGAAGATATAGTTCCAGGATACCCTGATTTGGGTAAAGGTAGCTGCCATGTCCCGACCAATGATGATAATGCCCTTAATTTTAATTCCTGTACCAATGATAGTATCAAAGGTGAAATTACTTACTGTGATGGCTTGATCGATGATAGCGGTAATTGTAATGGTAATAGTACCAAGGAACTTAGCTGGAACGGACAAGATATCAATTGTCTTGCTCTTGCCAATCAATATAATAAAAGTATCAAGATTGATATTAATTGCCAACTAAAGGAAACTGATTATCTCACTTTGATTTCTACATTATCCTGTCAAAAACCTCTTGCTAAGCAAACCAGCAATAATGTCGATTCATCTATTCAAACTGGTCTCATCCAATCATCACTTTCTAAGGCTACTAATTATTCATGTAGCGGTAATTGTGAGAGCGGCAAGGAATGTAATAACGTAGTTCCTTATAATCCTGCTGTAGGTAATATGTGGGGTTGTTATGAATTGAGTGGCGGTTATAAATGTATTGAAGAGCCTGTTAATGGCAATGGTTCTTTTCCCGGGAGTAGTAGTTGTTATTTAAAGTGTTCTGATAAAACTTGGGATCATTGTGGATGCGATATCAATAAATGTGAACAAACTTGTAAAAATCATTTTAAAAATCAGCCAGGTTATCATACTTATACTGACATTTGTGCTAATTGTAAGCAGGAATTTACTTGTGATTGTAAAATCACTGTACCTACTACGCCACCAGTGACTTTGCCAGTGGTGACCACTCCGGTTGTAACTACTCCAGTTGTGACTACTCCAGTTGTAACTACTCCAGTTGTAACTACTCCAGTTGTAACTACTCCAGTCGTAACCACTCCGGTTGTAACCACTCCGGTTGTAACTACTCCAGTTGTGACCACTCCAGTTGTAACCACTCCAATTGTGACCACACCAGTCGTTACTACTCCTCCAGTTGTTATGCAGCAGATCAAAGGAAGAGCATATTGTCAGGATGATACTGGATCAAGCTATAATATCGATGGAGCTTTAATATATATTTATGATAATAGTGGTCGTTTTTATAATGTGAAAACTGATATTAATGGTGAGTTTACACAGGAAATACAATTAAGTTGGCTCAATAATCAGTATTATAAAGATATTGGTGTTTTCCTGCTAGGTTTTGATGGCAGCAATAATCAAATAATTGAAGCTACCGGACAATCATACGGAGCTATGTTTCCTCCTCCAGCTGCTACTGATTTTGCTACTAATTGCAGTAAAGAAAATGTAACTCAGTGTGTATTAAATGGACGTACAGGCTGTGGTTTAGCTTCTCAAGGGAGTTCTACTTCATATGCAAATTGTGGAATAGTACAAAATCGAACTTATAATAAATTTGATTTTCATTTTAAAAATTGTAGTCGCAGTGTCACTCCACCTCCTAGTCCAGGTATTGATGTTGTTAAAGAAGTTATCAATCGTAGTGATAAAAGTTATGAATTAGGTGAAGCGATTTCTTTTAGAATTAAAATAACCAATACAGGTCAATTGGATTTAAATAAAATTGAATTTCGTGATGAATTCAATCCTCAAAAACTCTCTTTTATTAATAAAATTATTGATGCTGAGCGTAATGTGGATATTACTACAGAATTCTTTAATACTGGAGGTAAAATTAATACTACAACTGGAGTGATTTACCACCCTGACCTGACACTAATTTATGGGCTGGGAGATTATTTGGAAAAAGGCGGACAAATTATTTTACAATTAGATTTCAAGGGAATTGATTCTGCCTATCAAACATGCAACAAGATTTTTATCTGGTCTGATAATGGACTTTATGATGAGGCTACTGATTGTGTGGCGATCAAGAAAAGTTTGCCAGCTACTGATTTATAATCGTTTAAAATTCAAATCGTGCCAATTCCCAATATTTGGGTCCTTCTGCTGAAAGTACGCTTTTAATAACTGCGATATGATCAATCGTCATTTTCATGGGTAGTTTGGCTGACAATGTAGGTCGGATTTTTTTGGCATAACTACTACTGATATCTCTTTTTGTTCTAGCTATTGTAATATGTTGGGTCAATTTACCACGATCTTTAAATTTTTTTACATCCCAAAATTCATTTTTTTGAATTATTAAGTGTACTTTTCTGGTAAATTCATTTAATTCAGGCGTATTATCTATCGTCCAGAAGATTTGTGTGGGATTTTTTTGACTGGGAAATCCAAAAGCAATTGAATCAATAGTAATGTCTAGTTGCTGAAGTACTCCTTTTCCAGCATTTAAACTAGCAATTATTATTTCAATGGATTCAGGTGATACGCTATCGCCTAAGAATTGATGGCTGACATGTAATTGTTCCAAATTTACAAATTTGAAATTTCGCGCTTCTTTTTTGAAATTTCGCGTAAAATCACGACTGGCATTTTTGACATCTGCACTTACAAAAGTTCCAATGAGAATACGGTTGTTGGTATTATCGTTATTAAATTGCATGGTTGTATTGATAAATTATCGCAATGAAAGAACATGACTAATGGAAGCTTATATATAATCATTTCGGTTGTATCATACCATATCCTAGTGCATCACGTTTGTAAATCATGGCATATTTCCCATTCTCGATATTTTTGAAAAGAAATGAACGATGTCCCAAAAGTTCCATATGCTCAATTGCTTCTGCAGGATTGAGAGGTGGATCATTTTCATAAATTTTACGTTTGATCAGCGGTTCATAATTATTATATGGTAAATCTATTTCATTTATTTCAGTTTTAGTAATTTCTGCGAACTCAATTGTTTTCCATGGTTCACTTTTGAGCCACTTTCGTGATTGATCATGATAACGTTTTAATCTACGCTTTAAAATTACCTCTAGTTTATCAACAATAGCATAAATTTCTTTTCCTCTGCTTTCAACTTTGATAAAAGCGTTGGGCATATCAACAGCAATTTCTACTTTAAAATTTCGGATCGTACCATGGTCATTTAAATTCTCTGTGATAATTACTGAGCGATTGGTAGACTTTTGCATAAACTCACTATGTTTATTAATTTTTTCAGTAATATATATTTTATCCTTAGAGCTGATTTTATAATTACGACCACTAAAAATTATTTTCCTCATTAATTTATTAGAAAAAATTAAAATACTTCATTTAATAGAACGAGCAAGATAAAAAATACTACAATATATTCAGCTATAATTGATTTTGTAAAAGAATTGTCTTTCCAGTGGTGGAAAAAAGCTAAAGAATAATAAAAAAGCAGTGTGGTAATAATACTAAATGTAAAAAGATTTGTTAAAAAGAGTACGAGAATTTCTAAAATAATAAAAATTGAAAAATAAATAATACCGGCAATTTGAAGAATTTTGAGAGAAATGATTTCCATTCTGATCAAACACAAACCTAAATAGAAGATTACAATAATTATTAAAGCAATTGGTAAAAATCCTGTATTCCAATTATTTCGAATAAAAATATTTATTACTGTATCACAATATAAATAAATGCTGATCAGGCTGATCATGTCATAGATTCCACTGGTATGTTGTTCCAAAAGGTACTTATTTTCAAAATGAGCACGAATATTATTAAATAAAATAAAAAAAAGAATTAGAACTAAACTTAAAGTAAAAAATTCGATATTACTTTGATGATGAAAAAAAATAAATCCGAGTAAAGATAAATATAGTGTAGTGGGTAAAATTAATTGATGCAGGGAATAAATTTTTTGCTTTTGCTGATCATTGGAAGATAGAAGTGAGAATTGTTGTAGTAATTGTTCACTGAAAAATTTTGTACTAAATAATTCAAAAAGTAAAATTAAATATAAAATTAAAGCTGAAATAAAAAAATATTTAATAGGAAAGTTTTGCAGTGTATTAATCAAAAATAAAAAACCTACAGAAATGACAGCTGCATACATAAACGGTCTTTTTTTCCAATGTAGAATTCTCATAAAGCACTAATACCAGTTAAAATGTTTCCAGAAAAGTTGTAAATAATCAAAATAACAAAAATAATAATGAACATGGAAAGATGAAGATGCGGTTTTGCTTTGGTAAGTCCAGTCATACCGGTTTTTTTGAGAAAAAAATAATCCAAGGCAAAGACAATAATAATAAATCCAATAAAAATAAGATTTATTTGTGATTTTAAATTTCGATAACTTAGATTAGTTAGGAAATTTTGGAGAAAACTTAGGGCAATATATGATCTGGGCACTGGAGTACTTTGTTGAATTTGAGTAATCATACTATTGAGTGCATTATTGTCAATTTGATTGGTAGTGTGATTCCCGGCATCGTCATATGCAGTCATGACTAATGGTTGATCTGATTCTAAATCACTGGTTTTAATTTCAAATTCCCAGGAAAGTTCAGTTAGCTGTTTGGAAGCCAGTGGATTAATATTAAAAATGATAAATTTGGCAGGTGACGTAGTATCGGCATTTATAATTACTGTTTCGCGGGTAGAGGAATAATTTAATGATTGTACTTGAATAGATTCCAAAGCAATTTGAGGGGCTATTGTATCAATTGTAATATCTATCTGATCAGATGATCCCAGAAAGGTTTGAGCTTGATAAGCTTTGGCAATAAATTGATGCTTGCCTTCTGATAAGGCCATCGGTGGGCGATATACAAAATTTATTCCGGCAGTATTAATTTTAGGTGAGATTATTTGTTGTTGATCAAAAATTTCTATCTGACTTTGATCAGGTGCCACTCCAATTATTTCCGGTTGATTATTGTTGATGATCTCCTGATTTTTGGGTGTGACGATTTTGATTATTTCTTTTGTATTTGTTGACTTGACAGCAATATTATCCCCAGTTTCCGGTAAAGAATTCACTTTTCTTGAGCCAAAATGTGTCACAATAATTGTGTTATTTTTAATATTCTGATAATCACCGTGGACAATGCCAATTCCAATTTCATCAAATTTATTATTCATAATATTATTTCGATGGGTGATGCTGTTCATCCATGCCGTCATTATTGATTCTGAATTAGAAAAGCCTTCAGCCAGATTTTCTCCAGCATATACATAACTATAGCCAGCATCATCAAAAAATGTCCAAGGAGAAGTGCCAGGCGGACAATAATGTGCCCAGCAATTACTATCAAGCATAGCCTTGGCTTTAGCAGTAGCTGATTTGATCAGGTCAGTATTCACTGTAAGAGGTTGGAGATTTTCTTTAGCACGTTCTTGATTATGCATTTCATAAAGTTGCGAATAATCAATTTCAGCAGCAGCAATTAAAGTAGTGGAATTGGAAAAAAATAAGTTGAAAATAAAGAGTACCAGGGCATACAGGCTCAACGCCTTTTTGTTGGTAAGCCATGAGGTATAGTTGTTTTGCTTTGTAGGAAAAAAGAAATGCTTTAACATGAAAATAGTAAAAAGTTTCAATATTAGTTTAGCACAAGAGTTTGAGAAAGAGAAATGGGGAACGGTGTCCGGTATCCGGTGATCGGAAAACGGATGAAATTTTAGGGGTGTATTGCAATACACCCCTACCGAAAATTTTTGTTAATTTGTAGTATTAAAAAACTGGTTTTGAGTATTATTGATTTTTACTGTAAAAACGCCATTTTCTACTCTTAAGCTATCAAATGATTTAATGAAATTTGTAAAATCCTGATTACCTGGTTGGGACATTTGTAAATTTAAATTTGTGGCATAATCTTGAGTGCTAAATATTGGTCCGACATTGATAGTACCGGCTTTCAATTCGCTAATTTTAAAAGTAGTGAATGAGCCATTGGTAATTTCCAGATCTACTACAGCATGAGCGTTTAAAAACTTTTTAGGAGCGGATTGAGTCACAGCTGTAATGTCTATTACAGTCCGATTTTGTGAATCAATGGAGACTTTTATCACATTTTCAGAATTGGTTGTACCTGACATAAAGATCTGTGATAATTCTTCGCCGGTTAGAGTAAATTCTGTACCTGCCTGGATGTTATTATTGATTCTGGTTGTTACCAAATCCATTTGGCTGGTAGGCCATTTAGTCATTGGAGCATTGGTAGCAGTATCACTCATTAGTGTAGAAAGTAAAGCACTAGGACCAGCAACTGAAAGCCCAATTACGCTGACACAACAGCAGATCAATAATAAAATTAGTCCAATAATACAACCAATGGCAATCGTAGAAAATTTACATCCGGATTTTTTGGGCGTTGTTACTGCAGTAGGTGTAGCAGTTGGATTTGGTGTTGGTATACTCATGGGCAAAGGGTATAAAAAATTAAATAAAAATGATTCAATTTTTGTTTTAAGTACAAAAGGCGTTGCACTCTTTTGTGAAATAACTGCGATATTTTTCTAGCTTTCTAATTTCTCATACAATTCGAAAAGAAAGCGAAAGACGGGACTCGAACCCGCAACCCCCTATTTGGAAAACAGGTGCTCCACCAATTGAGCTACTTTCGCAATAAAAGCATTTTAGCATAAAGGGAAAGAAAAGAAAATCGCTGTCCAGTGACCGGTAATCCGTGATCAGTAACATTTACTAATGAAACCGATCACCAATATTCTCGAAAAATTTCCTACCAGATACTAGATACCAGCTACTAGATACTATTTTAGCAAAATCTCCAAATCTTTCCTCGCCACATTGGCAACAAGTTTTTCCACAAACGTTTCCAGTGCCACATTGTTTTCCTGCTCACCAGAACGGTAGCGGATTGAAACGGAATTTTGTTCTGCTTCTTTTTTACCAAGAATCAGCATATAGGGAACCAGCATTTCCTGAGCTTTACGGACTTTGTTTTGCATTCGTTCGGCATCGCTATCAATACTGACCCGGATACCATCAGCTTCTAAAGCTGCTTTGACTTTTTCAGCATATGCGAGATTCTCATCACTAATTGGGATGAGGCGCACTTGTTCTGGTGCTAGCCAAGCTGGGAATTTGCCGGCGAAATGTTCAATGAGAATCATCATAAAGCGTTCTGGTGAACCGAGAATTGCACGATGAATCATAATAGGCATTTCATCTTCTCCAGCTTCGTTTGTGAATTTTAACTCAAAGCGGGAAGGTTGGACATAATCAATTTGCACTGTCGATAATTGCCATTCTCTTCCCAGGCAGTCTGTCGCCATCAAATCCATTTTCGGAGCATAAAAAGCTGCTTCCCCAGGACCGGGATAATATTCAATTTTATTACGTTTCATAATTGTCTCTGCCCAAAGTTCAACCTTTTCCCAGATTTTCGGATCACCGGGATATTTAGCTAGATTGTTAGGATCTCTGGTAGAAAGTCGGTAGCGATATTTAAAGCCAAAAGTAGACATGACGGTTTTAGTCATTTCTAATGCAGTATCAATTTCCTGATCGACCTGACTTTCGCGACAGAAAATATGACAATCATCTTGTGAAAATGAACGTACCCGGGAAAGTCCATGCAGTTCACCGGGTTTTTCATCACGGTAAAGCATGGCAAAATCAGACAAACGCACTGGCAAATCTTTGTAACTTCTTGGTCTAGAAGCATAAATTTGGGTGTGTTGCGGACAGTTCATTGGTTTTAAGAAGTATTCTTCCTTGGAATAATTAGAGACCACCCGGAACATATCATCCTTATATTTATCGTAGTGACCTGACTTTTTGAAAAGATCCGCTTTAGCCATTTGTGGTGTCCAAACCTGAGTATAACCTTTTTTTACCTGCAACTCTTCAATATAATTGGTAAGCAATCTACGAATCAATGCTCCCCGGTAAGTAAAAAGTGGTAAACCTGGTCCTACCAAATCAGAAAAAGTAAATAAATCCAAAGTCTTACCAAGTTTACGATGATCTCTTTTCTTTGCTTCTTCCTGCTGCCAGAGAAATTTATCAAGTTCTGCTTGTGTTTTGAAAGCAGTGCCATAAATTCGAGTCAGCATTTTATTCTTTTCATCACCATGCCAGTAAGCACCGGCAATGGAAAGTAGCTTGAAGACTTTGATTTCGCTTGTATTATCAACGTGCGGGCCACGACATAGATCGACATCTGCTCCCTTTGAACGTGGTTCACCAGTCCAGTAAATAGAAAATTTTTCATCACGTTCATTAATCGCTTCGATCCATTCAAGTTTATACGGGTTATCTTTAAAAAGTTTCAGTGCATCTGCCCTAGAAATCTCTTCACGGACAATCGGTAATTTGGCAGCAATAATTTCTTGCATGCGTTTTTCAATTTTTTCAAAATCTGCTTCAGAAACACTACCCCCAAAATCAAAATCATGGTAAAAACCTTCTGCCGTGGCAGGTCCCATAGCTCTTTTCAAGCCAGGATATAGCTCCTGCATTGCCTGATGTAAAACATGCTCTGTGCTATGGCGCATCTTGTAAAGCTCAAAATTTTCCGGATTTACATAATTTGGTAAATCCTTTTTAAAATCTGCATAATTGTCGGACATGGATAGAAAAATAAAAGATAAAAGTATCAAGTATCATGTATCAAGTAGCTTTCCGATCACCGTTCTCACAAAAAAAGCCCTCAGGATTCTAAGATAATACTTAAAACACTAAGGGCTTTTTATGGCGGTCCCACCTTTAATTATACTTTTTTATAATTATTTAATTTTCTGGTATTGCTTTACTTGAGTTTAAAGCTAACTTTTTGGAAAATTTCACAAAATCTATTTCCATCTCTATTAAAGTGTATTATAGTATAGAAGAAATTAAATTCCAACAATTATTTGTATTAAATTCTGATATTACTTCACTGCCAGATGGAGAAGCTTAAAGTCTTGATGTTTGGATGGGAATATGCCCCAATTATTACTGGTGGACTTGGTATTGTTTGTCGTGATCTTGCAGAGCAGCTAATTCAACAAAATATTGCAATTGATTTCATTCTTCCTAAATTACCGGCTAATTTGCCTCAAAATAATATTAATTTTATAAATTCTTCTGGATTTATTAATTCCGAACTTTATCAACAATTTGAACTTAACTCGCAATTAATACCTTATGCAGGATTAAATCAATATTCGACCACAGTAGAATCAAATAATGATTTACAAACTTTATACGGGAACAATCTTCTCAATGAAATTCGCAAATATGCTTATAGTGCGTTGGAAATTTCCCGGAAAAGTCAGTTTGATGTGATACATGCTCACGACTGGATGACTTTTCCAGCTGCGATCAATGCCAAGTGGTTTTCCGGTAAACCGCTTGTGGTTCACATTCATTCCACAGAATACGATCGCAGCGGTAATCATCCTTATCAGGAAATTGTCAAATACGAACAATTAGGACTAGATGCTGCCGATGTGATTATTGCAGTATCCGAAAGAACTAAACAACAACTCATCGAATTGTATCATCAGCCAGCAGAAAAAATTAAAGTAATTCATAATGCAATTGCAAATTCGCCTCAAAATAAAGTAATATCAGCTGCACCAGTGGCTCAATTAAAAAAAGAAAAGATTGTACTTTTCCTTGGTCGTTTAGTAGCTCAAAAAGGTGCTGATTATTTACTAAAAGCTGCTAAACTTGTATTAAGATATTTACCAGACACACGGTTCGTTTTTGTAGGAAAGGGTGAGATGTTACCAAGTCTCATCAATTTGAGTATTGATTTGGGTATTTCCGGGAATGTATCATTTGTGGGTTTTCTCGAGCATGATCAGATTGACCAGGCATATTTACAGGCAGATTTGTTTGTAATGCCTTCTGTATCAGAGCCTTTTGGATTGACAACTTTGGAAGCGATCAGGAATGGTACACCAGTCCTCATTTCTAAACAATCAGGAGTATCTGAAGTTATACCCAATTCATTAAAAGTTGATTTCTGGGATATTGAAGAAATGGCCGATAAAATTCTTGCAGTACTTAAGCATGAGGCATTATCCAGCAGTCTTGTCGAAAATAGCAGAAATGATCTTGAGCAAATTACTTGGAAGCATCAGGCAGAGAAAGTGGTGGAGATTTATCGGCAGATGATGTAATGGTAAGTATCAAGTATCATGTATTACGTATCACGTATTAAGAAATAGTAGCTTGTAGCTCGTAAATATAAATAATGTCAAAATCCTCTTCCCGTAAAAAAGTTTGTTTTTATTTTCAGGTGCATCAGCCGGCCAGACTGGCGAAATTCCATTTTTTTGATCAGGCTAAACCTTCTCTGGATAAGTATTTTACAGGATTGGCTGGTTCTAGTAATGAGACAATTATTCATAAAGTTGCTCAAAAAAGTTATCTGCCGACTAATCAGATAATTGCTGATTTATTAAATAAATATCCGGAGTTTCAAGTCACTTATTCAATTTCTGGAGTAGCATTAGAACAGATTCAGGAATTTGTTCCAGAATTATTAAAAAGTTTCCAAAATCTTGTGAAAACCGGTCAGGTAGAACTGCTGAATGAGACATATTATCATTCAATTAGTTGGTTATATTCTCAGGAAGAATTTTGTAAGCAGGTTCATCTACATCGGCAGTTGATCTGGAAATTATTTAAAAAGAAACCGTCCATTTTTCGTAATACAGAACTGATTTATAACAATGAATTAGGAAATTTCATTCGTAATTTGGGCTTTAGCGGTATCCTGGCAGAAGGCTGGGATTTTTATTTGCAGGGTAAATCACCAAATTATCTCTATCAGGCTAAAAAATTTAAGCTCTCCAATACACAATTAAAAATTGTCAATCAATATAAATTTAAGGATAAAATTCAAACTAATCTGGCATTATTATTGAAAAATTATAAATTGTCAGATGATATTGCTTTTCGTTTTTCCAATAAACAATGGGTCGAATATCCCCTTACTGCTAAAAAATTTGTCAGCTGGATTCAGGCTGCTGAAGGAGAGATTATCAATTTATTTATGGATTATGAAACATTTGGTGAGCATCAATGGCAAGATAGCGGAATTTTTGAATTTCTTAAAGCATTACCAGGGGAATTATTAGAAAAAGGGATTGGTTTTACTACTCCTGCTGCAATTGTTAAAAACAATTATAAACACGGTGAAATCGATATGCATAACTATGTTTCCTGGGCAGATATGGAACGCGATATTTCTGCTTGGCTTGGAAATAAAATGCAGCAGCAAGCAGCAAAACTTTTATATGAATGTGAATCAACACTGCGAATATTATCCAAGCATCTTCCTAGGCTTCAGCGGGATCAGATCCATGATGCCTGGCGAAAATTACAGACATCAGACCATTTTTATTACATGTCGACCAAGTACTGGAATGACGGCGATATTCATAAATACTTTAGTCCATATGATTCACCATATGATGCTTATATTAATTATATGAATGTACTGACACATTTCAAAACTGAAATGACAAATCATGCGAAAATTCTTATTAAACCATGAATAAAGAATTTCTCTTAGTCAATAAATTGGGTGGGTTTGCTTCTTCGCAATTCAATTTGGTCAATACCAGAAAATATCATGGTTTGCTGATTGCTGGCTGGGATCCTGAACAGCGCTGGAATATTGTCAACCGGATTGATGATAGTATGGAGGTGGCTGGTAAGACGACTGAGCTGTCTTCAAATATTTATCAGGGAAACGTGATTTATCCCCAAGGTGAGCAATTAATTAAAAGTAGTAATCAGGAGATTTATCCAAGTTGGTTTTATGAGGTTTCCGGGATTCAGATTCAAAAATCACTGGTGATTGATAAAAATGCAAATCGTGTATATTTGAAATATACATTTCATAATTTTTCTGGGTCTGTTGCGAAGTTTCGCGTTACGCCATTAATTACATGTCGCAGTATTCATGAGTTAAAGCGTTTTGATAAGCAAAAAGATTTATATCCGCTTTATTTTTCAAATAATCAGGTAAATCTAAAATTATCAGCAGAGCAACTTTTAAAAATCGAGTATTTGCCTTGTGAATTTCAGCCTGCTCCGGATATTTATTATAATTTTTATTATCCTGAGGAGGCACTTCGTGGCTATGATGCACTTGAGGATTTACAAAAAATTGGCGATTTTACTTTTCAGATCCCAGCCGGGAAAAGTAGTTTTACTTTAAGTTTCACTGCGGAAAATATTGCTAGTAAGGTTGCTATTCCTGAGCAATTAGCTGATCCGTTTTTGACATTTTCTTTATCACAGCAGAGATTACTGGCACATTTTTATAGCAGTAATCAAATTTCCGAGTCACAATTAACTAATCTGGCAGTGCTTCGTGCCGCTGAGTTTCTGGTTCAATTTGAACAGCCAGCGATCATTGCCGGTTATCATTGGTTTGGAGAATGGGGACGTGATACGTTTTTGGGGTTCAAAGGCATATTATTAATTCCCCAGAAATTTTTGGAAGCGAAGCAATTACTGATTAAATGGGGTAAATGGATTAAGGATGGCTTATTACCCAATCGGCCTTTTTATCAGGATTATCATTCACTTGATGCCATTTTTTGGTATGCTATCGCGTTTTGGGAATATTATCAGGCCACTGGTTCTTTGGTCGATTTAGAATTTTGCGTGACCCAATTGGAAAATGCCTATTTGGCGATTACTGCGGGACAAGCTAATTTAACTGTCGCCCGGGAAGGATTTTTAGTTGATCATCTTTATACTGAAGCGCGTACCTGGATGGATGCTAAGCATCAGGGCTTACCGGTGATTGATCGAAGTGGACAGGCGGTAGAAATTCAGGCACTTTGGTATAACTTTTTAAAAATTCTCGAACAATTTAAATTAAAAATAAATGATCGCACGCATTTACAAGAAATTAAAAAAATTCAACTTAATTTAAAGAGAAATTTCTCCAAACAGTTCTGGAATGAAAAACAAAATTGTCTTTTTGATGTAATTAGAAGTGATTTTCAGGATAATTCCATCCGGCCGAATCAGTTATTTGTGCTCTATTTACCATTTTCAGATCTTGTGAGCGTCCGTGCTGCTAAACGCATTCTTTTTACGATTGAACATAAATTATTAACAAAAGTAGGGCTACGGACTTTGGCTAAAGCTGATCCACTTTATCAAGCATCATACTCTGGAGATGAAATACAAAGAAATCTCGCTTATCATAATGGAACTATTTGGTTGTTTTTCCTGGGAATTTATCTAATTGCCTATCTCAAAGTACATAATTTTTCCAAACAAGCGCAATTGATGGTAACCAAAAGACTGGATGATTTGCATAAATTTATCCAGTCGGAAAAATTACAGACATTTCCGGAAATTTTTACTGAAACAACCTGGCAATCAGCTGGTTGTATTTCTCAGGCTTGGAGTACGGCTTTAATATTGGAAGTTATTGCGTTAGTTAATTATGCGGGAGGGTATAAATTATGAATAACAATTAGAAATTTGCAATTTGCAATGTGCAATGCTCTATTCTCATAATTCTTTTAGATTCCTAGATTCCTAGATTCCTAGATTCCTAGATTCCTTCTTTCTCATTCATAATTCATCATTTATAGTTCATAATTCCTTTACATACCATTAGATAAGTCATAAGTGTTACCGAAACGGTTACCGTTAGATAAATGAATGTGTTACCCAACGTTCAGT
>Ga0194063_10001753_pt1 | contig 13853 bp, 9 predicted proteins | sample SepL3720m_MetaG_FD_155459 | JGI IMG/M metagenome (GOLD analysis project Ga0194063, IMG submission 155459) | Anoxic zone freshwater microbial communities from boreal shield lake in IISD Experimental Lakes Area, Ontario, Canada - Sep2016-L373-20m | ecosystem: Environmental > Aquatic > Freshwater >... | reverse complement strand
CCAGGGTGGCTTCCTCGCGCTGGCCGACCACGAGCAAATTGTTGCCGCTCTGCCGGTGGAAGACGACTTCGGTCGGTCCCTTGATGGAGTTCGGCGCGCCAAGCCAGATGCGGCCTGCATCCGTCCGCTTGACGGAAGACGCTCCCAGCAAACGTAGGAGCACCGGGTTTTCCCGCACATCGGCCGGCGCGTTGCCTTCAAAGACAATGGGCCCCGGATAGAGCGGCCCGCCGTCAGAACCGGAACTTCGGACTTCCTGCTCATCGGCCCTGGCCCGCACCTTTTGCAGATAGGTTTCTCTTACCTGGTCCGGCAGCCAAACGGCCTGGAAGGGGCTGTTGCCTTCCAACATGCCGGCCATGTCGTTGTAGATGCCTTCGCCGGGCCGCGAGAGCAGGCGAGGGGCGGGGTTGTTGTCGTCCATGATCAGGTAGGCATCGGCCTCGTTGCACTGGAGAGCGATGCGGATTACCATTTGGCCGAGGGTGGTGCGGGCCACCGTATAGGCGCCGCCCAGCGTTTGTGAGCCAAGCAGGACATGAATGCCGAAAGCGCGGCCTTGGCGGACGATGCGGTCCAGGAGGAGCGATGCGGTCTGGGAGATCTTGTCATCTTCCACGAAGAATTCCTGGAACTCGTCAATGATCAACAGCGACCGAGGAAGGATATCGGTGCCCCCTTGCCTTTTGTAGCCCGCGAGATCTTGAACCCCTAGCTTGCGGAACAGGTCGCCGCGGCGCTTGAGTTCATCATCCACCCGCTGGAGCACGCTCAGCCCGAATTCCCGGTCGCTCTCGATGGCGACGACACGGGCGTGCGGGAGTCGGTTGGAGGCATAGCACTTGAATTCGACGCCTTTCTTGAAATCGACCAGGTAGAACTCGACGTGCTCGGGGCTACACCACAAAGCTAGATTAGTGATGATGACATGGAACAGCGTGGATTTTCCCGAACCGGTCTTGCCGGCGATCAGCCCGTGCTGGCAGGTTCCCTTGCCAATCGCCAGGTATTGGAATTTGGTTGCGCCCGTACGACCGATCGGCACGCGAAGCTCCTTGGTTGTATCCTCGCTCCAGATCTCAGGCTCTGGCGGGGCGACGTGGGCAAAGGGGACTTCCACCCGGCTGGAATCCCGGCTGCTCACGCCGACCTTATTGACGAACTCGATAGCAAACTCCGGCGGCGGCGGGACATCCAGGACCACGTCTGCGCCCGGGATGGGTTTGGCCGCAATGAGGAAGCTGGTCTCTTTGCCGGTGAGGCAGACGCTGCTTTTCCGCAATTCATCGGGAATGAAATCGGACGGCAAAGGTTGTCGCTGGTCCCAGTGAATGAGCGTATATACCCCGCACCTGGCTCCGCTGGCCGCAATGCTCAGGAGCCGCTTGGCGGCGGTCTCGGTGAAGTTGGCCGGGAAATCGGCCACGACCAGGAAATGATACTTTTCGGCGATCACCCCAGCCTGGTCATTGTATTCCGCAATCGTTGAGTATTCATTCCGCAGATACATCTGGATGACTTTTTCCATGTGCTCGTTGAGATCGGCGAGCTTTTGCTCGATCTGCCCGGACTGGGTCCAGATTCGGCTGTTGATGATCTGCTCCTCGTAGTCGGCCAGATGCATGACACCGGCGAAATTCTGCCCGAGGCCCACAGGGTCGATGATGGTGAAGTTGAGTTTGCCGGGAGGGGCGGTGGCCAGCAGTCGGAGAATGACGTTGTTAAGGGCGCCGATGGCCTCGTCGTGTTTCGCGCTGGCGGTTTCAAATAGAATCGAGCCTTGCTGTGGATACACCAGGGAGAGCGGCAAAGCGAATCGCGATGGTCCCGGCAGGGCCAACCGCTCGTCCCGGGCGTTGATTTCGCTGAGCTTCTCGACATCGACTTCCAATCGGGCGAATTGCGCGGCGGCCGCGAATTGTGGCGGGGGGGCCCAGGCCGCCAGGAATTGGGGCTGCCACGGAGGAAAAAGGCGCTGCGCAAGATCGTTCGCGGAATCCACGGCCTGGTAGATCGGCTGAATCCGGCTGTTCCATTCCGTTTCAAGTGCGCGCCACTGGGCTTGATAATCCGACTTGAGCTGTTCTTCCTTCTTTCCGCTCACCTCAGCCTCCGCCTGGTGCCGCGTTTCCGAGGTGAGCTTCAAGTGTGCGGCGGCGGTCGCATGCGCGCGATCGAGGCGGTCCAGTTTCGCGCGATGAAACAGGTCGTTCTTTTCGAGAATCCGGGATGCCTTGCCGTCCATTTCCATGCGCCATGCGACCCGGAGTTCCCCGGCGCGAGCGACGGTTTGTTTCAAATCCAGATCGACCGTTCGGGTGGTGCTCTCAAACTCGCGCTTGATTCGGTCAAGTTCCTGTTGGTAGTGGGTCTGGGCCGTTTCAAAGCAGGCGTCGTGCAGCCGGCGAGCCTTTCCGAGCGCCCCGGCGACCGCGGCGGCGAGTGACGTGGCCTTGCGTTGGGCCAGGCACCGAAGAGCAAATACCACCACCAGGGTGGCCAGGACGCACTCGCCGGCCTTCCACCAGGCGTCTGAATTGACTCCAAAGAGCCGGAGAACCAGCGGTATCTCGCAAAGGGCTGCCAGAGCCCAGGCTGCCCAATACTTAAAAACCCGAAGCAGCAGGAACTTCCGGAACCGGCCCAGGTCATCCCGCGTCTTGTCGATCAGTTCGCGGAGTTCGGCCAGCATTTGGTTCTCATTCTGCGAAGAACCAGCGTCGGCCTTTTCGTGAGCAGCCGTCAACAGGCGGAGGAGTTTTCTGTAACCCTGGAAAGAGGTGTGAGCCGCCCTCTCGAGCAACAGGAGCGCGTCCTGCTCGGCGATCAGGTGGGTCTTGAAGTCCTGGAGTGTAGCGGCGGCAGTTGCGCAAGCCGCATCCCGGTCCCGCTCCGATTGCAGCATCTGTTTCTGGAGTTCATATTTTCGGCCGCCCGTCTGGTCGTCGATCTGCTGCAGAACCTTCTCTTTGCTGGCCTGGTAGGCTTTTCCGATCCAGACCTTGCGTTCTTCATACTTCGCAGCGGCGGCTTCCTTGGCCGTCGCAAAGGCGGCATCCGCCTCTTCGACGGATGTGGACAACTGCGTGGCCTGCTCGGCAACGGCAGCCTCACGCTGGCGGCGTTCGCGGGCGGTCTGGGTTTGAAACTCCAGATTTAGTTTGTCCGCTCTGGCCGCGAGGTCTCGGACCGTCCCTTTCAGGCGGTCGAGCAGTTCGAGTGTCTTGCCGACTCCCAGGTTGTTACTCACAGTCCTTCCTGACTTTCGTGATAAGTTTGTCGAGTTGCTCGATCACTGAAACGGTTCGGTCCACACCGCCCATAAGTTCTTCCATATACTTGCGCTCGAATTCCTTGCTCCTGGCGTCTTTCCAGTAATCCTTGGTCTGCTGCCACTGGGCCCACAACTCCCGGGTGATCGCCGTTAACCTGTTTCCGCTCGCTTTCATGGATTCACCCGTGTTCAGCGGAGGGATTCGTTTGCCCGCCTGATCCGTGCCCGCTCATGCCGCTTTCGTCCGCCGAACCGCCGCCAGTCGGCGGGGAGGATCCCGGGGCGTCGGAAGGCGGGGCGATTCCGGCGTAGGCGTGAAGAGTATCGATCGCCTGTGTTAGGAAGGCGATGGCCTTGACCATGTCGTGCGCCAGGACGGTTTGCAGCTTTTCCATCTGCTTCAGCAGCGGCTCGGCGTGGTTGTCGAAATCCCGGTTCCACTTCCTGATCACTTTCAACTTGGTATCCGCTTCCTCGAACGCGCGTTTGGTTCGGTGGACGGTCATGAGTTCGGCGGATGTTTCCTTGCGGAAAGTCGAGAGCCGGGCGCTGAAGAGGGCCTGCTGGGCCTCCTGCAACGCACGGGTTCGGCGGCGGACTTCATTTTCCCAATGGGTGCGGTGCTCGTCTTCGAGCCACAGCCGGGTGCGCATCACGTCAGAGCTGACCTCCTCGAGCGTCGGACGCGCCTTGCTCAGATAGACGATCAGGCTGGAGCGGAAGGACTCCAGCGCATCGATCGACGAGACATGGGCTTGTTCCGGCATGGTGTTAGCGTTGGTTCAGGTATTCTTCGATGCGCTGGGCCTTCCTCATGAGGTAAGGCGTATGCTGGTTGGAGACCTCGACAAATTTCTTGAGCGCCTTCATGGTCTGCTTGAATTCCTCGGCGAATTTGCTATGTTCCTGGTCCTGCCAGGTGTCGCCCACCGCCGCAAAGCGCGCCTGCAACGAGATGATTTTATCCTGCAGATCGGTGTTAAACCGCTTGAGTTCCTCGGCGAAGCGCCGCACCTGTTCCGGGTCCATGATTGCCTGGGCCATAGTCGTTCTTTCTGTCTATATCCGTGCCACGCCAAACCAGCCGGTCATCCGGGATCGCTCTTCTGACTTGCAACAACCTGCCCTCTTTCGACCCGGTCGGCAAACCTTATCCGGTTGTGGCCGTAGTGCCGAAAAGCGGTTTTTTAATGGCATCATCCGCCAGGGTTACGAGGGGGTGTTCCGTGCGCCGCCAGCCGTAAGACCGCCCCCCTTCGAGAGCCTCCGGAGTCTGGCTCGAAGCACGGAGGTTTCCCCTCCCATTCCCGGATGCGGTCGCAAGCTTCTTGAAAATAGTCGCGGAAGGGGTCCAGCCAAATAATCCGGCGGTCTCGCTTGAACCATGTGATCTGTCCTTTCGCAAACTGGCGGATGGCTATTCCGAGCTCCAGGCTCAGGTCATCGAGGGTGGCCAATTCTCGACGGAGATAGCGCGTGATGTAGCGGTATTCCAGCCCAAGTTTGTCGAGCCGGGTGTCGGACACGCCCCGGGAGCGGAGTCCGGCGACTTCGTCGATCATGCCGTTAGCTAGGCGGTCCCGGAGGCGTTGTCCGATTCTTTCTTCAAGGATTTCGCGTGGCCATGTCAACCCCAGTTGCAGGCAGTTGTAGCGCGGGGAGCTTTGGTGGGCTGCCGAGTGCGCGCGGCCGGCGGCGGCAATTTCGATGGCTCGTATCAGCCGGCGTCGGTTGCTTTTATCGATGCGGCTGGCGGCGTCCGGGTCGGACTTTTCAAGTCTTTCGACCAATTGATGCAGGGGAAGGCCCTCGAGTTCCGCCCGCAGTTGGTCGTTGGGAGGGACATCCACCAGTTCATAACCTTCGACGATCGCGCTGATGTATAAACCGCTTCCGCCGACGAGCAGGGGCCTTTTTCCGGCTCCGGAAATGGAGTCGATGGCGCTGTAAGCGGCCCGCTGATACTGCGCCAGCGAGAAATATTCGGACACATCGGCGACGTCGATGAGGTGGTGTTTTACCGTGCCGGCCTGGGCTGGGGTGATCTTCCCGCTGCCCAAGTCCAAACCGCGATAGACCTGGCGAGAGTCGGCGGAGACGACTTCGCCGCCGAGGTGGTTCGCCAGACGAATGCCAAGCTCGCTCTTTCCGGAGGCATTGGTTCCAAGAATGACGAAAAGGTTCTGCATCCTCAGTGGGAACGCTGGTCTTTGCTTGCGCTAGCAAACGATTCCGCGCATCAGCGGGGAGAATCCACATCCTGCTCCGGGATGAGTCCCAGCGAAGCCAGCCATTTCAAAGCACCGCTCTGCCATGCGTCCCACATCGGACCCTTGTATCCATTTAGCCCGTGATCTCCGGAGGCAAGTTCGAGGTAACGTGACGGGACCTTTTGCTTCTGGAGGGCCTCGTAGAACAGGCGACTGTTGTCCGGCGACACGGCCTTGTCATCCAGCGCATGCGCCAGAAACGTGGGCGGGGTCTTGGGGGTGACTTGTTTCTCGTTCGAGAACAACTCGACGGTCTCCGCAGAGGGAGCCGGGCCGAGCAGATTTTGTTTCGAGCCGCCGTGGGTCTTCTCGCTCATGGTGATGACGGGGTACACGAGCACGGCGAAGTCTGGCCGGCATCCCACGCGCTCGATGGGATCCGTCGCGGCGGCATTGCCGGCATCGAAATGGGTTGCAGCCGTCGCGGCAAGGTGGCCGCCAGCCGAGAAGCCGATGATGCCGATGCGCTGCGGATCGCAGCCCCATTCCTTTCCCTTGGCGCGGACCATGCGAATCGCCCGCTGGGCATCGAGCAGGGGCACAAACGCCCGCCCGCGCGGAAGCCGATACTCCAGAACTATCCCGGTGAGGCCATGCGCGTTCAGCCATTGTGCGATGCCACTACCCTCCGCTCCCGTCACGAGACCGCCGTATCCGCCGCCGGGACAGATCACAACCGCGGCTCCATTCGCCTTCGGGGAGCGATAAACCGTCATGGTGGCATCAGCCTTCTCAAACGCCCCATCTCCCACGGGTGCCTGATCCGGCCAGAGAGCAACCTTTTCCGGCGTCAGGGTTTTATCCGCAGCCGATGCCGGAGATGGAATGGTGGCATTCTCCAATTTCGGCACCCGAATGAGGGCGGAATTGTTCGGCACATCGATCGCGAGCGGTTTGTCGTCCATCAGTTGAGCGAGGGTCGGTTCGATGGCCTGAGCCCAAGCCTCCGCGCCAGCCGGACTCGGGTGCAGTAAGTCCCACATCAGATCCGTATTGATGGTGCCATCCATCCGCAGAAAAACATGGTTCACATCCAGCCAGAACACCTGTTTGCCGTCGGCCAGTCGTGCGGTGAGTTCCCCGGCGCGACGGCAGGTTTCGATACACTGCGCGGACGAGTTGAACGCTGGTGGACTCAGCCCTTTTTCGCCATCGCCTCCGCGGGGAAAAATCCGCAGAACCAGAATCCTGGTGGTTGGATGACGCTGTTTGATGAGTTCCACAATTGCCTTGGTGGCTGCAAAAATCTCCTCTGGCGTGTGGACTTTCGGAAAATGCCGGTCGTCGCTGTTATTGGTGCCGATGAGGAGTATTGCCACCTTGGGAGACTGGTCGAAGTCGAGTTCGCCATCTTGCAGGTTCCAAAGGATCTGCTCGGTGCGATAGCCGTTGTGTCCCAGATTGATGGCGTTGCGCGGTGCGAAGTGCCGCTCCCAAACGGCCTTGAGCGGCTCATACTTGCCGCCAAGTTCGCCGAGGGTGTGGGTGATGGAATCGCCGATCAACACCAGCTTGTAGTGGCCAGACTTGACCGCCGCGACCTTCTCCGTATGGCGCGCGCTCGGCGCCGGGGTCGGAAAATCGGCATCACCCGATTTGGGCGATGCCTTTGAGACCGTGGAGATCGGAGCCTGAGTGTCTTGCGGGACGTCTGCTGCCCTGCAGGGAGCAAGAAGGCTGAGTAACAAGGCTAAGCTAAGAGTGGTTTTCATTAGGATTGAGTAAATCCAAAACCTCGCTTGGCTTGTTAACCAGATGCTGCGCCCCATCTTTCAGCAGCTCCTCTTTGCCCCGAAATCCCCAGAGCGCTCCAACGGAGCACATTTGGGCGGCGCGGGCGGTTTGCATGTCAATCCCCGAATCCCCCACGTAGAGGCATTCAGCAGGTGGAACTCCGAGTCTCCTGGCGGTTTCTATGGCGCTGGCAGGGTTGGGTTTGCGCGGATATTTATCGCTTGCCCCCAGGACCACGTCAAAAGCCCACTCCGCAAGCAATTCGCCCACGCACCGCTGCGTAAAGTGGTCCGGCTTGTTTGATAGCACCGCCAGCTTCAGTCCGCGAACCACCAAGGCGTCGAGCATTTCAGGCACGCCAGCGTAGGGCTTGGTTTTGGCCTTCCAAGTTCGCTCGTATTCCTGCACATAGGCACCGACGCACGCTTGGACGGTAGCTTCATCCTGATGTGTCTTTGGAAGTGCTTGTAACATCAGTTTGACGACCCCTTCGCCGATGAACGTCTGATACTTCGGATTGGGGTGTGTCGGAAAACCGCGGGCAGCCAGAACACGATTAGCGGCGTTGGCGATATCATCGAGTGTATCGAGCAACGTGCCGTCGAGATCAAAGATGGTGGCGCGAAACGGCATGTCTATCGTGAACGAGGTGATGGGCGTAGTCTTGGCTGGGGGTGAATCTGACGCTCACCGCCGCAAACGGTCAGAGCTTCCAGCCTTTTCGGTAGTGGTGCTGGATGAACTCTTCGGCTTGTTTGCAGTTTCTGGAACGTAAATGTTTCGTATCCCATTCGATCTTGCACTGGCAACGATGGGCTACGTTGCCCAACAGCACTGATTCGGTGAGCGCGCCTGAGTACTCGAAGTTGCACGTGGTTGCTGCGCCCGTTTTGCACGCTTGCGCCCATTCTTTGTAATGGCCGATTGAATTAGGGATGAAAGGAGCCGGCCGGACAAAGCCCTCGAACTGTTTCTCGGGCAGTAACAGGTGCCGACCGTAATCCGACAGCAGTTGGCCGCTCTTGCCTACAAAAAGAACCCCGCTATTCCATTTCGCGGCATATTCGGGGGCCAAAACATCGGCTGACGGTTTACGTCCACCGTGATACCACGTAAGCACTGCTGGGGGCTGGGATTTGCGCGCTGGATACTCGTAACGCACGATCATCCACGGCGGTACTGCTTCGTTCCGGGGTGGCGGACCATCCAGGACTTCCACGGTGAGCGGTGTCCGCAAATCCAACGCCCAATGCGGCAGGTCCATGAAATGGCACCCGAAATCAGCCAGCGAGCCGCCGCCAAAGGCCCACCAGTTGCGCCAGCTCGCGGGGACGTAATCGGGGCTGTAGGGACGCTCGGCCACCGGCCCCAGCCAGAGGTTGTACTGCAATTCCGAAGGCACCGGCACCCCGTGCTGGGGGCGATCTTTCGTGCCATAGACCGCCTCGACCCACACATGCACTTCGGAAATAGGTCCAATCGCGTTACTTTGGACCAACTCCACGACGCGTCGATAATTGTCGCCGCCGTGAATCTGAGTGCCGATCTGGGTCACACGCTTCATCTTGCGCGCGGTTTCCATCACCTTCCGACATTCTGAGATCGTGCGGGTCAACGGCTTCTCGCAGTAAACGTGATAACCGCTCTTCATCGCCGCGACCGCAGCGACGGCGTGCGTATGGTCCGGCGTGGCCACCAGCACCGCGTCGATGCCTTTCTGGTCCAGCAAACGTCTGAAGTCGCTGTAGGTCTTGGCCCCCGGATGCTTTTGAGCTGCCGCAGTGAGGTAATTTGCATCGACATCGCACAGAGCCACGATGTTCTCGCTTTCGAGTTGGCCCATGTCTGAAGCGCCCTGGTGTGCGACACCAATCACAGCCAGGTTCAGCTTCTCGTTTGGGGAGATTCGGCGGCTGCCGCCCAACGAGATATTGGCTATGCACAGACTCCCGACACCAAGAGCAGTGTGTCGGAGAAATGAGCGGCGATTCATGGGCAAATTCATCAGCACATTCCGCAGCATTTCACTTCCCATGTCAATTCATGTTGTGGGGACAGCCGACGGGCTTCCACGAAGCAGGCGGACTGCGTTAGTAAGATCCCCGCTACGGGGAAGGCATCCGTTGGGGCCTGAGCCTGAACCCCACAAGGTCCAGCAGCCAAAGTAAAGCGGCGCGGGCGCCAGCATCGCGGACATCGGCGAATCCGTAAACTAGAACGAGTTCCTGTTCGTGCGATCTGTAGCGCGGCGGCAAGAGGATGGTTGATTCAAGACCGTCGCCTTCGACCCTGACGATTTCGGAATACAACAACCCCTTGGCGACGGCGTATTTGCCCGGAGGTAAAGTGAGAGTGCGTTTGGGCAGAATCAGCCAAGGGCGGTATTTCAGGACGAGGCTGTCATTCTTGTGGCGCAGGAGAGTTCCGTAGCTGCGGGCCGGCACTTTATTGAATTTGCGAGCCAAAAATACCCGGTTCGCGATTGTGTCGGGAGCAAAGCGCTTGCTCCGTCGCGTGGCGAAATCCCAGATGAAGACCAAACCGAAGTGCGACAATCGGAAGGACCAACCGGCGATGAACCATGCGAGGACAATAATGACGAAGGCCCAGGCGGCGCCAAGCCACGGGTTGGCGAACGCCGTCGCCGCAACTGTGGAGAGGAGAAAGAGGCGGAAGGTTTTGAGCGCCAGATCGACGAGTCGGAATGGGCTGAGGAGGATGAGGATGTTGAGGGTGCTGGAGGCAACGCAAACGATGAAGAAGGTAATCATCATGAGCGACACCATGATCGCGTTGCCAAGCCAGGAAAGGTCGATAGCGGCGAGGAAGCCGGTCCCGGCCAGGACGGCTGGCTGAATATCCGGCTGTTGAAATACTGACGCAACCAGGGGCACGAATGCACCGGTGGCGATCAGCCCGCTGATTTTGTGTTCGACGACCTCAGCGGCGTCGAGGGGTTTCTTGAGGAGCTTCGGCACAGCGATGCCGATTGTATCCTTGAGGAAACATGCCGTTACGATGAGCAGGGCGGGAATCCAAAACCACGGCTGCGCGAACCAGGGAAGCCTTGCCCTCTCGCGGGGAGTATTGGCTTGAAAATACTTCCAGGCCCCGACCGTGCCGGCGCCCAGCAAAGGCGATATGGCTACGCCGGTAATCAAAGAAATCGTCTGGGCCAACTCCACGCCCGGGGTTGAGGTTCTGTCGGGGGAGTTGGTGTAAGCGATGGATATGGGGGAAGCACCGGCGGGGCGCAAGCCAGAGTGGTGCAGCGGGATAGAGAGACCAAATGAGGTTAATGGAGGGACCGTGCCCGGGAATCCCGCGGCGGACTGGGAGTAAGCTGCATTGCAGCAGCAGAGTGCCCAGAGAGGAATGAAAGCCAAAGCGAACGGCTTTTTCATACCGGGGGAAGCTTCAACAGTCAGTCCAAGGGAGTCAAGGTGACGCGGCGGAACTGGACGACTCCGCCCTCGGATTGGATTCCGACCGGTCCCGAGGTGATATCGACTCCGTCGGCTTCGTTGACCAATTTGCCGTTGATGTGGACCTGGTAGCGGGCGCCTTGGGCCAGGATTTCGACTCGGTTCCATTCGCCTGGAGGGTTTTCAGCATCGAGCGTTTTCTGGACGCCGGCGATGTCACCAGCCACAGCATGTTTTTTCACTTCAAAAAAGCGGGGCTGGCCGTTGGCGATGGGTTTGCCCTGGAGGCCCAGAACATCCCCTGCGCTGCCGTGTTTCAGTTGGACCTCGATGGCGCAGGGGAGAGGTTTGAGCGGTTCACCGATGCGGGAAAAGATGCCGCTATTGCCCGGCTCACTGCCGGGCGGCCAGCGGTATTCCACCACCAGTCGGAAGTTGGACACTGCCGGGCCGCGATACAAGGCCCCGAGGGGTTTGCCCTGGCAGGTCAGGACACCGTTTTGGACGCTCCAAACCTGACTCATTTTGACCTCCGGCTCCGCCAGCACCTGCTGCCAGCCAACAAGGTCTTTTCCGTTAAACAATTCGATTGCGCGGTGGTGTTCGTTTGGGGTGGAACATGACGCGACTCCCAAGAGGAGAAGTCCGCCGCACACCCAACCGTTCCAGCATTTTTTCATCTGTTCTGTCATAGAGTTCCTTTTAGGACGGCAAGTATGCCTGCTTTCTTGAACAATCAAAGCGCAATCGCACGAACCGGTCAGCATCCAGGGCGGATTCAAGAACCTGCAAAATCGTAGCCGCCGACGGCAGTCGGCGCACTTTTCCTCGATTATCGGAGTGTTAGCGCCGACTGCCGTCGGCGGCTACGATTTCTTGAAACCACCCTGGTCACCATCCACTTCCACTCTGCTTGCGCTTCAGACTCCCCTGCTTCAGCGTTGCGACTTGGGGCAATGTCAGGCTGAACTCGACCTTTTCTCCCTGCGCGCCGAAGTATCCACCCCAACCCACCCGGACTTCTGTAATGTTCGAGAGGTTCAAGTGCCCGTTATTATCGCGGGACCAGCCGGCCAAATGGAAGAGGCTCAGCGGCAGCCATGTGCGGGCGTACCCAGGCACACCGAGCAGGCAGCCTGTGTTGGCCATGTATTCGGTTCCCTCCTGGTCACGGAGGATTACGAGGAGTTGAGCGGGTGTTCTTTGGCCTTGCGGAACCCAGGTATCCAGCACGAGGAAGCCAGCATCGTGCAAATCCAGCGTCTGTTTATAGAGGAATTGCACGAACAGAAAAGTATCCACGCCACCTTTGGTCAATGAGCCCCTGACGCGCCACGCGGGCTGGCGCGCGGCCTGAGCCGGCGTAGCAGCCGCCAGGTCTTCCCGGACAAACTCACCGCGCCCGAGCAGGGGAGTGGCCTCGGGAAGGGTTCGGACGATGAGATTGGGCAGTGCATCGTCTGTGAGCTTGAGACGTTTGGGTCGGCGCACCGCCGGAAAACGGAATACTGTGCCGCTGTAGGCTGACAGGTTGATTTCTTTTTCGCGAGAGAAGGGGCTGATTTCCCCGGTTGCCGGGTCGCATTGTTCGCCTGGTCCGGAGGCAGAGATGCCAACTCGTCCAGACCAAGGCTGATCACTGTCATTGATCACAAAATAAACTTCGTGGCCGCCAATACGCCGATGGGTGGACCGCAGAGGGGACCGAGCCGATTCGACATTCACGTCTGGTTCGAGAATGCCGTTGAGGAGCTGAGGCAGGATGCCGGCTGCGCCGACTGGCAACACGACGCCGCCACCGCCTCGGCGATTGGGAGAAACACGCAGGTCATTCGTGGCTACGCCAAATATCTTGTCGGCCAGCTCCAGAACCCGGCGCGAAGGAAAGTCCGTCTCGCTGTTAGCCGGCCGAGCCCCGACCGTGATCACGACCCCGCCGTTCTGGGCGAAACGCGCCAGGTTTTCCCATGCTGCCAGGGGGAGCGTGTCGGCGCCTGGCAGCACGATAACTCGCCATCGCAGGTTACCATGCACCAGTTCTGACCGTTCCACTTTTGCTTCTGCCAGGGCTTGGCCATCGACGTAAGTGAAGTCGCGGCCCGCGCCAAAAAGTGCGTCCGAGACATTGCGACAGATGTTTTCGATCTGTGCAGCAGTGGGCGAATCGTTGGCATAATGCCGCGCGGGGGTAAACCGCGGCCAAACGCTCTCGACCGGATACACCACCGCAAGATCGGCCACTTGATGTCCGCCTTTGAGCGTCGCGCAACAGCGCCCGACCCAATCGTTGAGGCGGCGGAGTTGCTCGTCGGAAAGTCCTGCAAACGAGTAATAGCTGGTGATGGTGTCAATTCCCTCGACGATCAAGCGATTGCACGTTCCGCGAATCTCCGACTCGGTCACGGAGCGGACAGGTCGCTGATCGCCTGGAGGACGGTAGCGCTGGCTGTGATCGGAGACTTCGCACATGGTAACACTCTTGTTTTCCAAATCCGCGGCACTGCTGGCGAGGCGGGCAATGTACCAGGGCACCTGGTCCGGGATGCTGGTCAGGCAATCGATACCTGGGGCATCGAGTCGGCGGAGGCAGCGGAAGAAATCGCCGTACAACGGCACCTGGTTCACGAGGTTTTCTTCCATCAGCAAGTGACCGCCGGAAAGCAGATGATGCTGCGAGCACCAGCGCTGGATTTGGCCGAAGTAACTTTCCGCTACCAGTTCGCCAATCGTGCGCCAATAATCATACCTGGCTCGCCGACCTGCGGAACCGGTGTCCGCCACGAGCGCCGGCACAGCGGGTTCGAGCGCGTAACCGCGCCGACGGAAGAACTCGGCCGGCAAGTTGGAGGACCAGGGCAGCACGCGATAGGGCATGCGCCGAAGAAACAAGCTCATCAACGACGGCTCATCGGTAAAGGTGGACACGAACCAATGGCCGAGGTCGCCGCCCAGGCGTTGGGCATACTGTTCATGCGTCAGTTCAAGAAAACGCGCGATGGGTTCCGGTTGCAAAAGATTCGGGTAGGGAATGTGGTCCGAGAGACTAAGGGATGCGTGGGTGCCATCGAACAGGAGGCTTTCGGTTATTGCCATCACTCGCCAGCGGCCCGGCGGCGGCGTCCAGGACAACTTCCCGGCTCGGACCTGCGT
>Ga0194063_10001752_pt1 | contig 13860 bp, 11 predicted proteins | sample SepL3720m_MetaG_FD_155459 | JGI IMG/M metagenome (GOLD analysis project Ga0194063, IMG submission 155459) | Anoxic zone freshwater microbial communities from boreal shield lake in IISD Experimental Lakes Area, Ontario, Canada - Sep2016-L373-20m | ecosystem: Environmental > Aquatic > Freshwater... | reverse complement strand
CCGTTGATCTGCGTCTGCGTGTAGGGAGCGAACGGATCCGAGCCGGGCAGCCCGCCGGTCGCGTTACCGACTACCGTGCCGGTTGCAGCACCGAGGGTCAGCGTGGCGAGACCCATGCGGACGAGCGCGACAGCGACGTCCGGCAGGATCATGAGCGGATCGAGACCCGTGACCCCGAAGGAGTTGGTCTTGAGATAGTTGGCATCCGAAATCCCTATCGTCCCGACAAGACCGCTGCCGTTCTTGAACGTCCCGTTGACATACATGCGAGCCATGGGACCGACCTCACACGCGAGGTTGTTCCAACGCGGGGCCTTCATGTACGTGTAGCCGTTCTCGCGAACCGGCTTGGTGCGAGAAACCGCACCCGGGTACGCCGTGACGCCCGTTGCGCCGCCGTAGGCAGCCTCATCGGCAGTAGCCACGCCGTAGCGCGAGTTCGCAATGTTCTCCTTGAGCTGGGCCTGAACGCCAGTGGCTGCCAAGAAGTACGTCGCAACGTCAGCCTTGTTCTTAACCTCGAAGCTGTCAGCACCATTGAGGTTCTTGAGGCCGCCGGACAGAGCGAGGGTGCCACTTGCACTGGTGTCGGGGAAGCCGCCCCATGCGAGGAAGCAGCCGAGACCCGCGCCGTAGCCGGTGTTGGTCGAATCGGGAGCCACGCTGTTGCCTGTGGCAGCCGCCGACCAGAGACCCGGGAAGTTATTCTTGAGCACGTTAGCGTTGGCAAGGTTGTCGAAGTTCGGGTACAGGGCGCCGAGTGCAAGCGCGATCGGCAGGTACTCCTGGATGATGAACAGACCGATTTCCTTGGCCAGATTCGTGAACATCGTGACGCGAGCGGTGATGTTCTCATTGTGATCGTACAGTACGCCGCCACCGATGAAGACGGAGGTCATGGGCATACGACCTGCGAACAATGCACCGGCCTCAAACGTGAGGCGGCGGATGCGTAGCGCGGTGACGTAGCTACGGATGACCGTCGACCACAGGTCCTTGGAGTAGCCGTTGGCCGAATTCTGCGGCCACGCAGCCGTCGCGAGTACACCACTCGAACGCAGGTAGGGGTGATAGAAGTCGTTAGCAAAGTACGGAGTCCAAGGCGGAATCATCGGACCCTGAACATAGCTAGGAGCAGCCAGGTGATAGAAGTGCGTGATGCTAGACATGAGGAACTCCATGCCGAGCACCAGGTTACGAATGACGACCGCCTTTGCGGGGACGCCCTTGCCGTCACCAAAGCCCGAAGCGAAGGTGATGTGGCCGGCGCTGTAGCCGAGGACGGTGTCAGCGGCGTAGGTCGCGGTCATCCCGTGCGGTACCGGGCAGACACCACAGATGCGCTGAGTAAACGTGATCGCATCGTTGACATCGCGGCCGAGCAGGAAGTTCTCAAAGCCACGCCACAGGTTGCCGTGTGCATAAGCCTCGGTGATCTTGCCGCCAACAACGTTGACCGCGACACCGAGGTGACCCTCGATACGTGAGATCGGGTCGACTTGGTTAGTGACTGTACTTCCACTTGGATAAGCCATCTACTTGTCCCTCCTTTCCAAAACTAGCGCACCACGAAGGGTACGAAGCTGTCAGGATAGCCCTTCTCGGTGCATGCCATGCAGGGGGCACCCGCACGCGTACAGTGGCCGCCAGTCGGCGTGGTGCCGTTGGGGGCCTTGTTGGCCTTGGCCGTGCCGTAGTCCCAGCCAGCATTGGTAGGATCTCCAGTGCCGCCAACGTTGCTCGGCTGCTGGTTGTTCCAACCGTGAACGCCACAGAGGGACTTGGCGGACGGGCCCTTGCAACCGAGCTTCTGCAGGCAACCGGTGTCGCCAGGCTTGGCGGCATAGACGGCAGCGGTGTAGTAGCGGTAGCGCGGGCAGAGCGGGCTGTGGATCGGGTTGCCGTAGACAGCGCTGAGACGACGAGTGCCGTCCACGCCGCCGGTGATGTAGACGCCCATGTTGGTGCCGCTTGCACCTTTCTTGGTCAGGATGCCAAGCGGACCGACGGTACCGTTTGCCGCGCCCACAACGGCGCCAAAGTCGACCATCCACGCGACAACCGAAAGGACGAACCACCAGGGGTTGGTCGGGCAACCAGGTACGTTGACGACCTTGCCAGCGGTTATGGCGCGAGCGGCGGCGTTGCCGGTGCCATTGGCTGTCAGATAGTCGAACACACCCAGCGCTTCAGTCTGCGAAACGGTGGTATTGAAGCCGGCGGTCGTCGCATCGAGCGGCGACTTGCATCCGGGGTATCCACCAAATGTTGCGCACTGGCCGATGGCGATAACCGCGGCGCACGAAGTCTTCTCGGCGAGCGAGGTCACCATGGTCGGCATGTCGGTTTCGCCAGTGGCGTTGCCCATGCCAATAGAGCACCACGGAACGCCGGAACCAGCCGTGTCGTTCCAAGCGCCGCCGTTGGTCTTCTTCTGGAGCGCGCCTTCGACGACGAGCACGAACGGATCGGTGTTCGTGGCGACGAAGTCGTTAAGCCACTGGTACGCGAGGTCGCCGCCCATGCCCATGATGGTCTCGTGGTACACGATGTCGACGATGTCGACCACAAGGTCGACGATGTCGAGCGACGTGGGGTACATCTGGTCGGGACTGAACCCTCTGTCGTGATACAGGAAACCACCAGAGGTGTTTCCCAGAGGAATCTGGGTGTCCGTCGGCAGAATCTTGGCCAGCCCAGCGGCCGCCGCCGTGGTGTACTTGGTCGTGCCGTTGGTGTTGTACAGCGCCGGACCTGAAGTGTTCTCGAAGATCCCGAGAAGCGAAGTGGAACAGCCGGTGCACTCAGCACCGTGGATCCATACTACTCGCGGCTTGCCGAGGGTCCCCTTGTAGGGGCTGCTCGCCGTATACGCAAGCGCGTCCATTATCTGGGACGCCTGCGCCTGGCTGAAACCCGCGGCGGCGGCGAGTGCACCCAAGCGGGTGACAAACTGTCGCCTAGTAATAGCCATACTCTCTCCTCCTTCACCAAATTCGGTGTCACTTCTTACCTTACAGACAAAAGCTATCTAGCCTCCGAACATGCGCAGAACAGGGAGTCTCCTTTCGGGTTCGCTGTTCGGAGAAACCGGGCAGAGATGACTTCGCAGGAGAAACAGAGAAAAGAGCGGTCGGTTCCCACAGGCCCCAACAGGCAGAAGCTTGAGTTGGGGGACGTGTAGTTACGACCGGACAGGTCTGCGTGCCAGCTCAATCCCGGCGGTCTAAGACGTGGTAGGTACCTCTTTCCCGTGCACGCTATCGCGTGAGAAGCGGCATGTAACAGGTGTTACAACGTAGAGATTAGCCCCCTGAACTTCAGACGTCAAGCGCCTTCCCATTGCCGGGACGCTATTCCTCATCACTTGATCCGTCCATAGGAGCACTACCGTCAGCGGCATGTCGCTTTGCGAAACGACTCAAATACTCTTCGCGATTGATCACGTCGAACTCAAGAGTCTTGGCGAGGCGCCGGTAGTCCGCGTCCTCTGTGCAGAACACCTTCGCGCGGTCCGCAAGCGCCATGACGATAGCGGTGGTCTGGTCGATCTCAAGGCGCTCCATCAGCGAACGCGCGTCGGACTCCGAGTACTCCTCGGGGTGAAGGAGTGTCGACATCTCAACATCGCCTTGCACAATATCCTTCAGGATTTCGTAGTCCTCTTCGGTCACGAGCCACTTCCTGCGACCACCGCGCATGAGGCTTGCCTGCTGGTTGTCGACCATCTCGAGGACGAAATCCCTCGTGACAAAGAACTTCTTGCGCCTGAGCAGCAGAAGTAGCGGCAGAAGCAGGAGCGGTGCCAGACACAGCGGCCAGTAGTTGGGCGCATTGGGAATCGGTATCGGCGAGACTTGGTTGGGCCAACCCCAGACTTGTACGCGTCCGTTGGACGTGTCCGCGATAAATATCCTGTTGCGCGCTCCAACCGCGGTGCCGTTGGGATAGCTGAACTGGCCATCGCCGTAGCCGGCCTGTCCAAAGTTCACGATCTTGTCGCCCTTGGCTGTCCACAAAGTGGCATCTTGGGCCAGCGTGTCGACAACCACGAAGCGGTCAGGCGCTTTCGCATTGTCAAAGGGGAAGCGATTCAGGAATGCGATCCCGCGCGGAAGACCCTGTGTCACGATGATCTTCTTGAAAACGCCATCCTTGTCGAAGATCTGGATTCGGCGGTTGTTGCTATCCGTGACATAGACCAGGCCCTTTTGGTAAGTGATACCGTTGGGGAACATGAAGACCCCCGGTCCGGCATTGGCGTCGTTGACCTGACCCAAGTTGCCGATTGACTTCTTGAACTTCCCGTCTGGCCCAAAGATCAAGAATCGGTTCCCGTTCAGGATCTCGGTCACATACAGGGTGCCATCAGGCGCAAATGTCAGCGCAACCGGCGCCCACTGGACATCGCCGGTCCTGAAGGCGGGAAGTTGGTCCTTTGGAAGATTGGGGTTGAACTCGCCCAGGTACTTGCCGGAGAGGTCGTAGCGGAAGATGGTGCGGGCGCGACGGTCGGTAACGTAGAGCTCATTGTTCTTTGGGTTCTTTGCGATGTTGAGCGGAATGACCGTCTGGGAGGCACCGAATGATCGCTTGAACTTCCCGCTCTGGCTGAACACCAGAACCTGACGACCCGTTGAATCCGGCGTGTAGACGTCATCCCCATCAATCATGACCCCGATGGGCCGCTGGAGCTTGAGAGTCGTACCAGAGAATGCGTAGAGAAACTGCGGTGGTGCGATGGTCGCCTCGGAGACTGGCGCGATATCAAACGTGAGCTTGTGGCTAGCTTGGTAGTAGGCATAGTAGATGCCGAGAAGTGCCAAGAGAATAATGAGCACGACGATGATGACGATCTTGCGGACCTGCGACCGCGTCAGACGTCTGCGTCCCTGTGCCTGCGTCAACTTTGCCTCCGGGAGAAGGGGGTGGCTCGAAAATACTGCAATGGTCCCGCAGGACCACGTTGCTACTTCTTGGACTTCTTCTTAGCAGCTTCGGCCTTAAGAAGTGCCTCGACCTGAGGTTCGAGCGCCGAGATCTGCGCCTTGATTTCGGTGTTTTTGGGATCGAGAACGGCTGCTTGACTATAGACGTCGAGCGCATCCTTGAGCTTTGCGGCCTGGACCAGCATCTCGGCGTGGAGCTTGGCAGCCTCAACGCTCTTGGCATCGAGGTTGCGTGCTACGAGGATTTGGTTCAGAGCCTCCGTGGGGTTTCCCGCGGCGAGGCTCGCCCGTGCCTTCTCTACCCAAGCGGACGCCGGGCCGAAGGCTGCTAGGGCCTGCTGGGGGGGGTCTGCCTCTGGCGCAAGCTCGGCGGCTTTCACGAACTGGTAAGACGCGTTGATATCGTCCTTCTTCTGCTTATACAACTCGCCCAGAAGGTAGTGTGCTTCAGCGAAACCGGGATCGAATTGAACACCGATCTCAAGTTCCTGAATAGCGCCATCCGTTTCCCCTAGACCCTGAAGCGCCTTCGCGAGGTAGTAGTAGGTGTCTGACGCGTCTTTGCGTATGACGAGCGCCGCCTTGAAGAATCCAGCCGCATCCGCATACTGCTTCTGGTCGAGCGCAAGAAGACCAAGATGGTACAGCGCCGTCTCGCGACCCGGGTCCACGCCTTTGTATTGGTCCGAGTCGGTGAGCTCTACGACCTTCTTGAAATAGGGCTCAGCGGATGCTGCCTTGTTTGCAGCAACGGCCACTAGTCCCAAGTCAAGATAGGCGCCCACATGCTTGGGGTCGATCTTCAGAGCCTCATTGAGCTGGCTGGTTGCCTCAGAGTACTTTCCGCCTCCACTGAGCGCCTCGGCCAGACGGACTCGGATTACCACATCGTTTGGATTCTTGCGCACCTGCGTCTGAAGCATCTTGACGAGGCGACCGGCTGCGCTCGCCTCGAAGTTGGACTCCCGATCACGATAGATGGCATACCCGAAGTAGGCTCCAGCTCCAACAACCAGAACCACTAGGGTACTGAGGATTAAGTTCAGCCAAAGATTGAAACCAGCACGATCTCGACCCTCAGGGTGAGATTCCGTCTTGGTGCCAACGTCAGTCATAGGCTTCTCTACCTCAGGGTCCGTTGTGGAGCTGGTGTCCGCCGAGAACGGGACCCAACGCCAACGAGAATGGTCAATGAAGGCTACTGGCGAGCATCGCCCGTGTCAACAAGTGAGTCTCTGGAAGCAGCGGCCGCCACGCCCGAGCAAAGCGAATGCTGTGCCGCTTGCGGCTGGACAGTTGGGACACATAAGGTCTCTACAAACCGAGCTGAGTATGACACTTTAAGCACAGGGCCGCGCCCTTGTTGGGAGCAATCTCTCTGTTCAGCGCGTCGACAGCACCGTGGCACTGGTAGCACAACCTCAGGTCGTGCCCCTGCTGGAGTTCCGTCTGCCGTGACCCTGCAGACGTACCGAATGAAATATGACACTCGTAGCAGCGATACGGTCGGCCCTTCTTCTCGGCCACGTTGAAGTGCACCGCATGCTCGGCAAAGCCCTTGTTGGAGATGGATGTGGGCGGCCGCTGCGTCATCTGCGGGTGGCACTTGACGCAGTTGGCAGCGACGAGCTCGGCGTTCTTAACTCCCAGGTGGTGGCAGTTCTGGCACGTTTCGCGGTCAGTGTGGCAAATGTTGCAGTCTTCCGTGCTGACGCCCGGCTCCGGCTTGTGGTTCTGTATCCATCCGGGAGGATGCGGCATGCTGGTCTTGTGGCACCGAGTACATGACTTGGTATCGTGGCAGGCTCCGCAGTCACCCTTCTTGGCAAGATAGAGCGGACCATGGAGCTTCATCCAACTGCTCTTCTTGTGGTCGGCAGGAACAACCTTGCCGGCCGTATGGCAGTCGACGCAGAACTGGGTCTTGTGACACATGGCGCAGTACGCCGGGTCTGCTCCCGCGCGCACCCTGTGCTCTCCGGCGATGAACTTCTTGGTGTGGTTCAGCGGCACTAGATTGAAACCCTTGGGGTGGCAGGCGCCGCAGTCCTCGGTGGCGATGATGCCCTGCCCCTGGTGCTGCAGCCCATGGCAGCGGTAGCACGACATCATGTCCGGAACGGCGATGCCATTGGCACTGTGCCCGAACTTGGGGTGGCACGCCTCGCAGGGGTAGGCGCGCTGTAGATGCTGCGCGTGTGCAAAGATGAGGCGCCCCGGGATGATGCTGTCCAGATCGGGGTGGCAGTAGACGCACTGGGCCATGTTGGTGGGACCCTTGGGATAAATCTTGATTGACGGGCCTTTGGGACGCTCACGAATGACTGAGGCGTAGGCGTCGGGGAGCGGGTCGATCTTGACGTTGTCCTTGGTATGGCAGGGGTTACAGTCCTTGCTGGCCGTATGGCACATCATGCAGTCGTTGGTGCCAGTCTTCTTGGCCCGCTCGGCGTGTGGCTTGCCCGCATAGAGTTTGATGGGCTGGTGATCCTGTGGGACCAGATCAAAAGCGGGAGTGTGGCATTTGGCGCATTCCGAACCCGCAAGCTCACCCTGAGGTCCATGCTGGACGCCATGGCAGGCATAGCAGACTTCCATTGGTACTGACTCGGTGATACCGCTTTGGTGCGGCATGCGCGAGTGGCAGCCGTCGCAGCTCACCATGAGGTGGCTGCCGTGATTGAACACGAGGCCGGGCTTCTTGACCGTCGACAGGTCAAGGTGGCATGGAGCGCACTGCTGCGGATCGACGGGCGCCGATGTGTCGATGACCTGCGAGGTGGCAGGATCAAACTCGGTCGCTGCCGTTCCCGAGCGCACGGACACAAGCAGGAAGGCGGCTGCGAGAACAATCGCAGCCACCCCCCAGAGCTTCACACGCGGAGTATCAGCATTCCGCTTCACGATGTGTTGGAACTCCCGTTCATCAGTTTCCGCCGATCATGCCCCGGATGTTGCCGATGAACTGCAGGACCGGGTTGGCTTGCTGTGCGGCTACCTTCTGGTGGATCAGCTTGCCTGCGTTCGCCGCGAAGTTCTCGTTGGAACCCTTGTGGCAGCCCGCCTGACCACAGGTGGCTCCAAGGTTGGCCGGGTACACGCTGGACTTGGGATCGTTTTGCGGCAGGATGTCATGAGACTCGTGGCACTGCCAACACGCAGGCGCATCGGCAGCACCCTTCTTGTAGGCGCGCCCATGGTAGTAGTCGTTGTAGGTCGCATACCTTTCGCCGTGCTGCTTGCAGCGCGCGCACGTGCGGTACGCCGAAGCATGCATCGCCGCGCTCGCCTCCTGGGTATCGAGACGCTGGATGAAATGTCCGCCGTGGCATGAAGCGCAGGTCGCGGAGTCATAGTTGCCGTCGCGAATCTGCTTGGCGTGAATCGACTCGTTGTAAAGCGCGACGGGAGCGCGGTCCTTCTCCACCTTGGAATCCTGATGGCAGGTACCGCACTGGATGCCCGCGTTGATGTTCCAGAGCTTGGTCGCCGATGGCTTGTCGTCGTAGCGGTAGTCGGGGTGACACTGCTGGCAGGTGATGGTGGCGTGCGCAGAGTCCTCAATGCCCGTGACCTCGAAGGACTTGTTGCCGCCGGCTAGAGACTTGAGCAATGTGGCGTTGCCGTGGCAGGTCAAGCAGCCCGAGCGGCTGCTGCCGTCAGAGACACTCGGGTCGTAGTCCCAACCGTTCTTGGGCTGCCACTTGATGCCCTTCTGGTCGTGACAGGTAATGCAGTCAGCCGGCTTGTGACACATCATGCACTTGGTGGTGGTTTCGAGCTCGGCTGGCTTGACGTGAGGCTTGGCGGCCCAATCGGCGACATGGAAAGCGGGACGCAACTGCCAGCGCGGCGTGTTGTGGCATGCCTCGCACTCGCCCTTGGCGATAATGCCGCGGGGACCATGACGCAGGCCGTGGCAGTTGAAGCAGCCCTTCATGGTGGGACGCTCGGTTCCAGAAGGCCGGTGCGGGAACCTCTGGTGGCAGTCGCTGCACTGCATGAGGATGTGGTTGCCGTGCGAGAATATGATCTCGTTGGCGTAGTTCTTGGTCGCCGCGATGTTGGCGTGGCACAGCACCGTGCACTCGCCCTCGTAGACCGGCGAGATCGCGAGCTGCTGCAGCGCATCGGCAGGCGTCTGCGGTGGCGCCGGATCGGCGGCGAAAGCTATCGAGGCGATGGCGAGAGACGCCGAGAACGCTACTATCGCAAGCGCAGCGGCCAGCCGGTGGGCATGTGCTCTGTTCTGTAGGGACATGCTGTGCAACCCCTTCTTCCCTTGTGGGGTCCGAAACCCCATGACTTATGACCCGCTTCTTCTGAAGACCTGTCCTACCTGATAAAGCGCATTACTGATCGCCTGCCTGGCAGAGTGGGCGACGGCATACACTGGGTTCTCGTTCAAAACAGCTTCCTTGCGATGCACTAGTTTCGCATAATCAGTGTACTGATCGTTCAAAGTCCCCTTATGGCACTGCCCGCACGTAGTGGCGAGGTTGTCCGGGTGGCTCCATGACAGGCGATTACTCGAGGGCAGAATGAGATGCGAATTGTGGCACTGCCAGCACGCTGGGGCGTCTTTGGCCCCTCGGCGGTAGGCTGCCCCGTGATAGTAGTCGGCGTAGCTGAGTGCGGCTTTCTCGTGGCACTGGCCACACATCTGGAGCGCGGACGCATGTATGGCCTCGGCAGCGGCGGTGTCGGTCTTGCTGGGAATCGCGTGGCCACCGTGACAGTCACCACATAGTGGCCGGGGCTTGCCTGGCGCCGAGGACTCCGGAGCGCCGACGGTTGTGGTGAGATCCGCGGTAGCCGTGGGGCTAGGACTACCAGCTGTGGAGTGGGCGCTGTTGGCCCACTCTAGGAACTTATCTCGGTGGCAGTTCTTGCACGCGCTCTTTGCAAGAATCCTCCACTCGTCGCTTGCGACGGTGTTGGGATGAGGGGTCTTGTAGGCGAAGTCGACGTGGCAGTCGGTACACAACGTCTTGGCGTGAGCGGAAAGGTCGATGACGGCGCTGTCCACAAAGAGGCTGGTGACCTTGCCGTTGACGATTCTGACCAAGTTGCGATCCCCGTGGCAAACCAGACAGCCGGACTTTCCGGCGACACCGATGGTCCAGTCGAGGTTGTACGTCGACGTGGAGGTTGTGGCGCCTGGAGGAAGCGGTGTGGTGTAGATGCCTGCGGCGTTGACTCCCGGCGGGATATATGTGGGCGAGGTGAGACCGAAGGGATTCTGCCGAGCTTGCTGAGGCGCAGCCGCTGCAGCGGCCTTCGCGGCGGCTGCGGCTGCGGCCTGAGCTGGCGTCGGGGCTTGTCCAGCGGGATCCGGCGCCGCCGGGTAGTAGATTGCGAACGCCGAAGTCGGCAGCACGAGCGAAGCTGCTAGAAAGGCAACGACCATGGCAGCGCGCACACGCATTCGCAGGTCTCTCTCACGAGCGGTCGGAACGATGTCAGTGGTGCTCGGATCCAGCCTCGGCCGGAGTCCCGTCGTAGCCAAGTTCGACGTGGTGGTCTTCTTCTTCCTTCTTCTCAATGAAACTCAAGCCAAAGAAATCGAGGAACGCAGGAAAGTCCTCCGTAACCGAAAGATACACGTGAATCGTCGTTAAGACGATAAACAACCAGTTGACCAAGTAGTGAATCGTGCGCGCATACCAGCCTGCGAGGTCGGTGGAACCGAGCAATTGACCTGCCCACAGGCCCACGATCACGTCACGTCCGGTCACGCCTGCATGACCGAAGAACGTGACGGCCTCGGTGAATGGGATCGGGTACGTGAGCAGCGCGAGACCGGTGAGCGCCTGGATAATGAGCAACGGCACGAAGATGATGTAGGTCGACTTCTGCATGACGTTGTACTTGCCGAGATGGGGCTTGGAAGGCTTCACGAATATGTAGTAGAGGATGACTTTAGGTGCAGTAGTGATGTCTCGCTTGGTGATAGCAAACTCGCGGTAGTCTCGCCGCCTAGACGAGAAGGCATACCACAAGCGCATGATGAGGTTACCAATGACAATGATCATGGCCACGTAGTGGACCCAGCGCATAGCGCTGCGACCGCCGTTGTAAAACGGGAACCGGATGTACATGCCGGAGATCGCCAGCGCGATCATCGCAGCAACGTGCTGGAAGTGCATCAGTTTGGGAGCCGCGGGGATTGGACCGCCCTCGTGGTGCGGCCACTCCCAGCCCACGAAGCGGCGCTTTGCCCGACCGGTGAGTATGTTTCCCAAAAAGTGCCCACAAAGCGCGATGACAATCACGCTGTAGAGAATCGTGAACACCACGTCAATCCAGACGTTGAGCTGCGTCAGTCCGATCAACGGATACCCCCTACTCCCTACTTAGGCCGCGCCCGTCGGCTGGCACGGCTGGTCGGCCATGGGGACGAAATGAGTTCACTGCGCGCGAATGCCGGTCGCGCACAATGGCGTCCCTCGGGCTTGTAACAGCAGTTACAGACATCTTAGGGACGGGCATGGGGGGTGTCAACGAAAACGGGGGCTGCAGGGAGGGCGCGGCGGCGGCGGCTGGAGGCCATTTTGGCTGGACGCATCGGGATGCGCGGAGGGCGGATGCGGCGTGCGAAGCCTTAGGTGAGGGGCTTGTCGGAATGTTGTCGGCAAAGTGGGTACAGTCGTACCCAATATCGGTACGGTCGTACCCACTTTGTGTAGCGGTACTTCAGCGGGCGGGAGAGGAACCGGCACAATTGTGTGGACGGTCTCGACGCCGAAAGTGCTCACCGCGTAGCGGCCCGATGGACCTCGAAACACAGCTTCCCCACTCAGGAGGATTGCGTAGTGGGAGGCACTATTAATACTTACAGGCGAAGTCAGAATAGGATTGCGCTGGGGAGGCGGGATACTCCCGTGATCAGCCGCGAAGCCGGCGCTTGGCCTCATCCCAGGTGAATACCTGGGCTGTACCACGATCCCAGGAGTCGAGCCGCCGGTGAAGGTCCGCTTTCTGGGCAGACGAAAGACGAATCGTTTCTGGCTGCGCACACAAGCTCTCCCACAAATCGCCGATAAGCTTCAGGCGCTCCTTCGGGGCAAGCTTGTAGATGTCGATCACTGGGATGCTCATAGCCGGATGATACGCCGTAGCCTAGGCCGAACCAATCCGATTCCTCGTACTAAAGCGGGTATTGACCGTTGAAATGCGGGCAGTCGTCGGCGTAGAAGTCGGTTGCGTGGCGAACATTTACCTTGGCCTCATACTCCCTGAACACGGTAACCAGTGTCCTGAGGGCCGATGCGCCGAGCAGGCCGGCAGTAGGCAGCTCACCTTTGACGAACAAGACCGGCGTCTCCGGAATCGCCAATGGCTCATCCCCTGCCGGAGCCGGTATCTCCATGCTGAGGTGAACGACCTTGATACCCTGACGCGGCTCGCCACCGACCTTGATGATATGTGGATGGTCTTCGGCGTCAGACAGATCGATACCGAGCAAATCAGCTGTCTCCCAACGCACCATCGTATTCAGCGCGCCAGTGTCCAACAAACACTTGACGGGGAGTTCCTTTGCGTTTAGCAAAACTCCGTCGCGATAGAAGAGGACGCCAGCGATTGGTCGATACCATCCCCTGACGTCCGTCTCATATGGGAACTCCACTAGAGCGACGCGCAGACCATTTCCGCCTCGTCGGCGGAAGAGTAGTAGACAGCGGCGTGCTTGACGTTCTTGGGGACCGCCGCAACCGCATCCTTGAGACGTGGAGCGTGCGAGATGACCTTGCCATCATCAAGAACGACCCATTCGCCCTTGTGTTTCGCTAGATTGTGACCCACGAGCTGCGCTTGTGTCCTCGTCATGATGCCACCACCTTCACGTTCCGCGTCGCTGCCAGATTCATCGGTCGCTTGCCCGACGCACCTGAACGTAGATGACGCTACCTACCCTCTCACTATAGCACCGTCATGCCGTTCAAGAGGTGCCCGGCGCGCGCCTGACGCCTCACACGTCCTCAATCTGTACGCGCGCCGCAACCGTGATGCCGGCCGTGTCGAGGTAGGCCACCGAGCGCTCCTCGTCGGCGAGTTCGATCCGGAGTGCGATTCCACAGTGCGAGCCGATGGTTTTGGGAGCTGGGATCGGCACGACGTCGATGCCGAGGTCGCTCAGGAGCGTCTCGGCGTCGAGGGCGTCGTGGGTGGATTCGAATCCGAGGACGGCGAAGAGCCGGGGCTCGCGGGTCACGAACCCTCCTGGGCAAGGGTCGCCAGTGCTTCAAGCGCGGCGTTGATGTCGTCGGCGGTGTTGGCGTAGCCGATGCCGAGGCGCAGAGCGCCGGCGTCGAGGGTGCCGACAGTGCGGTGGGCCCAGGGGGCGCAGTGCAAGCCAGCTCGAGTGGCAATGCCCCAGCGCTTGTCCAGCGCGAAGGCGAGGCGGTCGACGTCGATGCTGTCGTGGACGATCGAGACGACTGGTACGCGCGGGACGCTCGGATCGGGTCCGAGGACGGAATAGCCGGGTAGGTCGAGAATGCCCTCGTGCAGGCGGCGAACCAGACGGCATTCCTCGGCACGGAGAGGCTCGGCGTGAGTAGCGAGAAAGCGGACGGCTGCACCGAGGCCGGCGATGCCGGGGGTGTTGGGGGTGCCTGCCTCGTAGCGGTCGGGGCGCACTAGTGGTGCCGACTCATCAGTACTCGATCCGCCTCCGGTGCCGCCGGTGACAAGGGGTACGGGGTTGCAGTCGGATGCGAGGTAAAGGACGCCGACGCCTTGCGGGCCGAGGAGGCCCTTGTGGCCGGAGCATGCCCAGGCATCGGCGCCGAGGCTCGCGAGGTTGACCGGCAGGTGACCGCCTGCCTGAGCGCCGTCCACGAGCATGAGCGCGCCGGCGGCGTGAGCGATATCGGCGAGGTCGGCTACGGGCTGGATTGTGCCGGTC
>Ga0194063_10001751_pt1 | contig 13870 bp, 8 predicted proteins | sample SepL3720m_MetaG_FD_155459 | JGI IMG/M metagenome (GOLD analysis project Ga0194063, IMG submission 155459) | Anoxic zone freshwater microbial communities from boreal shield lake in IISD Experimental Lakes Area, Ontario, Canada - Sep2016-L373-20m | ecosystem: Environmental > Aquatic > Freshwater >... | reverse complement strand
CGTTGGTTGTGGGGGCGGTTGTTTTGGGCGGAAAACAAATTGAAGGTTTGACGGATAGTAAAAAATTATCTAAAAAACGTCGCGAGGAATTAGACATTGCCATTCGTGAGCAAGCGGCTGGTTTCGGGCTGGGTTGGGTTGAGGCGAGCGAGATTGATGATATTGGTTTATCGGTTGCGCTGGTATTGGCAACTAAACGGGCAGTTGAGCAGGTAAAGGCGGCTTATCACGAAATTATTATTGACGGTACGGTTAATTTTTTAGCTGGCACCAATAAGGGTCAGTATGTCAAAACGATGAAGAAGGCCGACCTATTAGTACCCAGTGTTTCGGCAGCCTCAATTATAGCCAAAGTTGCGCGCGATAGGTTCATGGCGCAGCAAGATATCAAACACCCAGGTTATGGGTTTGGCAAACACGTTGGCTATGGTACCGCTATTCATAGCAAGGCTATTGATAAATTAGGCGTAACACCCCTGCATCGTCTGTCATTTGCGCCACTGAAAAAATACGCTAAACCTAAAAAGATTGTAGATGGTGCAACAACTAAACAAATAGGGGACAGCGCCGAAGATGTCGCTAGTTACTATTTGATGCGTCACTCTCACGAGATTTTAGACCGTAATTGGAAAACTAAGTATTGTGAAATAGATATCGTATCAAAATTAAAAGATATGGTTTATTTTACTGAGGTAAAATATCGTAAAACTGATGCTCAGGGCGGTGGGTTAGATGCGGTTAACCGCAAAAAATTAAATCAGATGAAATTCGCAGCTAGGTTTTATGCTATGACCAATAAGATCTCTGATATGAATTTGCGATTGGCGGTTATTTCGCTGAGCGGTGAGTCTCCCGAAGTTATTGATTTTTTGGAGGTTTAGATCACCAAATATGTGCACGTTTTTCGGGCGGCAGGTATAATTTGTCACTAGGTTTAACGTCGTAAGTTTTGTAAAAATCGTCTATATGAGCCATAGTACAGTTGATACGAAATTTTGCAGGAGGATGTGGGTCGGTCTTGATTCGTTCCATCGTGGCTTCATCACGCATGGCGCCACATTCTAGCTCGGCTGCATTTACGAATAATTGTTTTAAGGCTATTTTGTTTTTCATGCCTCGGGAAGCTAATACTTGGATTGCCAATTCTAACCCGCCGATATCGGCTACGATTTCGCCTACCACTAGGTTGCCTTGCAAGAACATACCCGGGAGCGATTCATATTCATCAGCCTGTTTGATTGCGGGGATTGATAGTTGTTTTAGTTTTTCTAATTCGGCACTACTAATCCATTGCTTGACGTTACCTTTTTCGTCAAATTGCGAGCCTTGGTCATCAAATCCGTGCGTCAGTTCGTGACCAATAACTGCACCGATGCCCCCTAAATTGGTTGCGAGTGTAGCTCTAGGATTATAAAAAGGTGGTTGTAATATCGCTGCCGGGAAACATATGACCGAGTTGTTCGGATCGTAATACGCGTTGACAGTGTGGGCGTTCATCTTCCAATCTTCAATCGGTGGCTTGGTGCCAATTTTGTTGATATCTATATCTGATTCTAATTGACGGAGGGCTACCATATTGTTGATATGATTATCATCAGACAGGTTTAGGTTGGATAAGTCATTCCAGGTTGATGGGAAGCCAATCATTGGTCGTATGTTATCAAGTTTAACGTGGGCTTTTTTTATAGTCTCCGGTGTCATCCATGTATTGTTGGCGATACGTTGATGATACGCGCTTTTAATATCATTAACAATTTGTAACACTTCTGTTTTAGATGATTCAGGGAAAAACTTGGCGGCGTATTCTTTGCCTATTGTTTCACCGATTACCAATCGGTCGGTTTGCTCTACAACTCGTTTCCATGTAGGCTTATTGCTATTTCTGCCGTTGACCACTTTGCCGTAGAATTCAAAGGCAACTTTAGTTGATTGATTGTCTATCCACCCCACCAGATTATTAATTATCACCCAACGCAAGTAGTCTTTTATTGCATCTAAATCTGTTTCATCAATTATTTGTAGGCACTTGGTTAGAAAAGATGGTTGGCTAACAACAATGTTGTCATCGGGTTTTTGCCAGTTTTGAGACTGAAAATATGTCACCCAATCTATCCGGGGAAATTCTGCTAGCAGTGTATTTAATTCGTAATGGTTGTAGTTTTTCTCTACATCTCGCAGCTCTACATCAGTCCAGGATGCTTTGGCCAGTGCTAACTCAATACCCCATACATTCTGCCACCTGATATTAGATTTTTTTGCAACTAAATTAGTAGCGATACCAAAATATCTTTCGTATTCTGACCTAATGTTTACTAGTTTAGGGTTTTTGTCTAAGTAATAGTCACGGTTTGGTAGATTGATACCACCTTGGTAAAAACAGAAAACTTGCGTTTCGCTATTTTTGTCGTCTAGGCCAACGAAGTTGCTCCAGAACATATTAAACCCACTACGATGAGATTGGCCGATGTATTGTGCTAATTGAGATTTATCGGCCAGATTGTTGATTTTTTGCAATTCGTAGTTCAGGCTTTCTAGATGGTTTGTTTTGAACCGGTTATAGTTAAGGGCTGTGTTAAAAAACTTTTTTATTAGTTTTTGGTCGGCATTTAATGAATCGATTGGTTGTTTATTTATATCTTGGATAATAGATTTTATCGCTTTGGATGATTTAGTGCGCAGTACATTGAAAGTGCCCCAAACACTCTCGTCGTCTGGAATTGGATTATTTTCTAGCCAATGATTATTCACATAGCCGAAAAAGTCATCTTGTGGTCGAACGCTGTGGTCAAATCTGTTTTTTGTCATTGGTTTTTATTGTAACACTTATGCGGTAGGGCATAATAGATGTATGGAAGTGACTCATCAAAAAAGGCGTACGTTTGTTGTTTTGGTTGCATTAACTTTCTTTGCCGTATTGGTGCTTGTGAATGTCCCAAGGTCAGTTAACACTGAAACTAAACCTAGTTTAGAAAATACCTCATCAGTTAATAGTCCTGCAATTGACGCATTAAAAACACTCCAGATTAAGGGCCGAGCACCAAAAACAGATTACGCTCGCGATAAATTCGGTGCTGATTGGTCATCTACTGAAGGGTGTGACACTCGTAATATTATATTGAATCGTGATTTAGAAAACGTCATGGTAGGTGATAGTTGTAGCGTTATTAGCGGTACTCTAAATGATCCGTATACTGGTAAGATAATTAGTTTTGTCCGCGGCAAAACTACTAGCGGTGATGTTCAGATTGATCATGTTGTGGCATTGTCTGATGCCTGGCAGAAGGGTGCTCAACAGTTTACTCAGGCTCAGCGGGTTAAATTGGCCAATGACCCATTAGAATTATTGGCAGTTGATGGCAAGGCTAATATGGAAAAAAGCGGTTCGGATGCCGCTAGTTGGTTGCCTCCCAACAAACCTTTCCGGTGTCAGTATGTTGCCAGGCAGGTTGCAGTCAAACAAAAGTATGGTTTATGGGTGACGCAGCCTGAATATGACGCGATTAACAATATATTGCAAAATTGTCCCAACCAAATGTTGCCAAGTCCGTGACGAACGTGTATAATTATGAGTGTTAAATTGTACATTGCGTAACGTCGGCCGGCAGGTCGGCTTTTTTAAATAAAGAACAAGGAGAAAACAATAATGGAAGAAATTAATATCAAACAATTAACCCTAGCAGTTCGAACAATTGCTGAGGAAAAAAATCTACCCGAAGAAACAGTTCTGTCAGTTATTGAGCAAGCAATTGCGGCTGCATGGCGCCGTGACAATGGCGAACGTGATCAAGATGTTCGTAGTGAGTTGAACGTCAATGATGGCACAGCTAATGTATTTGTTGCGCGTGAAGTTGTTGAATTGGTTGGTTCTGATGCTGTTGAAATTAGCCTAGAAGATGCCAAAAAAATTAAAAAAGATGCAGCCTTAGGTGACGTCATTGAAGAAAAACACGAAGTCACATCATTTGGCCGTGTAGCTGCCCAAACTGCGAAACAAGTTGTGTTACAGCGTCTACGTGAAGCTGAACGTGAAGTTGTATTAACTGAATATGAAGATAAAATCGGTACAGTCGTTAACGGTCTAGTCCAACGTATAGAACCACGTGTTATTCGTGTTGACCTAGGCAAAGCAACTGGTATCATCCCACAAAGTGAACAAATTCAAGGTGAGTTCTATAATGTTGGTTCTCGTATCAAAGTTTTCATCAAAGAAATTGAACGCGATAATCGTGGCCCACAATTGATATTGAGCCGTGGTAATGAACAATTTGTTGAATATCTATTCCGCCAAGAAGTTCCAGAAATTGATACTGGTGCAGTTGAAATCAAAGGCATCGCTCGTGAAGCTGGTCGTCGTACCAAAATCGCAGTTGCTAGCACTGTTCCTGGTATTGATCCAGTCGGTACATTTGTTGGTGGTCACGGAACTCGTGTTCAAGCAGTTATGAATGAAATCGGTGATCAAGAAAAAATTGATATCATTTCTTATGACAAAAATATTGAGCAATTTATCAAGAATGCACTTAGCCCAGCTGAAATTGCAAAAGTTGTAATTGATGAAAAGAATAAACGCGCTACGGTTTCTGTAACCGAAGACCAACAATCAATCGCTATCGGCCGTGCCGGACAAAATGTCCGCCTAGCTAGTCGTTTGACAGGTTATGAACTAGACATTGAACAAGCTGCAGCTTCAGTCAAGGCTGTTAAACCGGCTTCAAAGAGCAAGAACATTGAAGATAGTTTACTAGACGCAGTTTCTCAAATCGCAGAATAATAACCAAATATTAAAATTGATAGGGGGCTATCAGTGGCTATGGATAAAAAAAATAGTAAATTCGGATTGAAGCTCAGTTCGGTTATTGGACTTTTTCTAGCAATAGCGTTAATAATCGGCTATATTAACAGACAATATATAATTGACCAGGCTATTGTTTGGGCATTTAAACCTACCGCGGGAGTTGTTAATTTGGCCGATAGATCTGGCATGAATGATGGTGGTAAATTCTTGTATTTGGCTAGTCAGCCTCAGATTCAAGAATCGCAAGATTTTAATTTATCCTGTAGCCGAATTGAGGCCGTGACATCAATTTTGGGTTGTTATAGCAATGGCCAAATCTATGTTTACAATGTGACTGACCCACAACTAGATGGTGTGCGTGAAGTAACAGCGGCTCATGAAACGCTACATGCTGCCTATATACGGCTAAGTTCGGCTGATAAATCAGTTTTGGATAATTTATTAGAAGCCGAGTATAAAAAATTAATATCAGATGTTAGTTTTCAGCAGAAAATGGCTTTTTATGATCGTACCGAACCTGGCCAGCGTAATAATGAACTACATTCCGTAATTGGCACAGAGGTTGCTGTTGTCAGTCCGGAGTTAGAGACTTATTATGATAGGTATTTTTCCAATAGGCAGGCAGTGGTAGCGCTGAACGCAAAATATATTACGGTTTTTAAATCATTGGAATCTAGGGCTAATGAGCTAAAGACACAGTTGGACACAATTTCAGCTGACATATCAACTAGGTCTGCCCAATATAATGCTGATGTAGTAGCCATGAACAGTGCTATCGCGGATTTTAATTATCGAGCTGATAATTCAATGTTTGATTCACAGTATCAATTTAATCAACAGCGTAGCAGTTTAGTGAACCGCGTTAACGTGCTAAATAATGACAAAAACGAGATTGATAACCAAGTCGTCACGTATAATGCATTAGTCATAGAATATAATTCACTGGCCACTCAATCGCAAAAATTATACAACAGCATGGATAGTACTTTGGCACCAGCTCCGTCTATATAGGCTATAATAGAATTAATGGTAAAATCACGAACTCAATTTATCTGCCAAAATTGTGGCGCTAGCTATCCTAAATGGGTTGGTAAATGTGATAATTGCGACGAATGGAATACGCTAGTTGAACAAGCGGCTGTTTCTATTGGTAAATCGGTTGTATCTCGCAGTGGTAATTCTGGCAAGGTTTTAGACGTTCAAACAATGCAGTCAATTTCAACGGAAGAAAACAATAAAAGGCTACTAACGGGGTTCAAAGACCTAGATGATGTTATGGGCGGTGGCATATTGCCCGGTAGCGTTGTTTTGGTGGCCGGACAGCCCGGTATAGGCAAAAGTACGTTGTTGCTCCAAGTTTCGGCGTATATCGCTCGTAGCGACGCTGTGTTGTATGCTAGTGGTGAAGAGTCTGCCAGCCAGGTTAAACTACGCGCCGAGCGTTTAGGTGCGGACAAACACGAACATCTTAGCTTCGCTTCCAGTACCAGTGCTGATGATATTGCCGCAACAATTCGTTCGGGTGGTTATAAATTAGTTATTATTGATTCAATCCAAACATTGTCACTAGATGAGATTACTTCTGCTCCGGGTACTGTCAGCCAAATTACAAATAGTAGCAATGTGGTTATTCGAGCAGCTAAACAATCCGGTGCGGCAGTTGTATTAGTTGGTCATGTTACCAAAGAAGGCAGTATTGCTGGTCCAAAAGTTTTGGAACATCTAGTTGATGTTGTCTTGCAGTTTGAAGGTGATAGGTACGGTGGGTTCAAGATTGTTCGGGCTATCAAAAACCGTTTTGGTTCTACTAGCGAGGCAGCTATATTTGAAATGAACAAAGAAGGTCTGAAATTAGTTGAAAATCCTTCAGCCGCTTTGTTGGCCGAGCGGCAGAACGCGGATGGTTCGGTGGTGTTGGCGACAATTGAAGGCACTAGACCACTATTAGTTGAAATTCAGGCACTTGTTAATCCGACCAGTTTCGGTTATCCTAAACGCACTGCTAGTGGATTTGATTTGAACCGCCTCAATCTATTAATCGCAGTATTAGAACGAAGAACCAAACTGAATTTATCTGATAAAGACATCTATATCAATGTAGTTGGCGGACTAAAATTGAATGATCAGGCGGCAGATCTAGCAATATGTATGGCAATTGCCAGTGCTGCCGCTAAACGTCGAATTGACGATGGTATTGTCGTTTTTGGCGAAGTTGGGTTAGGGGGTGAGATTAGGTCAGTTGTTTCGGCCGACAGGCGTGTCGCCGAAGCAAAAAAACTTGGCTTTACGGAGGCTATTGCTCCGAAAAGCGCATCCAAGAATTTATTTATCAAAGGGGTCGGTGATCTACGCACAGCACTGATTGACTATTTACAAAAATAAGGGGAACAAATGGAAAATATTATTAATTTTGGGCTGCTAGCTATTATATTGGCGCAGGTTACATACCTGGTAGCGGTCAACACAAAAAAACTGTCACACAAAAGCGAGATCAGGCCTATATTCGTTGATACATCAGTATTAATTGATGGTCGTATTATCGCAGTCGCTGGTTCGGGTTTCATCAGTGGCAAACTGAGCATCCCACGCAGTGTAATCGGAGAATTACAATTTTTGGCCGATAATGCTGATGCCGAAAAACGTAGTCGTGCTCGGCATGGATTAGACGTGGTTTCAGAACTACAAAAAATGCCGAATGTATCAGTTGAGATATTTCAAGATGGTAGCCGTGCCGAAGAAGGCGTTGATGAACGTCTATTAAAACTGGCCAAAAAATATCAGGGGTCTATCTGTACGATTGACTATAATTTGAACAAAGTAGCAGTCGTTGAGGATATAAAAGTTTTAAATGTTAATGACCTAGCCATGAGTTTACGTATGGCGTATCTGCCTGGTGAAAAAATGTTATTAGAATTAACTGCCAAGGGTCAAGATGGCCATCAGGCAGTTGGACATTTGACTGATGGCACGATGGTTGTCGTTGAGCACGCTAATAACCAGATAGGTAAAACAGTTGAAATAGAATTTATCCGCAGCTTACAGACTGCAGCTGGAAAAATGATGTTTGCTAAATTAGTTGGTGCGAATAAAAATATTCAAAAACAGCGTCAGCCTCAAGTCAAAAAACAACCTATTAAAAACAATCAGGCCAAGCCGCGCGATAATTACAGACGACAATATAAACCTAGGCCCACTCGCAACGAGCAAAGCCTAGTTAATCTGGCTAATGGTCAAGACAAATAAATTATCTAATTAGTAGTTTCATAAGCAGGGATGGTCGTTGGGGCCGTAATCTTGGTCGAGTATAGGGCGCTGTCAGTCATCGTTACTGATACTGTGCTGACTGCTGCGGTAGTTTTAGAAACGGTATAATTATACACACCAGATGTTGCACTAGGGGTTAACTCGGTGTCACCAACACTGAGTGATGCTGCAGTAATAGGGAATGTACCAGGTGTTAATATTAGGTTTATCTCATAGGTATTGTCTGTTAAGCCTGGGTTGATTGTAATAGCAGCAGTTGGCATTACATCTGATGATTTATGTACATCATCATCTGTCTTGGTGTCATACCCATCCGGAGCAATGAACATGTCCTTTTTGGTTACTGGATCAACCATTTTGATAACATCCAATTCAATTCTAGCGCCAGCAGGTGTTGCGTCGGTTGCTTTTTTCTTGGATATTTTGTCAAATGTCATTTTGGCATTTGTTTGGCCTTGAGTTTTGCCCCACCATGATGGGTATGCTTCTATCCCAACTCGTTGTATGCCTGATGGCTGGGTGTACCAATCACCAGATGCCCATAAGCCTTCAGCCGCGTATACTTCTTTGTGAGCGTATTCCATAACCTTGGCAATAATTGGACCAGGAATTGATGACGTTCCATAATTTAAGATTGTTGCGTCTGAATTACCTAACCAAACTCCCATTGTCAGTGCTGGGCTATAGCTCATCATCCATATATCTTTGGCGAGTCCGCCTTTGTCGGATGTACCGGTTTTTGTAGCTGTCTTGACGCCAGGTATGTCCATACCAGTTGCATGCCGACCGCTTAGGTCTGAACGCGCAGAGTCATCAGTTAATATGTCGCTAACGATATAAGCTGATTGTGAGTCAACGATTTGGTCGCCGGCAATATCTGACCATTTTTGTAAGATTTCGCCAGAATAGCTTTTAACTTCTAGGACTGAAGATTGAGGCTTGTAGACTCCTTGACGTGCCAATGAGGCATAGCCATTAACTAGATCAACTTGTTTAACTCCACAACCACCAATGGCAGAGGCAAGCCCTACTTGAACTTCGCTACCCTGAGTACAGTAACTAGTAGCGCCTAATTTGTGTATATTGTCCAAAGTAGTTGATACGCCTGATATATACATAGCTTTGATGGCTGGGATATTACGTGATGTTGCTAGGCTGTATCGTATAGTTACATCACCCTTGAACCCTCGATCGGCGTTGCGGACCTGGGCACCATAAATAGCGTCAATATTCTCGTCTCGTAATATGCTGCCGCTGCCGTAGTTAGCCTGTCCGGTTGGCTTTTTCTCAAATAATTCAGAATATACCAATGGTTTAATAGTAGAACCTGGTTGGATAAATGCCGTTGTTGCATTGTCTTGGCCGTAGCCTGGGTAGTTAAAATCACGGCTGCCCATCAGTGCGATGATTTGGCCAGTCTTGGTGTCTTCAACTGTTGCTGCACCGTTACTAAATCCGGCTGAGTTAGGTAGATATGAATTGAACATGTCACCCATAGCTTCCTCTAGTTTGGTTTGGATTCGTAGGTCTAAGGTGGTTTTGACAGTTAGACCACCTTTGCCGACAGTAGCTTTACCAATAGTATTTTCTAATTCAGCACGTACCATTTGGACGAAGTGTGGAGCACGGATGTTTTCGTACTGTGTTGATGCGGGGCTGATGTGGTCAATGATTGGATATTTTTTGGCTTCTTCGGCTTGGTCTTTGGTTATATAGCCTAATTCAGCCATGTTGTCTAATACTATATGTTGTCGGGCTAATAATGCTTCGTGTCCAGCGACATTGTATGGGTTGAATACGGATGGGTTTTGAGGGATAGCGGCTAGTAGGGCGGCTTCGGGCAATGTTAAATCTTTGGCGGCTTTGCCAAAATACGTCTGAGCACCAGATTCAGCTCCGTTACGTCGGCCACCGTATGGGGATTCATTCAGATACAGATTCAAAATCTGTTCTTTGTTGTACATTCGTTCAACTTCAATAGATAGGACTAATTCTTTGATTTTGCGCGGTATCCCAGCCATGCCTCGTTCTTGGGCTTCATCAGCAAAGAAAACTTGTTTTACTAATTGTTGAGTCAGGGTTGAGCCACCTTGGGTGCTGCCACCGCCAAGGTTATTAAAGAATGCTCTAGTGATGCCTTGGATGCTGACTCCGTTGTGTTTGTAAAAATCACGGTCTTCGATTGATACAGTAGCATCTTTGAGGTATTGGCTTAGCTGGTCACCTTCAACGACTAATTTGTAGTTGCCGCTGCCTTTGTCTTCCCATAATACTAGCCCATTACGGTCTAGGTATGTGTTGACGGTGCTTTGAACGCTTTTGTTTAATTCTCCTGGGCGGATAGCGTCTAAGTCTTTACGAAAATAAACGAATAGCCCACCGATCAGTAGACACATTAGTAATATAGTTACACCAATTATTTTGGCAGCCATTATTAATCCACGTTTGCTGAACCAATATTTAAAGAAGTTTTTGGGGTGTAGGTGATACAAGATGCGCTTGATGGGGTTTTTGGGTAGAGTAGCTAGATAGGCAGAGTATTTTTTCAGTTTTGCGTCTTTTTTAGATCGCAAGGATTGCGTTAGGTTAGAATACAGGTTTAATTTGCCTGATTTTTTCGGTTTTTTAGACTTTTTTGGTACGGCTTTAGCCACAATGTATACTCCCCATAAGTATTAATGTTCTCATTATACCACTAACTGCTGTTAGGCTATAGTATTTATGGTTAATTATAATATGTGCATAAGCGGCAAAGATTTGATATACTAAACAGAGAAACATTTAAAAACTAACGGGGATAAAATGAAACTTTCAGAAGAACTAACCTGGCGCGGATTTGTCGGTCAGACGACATTCGACAATATATCAAAACTCGACGGAGAGCCAATTTCGTTCTATTTTGGTGTTGACCCTAGTTCTGACAGCATGACGATTGGTAATCTAGCCGCAACTATGATGGTTCGTCATTTTATTGATGCCGGACACAAAGCCCATCTACTAGTTGGTGGTGCTACTGGCATGATTGGCGACCCAGACGGCAAAGCCAATGAGCGTAATCTAAAAACATTAGATGAGATAGCTAAAAACAAAGCTGGTATCGCATCTGAATATGACAAATTATTTGCTGGCAAAGATTACAAGATGGTAGATAATTATGATTGGTTCAAAGATATCACTTTCCTAGATTTTCTGCGTGATGTTGGCAAACGTGTGCCGCTAAATCAGATGTTGGGTCGTGAGTTCGTCCAATCTCGTTTAGGCGCAGAAGGCGACGGCATGAGTTATGCAGAATTTAGCTATGCGCTAATTCAAGGCTATGACTTTGTCCATCTATTCCGTGAATACGGTGTGACGTTACAAATATGCGGGTCTGACCAATGGGGCAATTCTATTGCCGGGGTTGACTTGATCCGCCGCATGGAAGGTGCCGAGGCCGATGTCTATTCAATCCCGTTGGTTATGAATAAAGCAACCGGTGCTAAATTTGGTAAATCCGAAGACGGTGCAGTATGGCTGAACCCGAACAAAACTAGCGTCTATAAATTTTACCAATTCTGGCTGAATGTTGATGATGGTGGAGTTATTGATTATATGAAAATTTACACGCTATTAGATCAAGATACGGTCAAGGGCTTTGAAGCTAAAACGGCCGAAAACCCAGGTGAACGAGCCGCACAGAAGTCATTGGCATATGAAGTTACGAAACTGGTCCATGGCCAGGAACGTACAGAATCAGTTATGCGCGTGACAGATGTATTATTCGGTGATGCGGATTTCAAAGCTTTAACTAATGAGGACCTGGATGCGCTAGCAGGTGAGATACCAGTTGTTGCTATCGGCACATCTATTGTTGGTGCGTTGGTTCAATCTGGGCTAGCTGGCAGCAATGGCGAAGCCCGTCGTCTGATTGATGGCAACGCGGTATCAGTTAATGGCGAAAAGGTTAAAAGCGATTTTGAAATAGATGCTCCGTCACTAATTAAAAAAGGCAAGAATAGTTTTATTTTAGTTCGATAGACGTTTACTGTTAAACTATAGTTATGAATCTAGTGTCTCCATTGGAGAAGGTAAAGGGAATAGGCGCCAAAACTGGCGAGCAGTTTGCATTGGCTGGCATCCATACGGTTGGAGACCTGATTAATTTTCTACCCCGAAACTACGAGGATTTTTCACAAATTGTACAGATAATGTCAATAAAACCTGGCAAGACCACGATTCGCGCTAGGTGTGAAAAGATTACTACGCGACCAGTTCGTCGTGGACTACGCATTACGACCGCGACACTGTATGACGACAGCGGCAAAATCCAGGCGGTCTGGTTCAACCAGCCTTATCGTGAGACGCAGTTAAAATCGGGCGAAGAGTTCTTTTTCTCCGGTGAGTTTGAGTTTAATTACAATCGCTATCAATTGACTAATCCTAGCGCTGAATTAGTCAAAGACATGCCAGTCCAGACCGATAGGATATTGCCGATTTACCGTTCAATTAAAGGTCTGAAGAACCCGCTGGTTCGCAAGATACTATCTGAACTGCGTCCGCTAATTACGATGTTGCCCGAGACCTTGCCAGCGGATATAGTAAAAAGTGAAAAATTGATGTCACGTAGCGATGCGATATTGACCATGCATTTTCCGACCGATATAGCCGATGTAGATTTGGCTCGTGAACGATTGGCTTTTGAGGAATTATTCCAATTATTATTAGCCAGTCAATTGAACCGTCAAGAAAACGCTAAACTACAAGGTTGGCATATACCATTCCAACAGCCGGTTGTGGCGGATTTCGTAAAACGCCTGCCGTTCAAATTGACTAATGCTCAGCGAATTGCAGCATGGGAAATTATCCAGGACCTAGAACGCCAAACTCCTATGAATAGATTATTACAGGGCGATGTTGGTTCGGGTAAAACTGTCGTGGCCGGATTAGTGGCGGCGCAGGTGTCTCATTTTGGGTTTCAAACGGCGATTATGGCTCCGACCGAGATATTAGCGGGCCAACACGCCGAGACTTTGTCTAAATTATTACAACCACTAGGTATCAATGTCGGGTTATTAACAGGCAGTGTCAAAGGCAAAGCCCGCAAAACGTTATATGAGCAGATAACTAACGGCACAGTTGCGGTCGTTGTCGGTACTCATGCGCTGATTCAAGATTCAGTTAATTTTCATAAACTGGGTTTTGTCGTGATTGATGAGCAGCATCGTTTTGGGGTTGACCAACGGCAGCAATTATTGAAAAAATCTGAGCACCTACCGCATTTGCTAGCGATGACGGCAACGCCGATTCCGCGCAGCCTGGCGTTGACGGTTTACGGCGAATTAGATGTCAGTATATTAAACGAATTGCCAGCCGGTCGTCTACCAATCAAAACCAAGATTTGGTCGCCAAACAGTCGGGCACAATTGTACGATAAAATTGATGCCGAATTGGCGGCTGGTCGTCAAGCCTATGTCATCTGCAGTTTAATTGATGACAATCCTGAGAACGAGATTAAAAGTGTCAACGAAGAATATAAAAAACTACAAAACTCAATATTCAAACACCGCAAAATCGGGTTATTGCATGGCAAATTAAAATCGGATGAAAAAGACGCTGTCATGCAGCGGTTCGCCAGCGGTGAACTGGACATATTAGTCAGTACGACTGTGGTTGAAGTAGGCGTTGATGTACCAAACGCGACTGCCATGTTGATTGAGAACGCTGATAGATTCGGTCTGTCGCAACTACATCAATTGCGCGGTAGGGTAGGACGCAGCGTTCATCAAAGCTATTGTTATCTAGTGACTAGCACTAGTGCCAAACCAACTGAAC
>Ga0194063_10001750_pt1 | contig 13874 bp, 24 predicted proteins | sample SepL3720m_MetaG_FD_155459 | JGI IMG/M metagenome (GOLD analysis project Ga0194063, IMG submission 155459) | Anoxic zone freshwater microbial communities from boreal shield lake in IISD Experimental Lakes Area, Ontario, Canada - Sep2016-L373-20m | ecosystem: Environmental > Aquatic > Freshwater... | reverse complement strand
GGACGGTTATGAGGCCCTCAAACTGGGATTTATTGAGGTGAAGGCATCACGGGCAAACAAGGCTCATGCCGGTCAGTTCAAGGCGGCCAATGTCCCGCCGATGCGTTTTCTTCGCGAATTTACAGTCGAGTCTGGCGAAGAACTGAAGGCCGGAGACACCGTGACAGCGGCCATTCTGGATGGCGTCGACTATGTTGACATCATTGGCGTGACCAAGGGGCGCGGGTTTGCTGGTGTGGTTCGGCGATTCCGTATGCGCGGCGGACCGATGACGCACGGCGGACATTCCAAACGGCGAGTCGGATCCATTGGATGCCGCTCGTTTCCGGGGCGCGTCCACAAAGGCAAACACATGCCCGGGCACATGGGGAATGTGCAGGTCACGACTCAAAATCTTAAAGTTGTACAACTCCGGGCCAGCGAGAATCTGCTTCTCGTGAACGGGGCGGTTCCGGGGCCCGCTGGGGCGCTGGTCGAAATTCGAAAGGCCTTGAAAAAGACGAAGGCGGGGCAGGTGAAATGAGCAAGCTTTCTGTCTATGACATGAAAGGGAACTCGATGGAGACGATGGATGTCTCCGACGAGTTGTTGACAAGCAAAGGCCAGCAGGCGGTTCACGACGTGGTTGTGGCAAGCCAGGCTGGAATTCGCGCGGGCTCGGCGTCTACCTTGGGTAAGGGCGCTGTGTCTGGTAGCAACAAGAAGCCGTGGAAACAGAAGGGGACTGGACGTGCCCGTGCCGGTTACAGGCAGTCTCCCGTTTGGCGGGGCGGCGGTGTGGCGCATGGTCCTCATCCGCGGAGTTATGAAAAGACGGTTCCGGCCAAGGTTGCCCGCCTGGCGTTTCGCCGGGCGTTCAGCGACCTTATTCGTGAAGATCGCATACGGGTACTGGATCAACTCTCGGTTCCGGAGGCCAAGACCAAGGTTGCCGTCAGTCTGCTGAAGGCGCTGGGGCTGAAGAGGGGAGCTCTGATCGTGGTTGATAAGCTCGATAAGAGCCTGTTATGCGCTCTTCGCAACATTGCCAACGTGGAGGCCACGACGGCGCGGGATGTCAGTACGTTTCAACTGCTTCGCTACCCGATGACCATCGTGACTCGCTCTGCGATGGAGGGTTTGTTAGCCAGGCTTGAGTGCCACGCGGGGAGGAAATCATGAAGAATGCGCTTGAAGCCGTTCGCGGTTTGCATATCACCGAAAAGGGGTCGTTACTTGCCGAGCAGAACAAGTACTTGTTCAAGGTTGATCCCGCCGCGAACAAACTTGAGATCAAGCGGGCCATCGAGGACTTTTTCAAGGTTAAGGTGGTCAAGGTCAACACCATGAATTATGACGGTAAGAAACGTCGACAACGCACGGTCCACTTTGGGAAGAAGCCGGATTGGAAACGAGCGGTTGTGACGTTGAAAGACGGCGACAAAATCGATTTGGAATAGGAATCACGACATGGCTCTTAAAACCTTTAAACCGACGACTCCCAGCTTGCGGCATACGCAGCTGTCGTCGTTTGATGATATTACACGCAGCAAGCCTGAGCGCTCGTTGACCAAGTCGCAGAAGACGAAGGCCGGTCGCAACTCTGCAGGGCGTATTACCATTCGCCATCGCGGCGGCGGTCATAGGCATCACTATCGCATCATTGACTTCAAGCGCAATAAGGTTGGCATTCCGGCCAAAGTTGAGGCGATTGAGTATGATCCGAACCGCTCGGCGCGCATTGCCCTTCTGGCATACAAGGATGGAGAAAAACGCTACATTCTTGCTCCAGTCGGTTTACAGGTGGGTACTCTGGTGATGTCGGGCCCTGAGGCTGAGCCGATTGTCGGGAACGCCCTTCCTCTGGAGAAAATTCCGCTGGGTCTTCCCATTCATAATATCGAGTTGACTGTTGGATGCGGTGCCCAGTTGGTTCGGAGCGCCGGGCAAACGGCTCAACTCATGGCCCGCGAGGCGGGTTATGCGCATGTGAAACTTCCCTCGGGCGAGATTCGGATGATCCATGTTGGGTGTCAGGCGACGATTGGCCAGGTCGGCAATCTGGAGCATGATAGTATCAGCTTGGGCAAGGCCGGGCGAAAACGTTGGAAGGGGATTCGTCCCACCGTTCGCGGTGTGGCGATGAACCCGGTGGACCATCCGATGGGTGGTGGTGAAGGTCGTACGTCCGGCGGGGGTCATCCTGTGACACCGTGGGGTCAGCTCACGAAGGGCAAGAAGACCCGTTCGGGACGAAAGACATCGAGCAAGTTTATTGTCAGGCGGAGAAAGTAAGCCATGGGCCGTTCACTAAAAAAAGGGCCGTTTGTTGACGAGAAGCTTTTGGCACGCGTGGAGAAGATGAACCGCGCCGGTGAAAAACGCGTTGTTAAAACGTGGTCTCGCCGATCCATGATTGTCCCTGAATTTGTCGGGCATACGTTGGCCGTGCATAATGGCAAGCAGCATGTTCCCGTCTACATCACGGAACACATGGTGAGTCATCGGTTGGGTGAGTTTGCGCCGACCCGCATCTTCCGGAAGCACGGGACGCATACCGACAAGACAGTGGCGTTGAAGTAGGCATGATGGTGTTTAGCCAGTTTCGGAAAGGCTGGTTGATGGGGGTTGGCCTAAGCCTCCTTGTGGTTGTCTCGAGCGCCGGTGAAAGCGCTGAGGATGAGGATGTCGTCCGATTGAAGCGTCAGGTCAGGTATCTGGGCGAGGCGTTGGCGAAGTCGAATGCGGAAGTGGATGGGTTAAAGGCGAAGTTGGATGGCCGATCCTATTCCGCCGCCGATGGATCGGAAGCGGTTGCGCCGAACGTCGCGGTGACGGAAAAAGTGTATCGGATTTTGGATATCAATAAAGAGCTTGGCATGGTGATCCTGGATGGCGGGCGGCGGGACGGTTTAAGGCCGGGACTGCAGTTTGCGGTAATTGAGAAGGGTCAGGCCGTGGCTAGGGTTCGTGTTGTGGATGTGCGGACGGCGGTTGCCGGGGCCGTGGTTCAGGAAGATAGTCTGGGTTTCCCCAGGGTTCTGGATCGGGCGGTGCTGGCGACCGGCTCCAGGAAATAGGAGCGAGGCAATGGAAGTCAAAGCAGTGACGAAATATGTACGTCTGTCGCCGCGGAAGGCGCGGGATATGGCGAGGGCCATACAGGGCCTTCCGGTGGCAGAGGCGATCAAAACAGTAGAATTTAGCGAGCGCAAGGCGGCTCGGCAGTTGGAAAAGACCATCCGTTCGGCGGTGGCCAACGCTGAAAATAATGCCAAGCTATCGGCGGATGATCTCAGGGTTAAAGAGGCCATGATCGGAGAGGGTCCGGCAATGAAACGCTTTTGGGCCAGATCAAGGGGTATGGTGAGCCGGATTCGGAAACGAACCAGCCACATCACGATCGTGTTGTCGGATGGGAAGTGACCGGCGGGTGCCGGCGGGATACGGGAAAGGAGATTCGTTTTGGGACAGAAAATCAATCCGATTGGACTCAGGGTTGCCGTCACGAAGGCATGGAAGTCCCGTTGGTTCGCTGATAAGCGAAACTTCGGTAATTTGCTGATGGAAGATCTGAAGATCCGTGAACTTATCAAGAAACGTCTTGATCAGGCGGCTGTGGCGGAGATTATTGTAGAGCGGTATGCCAATCGCGTCCGAGTGACGCTCTGCACGGCGAGGCCGGGCTTGGTGATCGGGCGCAAGGGCCAGGATCTGGATCGTATTCGAGAGGAAATTGCGAAGTTGACGGGCAAGGAGATTTACCTTGATATCCGTGAGATTCGCAGTCCTGACACGAATGCGCAGTTAGTCGCCGAGAGTGTGGCCTTGCAGATGGAGCGGCGCGTGTCGTTTCGTCGGGCTATGAAGCGCTCGATTAAAATGGCGATGGAACTGGGGGTCAAGGGGATTCGTATCAAGGTTGCCGGCCGGTTGGGCGGCTCGGAGCTTGCTCGCGTTGAATGGTATAAAGAGGGGACAATCCCCTTGCATACGTTGCGCGCGAATATTGACTATGGGTTTGCCGAGGCTCTCACAACGGCCGGAAAGATTGGTGTCAAAGTGTGGATCTGCAAGGAAAAAGAAGGGCCTGAAAAGGCAGTAAGGGGACGAGCCAATGCCTCTTATGCCTAAACGGGTGAAGCACCGCATGGTGCAGCGGGGATCACGGAAGGGAACGGCCCACACGGGGGGCACGTTGGCCTTTGGTGAATACGGGCTCAAGGCGTTGGATCGCGCCTGGGTTAAGGCGACGCAGATTGAGGCCTGCCGTGTGGCGATGAATCGCAACATGAAACGGCGCGGCAAGGTCTGGCTTCGGATATTTCCGGATAAGCCGATTAGCAAGAAGCCGCTCGAAACCCGCCAAGGCAAGGGCAAGGGCGCGTTAGAGTGCTGGGTGGCGGTCATTTTGCCCGGAACCATGCTGTTCGAAGTGGATGGCGTGACCGAGCAGTTGGCGAGGGAATCGTTGCGTCTGGCGGCGGCCAAGTTGCCGATCCGGACGATGTTTGTGAAACGGCATCCGTAAGCGGAGCCAAACAGGACAGGGGTGCGGACGTCATGAAGGCCGCGAAACTGAGAGAGTTGAATAAAGAGGAACTGGTGCAGCAGAACTCCGATATGGGGAAAGAGTTGCGCACGTTAAAAATTCGTAAATCGGCGAGCCAGATTGAGCAGCCGTCACGGATTCGTAGTCTGCGCCGGGATATTGCCCGCGCTCAGACTGTGATGACCGAACGGCGTCGCCAGCAAGGTTGAGAATTATGTCAGAAACGGAAACCAAGCGAGGACTCCGCAAAGAACGCACGGGCGAAGTGGTCAGTGCCTCCATGCAGAAAACCATTGTGGTGCGTGTGGAGCGTAAGACGCGGCATCCTTTGTATGGAAAAGAGATGCGCCAGCAGAAGAAGTTCTATGCGCATGACGAGGAAGGCAAGGCCAAGGTTGGCGATCGCGTCGTGATCGTCGAGACGCGGCCGTTGAGCAAGCTCAAACGGTGGCGCCTGGTCGAAATCGTGGAGACGGCGAAACACCAGTAACGGGATAAGCGACCATGATTCAAGAAGAAACAAACCTTGATGTGGCGGACAATACCGGCGCGCGCCGTGTGCGTTGTTTCCGCCTGATCGGGCAGCGCAAGACGTATGCTCACATTGGTGATCTGATCCGGGTGGCCGTGCAGGAGGCGCAACCAACGGGGATGGTCAAGAAGGGGCAGGTGTGCCGTGCGATCATCGTGCGGACCTGTCAACCCATTCACCGTCCCGACGGGTCGGCCGTGCGCTTTGACAACAATGCCGTGGTGTTGGTGGATGAAAAGCTTAATCCCATTGGAACCCGTGTTTTCGGGCCTGTGGCACGCGAGCTTCGCGAGAAGAACTACATGAAGATCATCTCGCTGGCGCCTGAGGTGTTGTAAGTAAAGGAACTCATGAACATCCGACGAAACGATATTGTGGTTGCCACTCGGGGCCGCGAAAAAGGTAAACAGGGCAAGGTGCTTCAAGTGATCGTGGAGAAGCGCCGCGTGCTCGTGGAAGGGCTCAATTTGATGACCAAACATCTTCGGAAGTCTCAGGACAATCCGAAGGGGGGGATCACCAAAAAGGAAGCGTCCATCGCGCTGGCTAATCTTATGCTCTACTGCCAGCAGTGTAAGAAAGCGGTTCGCGTGAAGCGTGTGGCCGAGGGTGACAAGCGTGTACGCAAGTGTAAGAAGTGCGGGCAGTCATTTGACGCGTAAGGTGGATTTATGATGGGACTCAAGGAAAAATACAAATCAGAGGTTGTGCCGGCGTTGCTGAAATCGCTGGGATGCAAGAACGTCATGGATGTTCCACGCCTCCTGAAGGTGACCCTGAACATGGGGTTTAATTCGACCATGGAAAAGGATCAGATCAAACAGATATCTGAGGATCTGGGACGGATTACGGGGCAGAAACCTGTGATTACCAAGGCTCGCAAGAGTATTTCAAATTTCAAGTTGCGCCAGGGTATGCCGGTCGGCGCGAAGGTTACGCTTCGCGGGATCCGGATGTACGAGTTTCTGGAGCGCCTGATTCATGCTGCGTTGCCCCGCATCCGCGATTTTCGCGGTTTGCCGGTGAAGGGGTTTGATGGACGCGGCAGTTACACCTTTGGCCTTCAGGAACAGACCATTTTCCCTGAAATTGACCCGGACAGTGTCAAGAAGGTTCAAGGGATGAACGTGACGATTGTCACATCAGCGTCGACGGACGCACGGGCGCGTGAATTGCTTGCGCTGACCGGGTTTCCGTTTGCGAAATCGCATAAGTAGAATACGGCAGGGAGGATGTTCTTTTGGCCAAGATATCACAGGAAGTCAAGGCGAGCCGAAAACCGAAATTCAGCACTCGTCGATATAATCGTTGCAAGCGTTGCGGAAGACGGCACGCTTATATGCGCAAGTTCTCGGTATGTCGTATCTGCTTTCGGGAACTGGCATCCGTCGGGTTGATTCCCGGCGTGACAAAGGCAAGCTGGTAAAATGGAGAGACTATGAGTTTGTCGGATCCTATCAGTGACATGTTGAACCGCATCCGGAATGCATCCGCGGCGGGTTTGAAAACGACTGACATCAGCCATTCACGACTGAAGGGCGAGATTGCGGTTATCCTGAAAAAGGAAGGCTATGTCCGGGACGTTTCCGTCGAGGGCGAAGGCCGAGCGAAGGTGTTGAAAGTGGTGTTAAAGTATGATGCCAGCCGGAAACCGACGATCCGCGGCTTACGCCGGATCAGTAAGCCCGGGCTTCGGCGCTATGTGGGGTTTGATAAGATCCCTCTGGTGCTAGGTGGCATGGGTGTGGCGATATTGAGCACACCGGCCGGGCTCATGACAGATAATGAGGCGCGCCAGAAGCGCGTCGGAGGAGAGTTGCTTTGCCAGATTTGGTGAGCCTGCCGAAAATGGCGGGCAGAGCGACCCTGTAGCCCGGGAAGGGCGCGGGTAACCAGGCTCAAAAGGGGATTTTAGAATGTCAAGAATCGGAAAAAAACCGGTGGTCATCCCGAAAGGTGTCACTGTCCAGGTGAGCACGGTGACCGTGTCGGCCAAAGGTCCCAAGGGTGAGTTGGCGATGACGCTTCCACCTACGATCAGGGCTGACGTTAAGGATGGCGCTGTGCTTGTATCGTGCATGGAAGACAACTCGACTGGGCGGAGTCGGCATGGCTTGGCTCGCAGTCTGATCGCCAACATGATCGCGGGTGTCGATAAAGGTTACACCATTGACCTTGAACTGCAGGGAGTCGGATTCCGTGCTGCTGTACAGGGAAGTAAGTTGACGATGAATATTGGCTATTCGAGCCCTGTGGTGTTTGAAACACCCAAGGGGATTACGATTGCCGTTAAGGATAGCGCTATTACGGTGAGCGGCTCGGATAAGCAACTCGTCGGCGATGTCGCCGCGCGAATCCGGTCGTACTATCCGCCAGAACCCTACAAGGGAAAAGGAATCCGCTACAAGGGTGAGCATGTCAAGCGGAAGACCGGAAAGACGGTGGCCTAACGTATGAAAACAGTGGACAGAAAAGAAAATCGTGAGCGTCGGCATGCCCGGATTCGGAAGCAGATTTCAGGGACACCGGATCGGATTCGCCTGTGTGTCATGGTGTCCAACAAGCACATCTACGCTCAACTGGTGGATGATGAGAAGTCATCGACGCTGGCTTCAGTTTCATCCTCCGGTAAGGACGGGGTTGGCAGAAAGAATGCCGAGGGTGCCAGGCAGATTGGGCAACGCCTGGCTGAAATTGCCAAGGAAATTGGCGTCAAGAACATTGTGTTTGACCGCGGCGGGTACAAGTATCACGGGCGTGTCAAGGCGATAGCCGAAGCCGTGCGTGAAGCCGGGTTTAAATTCTAGCCCTGATAGCATGAAAGAGCAGATGTGATGAAAGAAAGATCGGACAGAAATTCTGACTCCTCCAGTGATGTTGAGGAGCGAGTGGTGTTTGTCAACCGCTGTGCCAAAGTTGTGAAGGGCGGACGCCGCTTCAGCTTCAGTGCGATTGTCGTGGTCGGCAACCGCGCGGGCATGGTTGGGTACGGTTTCGGCAAGGCCAATGAAGTGGCTGATGCCATCCGCAAAGGCGGGGAAATTGCGCGCCGCAGCATGTTTAAGGTTACGCTCAAGGATCGGACGATTCCCCATGAGGTGACTGGCCAGTGTGACGGCGGTTATATTCTCCTGAAACCTGCTTCCCCCGGTACGGGAGTGATCGCCGGCGGAGGAATGCGCGCTGTTTTGGAGCTTTCCGGTATTCATGACATTCTCGGAAAGTCTCTTGGAAGCGGAAACAAGGTGAATGTGGTGAAGGCGACGATCGACGCGCTTGAGCATCTCCGGTCTCGCGAGGAGATTTTGGCGGCGCGACAGTAACAGGCTTGAATGGTGTGATTGCAGAGGTGGATACAGTATGAATTTGCATTCGTTAAAGAATACGCATGGGGCCCGGAAAACCAGGAAACGCCTGGGACGAGGTATGTCGTCCGGGTTGGGCAAAACGTCAGGCCGCGGCCATAAAGGGCAATACGCGCGTTCAGGCCACAAGCATAAGTTGGGTTTTGAAGGCGGTCAGATGCGTCTGATCCGCCGTATTCCAAAGCGCGGGTTTAAAAACGTTTCGCGCCGGGAATATCTCCCGGTCAACGTGTGTTCGCTTGAGTTATTTGAAGCGGGGACAACGGTGACGCCGGATTTGATGAAGGCCAATGGCTTGGCCAATGGCGCCGGCGAAGGTATTAAAATTCTAGGTGTCGGAACGGTCAGCAAGAAGTTCACGGTCAAGGCCAATGCATTTAGCGACGGAGCCAAGGCCAAGATCGAGGCGGTTGGCGGAACCTGCGAAGTAATCTAGTCGAAAATAGAAATAGTATAGTAAGAGAAGGCCAAACATGCTGTCCGCGTTTACGAATAGTTTCAGGATTCCGGAATTGCGCTCCAGAATTCTGTTTACATTGGGCCTGATTTTTATCTGCCGGCTTGTTGCGAATGTGCCTATCGCGGGGGTTGACGCGTTGGCCCTGCAGAGGTTGATTGCCGACGTGGAAAAAAGTTCCGGCGGGGGCATGCTTGGACTTTTGGATATGTTCAGTGGCGGGGCGTTGCGTAATTGTGCCGTGGGCGCATTGGGAATTATGCCCTACATTAGCGCCTCAATCATTCTTCAGTTGCTGACAGCCGTTGTTCCGACGCTGGGTCGATTGGCGCGCGAAGGAGATACTGGGCGGCAGAAAATAACCCAGTATTCCCGGTTTTTGACGGTATTTCTCTGTGTCATACAGGGATGGTTTCTGGCGACCACGCTTGAAAATCCGGCGAACCTCGGGATCAGCCAGAATATCGTGCTTAATCCTGGAATCGGGTTCAGAATGATGACGGTTATTTCGGTAACGGCGGGATCGGTATTCATCATGTGGCTTGGGGAACAGATTACCCAGCGCGGCATCGGGAATGGTATCTCGTTGATTATCACGGAGGGCATCATCAGTCGATTGCCGTTCGCGGTGGCCTACGCGGTTCAGATGTTCAAGGCCGGCGAGGATGGCCTCCGCCAGTTCAATCCCATTTTCAGCGTTGTGTTGCTGGTGGCGCTCTTTGCGGTTGTGGCGGGAACGATCCTCCTGACGCAGGGACAGCGTAAAATCCCGATCCAGTATGCCAAACGGGTGGTCGGGAGAAAGGTCTATGGCGGCCAGAGCACCTATATGCCGCTTCGGATCAATTATTCGGGCGTGATGCCGATCATTTTCGCCCAGTCCATCCTGATGTTTCCCATGATCCTGCTGAAGCGTCTTCCCGATTCCTGGGGGTGGGCACAAACCCTTGCGAACAACCTCGGCCCGGACGCTCTTCTGCATATGATCTTGTATGGGATCATGATTCTGTTCTTCTCTTATTTCTGGGTGGCGACACAGTTCCAGCCGGTTCAAATCGCCGATGACCTGAAGAAATATGGCGGCTATGTCCCGGGAGTCAGGCCGGGGCGTCCGACGGCTGAATTTCTGGATAATACGATGACGAAAATTACCCTTGCGGGCGCTCTGTTTCTAACCGTGATCGCCGTGATTCCGACAATTATGAACCGGCAGTTTGACGTGCCATCCCTGGTCGCCTCATTTTTTGGCGGAACCAGTCTATTGATCACGGTTGGCGTGATGCTTGACACCATGCGTCAGGTTGAGTCGCATCTCTTGATGCGTCACTACGACGGGTTTCTTCGGAAAGGCAAACTTCGTGGTCGGCGATAAGATCAGGGGATCATGACATCATGAAGACAATTATTCTATTGGGTGGTCCCGGCGCCGGGAAGGGAACGATCGCGGAGGGAATCCGGAAAGTGAGTCCGTTTCTTCATGTTTCGACGGGAGACATGTTGCGCGAGGCCGTCAAGAACGGCACCGTGGTCGGGAAGAAGGCGGAAGGATTCATGAAACGGGGAGAACTGGTTCCCGATGATGTGATTGTCGGGATTGTTGCGGAGCGCCTCGCGCAGGGGGCGAAGGATGCCGCCTACATGTTCGATGGGTTTCCCCGAACATTAGAGCAGGCGCGGCTTTTGGATGAGACGCTGGCCAGTCATGACTCGAAGGTGAATACTGTTTTTTTGCTGGACGCTCCACGTGAACTTTTGATTTCGCGGTTGACCGGAAGGCGGGTCTGTAAAAAATGTGGGCAGGGGTATCATGTGGTGAATATCCCCCCGAAGCAGGCGGGACTCTGTGATGTGTGTGGCGGTGAATTGTACCAACGCGCGGATGACAGCGAGACAACCATTCTGAACCGGCTGGATGTATACTCGAAGCAGACGGAAGGTTTGATTTCGTATTACGAGAATAAAGGTGTCCTGGTACGTGTGGATTCATCCCGTCAGCGGAGTGAAACTGTGGCTGATATTATGCGCGTGGCGGGGTCTCTGGTCGCGACATGATCATTATCAAGACGCCCGACGAGATTCGGAAAATGCGCGAAAGCGGCCGGATAGCCGCACGGGTTCGGGATGAACTGGCGGCGCTGGTGGCTCCGGGTGTGACAACGCGGGAGCTTGACCGGAAGGCCGCGAAGCTGATTGAGTCGTTCGGAGCGAAAAGTGCGTTTTTGGGATACCATGGATATCCGGGGACCGTGTGTATTTCAATTGACGCCGAGGTGGTTCACGGGATTCCGGGAGATCGGCGGATCGAGATGGGTGAGATTGTCAGTCTCGATATCGGTGTTATCTACGATGGATTTGTCGGCGATACGGCTACAACGGTGATGGTGGGTGTGACCGATCCCGATGTGGTTCGACTGGTTAGGTCGACCGAGCAGGCCTTGGTTGCGGGTGTGGCAATGGCACGAGACGGAAAACGGCTTGGGGATTTGTCGCACGCCATTGAGGAGGTGGCTGTGCGGGCGGGGTTCTCGGTGGTTCGGGATTTTGTTGGGCACGGGATTGGGAGGAAGATGCACGAGGATCCTCAAATACCCAATTTCGGAACGCCGGGCCGGGGGCCAAAACTGAAGGTTGGCATGACGCTGGCGATCGAACCCATGGTCAATCTGGGGGGGAGCGCCGTGAATGTGCTTCCGGATGGGTGGACGGTTCGCACGGCGGATGGAAAGCCATCGGCTCATTTCGAGCATACGGTGGTGATCGGTGAGGATGGTCCGGAAATAGTGACGGCGGTGTAGCCGATCCGGGTCAAGTAATTTTGGTGTGGACAATGACGGTGGCCATTGATAGTTTGGCCGACTGTTTTTGGAATGGAGACATCGGATGAAGGTCAGAAGTTCAGTCAAACGAATTTGTGAGCGCTGTAAAATAGTGCGCCGCCGGGGTGTAGTCCGGGTGATCTGCACCAATTCACGCCACAAGCAGAGGCAAGGTTAAGGAGAATTGGGACATGCCCAGAATACTAGGTGTTGATATACCCGGAAAGAAACGCATTGAATATTCGTTGCGCTATCTTTACGGGATTGGTCCGACGACGGCCTGCGAGGTGATTGCCCAGGCCAAGATCAAGCCCGAAACGAAGGCTGATGATCTGACAGATGAAGAACTGGCGCGCATTATCAATGTCATACAGAGCAACTACCGGATTGAGGGTGATCTTCGGCGTGAAGTCGCACAGAACATCCGCCGTTTGATCAGTATTGGCAGTTATCGTGGCGTTCGGCACAAGCGCGGATTGCCGGTGAGGGGGCAACGCACGAGTACTAACGCGCGCACCCGCAAGGGTCCACGGCGTACGGTCGGAGCAGTTCGCGGAAAAGAAGCGCGTTCAGCGGCAAAGGCGTCATAAGCAGACTAAAAGAGGTACGGGTTCGCAATGGCAGACGTTAAAGATAAGGCGGAAGAAAAGGTCGGCTCAGCGCCGGAAGCAGTAGCGGGTTCCCCGGCTACCGAGGCCACTGAGGGTGGCTCTCGAGTGAAGCAGCCGCGTGTTCGCGTGGGTCGCGCGGTGCCGTTTGGAATCGTCCATATCAGGGCGACGTTCAACAACACAATCATTTCAATTTCAGACAGCAAGGGTGGAATCATCGCTTGGAGCACGTCAGGTCGGGCGGGTTTCAAGGGGTCGCGCAAGAGTACTGCCTTTGCCGCCAGTGTGGTGGCGCAGGAAGTATCCCGGCAGGCTGTCGCCCGGGGTATGCAGGAAGTGGAAGTGCGTGTTCAGGGTCCGGGTGCGGGCCGTGAGTCGGCCATACGGGCCATTCAGTCAGCGGGGTTGAACGTCAGCATGATCAAGGATGTGACGCCCATGCCGCACAATGGTTGCCGCCCTCGTAAACGTCGTCGCGTCTAACGGTGTGGATTTGAGAGAATAGGAGAATTCGAATGGGTAGATATACAGGGCCAGCATGCAGGCTATGCCGTCGTGAAGGCATGAAGCTTTTTCTTAAAGGGGATCGTTGCCGTATGGCAAAGTGCCCCATTGATACCGGTCGTCCCGCCCCTGGCATGCATGGTGCGCGTCCTTCTAAGAAGTCAGACTATGGCGTTCAGTTGAGGGAAAAACAGCGTTTGCGTCGTTTCTATGGTCTGCAGGAAGGGCAATTCAAATTGTTCTTTCAGCGTGCGTTGCGAAAGCGCGGCGTAACCGGCGAGATGCTATTGCAATTGCTGGAAATGAGGCTTGATAATCTTGTTTTCAGACTCGGGTTTGCATCATCGCGTCGTAATGCCCGTCAACTGGTGCTCCACAGTCATGTCAAGGTCAATGGCCGACGTGCCGATGTTCCGTCCATGACCCTCAAGGTGGGTGACCGAATCGAGGTGAAAGGGCGCAAGCAGAGTCAGGACGCCATTCGCAAGGTTCTGGAGGCGCAGAGTCGCGAGTTGTCGGCCTGGTTGTCGCTGGACAAGGATGCGCTCAAAGGCGAAGTCATGCGGATTCCGTCGAGAGACGAGATCGCACCCTTTGTCAATGAGCAATTGATCGTTGAGTTGTATTCGAAGTAATAAGTTTTGCGCCGGGTGATGTAGGGCTGTGCCCGGGGAAGGATCGAACCATGCCAATCAGACTGAGTAAATTTGAGATGCCGAAGCGGTTAGTGAAGGACGAAAATTCGGCGACGCCGACATTCGCCCGATTTGTGGCCGAGCCTCTGGAAGTGGGTTATGGGCGCACAATAGGAAACTCGCTACGACGCGTGTTGCTGTCGTCCCTGGAGGGCGCCGCAATTTCTTCGGTTCGCATCGAGGGGGCGCCTCATGAATTTTGTTCTCTCCCCGGTGTCGTGGAGGATGTCACGGATATCATTCTGAACCTCAAGAAGGTTTTGCTGAAGGCCCAAAGCCGCGAGCAACGTCTGTTGCACCTTAAGATTAAGGGCGCCCGCGAAGTCAAGGCCGGGGATATCCAAACAGATGGAACCCTCGAGG
>Ga0194063_10001748_pt1 | contig 13876 bp, 10 predicted proteins | sample SepL3720m_MetaG_FD_155459 | JGI IMG/M metagenome (GOLD analysis project Ga0194063, IMG submission 155459) | Anoxic zone freshwater microbial communities from boreal shield lake in IISD Experimental Lakes Area, Ontario, Canada - Sep2016-L373-20m | ecosystem: Environmental > Aquatic > Freshwater... | reverse complement strand
AGATATATTCCAGTACGTACTTTTCTTCTCCGCAGTAGCAGTTTCAATATTTTTCAAAGTACACATACTCATCTTAATTCTTTCCTTTGCATTCATTGCACTGACGTATTACACACTGAAAGAAAAGTTTAAGAGTGATAAAGTAAATTCCATATCTGTTCTTGCAATAACCGCAATTTTATCTGCGATTAATTATGTACCCGTTGTGCTGAATCAGTTTATCGATTACGTGAACAATAAACTTCTGGACATTGCACTTGTGTTTATGAAAGCAGGTGCATTAACATACGGAAGCGGCTTTGTGATTATAGGAGTGTTACGGCACGACGTGGTTGAAAACTTTAAATGGCTTACTGCAAAGGAATTTATTGACGGTATTGCATTCGGACAGATAACACCGGGGCCTGTTGTGATAACTTCAACATTCATCGGATATATGGTTTCGGGCATACCCGGCTCTGTGGTTGCTACTATATCTGTATTTCTTCCGACGTTCATTATAGTTTTAATCCTTGCACAGGTAATCGAAAAGGTTAAAGATAATTTCTACTTAAAGGCAGCTATCAAAGGTGCCAATGCTGCGGCAATTGGTGCAATCATTACAACTGCATACTTCCTTTCAAAGGATGCGCTCATTGATTACTGGACTTACGGAATGTTCCTTTCCGGAATCGGTATACTTTTCTACACAAAGTTAAAACCTTATTACCTGATTATCTTAAGTGCGACAGCGGGAATTGCGATAAAGTTCTTTTTCTAAACTGCAGGAAGCGTAAGTATAAACTCCGTCCCTCTTCTTCCTTCTTTGGTAAGTCTTGATGGACTGTTAAATGTTATCGTTCCGTCGTGCTGTTCAATAATTTCCTTCACCACCGATAATCCAAGTCCTGTCCCTTCAATGCCTTTATGCTTTGCGTTTGAAGAACGGTAGAAGTCCTGAAACATTTTATGCTTGTCATCATCAGGAATTCCCATTCCGTCATCCGCAACAATTATCTCAACTTCGCCGTTTTCATTGGTACCGATTATTACTTCTATGTTTCCGCCTGGTGTATTGTATTTTATCGCATTACCTATAAGGTTTGAAAAGACAAGTTCAAATAATGCGGGGTCTATCTTAACAGGAACTTTCTCTTTTCTCTTATCGGCTATCTTAGTCGATACTTCCATAGAAAGAATCTGCGAATCTTTTTTAGCGAAAGTATCCTCAACGAATTTAACAATATTCACTTCTTCCTTATTAAGGCTTTCAAGAAGTTTCAGCTTCGATATTTTAAGTATGTCGTTAATGATTGCGATTGCTTCATCAGTCCTTATTCGTGCACGTTTAATCTTCTCCTGTGAGGCAGTATTAACCTCTCCCGTAAATCCTTTAAGGACAAGGTCAAGGTTTGACTGTGCACCGACGATAGGACTTTTTATCTCGTGAACGATTCCCATTGTGTACTTCATCTTTGTCTTTTCGGCATTCTTCAGTCTGTTAAGCGTAAGTTTTAACTGCTGTGACCTGAGAAAGTGAGCACGGGATATGTTGTTTGCAAGAAAGACACTAACGAGCATCATTATCGTGAATGCTGTAACAAAAATCACGATGTACCTTGGGTTAGTGTATAAAGGAGCAGCAAGAAGGTTACCAAAAGTAAAGTGTGCAAGAAGCCCGTTGAATTCCAGGTAAGACAGAACACCCATATACGAAATGATAATTCCCGAAAGACTGTATACAACATAGTTAGGAAGAATCATGCTTCCGATAATCATATGAAAAACAAAGAACAGATAGAATGGACTCTCAATACCTCCGGTATAATAAGTAAGCAGAGCAATAGCAAGAAGGTCAACTATTATCTGGTTAAACGCAAAATGCAGCTGGTTAAACCCTTCAGAATCATTTTTAACAAAACCTGAGAGATCGACGTAATTGTAAATAATGTTAACAAAGAATATTGCGGCAGCTATAACTGTAAAAGCCCATAACTGTTCGTAAGTGAAATTGATTTTAAAGAGATGCTGCATCACCAGAACAAACAAGGCAAACGCCGCAACAACAAAATATCGTACATTTATAAACCACTTGTTACGCGTGGAGATAAGCGTCCAGAGCTGTTCAAAATCTATCGTATGTGAGGGAACGAAGTTTAACACATTAATAATATTTTAAGGTTAAATACTTCTTAAAGGGTTATTCCCGCAGATTAAGGGAAGCAATGAATAACCCTGTTAAAATTAATAATAAATATTGGTAACGTCTATTAGTTCTGCTTCTTTGTCCTTCTCTTTAAGGAAACAGATGAAATCAGAGTTACAATATTCACTGTGAGTTTTTTCAAACTCCTTCATATATTCTGCTATCTTCGGGTACTCTAAAGAACTCTTGAAAAAGTTAAGTTCTTCTTTATCGTCAAATATTCTGTAATAGAACATGTTTTAAATCCTCCGTGTCTGAATAATTTATACAAGTATTTTATCTGCATGAAGCAAGTCAGAGAACAGTTCGTTCTTGATTGTATCAGCATTCTTCTTTGCGTTTGCAAGAGAAGTTATTATATATCTGTTTGCTATGAAAATCTTCTTGTCGTTCTTTTCTGCTTCGTCCAGCAGTAAGTAACCGATGTAAAGATATGAATACAGTTCAACAAGGTCCTTTGCGGCTACGTCCTGGAATGCATTGTCTTTCTTATCCACAACATACTTCAGACAATCGTAGAATATTCCGCGGATTTCCCTGAGGAAACCTGCAAGTCTGTCAAGTCCGCCCGGGTACTGTTTCTTTTCTTTCCCGTTGAATAAATCCTTAAGTATATCGTTTATAACACCGCTGATTGCAGCAACTATCTGAAGCTGCGATGTACCCTCGTATATGTTTGTGATTCTGGCATCACGTGCAAGACGCTCAATCCTGAACTCGCGCATATACCCTGTACCGCCGTGTATCTGCAGTGAATCGTATGTTATCTTGTTAGCACATTCTGTAAGGAAGTACTTTGTTATAGGTGTTAATAAGTTTGCTACTTTAGTATAATACTTTAAGTCTTCGGTTAACTCGGTTACGGGTTTTCCTTCTTTCTTTAGTTTTGCAATCACGTAATCTGTCTTTTCTTTGTAATCAACATACATTCCTGTTGCATAAAGCAGCGAACGGTTGTATTCGAGCATTACTCTCATATCGATTAAAATATTCGCGACTGCAGGAATGTTATAGATTGCCTTTCCAAACTGTACTCTGTCCTTTGCATACATAAGTGCTTCTTCGTATGCTGCCTGTGATATTCCAAGCGCCTGTGCAGAGACTCCCATTCTTGCCCTGTACATTAAATCAAATACATATTTTATAAGTCCGAATTTCCTTTGTCCTACGAGTTCTGCAGGTGTGTCGTTAAACTGAAGTTCGCATGTTGGTGAACCGTGAATACCAAGTTTATGCTCGATACGTCTTACTACTACTGTTTCATCCGCAAAGCATGCAAACATACTCAGTCCCCTGCCGTCTTTTGTTCCTGCTTCTGAACGTGCAAGTACTAAGTGTACGTGTGCATTTCCGTTTGTGATAAATCTCTTCACTCCGCGTAAGAACCATTTTCCGCTTTCATCCTGATAAGCAACAAGTTTTACTGCCTGTAAATCTGAACCTGCATCAGGTTCTGTTAAAGACATTGCACCAGTGTACTTGCCCGTGCAGAATCCGGGAATGTATTTCTCCTTTTGTTCTTCTGTTCCGTACTTCTCAATCATCTCTGCAATATCCTGCAGTCCGAAAATATTCATCAGCGATGCATCGGCACGTGCAACCATTTCTGTTGCCATCATGTATATAGTAAGAGGAAAGTTCAGTCCGCCGAATTTATGCGGAAGAACAAGTCCCATTAAATCTGCCTTTGTAAGTTCTTTAATGTTAAGTTGTGTTCCTTTTGCGTATTCAACCTTGCCGTTATCAAACTGTGCACCTTCAATATCGACATCAGTGGCACGGTCTGCGATAAAGTTACCGCAAAGGTCACCCGTCATTTCGAGTACCTTGCGATAGTTTTCCATGGCATCTTCATAATTTACGGGAGCGTGATTGAACTCCTTCGAAAATTCATAGTTGTCTTCAGCCATATCAACAACCTTGCGGTATTCAAGGTTGTCGAACTGAAAGAGTAAGTCGCTGTTATCTGTGAAAAAATTTGGCATTATAGTTTAACTTTTAATTTTATTTCAGTTTGTTTTTGTATGTTTCTATCAGTAAAGGTATCACCTGTGCTGCATCGCCCACTATTCCGTAATGCGAAACTCCGAATATCGGTGCATCAGGGTCAGTGTTTATTGCGATAATTTTCTTTGCTTCCTGCATTCCTGCACGATGCTGAATTGCACCTGAAATTCCTACTGCAATGTAAAGCTTTGGTCTTACGGTTACGCCCGTCTGTCCGACCTGTCTTTCCGAACCTATAAATCCTGCGTCAACTGCTGCACGGCTTCCTGCAACTTCGCCGCCTATTACGTGTGCAAGGTCGTGAAGAAGTTTGAAGTTTTCTTTCGAGCCGAGTCCGTATCCGCCTGCGACGATTATCGGTGCACCTTTAAGGTTCACTTTGCTTTCTTCTACGTGCTGTTCTATAACTTCAAGTATTCCGTCTATGTCAATAGGTTTGTAAGCAACTTCCGTTATCTTTACAGGGAAAGGTTTTTCGCACGGATGCATTTCCATAACACCTTCGCGGACTGTTGCCATCTGTACGTGTACATCTGGAGTAATGATTGTTGCAACGATGTTACCGCCGAATGCAGGTCTGATTTGCAGAAGCAGCTGCGGATAATCTTTTCCGAGATACTTCACGTCAGAAATCTTTAAATCAGTACAGTCTGCTGTTAAGCCGCTCTTTGTGTTTGAAGCAACGCGCGGAGCAAGGTCACGTCCGTAAACAGTAGCACCGAAAAGAATTATCCTCGGATTGTGCTGTTTAATAAGGTCGTTCATTATGCGTGTGTATGGCATTGTCCTGAAAAGTTTTAAATCAGGATGGTCAACGAGTATTGCTTCGTTGGCGCCGTACTTGAACGTTTCGGTTGCGATGCCTTTTACGTCGTGGCCGATAACGATTGCCTTCAGAACACCCTTCATACTGTCTGCGAGTTTTCTGCCTTTGCTTAAGAGTTCAAAACTTACATCAGCGGGCTTGCCGTTTCTCTGTTCAACGAAAACCCATACTTCATTTTTATGCATTTATATATACTTTAAAATTCTTTTGAAAAATTAAAAAATTCTGTCTTCCAGAAGTTTATCGATTAATATTCCCATTCCGTCTCTTGTAGGCTCTATCAGTTCCTTGCTTCCGCCTGAAAGCACAACAGATTCAACCTTGTGAACTTTTGTCGGCGAGCCTTTTATTCCGCATCTCGATTCGTCCACCTTTAAATCATCGGCAGAGTATGTTTCTATAAAAAGATTTCTCTCTTCGTATTCGTGTTTCATAGTATCAACGTATAGCAATGAATTTCCTTCTGTAAGTTTTTCAAGTTCGGTAAGAGTCTTCGCGCCTTTGTAAGCCATAATTCTCTTTGCCTGAAATGGTCTTGGTTCGGCAGCACCTTTAAGCACTGTGATAAGCACGGGCATCTTGCACTGAACTATTTCATATCCGCCGTCAATCTTCTTTTTAATTTTAATCTTGCCGTCTTTGATTCCGAGTATTTCCTCTGCATAAGTTATCTGCGGAATTTCCAGCTTCTCTGCAGTCTGCGGACCAACCTGTGCGGTATCTCCGTCGATTGCCTGTCTGCCTGCAAAGATAAAATCATAGTCTCCGATTTTCTTTATTGCCTCGCTCAGAACGTATGAAGTTGCGAGTGTATCTGCACCTGCAAATTTTCTGTCACTGATTGCATAAACTTCGTCAGCACCCATAAACAGACATTCGCGCAGTATATCGGCAGCCCTTGCGGGTCCCATCGTGATGGCGATAACTTTTCCGCCGTATGTGTCTTTTATCTGAAGTGCAAATTCCAGTGCGACTTTATCTTCGTAGTTGAAGATAGCCGGAAGCATCGAACGGTTAACAGTTCCGTCGTCCTTCATCACCTTACCGGTAATGTTGGCAGTATCAGGAACCTGTTTTACTAATACAATTGATTTAAACATTGATTATAAAAGCGTTTTTAATTTTTGTGAATATACCAAAGTTAAATTTTTTTAAAAATGTTAATTGTAAATATTTTATTCCTCGAAAAAATCACTAAGTATATCGGCAATCTCTTCTTCGTTTATGTACTCTTCCACTTCAAGGTAATCGCTTCCCGAAATCATTGCCGAAAGGCGTTTGCCGTCTTTGTTTTTCAGGCAGAGAATTCTTTTTCCGTGCTCGATTCCGTACCTTATTTCGTAACCAACACCAAGACTCGGGTTCGAAACTTCTGCAACAATCACGTCGCACTCGTCAATCCACCGCAAATCTCTGTCGTGAATTTCCCTGTCGGACAGATTCGTCTCTCCGCCGGGCGTCATTCCCGCAAAATGTTCTGTCAAAACAGTGCCGTACTTTTTCAAAGCACCGATTAAAAGAATATTGCTATTTACAGCGTCATTAGCACCTCTAATAGAGGTCGCAAAGTATATTTTCATTGAATATTTTTCCCTTATAAATGAAGAAACAACATAAATAATTCGGTTGTCTAATGAAAGAAAGAAATTCGTGCATATTTCTTCGTTTTCCGTTGTTCGTTGTTAGTTGTCAGCAGATCGTTTTTAACGAAGTTCCGATTTATTGGGATTGTTTGTTGATGGTTGATAGAGAGGAAGATACCACTTAAATTTTAACAAATAAAACTCTCAAATAAGCAATTTTTTTCAACTACACCCTTTTAGACCTAAAAACACTCTCAAATTACATATTTCTGCATAATATAAATTATCCTCAAATCCCTGTAAACCCTTATTCTACGCTCCTTTTCAAACATATTTTCAGATTTTTTAACATTCTTCAAAAAAAAATAAGGAATATACTCTTGTAAAAACAGTCGCTTATCCGCACCATCCCATCAAAACCCCATCAGAGTCCCATTTGAGTCCCATCAAAGTCCCATTCACTTATACTCTACTAAGCTATCACCAATGCTGCACCAATACTCCCAACCTATCCGAAACTTCCACCAGGAACTTACATCCATCATTTTCGCACATAGTCATTCCCTCATGCTCCCCCATATTGTCATTCCATCATGCTCCCAATTTTGTCATTCCCTCATGATCCCAATTTTGTCATTCCCTCATGATCTTAGAGGGAATCCATAAACAATATTACTATCTCTATCCCTTATAACTATTTCGCTTCCTTATTACTATCTCTCTTCCTTATAATTATCCCTGTTAATCTCAATCATTTCTATGATGCTGTCAATCTCTTCTTTATCTGCAACATCATTCAGCAAATCTCTCCAGTCTTTATTCTCTTTTTCAATCAGCTGAATCTTCCAGTCTCTGTTCCATTTCTTAAGTTGTGTTTCACGTTGAATAGCATTATGAATGTACCTGAATGATTCGTAATAGACTAAAATGCTTACATCATACTTTTCCGCAAAACCTTTTTTCACTTTTAATCTGTGTTCAAGAACTCTTTGTGCTAAATTATTTGTAACACCAGTATAAAGTGTCCCGCGCTTTTTACTCGCAAGAATGTAAACATAATAGTGTTTTTCTTTCCAATCCATTAACTTTTTCTAATGCTCTATTTTGTTATTCCTTCTTTTTGTCATTCCTTCTTTTTGTTATTCCTTCTTTTTGTCATTCCTTCTTTTTGTTATTCCTTCTTTTTGTCATTCCTTCTTTTTGTTATTCCTTCTTTTTGTCATTCCTTCTTTTTGTTATTCCTTCTTTTTGTTATTCCTTCTTTAGTCACCTACCCAACCTTGTCATTCCCTGATGCTCTTACAGGGAATCCATTCTTTAATCTTTATGGATTCCCGCTAGAAACTATGCGGGAATGACAAAAATCGAAACACTCGTCACCTTGTCACTCTGTTACCTTGTCACTTTGTTACTATGTGACTTTGTCACTATTTTAAAACCATCATCTTCCTCGTCTCCGCAAAAGTCTGGTGAGTGGATTCGCCTGATATTATTATCTGATAGAAGTAGATTCCTGTGGCGAGTGCCGAGGCGTCGAAATCGGCGATGAACTTTCCTGTGCCCCAGCGTCCGTTGACGAGTTCTTTCACTTCGCGACCGCGGGCGTCGAAGACTTTCAGAGTTACGTGCGACGGCTCTTTGAGTTCGAACGGAATGTTTGTCGTTGGGTTAAACGGATTCGGAAAGTTTTGTCCGAGGGAATATTCTTCCGGTACTTCTGTGCTGATTTGATTTATGTTGAGTATTGGTCCGCCGCCGTTGGTGGTACGGACTAACAGAATACCCGACCAAGCAAAACCTAGTAGTGTATCGTAAAAATAAATGTTATAATTAGTTACTATAGGACTTGGTTGTCGACCCCAAGTCAATCCAATATTTGTACTGGTAAAAATGAAATTCATTCCTGTCCCACACCATATTTTATTAGCTTTTAATGCAAGAATATTTACTACCCCATAATTATTTGCATCATAATATTGTAAATCCCAATTTAGACCACCGTTAAAAGTTCTTTCTATTTTATTATTGTCTATATTTGGATCATATACTACCCAACCAGTATCCTTGTTAATAAAACTAAAACCTCTTATAACGCCTGCTTCACTAAAATTTAACTGAGTCCAGTTAAACCCGCTGTTTGAGGTTCTCCATAAATGCCCACCACCGCTCATATATCCACATAAACTACCATTATACGGTTCTTTGAAAAAATATATAGTTGAAGGATTACCTCCCGGTCCGGTTGCAATTGGATTGAGTGTTTGAAGACCATCTGTTGTCATAAAAGTTATTTGTGGCATTGCAAATGCATTTACCCAGCCTGTATCAGCATTCACAAAATAAAACCCTCCTAAAGCATAACTCGACGAACTTTGCATTGTTATCCAGTTATATCCGCCGTTGGTGGTTTTTAGTAATAAGTTGGCGCCACCGGTATTCGTTGCCATTCCGTATCCGAGAGTATCATTTATAAACTGAAAATCAAAAATACGGCTCGAAGGATCTGTAGCAACTGTCCAATTAATTCCGCTATTGGTAGTCTTTAAGAGATTAAGGTTATACATAATTAACCATCCGGTATTCTGATTTACAAACTGTACACGCTGTATAGAACTTGCAATCGGCAGGTTCACCTGATACCATTGACTGTTACAATCTTCAATAATCAGTGTGCAATGTGCCATTAATAGAATGATTATATAGATTAATTTTTTCATTTTCTATATTTAATCTGCGGGGGCAATTTTATAAAGTTTTCCCTGACCCGGGAGATACAAGCCGAGGTCAAGTATTTTGCTTTCGCTTTTGCTGAACGTTAGGACAACACTGTTGGTTTCGAGGTCGATGATTTTCCAGAGTGTGTGGCCTCCGAACTCTGCCGCGTTTAAGTCGAAACGGATTCTTACGTTCCTCATTCCTCCGCGTTTGTCTTCCGTGGAATTGTCTATGTACGGAGAGCAGCGGCGGTTTACAACCATAAAGTATTTATTCACGTCGTCCGCAGATGTTTTGAAGACAGCCATCTGCAGGTATCTTTTATCTTTGCATTCGTAAGTTAATCCGTCGGGAAGGTTTCCGCCGGGATTATCGCCTGAACATAAATCGGGTGGAGCAGTTCCCTGCCTGTAAGTGATGACGTCGGCAAAATATGTTGAGTTCAGAAAACTGTTTCTTTCTTCGGCAAGACGGTATATGCAGTTTGTTGTGAGTTCAGGTTTGAACTTAACTATATACGGTCCCCACTTTTCAAGCTTTGCAGAAATCTCACCGATTTTATTAAACTTATCCTGACCGTAAACTGATTTATGGCGGGGATAACATTTATCGGGAACTGTGGCATCAATGATTCCATAACCATACACAGGAGAATTGAAATTTCCGAAAGTAGTGTATGAAAAGAACATAGTACCCTTTGCATTATACGTGATGCCGAGACACGTCTGAAGTTCAAGCTCTTCGTTGGTCGGCTCTTTTAGTTTGTGCCCTGAGCTAAACCACAAATGCGCCTGAGGACAATCTATGATTCGCATATTTGAATTTTCAGAAAGACCGTCCATAAGTTTATTGATGTAATTCAGTTTACTTCCTCCGCGACCTGTATCCAGATGAACCTGAAGCCAGTCGTCGTAAACGGTTGGCGAAGCAGAAAAAGAAAGAATGCCGTTCTTTGGTTCGTAGTCCGATGCAGTCTGCAAAGTGTTTGGATGGAAAGATTTTGTCCAGTAGCTGTTATGGTCGACATCCCATTGAGAATAACCTTCCAGCCCATAGGAGCCCATAACTATAGTGTTCAGACCGAAATCTTCTGACAGATATTTTTTCAATTGAGAAGCATTTAACATACTTTTCTCTCCAAAAGGAAAACCCGGAATATGCACTCTGAATAAATCGTAGTTTAGCCAGATTATAAGAGCGGTCTTATTCTGAGAGCGTTCCATTATCTGACGGTTGAGTTCTTTTATAGACTGAAAATGACTGAACTCTGCTTCTTCGTAGTAGAAGTAATTCGGAACGCCTTCCTTCTGATTTGCAACAGCAAAATCTATTTCATCGTTAACCCTTTCAATCCATTTAGGATTTTTGAGAGTCAGGTATTGATGTGCAGGTTCATTCTCAAGCCTTAGCCTGTCAATCCACATATCGCATTTGCCGTACCAGTAAATTTTAAAATCATTACCGCTGTATTTAGTCCAGTCGAAGGCAAAGAAATCTTTGTCTTTTGTGTTTATGAAGTTACGCCAGAGGGAAGTATCTATTTTCAGGTTTTGCTGACCGGGTTCAAAGAAATATGATTCAAGGTAATCGCCGTTGTAAACACTGTTATCCGTTTGTTTAAAATTTCTGACTTTAAGAAAAACATCTTTCACGGTTTGTCCGTCCCAGCCTGTAATCTGAATCCTGCAGACGGTATCGTTGTTATGCTGAGTTGCAGAAGCATAAGCCGGGTCAATTCTGATTTTAGGCATAAGATACCAGTCCCAGTAGTAATCTGTCATCCAGAGATTAGTATAGTTGAAAGAAAGTTCTCTGTCGGAAATAACACCTGAGTCTATTAATACATTACTGTTTGAAGGAAACCAGTTTCCAGCTTTGCAATATTTAACTTTTTCACCTGAGCCGTATTTCGGGTCGTTGTCAGTGATGTCGGTTATGTGTTCCTGGATAATCCGCGAACTGCTGAAAGCATAATACCAGTAAGGGGCATCAGAAGGAATCTGCTCGCACTGATAGTCCACACGCTGACCGCCTACAACATACTGCATAACGGGGCGGTCCATATATGTCCTCATGGATTTGCTTTTGTTTGTGCTGACAATATTTTTAATGTATGGAGGAATGGGCTCGAGGTAATTATCACTTACATCGTTATACCATCCTTTACCTGTTTCGGCATAGTTATGCCAGACGTTAAAATGCAGTAAATCTTTAATGTACTCGTACTGAGAGTACCAGCCATCGTCGAAAGCACCGATGTGGTACTCGTTGTCTGTAATGGGATTCTCAGATTTCTTAGTAACCTGAGTGTTGTTCGTAACCGATACCGTGATATTTTTAGACGAAGGAATTGCAATGTATGAAATCAACAGAAAAGCAGGAACTGCGAGATACACGGCGAACTTGATAATCGGTCGTTTCATAATGTAATAGTTTAATATTTAGAAAATATGTTCATTTTAAGTATAACAATCTTTTTGTATCAATGGTTATTCCATCCGCAAAAAGAGTATAGAAATATACTCCGCTCGGTAAATTATCAGCATCAAATAAAACCTGATATGTTCCGGCTGTTTGTTTTTCATTTACTAATGTCTTTATATTTCTGCCAAGAATATCCATCACTTCTATTCTTACGTTTGAACTTTTAGTTATTTGATATTTTATATTTGATGTTGCATTAAATGGATTTGGATAGTTCTGATAGAGTTTATAATCTTTTATTGTTTGTTCGTTATTTATTATTTTTGTGATAGTGCCGCCACCATTAGTAGTGTGAGCTAAATTATAGGAAAAAACAACCGCCCATCCGGACAAACTGTCTAAAAAGAATAATTTTGAAGAAGAACCTGTTGGGATAATTTGCGTTCCCCAGTTAATACCTCCATTCGAAGTAGCATATATATTATGGTCTGAGCCTATCCAGCCTCTTCTTGGATTTGCAAAGTATATATCATATGCCCCCCCTGAATGAGGCAGGGTTTGTGTTCCCCAGTTATTACCGCCGTTTGTTGTATATAAAACGGAAAAATTGAAATAATTATTACTAATCGTAGCCCAGCCTGTGTCTGAATTAAGGAAAAATATACTGCCTATTTCATTAGTCGTTGGTAAATTCGGCATCTGCTGCCAATTTAAACCGCTGTTTGTTGTCTTATACCATTCAGGTCCATTGTATAATAATCCAAAATATTCACCGTTTACCTTTTCTTTAGTAAAGAATAATTTCGTCCATGATGACCAATTTATTGTTATTATTAAATTCTTTGTTAATCCGCCGTCTGTTGTTCTCCATATATATGTCCATGCACCATCACCGCCGCAAATAATACCTGTGTCACGATTAATAAAATGCAAACTTGAGAAGATGGGACTATTTTGTAACAGACTATCCCAGGTCACACCGCAGTTTGTAGATTTGTATAACTTGCCGTATCCGTTTCTATATCCCGCACCATACACATACATACTATCAACAATGCTTAAAGAATAAACAGTAAAATCATTTAATATCTGCCAGTTATATCCTGCATTCGTTGTTTTTATAAACAAGGGAGTAGAATTTGATATAAAACCTGTGTTCTCATTCACAAATTTCATATCATTAAAATATCCCGTTGTAAACGGAACACTCTGTTGAACCCAGTTCTGACACAGGCAAGTGTCAATAGCAAATGTCAAATGCGTAATAAGTATAAGTATTAAGAGTGTTCTTTTCAAAGTTATCGTGTTTGCTGTATAGTAATTTAATGTTTTGGGATTTCAGATAATACACATTTTTGAGGGAAGAAGTAATAATTATATACAAAGAATGGAGTTGAATATTTATAAAAGTTTAATCATATTTTCACAGGTCAAAACATTAAATGTATTTTTTAATATATTTTATCAAAAATGAGACTAAATATCATACTACTCGCACTATTAATATTCTTATTATCATTTGCCAATTCATATTCACAAAACTGGACTGTTTGTAATACAGGAATGGATGATGGAGTTTACGGAGTAGATTTTATAGCAAGTCAGGACAGTATATTATTTGCGAGTCCTATGTGTAGAGGAATTTATAAGTCAACTGATAATGGAGTAAATTGGTTTTTGTCAAATAGTAACTTAGGATGTATCAATAATTATTATATTGATGGAAACGAAATATTAGTCGGTACAAGCGAAGGACTTTATTCTTCATCAGATTATGGACAAAACTGGATACCAAGAGGATTTAATACAGGATATTCAGATGTTGCATGCATAATAAAATCAGGCCCTAACTTAGTCTTAGGTTTAACAGGAGGTGATAATGTTATTTACTATTCTTCAAACAATGGATTAAATTGGATTAATAGCACTGGTTATAATTATGCGGGAGCTACAAATTTCATATTGGTTGGTAATACTTTGTTCTTTTCTTCATGGAATTATGGAATATTCGCTTCGACGGATAATGGGATAACTTGGCAATCAAGAAACACAGGCATATCATACGGGATACAAGAGTTTTCCTATTTTAATGGTGCTTTGTATGCAGCCGGATATGGTTTATATAGAACTTATAAC
>Ga0194063_10001747_pt1 | contig 13887 bp, 11 predicted proteins | sample SepL3720m_MetaG_FD_155459 | JGI IMG/M metagenome (GOLD analysis project Ga0194063, IMG submission 155459) | Anoxic zone freshwater microbial communities from boreal shield lake in IISD Experimental Lakes Area, Ontario, Canada - Sep2016-L373-20m | ecosystem: Environmental > Aquatic > Freshwater... | reverse complement strand
GCAAAAAATATCAATGCATAGAGGCTTAAAAAAAGTCAGAAAAATATCAGCAATTTACTGGTATTTTTACTTCAAAAATCAAAGGCAAAATTAGAAAAAAAACAACGCGTTTTTACCATTAACCCTATTTCTGCACATTTGCGAGCTTGATATGCCAGCCACTGAGCCTCTCTTCTTGATGCTTGCCTTGCTCTATATGCTTTATGTAATTCCTTCATCCGAACTTCTGCTGCTTCTGCCTCTGCAGCTCGAAGCTCAGTGCGTTCTTGCGGAGTCCTCCCCTGATAAGGATCTGCCGGTAAAATCGGTTTTATCAGGTATTCCTTTGGCATTATGGGAAATCCATCTGGACCTTGCACCCATTCGGGCTCTGTTTGAGGAGAAGGAAGTATATTAGCTGGCTTTATCTGCAAAGGACTTGGTGGTTGTGGAATTCGATCCACAGCAAATTCCCAAATCCTATCAATATTTAATAAGCCACCACATGCAGTCATAACACCAATCAAAGCTAACATCAAACACCCCAATTCTAAGGCTTTATCTTCACGAGTCTTAATAAATGGAGGAGTTAAGATAGCTTTTGCAGCATTAAATCCATCCCATGGTGTTAAATTAGGCTCAGTAGGTTGAGCTATCCTATTCCCCTCTCCCCCTATGCGCGAGTTCCAACCTTTTCGATCTTTAAATATTTCCCAATCTTTAGGAAATAATGCTTTAACAAGTTCAGAAAATAAAATGAAGAATACTCCAGCAGCTCTCAAAGCTCCATTAAAATAAAATCGCCCCCATGGTGCATCACCATCAGGAAAATATGGTGACTCTTCTCTCATAGGCAACTGATCAATTGGTCCCACAATTCCAGATCCACGATTGTTTTCCCCCATCACCACTTAATAAAAATTATTTTGGGCAAGCTGTTTCCGTGATATTTGATGTAAAGTTTTTTGAATTTTTGTGTTTTGTATTTTGTGCTTTTCTTCTTGATTATTCCTTAGATTCCTAGATTCTTAACTTCTCTTTTTCTTTGCATCATTCTTTCCATTAATCTATTTAGCATTTATCGTTATTATCGACTTACTCAACCTCCTCCAGGCGTCGAAGTTGGAGCTACCAACCATTCAGGCCTTAATACAGGAAATCCATCTGGACCAATTTGCACACCATCCTGCGGCGAAGTAGCTGTTGGAATAGGCCCAGGTATTAAAAATTCAGTGCAAATTTGTTGACCAGGTTGTACTAATGCATTTAGTTTATCATTAGAGTCTTTGAAAACAAGTATTCCATTTTCCATGGCAATAGTCTGAAACTCACCTTCAGTAGGATATCTTTCAATAAGTTTAGCTGCTGCATTGGAAAGTGTTGGTAAATCAGGCCCAATAACAACACAATTTAATTCGTCTCTAGGAGCTGGAGCAGTAGCTGTAGCAGTAGCTAGTAACTTATCAGCCCTTGTCGGAGTTAGTCTTAAGTTATATGGAGTAGGCTGATCACCTGCATCTGAAGCTGGATTAGGAGCAACCATATTATTAATTACAGGTCCAAGTAATAAAGAACCTAGCAACAAAATACCGGAAATCCCCACTCCAACTGTAAAACAAGACACTCTGCCAGTGGATTCCTGAGGCCTCCTGTTTGCTTGATAATTTTTCCTTTCTACTGCTTGTGCTGGTGCTGCTGCTGCTTGTGGTGCTTGTGCTGGTGCTGATGCTGCTTGTGGTGCTTGTGCTGGTGCTGATGCTGCTTGTGGTGCTTGTGCTGCTGCTTTTGCTTTTGCCTCTTCTGCTTTTGCTCTTGCTTGATTTACCTTAAATGCCACTTGAAGTAATGCAAGAACAAAATCTAACACAACTTCTGTTTTTTCTCGTTCAGAATCGTTTTGTTCTGGTAGCATCTTTTTAAATCTAACTATAATTATTGAAGTCATTATACCAAATCTATACCTGCTATATCAACTATAGGATACAGAAAAACGTAAGGGGAGCATTTCGGATTTCGCATATGGCATTTCGGGAGGGTTGGTGGCTCTTGTTACGCTAGAATTGTAAGACCAAAGGGTCTTCCTGTATTTTATTCAGATTCCAAATTCCGGATTCCGGTTTACAACTTCTCCACCTTAAAACACACAATCTCATCCCCTTCCTGCAGCTCGATATTGGGATCGAGGAGGATACCACAGTCCATGCCTTTGTGCATTTCTTTTACTTCGTTTTTGTTTTGGCGTAATGAGGCAATCCGGGCGTCAGTGACACGTTCTTCACCGCGTTCTACAAATACTTTATAACCACGTTGCACAATGCCTTTCACGACTTCACTGCCAGCGACATACTGACCGTTAGTGAGTTTAAAAACTTTTTTCACTCGGGCGCGGGCTACTTCGATTTCTTCCACGATAGGATCACCTAGACTATCCATCACATCAGCGACTTCATCTAAAAGTTCATAAATAATTTTATATTGACGTAGAAGCACACGATCTTTTTTAGCCAGGGCCAGCACTTTAGCAGGCGCTTTCACCTGAAAACCAATGACAATCCCACGGGAATTTTTGGCAGTGACCACATCCTGTTCTGTGAGATCACCTGTACCTTTGCTGAGAATCTTTACCTTCACTTCTTCATCATCCAGTTTATTCAATTCAGAAACAATTGCTTCCAAAGTACCTTGTGTATCAGCTTTGAGAATTAATTTCAAATATTTAATTTCCGCTGCTGCTTCTTTGGCGGTAAATAAATCAGATAATAAATCCAGATCAGTGATTTCGTCTGCTGCAGCTTCTGGTTCTTCTTCCAGTAATTGCACTTCACCTTTTTCGACTTTTTTCGATAATTCCTTGGCTTCTTTTTCAGTAGCAACAAATTGTACTGTTTCACCAATTTCCAGTACTTTTTTCAAGCCGATAATCCAGACAGGATCACCTTCTTCAGCACTGAGCATGGGTTTTTGCTGTTCATCAAGCATATTTCGAACTCGAGAATATCCACCTTCATATACTACAAAACTATTAATATCAATTTTACCGGCTTTAAGAATCATCAGAGAAACTGGTCCAAGATGATCATTCATCGTTGATTCCAGGATAAAGGCATTAGCGACACCTTTTGTCGGTAGATTCTTTTTCAGTTCACTAATTTCTGCCAGCAATAAAATACTTTCCATTAATTCATCGAGGCCAGTCTTTTTGGTAGCAGAGACTTCCACACTCATCACATCGCCACCATGTTGCTCGAGAAGAATACCACTGGAAGCCAACTCCTGACGGAGTTTTTCAATTTTTTTCCCTTGTAAATCAATTTTATTAATTGCTACTAAAATTGGGACTTTACTTTCCAGGGCAAATTTAATCGATTCTTTGGTTTGTGGTTGTACACCATCATCAGCAGCAACTACTAGTAGAACAATATCGGTCACTTTAGCACCCCGGGATCGCATTTCGCTGAAAGCCTGATGACCGGGAGTATCAATAAATGTAAGTTTTTGTCCGTGATATACGACACTATGTGCTCTGGTATTTTGAGTAATTCCACCAGCTTCACCCGACTGTACATTGGTACCACGAATCGCATCCAGTAAAGTAGTTTTACCATGATCGACATGTCCCATCACAGCAATGATAGGAGTTCGCAGCAACTTAATTGTGCTAATTTTAGTCTTTTTCAAGAGAATTTCTATAAATGTGTACCTTTGGATTGTAACACAATGATCAATCAAAACAAAGAAGCGAAGATGGCAATTATTTAATTGTAATTGACTGAGAAAATGGATATTGCAAGCCTTTTTCCGGATTAGAAATAATCACAGTTACTGTATGTTCCCCGGAAAAATTTTTAGGAATCGCAAAGTTATAAGCTGTATCTGCCCTTCTGATATTTGCACTCATATAAAAGTTTAAATTACCTGACGCAATTTCCAGATTATCGATCATAATTTGATAATGGGAGTTTTTGGAATTACCAGATACGATAAAACTAATCAACAGTTCTAAATCTATTTGGACATCATATACTTGCTGCGATTGAGGTAAAACCCAATTCAAACCTGGCTCCTCATTGAATATGTAAACCTGATTATCAATAATTTCTACATTCTCAGGCAGAGGGCAATATGCCGTACCTATTTGATTTACAACATATTTATTATTCACAGCCTGTAAATATGCTTCATAATTACTTTGATGTCGTGAGTTCTCCAATTGTTTGATAAAAAGCAAACGATTATCCAAAAGATAAAATGGAGAGTCAAACCCCGCACCAGCATTATGTACCAAATTGACCTCAGATAAATTAGCAGGTATTAGACCATTAGCCTTGCAAACAGAAACCCAATGGCGTGTATCAGCTACCGGTTTAAAATCACCAAAATAAATTGATTTCTCCCGGTTGCAATCCGGTGTATTTTTCCCTGCAGTTTGACCAGTCTCAGTACATACTTCAGTCTCATGGATTCCTTCCGGTGCTGTAAAAGCGACAATTGGATATTTTGCTTGCGTCTGTGCAATTATCTCATGGGAAATTGGCATTGCCAGGATTGCACTGCCACCACCTGGCATTCCCACGTTATTACTATTACCTACCCAGGTTCCCACCACCAGATTTTTATCATACATCATCGAAATTGCATCCCGTACACCATCAGAAGTACCAGTTTTCCCACAAAGAGCCCTTTGGCCATCGATATTATAGACACCGCTTTCAGCAAATCTTGTATCATTAAAACCACCTAAATCACACAATGCCCAGTTAAGAATATAAGTTGCTTCTTTAGAAAAAATCTCTTCACCAGCATTGGCAGCTTGGGTAAAAATCTGATTACCTTGATAATCTGTTATTTTCAAAATTTTCACTGGTGGACGTTTTACACCTTCAGCAGCAAAAACTGAAAAAGCATACGTGTTTTCATATAATGAAATTTCTTTACTGCCGATTGCTGCAGTGAGCTCATTGGCTTGTAAATTTGAAATTGAAGTAATACCCAACCGCTTTACTATTGATTCAAATTCCGAAATACCAAGCATCTCTTGCGTATACATCGCCGCCACATTACTGGAAGTCACTAATGCTTTCCGGGCAGTTACTAAACCATTGAATTCATTCTGAAAATTGGAAACACCATAACCATAATCAATTGGGAAATCGGGAATTAACATCCATAAACCATAACCACGTTCAATTGCCCCGATATAGACATATGGTTTCACCGAAGAAGCCATCTGACGTAAACTCGTAGTGGCATTAATTTGACCACTATTAAAAGGATTTTGGTCTGAAAAAAAATCTGCTGAACCAACCATCGCTAACAGCTCACCAGTATTGGGATCTACCATCACTACCCCGGCATTGAATGCACCGTACTTCACACTGAATTCAGCAATCTTATCTTGAACAATTTTTTCAGCAATATGCTGAGTATCCAAATCTAATGTGGTATAGACTCGAAATCCTTTCTGATTTGCAGTATCACCATATTGTTTTAGAATTTCATGATAAATATCTAAAGCAAAATGTGGCGCTTCAATTTTATCCATCGCTCTGGCATAAACTAATTTCTGCTCTTTTGCTGCAGTAATATCACTTGTAGCAATACCACTTTTCTTTGAAATTCTTTCTAGTTGATTAAGAACATATTGCTGACGGACCACTGCCATTTCCGGTTCAGTACCAAAAATTGGATTATATCGAGTGGGATTTTGTAATAAACCCGCCAATATCGCGCTTTCAGCCAAAGTTAAATCATTCACATTTTTTCCAAAAAAAGACCGTGCTACTGCTTGCACTCCATAATTTACCCCGCCGAACGGCACTTCATTCAAATACATCTGCAAAATCTCATCTTTTGAATATGTTTGTTCTACTTGAATTGTCAGTAACATCTCGCGAGTTTTTCGTAATAAAATTCCAGCAGCATCGCTTCGCTCAAATGCCTTATCACCATAGACGTCATACATAATGGTATTGCGTACCAATTGCTGAGTAATCGTACTGGCACCACAAACTACACCAACTCGTCCACCACTCACTTTGAATAATAATGTGCGAAACGCACAGCTAAAAATTCCGGAATAATCTAGACCTTTATGTTCATAATATCCGGCATCTTCAGAAGCGAGTACACTCCATTTTAAATAATTAGGTACATCTTCGATTTTTACAAATTCCCGTTTTTCGCCATTATAAAAATTAAAAAGCTCCTTGCCATTGCGATCATAAATCACAATTCCTTGATTTATATTCCTGGAACTAAGTAAATGCGGATCTGGTAACCTATCAGCAACTGATCTAAGATAAAAGAATAGAACGACAATTAAAGAAATTCCACTGTAGAAAATAAATAAAAGGAAATACTTAATCCTTCTTCTCACCACCTGCCAACTTGTTTGATGGCGCACAAATTTAATACTGGTTTTAATTGGTTTTGGTGTATGCCGTCGCAGTTTATTTTTTAATTTATGGAGAATCTTTCGATACAGTCGTATTGGGGAAAATAAAAGAAATTCGAAATAATCAAGTATTTTATTATAGATTTGTTTGATGTGCTGGACAGGTTTCATTTTATTGATTTATGTTTTTAATACTATACTTTTTAATAAAACAAGTAAAATCGCACTTTAGTCAATATTATCTAACATGCAAATGGAATAGTTTGTTATTGATATACATCTGTACTATCATTCTAAGTTAATATTTCTTAACATTTTTATCATGGCATCTTCACCAGATAATCTTCCTCTAATCATAACGCCTGCCAGATGATTCTCAATTGCTAATACTTTATCTCCACTAATTTACAAATTTGATGCACAAGTGGATTGTACCGAAGGTGGTGATAATTTCCCTGAGGAATGTACATAATGTACATCGAATAAAGTCTTAGTAGAGTAACAAGCTTTCCTATTCATTTTATTTATTCTATGATATTGGACAACAAATTTTATCTTCCCCATTCAGTGTTAAAATTGCAGGTGAATGATGAATACTCTCTTTTTAAGAATATGCATTCACGGACTAGCTATATTCTACTGAATAAAAAAGCACAGAAAATTCTCAAACGTATTAACAAAAACTTGAGCAAGGAAGATATTTTCACCCAAAATAAAGAACTCATCGACCAATTACAATCACATCACATCATTATTCCAAAAGGAAAACGTCTCCACATCAAATTTCACTCACCTGATACAATTGCAGTTTGGTATCATATCACAAATGCTTGTCAACTCAGATGCTCATATTGTTACGTCTGTAAAGACTCTCATTCAATGTCTGATGAATTAATAGAAAAATCAATTAATTCTATTTTCCTTCAAGCAAGTAAAGATAAAAAAAAGATAGTTTCTATTAAGTTTGCCGGAGGTGAACCTTCGCTTGTATTTGATAAGATCTTAAAGGCACATAATCTAGCAAAAGAGGCTCAAAAACGTTATAAAATTAAATACAAACCTTCAATTTTATCTAATGGGGTTTTACTTGATAATGCAAAAATTGATTTTTTCATAAAAGAAGGCTTTGTATTAATGATTTCCCTTGATGGAGTCAAATCTGTACATGATAAGCAAAGAATTTTTAGCAATGGCAGGGGCTCATATGATGTCGTGATGCAAAATATTGATAAGTGTATTTCAAAAGGTTTATACCCGTTTATTTTAATAACAATCACTAACCAAAGTGTTGATAAATTATATCAGTTGGTTGAAAAATTGTTGGAAAAGAAGTTATTATTTGCATTTAGTTTCTTTAGGGAAACCGAAGCTGTTCAAACGAAAACGGTCAGAAATAAAATTAAATATGATGATCAAAAATTTATCAAAGGCTTATTACGAGCCTTTAAAGTTATTGAACTTAAATTGCCAGATCAGGATTTTACTAATATCCTAGGTGATAGAGCGAAACTTAGTAATGTGAGAAGATCAGTTTGTGAAGCGGGAACTTCATATTTTCTATTATCAGACTATGGAAAAATTTCTAAATGCCAAATGCTTCTCAATGAGCCGATAACTGATATTGCTGATCCAGATTTTTTAAAAAAACTGAAAGACAAAACCATCTCAATTTCTAATCCCAGTGTAAACAAAAAACAAAAATGTAAAAATTGCATTTGGAAATATCAGTGTTGTGGAGGATGTCCTTTACTCGCAAGAAGTTACTATGGACAAGAGGATAGGCCTTCTCCGTTTTGTAATATTTACAAAGCAATTTTCCCTGAAATCCTCCGTCTTGATGCCCTAAGAGCTATCAAATATTATAAGGAAAATTAAACCTTAAATTTTCAATCTAATCCTTAAACATTTCCATCCATGTTACAATTTGTCATGGAAATCTCCGCTGATAAAATCAAAGTGCTTGCTTTACTGCAACAATGGTTCATAGAAAAAAAACAACCCTTTATCACTCTTGGCGGTTATGCTGGTACTGGTAAAACCACTCTGCTCGCGCTCTTTCGTAAGGAATTATTTCAGAAATTCCCCAAATTACATGTCGCATTTTGCAGCTATACCGGTAAAGCAGCACGGGTTTTGGAAGAAAAATTAAAAATTGCTGGTAGCATTTACCCCAAAGACTTTACCGGGACAATTCATTCCTTAATTTACTCACCAATTGTCAACAAAAATGAAGAAATCATCGGCTGGGAATTGAAACCAAAAATCAGCTATGATCTGATTATTATTGATGAAGGAAGCATGGTAGATGAAACGATCTGGCATGATTTACTTGGTTACAAAATTCCCATCATTGCTGCCGGTGACCATGGCCAGCTACCACCAATTAATGGCAAATTCAACCTTTTACAAAAACCACAACAAATTCTCGCGACAATTCATCGTCAAATGGCTGAAAATCCTATTATCCAAGTCTCAATTCTCGCCCGGGAAAGCGGAACAATCCCAATTAAAAAATTCGGCAATCATGTAGAAAAATTTCCTTTACATGATAACGAAAGTCAGGAAATTCTCAATGACCTCCTGGAAACTGTAGATTCTGAAACGTTAGTACTATGTGGTTATAACAAAACAAGAATCAGACTAAACCAGCATATCAGAGCATTACACGGCATCGAGTCTCCCACTCCCATCAGTGGTGATAAAGTAATCTGCCTGCGTAATAATCATGAAAAAGGGATTTATAACGGAATGATTGGCATAATTACCTCGATTGAAGCCAGTGATGAAGCCTGGTATTACGCTGAAATCGCACTCGATGGTCTGGCCAAACCATTTAAAGGCTTAATTTTCCAGGCACAATTTAATTCTCCTACTCCGATTAATTTTACTGGGAACCGGCGCCAGACAATAAAAGGTGATTTATTTGATTTTGGTTATGCACTAACTGTCCACAAAGCACAAGGTAGTGAGGCGAAACGTGTCATCCTGATTGAAGAAAAGTTCTCGCAAATGACTCCAGAGCTCTGGAAACGCTGGTTGTATACTGCGGTGACTCGCGCCAGTGAGGAATTGTATATTCTTGGGTAATTTGCTTTTATCTTGAGTTTATTTATAATAGTTTTAAATTACCATTTTTATTGTTATTCAATGCAAAAAAAAATTAAATACTTCATAATTTCAGGAATATTTTTAATTATAGTAGTAGCCCTCCTCTCTGTAATTTATTTTCTGTTACATAAAAATTCGATTTTACCGGAAACCGGAGGAAATCCGAACGTCCAAGAAACATATATAGTAGAACTCAAGTCCGAAGCTTTACTAGACGGTTACCAAATTATCAATAACAATAAAGATGTCAACTCCAAACAAGCTACAGCTGATAAATTTATACAAATTAATAACGATCAAAAAAATGTAATTAGTGGCATTGCTTCCAAAGTCAAACTCAGCGAAACCAAACTCACCTCTGAGCGAAATCTTTATTCAACAAAAGCAGTTGCCAATACAATCATTTTGAAACTGACAGCATCAGAAGCCAATGCAATTAGTTCTCTTCCCAATGTTGCTTCAGTTTTTCCCGATATGCAGATTGCTGCAGCTTTAGACGAATCAGTACCACTCATCAAAGTTCCTGAAGCCTGGAGCGTTAATAATGGCTCTAACTGTAACTCTGGTAAATGTACTGATGGTAAAGGTGTCAAAATAGCAGTTGTAGATTCCGGGATTGACTATACTCTTCCTGATCTTGGTGGCTGTTTTGGTCTAGGTTGCAAAGTTGCTGGTGGATATGACTTTGTCAATATGGATCCAGATCCTATGGATGACCATTATCATGGGACCCACGTCGCTGGTATCATTGCCGGAACTGGAAGTAAATACCAAGGTATCGCTCCGGGTGCAACCCTTTACTCTTACAAAGTACTCGGTAAAAATGGCTATGGTTATTCTTCAGCAATAATTTTAGCACTAGAAATGGCGATCGATCCCAACCATGATGGCAATTTTTCTGACAAAGCAGATGTGATCAATTTCAGTATTCAAACAAAAGAAATGCCAAATCCCTGGAGATATATGTATAATAAAACTTTTGCTCGTATCAATGCAGTAGGTTCTGTATTAGTCGTCTGTGCAGGCAATTATGGTCCTCAAGCTTCTACTGCTTCAATTTTTACCTATATTCCAGGCACCATAGTCGTCGGTAATACTACTAAAACTGACCAGATGAATTCCTCGAGTTCTAGAGGTCCGATAAATTATTATGGCTGGGATATAAAGCCAGATGTCGTTGCGCCAGGTACAAAAATTTGTGCAACTAGAGCAAAAAGCTATGTGCTACCCACGAATTTCACTCATACCGCTTGTGATGCCGCTGGTCAATATTTTCTCCTTACTGGCACCTCTATGTCAACTCCACACATTGTCGGGGTGGTTGCTCTAATGAAACAAATCCAGACTGGACTCAATACTGAGCAAATTAAAAGTATTTTAAAAAGTAGCAGTCAGGATCTTGGTCTCCCACCCAATGACCAGGGTGCCGGCCGTGTCAATGCCTTGGCAGCAGTTAGCGCTGCCCAAAGAATGCCCGACTTTCCAGTTGTCGAATTAGAAAATCTCTATACGTATTTAGCAACGCAAAAAGAAATTCAAATTAAAGGCAAAATCACTAGTAGTAATCTTGCCAAATATGAGATTTTCATTTCTCCGCTAAACAAGTATCCCCAATGGACCTTAGTGGCAGAATCCACCAAAGTCGATTCTACTTTATTGGCAACTATCAAGGTAAATTCAATAACTCCGGGCAATTACTATTTAAAAATCGTAGTGACAGATAAAGCTAATCAAAAGGCTCTTGATTATGGATATTTAGTTATCTCAGTGAGGCCTACATTGAAACAGGATTACCGCGATCCTAAAGAAAGTAAAAAATAGTCTATTTATGGTAAAAGATTGTTTTTACGCTCGCCACCGAGAGTATAACTTACTTTTTTATTATCTAAATCAAAACTCAATTCTGTTGCCTGACCTAATAATTCATCTTTCCCTGTTTTAATATTAATAATAATTTTAGCCTCTTTGGGGTCGCCACAGCCATAACATTCCCCAATTCCAGCTTCCAAATATTGGTTTACAATACTACCAAAAGTCACTGCTCCAAGATAATCTGGATATTTGGTATCATTTATCTGTCTTTCCCAAAAGAAATTAGCTTCTTTACTTGTCAAATCAATTTCCACCACAGTATTGAAATCCAAATCTGAAGCAGGATCAGTACTACTCTGTTTTGGATATACAAATGAAATTAATAATTTACTATTATCATCATTAATATAATAATCAATAATATTAAAAGAACTATCAACCAAATACTTTTGCGGTAAAGTTATCAAACGAATATTATTTTGATAATCTTTAAAATTAATTGCATCTGCCTGCTGATATTTGCCCTGACCTACAAGACCATGATAGGCATCACTTATCTCATTGGCTGATTCTTCATTTACATATTTATTAAGATGATCATTTGTAATAAAAAGAGAATAAAAACCATCTGCATCTTTTACCAAATAAAACGTATTGATCATAGGAGTCTCATCTTTTGTCCCCTTTATTTCTAATATCGGCTTAGCTGTTGGAGCTAGTGTTACTGTAATTTGAACATTTTCAGTTGGTTCGACGTTGAGACTCACAGTCTTTTTAATCTCTTCAATTCCTTTGGTAATTGAAGACCTGGGTACAAACTTATATCCCATAATTACAATAGAAATAATTGAAATAACTATGATCAAAGTAATCAAAGGTTTCATAATTTGCTTCTGCTTTGCTTTTTTATCCAATTGACCAATCACATTATATGATTTTCTTAAATGGGGATATTTTTTTATAACAGTACTCATAAATTAAATTTGACTATCGTATTTAAATTAAATTCCAAAAAATATTAACACAAAATTTAAACAACAAACTCAAAGCAAAAAATTAGATTTGATCTGAAATTAAAGATTTAAAACCTTCAGAAATGAAATTTGATTTTGAGATAATTTAAGTATAATTGAATTAAAAGTGAAAAGATAGGAACTTTATTGTACAATCTCTTTGGAGTTGCCTCTGTTCAAAACAAGTCGTAATATAAATATTTTCTTTATTGAACTGCTTTTCATAAATATTAGAAATATCTGTAAGTATTTCACCATGTAAAAAAGCCACTTCTTTTTTCGTAAATTCAGATAATTTTGGACTATCTGTTTTCAAGTTGATAACACCATATTTTTTCAAAATTTTTTGATAAAACAATAGATATTTACGATACGTCAATCGGCGTTTAAAATGCTTTTCTTTGGGAAATGGATCCGGAAATGTAAGCCAGATTGCCTTAATGCTTTTTTCAGGAATAAATAATGCCAACTTATCAATCAAACACCGGAAAAAACAAACATTTGTCAGTTTCAAATCCGCAGCCCGCTTTGCCCCACTCCAAAGTCGCTCACCTTGAATATCTACACCAATAAACAACTCATTCGGATATTTCTCAGCTAATCCAATCGTATATTCTCCTCGCCCACAGCCAAGTTCAAGAGTTATTTTTGGATACTGAGCAAATAATTTTTCTAATCTAATTTTTGCATCAGGATTTTTCGCCTCAATACTAAATGCGCTAGCACTAAATTCTACAAATTTTTTTGTTTTGTTTCTCATCTCAGTTTTAAAATGTGATATTCAAAATACAATTTGATAAAAGCAATACTACGTTTTACAAATTCAGTTCTATGTGGAATAATAAAGTATCTCGGTTAATTTTAGCAACATTAAAATATGAATATTGATGATTTCGTCAAAATAATTCTTGCAGTTTCATTAAGTTTTGCCATCGTCGGCATCGCCTTTCAAGTGATGCGACTCATCAGTAAGGTCACAGATAATATGAAAGAACTCAGTTTCAGTATTCATAATTTAAATAAATTTACGGAAAGATTCATTGAGGACTACGATCATATCAGCAATAATATCAAAAGCTTTTCCACTTCCATCAGCAGTATCGGTAAAAACATCATTGACCCACTAGTAAGCTTGTTCGGATTTTTACAAAAATTTAAAAAATAATTTTTCTTATATTTATTACTTTAACTTTTCTAACTGATACTTAATACCAACTGATTTCAGATTTCGGATTACAGTTTTCATTTTCTTATCTTCTATCTTTTATTTTTAACTTTTATCTTTTCTATCATGTGTAACAAATGTAAACCGTTTGCTTTTTTATCTGGAATTCTCCTAGGAGGAGCAATTGGAGCAGCCTTTGCAGCCTTATTTACTCCCAAAACAGGTAAAGAAACCCGCCAAGAAATATCAGTCAAAGGTAAAGAGCTTCTTGATAAATCACAGAAATCTATCGGTGAATTCAAAAAGACCCAAGTTGATCCTTTTGTCAAAAAAGTAGAAAAAGATATCAAAGAAAAAATCAACGAATTTAAACCAGTAACACGAAAAGGAAAATAAAATCTGAATTTGAGTATAAT
>Ga0194063_10001746_pt1 | contig 13888 bp, 9 predicted proteins | sample SepL3720m_MetaG_FD_155459 | JGI IMG/M metagenome (GOLD analysis project Ga0194063, IMG submission 155459) | Anoxic zone freshwater microbial communities from boreal shield lake in IISD Experimental Lakes Area, Ontario, Canada - Sep2016-L373-20m | ecosystem: Environmental > Aquatic > Freshwater >... | reverse complement strand
CGTCGACGCACACGGCCGCCTGGACGGTCTGGTGAACGCGGCCGGTGTCGTGGCGTTCGGATCCCTCGCCGACACCGATGACGAGGTGATCGAGGACCTGTTCCTCACCAATGTCCTCGGACCGCTATGGCTCATGCGGGCCGCTATTCCCGCGCTCACCGAGACACGCGGATTCATCGCCAACATCAGCGCGGTCGTCGCTGAGCAACCGCTTCCCGGAATGGCCGCGTACGCTGCGTCCAAGGCCGCGCTCACCGCGGCTGACCGGGCGCTGGCACGCGAGTTGCGGGCCGCCGGAATCAGCGTCACCGACGCGCGCCCACCGCACACCGAGACCGGACTTGCCGACCGCCCGATCTCGGGCACCGCGCCGCGCCTGAAAGAAGGCCTGCGACCAGACGCCGTGGCCCGACGCATCGTGGGCGCCATCATCGCCGGCGAACGCGAGATCCCCGCCGAGGCATTCACCGCCTGACACCCGGCCGCTGCCCAAGCACGGCGATGACGGAGGGAACGACGTCGCATGAAAAGGGCAGCAGGCCTGTACTGCGCAGTGCTCATAATCGCGGTGGCTCTCACCCCGCCGACGGTTAATGCTATGCCGCGCAAGGGGTCTGACGGGCTGATGGTCATCGCCCATCGGGGCGGCACCGGGGATTTCCCGGAGAACACCATCCTCGCGATCACCAACGCGGTTGCGGAGGGTGTGGATGGACTGTGGCTCACCGTTCAAGCCAGCAGCGATCACGTGCCGGTGCTATTCCGGCCGTCGGATCTTTCAAGCCTGACTAATGGCACCGGAGCGGTGAACACCAAGACGGCCGCTGAGCTTGGGCAACTCAACGCCGGCTGGAACTTCGGGGAAGGCAACGGATATCCCTATCGCGAACGGGCCACGCCGATACCGGCGCTGGAGCAAGTCATCGCCGCGGTTCCCTCCACCATGCCGCTGTTCCTGGATCTCAAGCAGAAGCCGGCTGCCCCCGTCGTTGCCGCGGTTGCCGAGGTGCTGCGCAGGACCGGCGCCGTTGACCGCGCGACCATTTACTCCACCGATGCCGACATCACGGATCTGGCGCTGCGGCAGCCGGATTTGCAGGTGGCGGAGAGCCGCGACATCACCCGGGAACGACTACTCACTGTGGCACTGGTCCACCGCTGCGACCCGTCCCCCAGTCCCGGGACATGGGCCGGCTTCGAACTGCACCGCAACCTGACGGTCACTGAACAGTTCACGCTGGGAACCGGCGTCACCGAGGTCGCCGCCGAACTGTGGGACCCGGAATCGGTGGCGTGCTTCACCTCGCAACCTGGTAGCCGAGTCATCGGATTCGCGGTCAACACCGAAGACGATTACCGGTTCGCCGACAAGATCGGTGTGGACGCAGTGCTCGTGGACTCTCCGCGCAGCGCCCGTCAATGGCGGGAGGGGTGATGGAGCCGCCGAGGAGAATCGAACTCCTGACCTGAGGTGTCGGTGTCTCGACGCGTGCCACTGCTGGCGCCGACGAGGGGGCGAGGTTCGGCGGATCTGACGGCGGCCGAGACGCTCGCACGCGCCAGAGCGGCCGCGGCGACATCCACTGCGGCGCGGCGAGCGGCGACGGTAGTGGAACGGTGCACCGACGCGGGGGACGCCGTCGCGACCGGCGCCGTAAGAGGGACCGCTGTGGGCGCCGGGTCAGGCGCTTTCGGCGGGCAGAACAGATCCGCCAGCGCCTGACCGCCCTGAGCGACCGCGGCCCGAATGTCGGAGACGAACGTGCGCGCGTTGTCGACGGTGAGGTTGTTCAGGCCGGGAAGCAGTCGCGCCCGCACCACCTGCCCGGCCGGCAGAGAACGGTCGTAGCCCAGTTCGACGAACACCCGAACCAGCGGCTCGAACACGTCCACCACAGGGCCCAGGCCGATCCACCGCAGCGGATAGAACATCGGCAGGTTCTTCGAGGGCACGAAGTAGTAGGTGGTGTCCCCATAGCTCGCCACCGTGGTGGTGGGCAGGTAGTCCGGACTCGCCGGATCAATCGACACCGTGGGGACGAGACCCTTCAGGAGCGGGTTCACCGACTCCGGGAGATACCAGTGGTTGATCCCGCCGAACAAAGAGTTGATGTCGGCGAGCAGATTCAGCGGATAGGTGGGGAAGTCCGACCACACGTCGTACTGCCGCGCGATGTCCACAGTCGGGAACGGTGTGTCCGTCGGGGTAGATGTCATACGCGTCGACGAGGTAAGCACGCGAGCCAATAAGGGAATGCGGGACAGGAACCCACCATTGGGCCGGTACGGGTTTCCCATCAGAACGAACGACACTGGCGCGACGAGGTCACTGCTGGCGTATTCGGTTGCCAGCGTTCGCTTCTCCACCGCGGCGATGATGGCGCTCTGGGAGTACCCGAACACCGCGAGGGGTGTTTGCGGACTGCTCTGCAACTTCTCCTGGACGCGGGCGTCGAGCAGTTCGGCCCCCCGCCCGATGGAGTTGTTGAACGTCAGGTCGAACAGCCCCGACACCGGCCAGAACTCCTCCGGGGTGGTCATCTCCTCGCCGATATAACCCCCACCGAGCGCCGGGTTCACCATGTTTTCCATCACCTGGGCGATCCAGGTGGGCGTGACCACCGGTTCGAAGGTCCCACTCATGACCAGCGCCGCCTGCTCGCTCAGGAGGGCTATCGCGCCACTGGCCGCGCTTCGGAGACTGGCGGAGGTCCGTGTCGCGGCCTCGACGCCGGACATCGTGATCAGGCCGGCGAGCACCACCGCGGTGAGGAGCGCGGCGAGGATCCGCGTGAAAGCCGCCGCCGAGCGGGGCAAGGAGTGGCCGACGGCAGTCCAGTGCGATGTATCGACTACTCGACGTCGTGCCGCCAACGTATCCCCCCAACATGGGAGGAACATCCACTGAGGACGGCCAGACTTATCGAGTGCTGCCGCCAAGCTCCCCAACCAAAGGTATTCTCGCACACCAAGCGTACGGACATTTGCTAACGAGCAGCATCCCGGCTAATTCCCGCTCACAATGTTCGAGGTGTCCGGAGGCGATGCGTTGCTGCTCTTTCTGCAGCGGCTCCCCATTTCCTATCGGCGGGATTGCGGCTGGCTCGACTGAGGGTCGGGCGAATTGGTGTTGTGTGGCTGGATACTGATTCGGTGACGCGTCTCAACCTCGAGGACCGCTGGCCTTCCCTCGCCGATCAGGCCAACGTGGCGACAACCCTCTTCGGCGATGACGGTGAAAGGCTCGTCGCCGAGTGGCTCGACATCCAGCTGGGCTTCGTCGGCGACGCAGACTTCGCTGCAGGGTTCTCCGACCACATCACCCTGCCCGGGATCGCACCGCTGGATTACGCGCACCGACACCTTCGCACTCCGCGCGGGGAGCTGGTGGGCGGTATCCGCTTCTACGGTCTGGATACGGCTCGGCCGTTCGTTGACGTCCTGGCTCATAGCTTCAGCGACCTCGCCTCTCTCGGTCAGGTTGTCGCCGCCGAATGGGCTCCATTCGCAGCGAGATTTATGCGGCTGCGTCATCGTCCCGGACTTATCAGTGGAGACAACGTGATTCCGGATCAGACGATCCATGCCGCCCGGTACAGCCAGATGACTCCACCCGACGGGCGCGTCCGCCTGACCCCGCTGCCGGATGCCGCCAGCGCGATCGCACTCGTTGCTGCCCGCTATGCGGATCTCGCGGCCGCGAACCCCGTGCTCGCCGGAAACGTCGCCGCGAAAGACGCCGCGGAAATCGGCGACTGGCATCGGTCGGGCCGACTCCGCGGCATCGACGTCGACGGCTCCATCGTCGGACTCCTGGCCGTCGATGATGGCGACATCGGGTGGATCACCGGCGACGAGATTCAAGAGGAAGTCATCTCCACCGGCCACACAGGCCACGGCTACGCCGCCTCGGCCCAAGCCGCGTGGTCAGCTCACATCGCCGATGATCCTGCGCGACTATTGATCGGCACCATCGACAGACATAACCATGCTTCGCGCAGAACAGCGGAGCGGGCGGGAAGACCGGCGGTGCTGGAAGACGTGTTCGTTCGGCTGGGGCGCTGAAGCGCCCCGCGAGTTGGCGGCGGCCGATCAGATTTTGCATGATGGGATTTGCTATATAGCCCGTGGCTCACCACCGCACCCGGCGACCTTCTCTGGCGATCAGGCAGAGTGAGAAACTGGCTCTGAACTGGGGTGATGGAGCCGCCTAGGAGAATCGAACTCCTGACCTATTCATTACGAGTGAATCGCTCTACCGACTGAGCTAAGGCGGCGTGGCCGACGATGAGCGCTTATTCGAAGAGCTATTCGTCCGAGCCGAGGCCAAAGTCTACCCGCCGGGGCGCAATGCCTGACCCATGGTGGCGACCATGGCACCCACGGCGAATTTCGGCTTGACGTTCATCGCCAACGCGGTGCGGCAGGTCAGCACCGCTTCGATACACCGCAGCAGCCGATCCGGGGAGGCGTGGGCCGCAAGTCGGGACGCGTCCGTCGTCATATCGGGGTGGCTGGCGGTCACCCCGCCCGCTCCCCCGGCCGCCATCATGGCGTCGCGCAAATAGGTGGCGAGGTCGATCAGGGCACGATCAAGAGCATCTCGCGAGGCGCGCGTCTGCCGCGATTTCTGCCGCCGCTCAAGGTCTTTGATCGCACCCGCCGTACCGCGCGTGGCCCCCGCCGTGCCCTTGCCGGTACCGCCGGCGCCCAAAGCGGTCAACAGTTCATCGGATTCGGCTTCGTCGCGGCCGACGGTGAGTGCGCGCGACTCGGCCTCGGCGGCGGCGACCAACTCATCCACGGCCGCGTAAGCGCGCTTCGGCATCGCGGCGGCCCGCGCCACGCCCAACGCGCGCATACGGCGGTCCCGGGCCTCGGGATCGGTCGCCAGCCGGCGCGCCCGGCCGACGTGGCCGCCGCTGACCGACGCGGCCACGAGTGCGTCGGTCTCCGTCAATCCGTCGGTGTCCATCAGAACCCGGGCGATCGCGGCGACCGACGGTGTCACCAATGCCACATGCCGACACCGAGACCGCAAGGTGACAGAGATGTCATCGGGATCGACCGACGGCGCGCACAGCAGGAATACCGTCGACGGCGGCGGTTCCTCCACCACCTTCAGCAGCACGTTGCCCGCGCCCTCAGTGAGCCGATCAGCATCTTCGATGACGACGACCTGCCAGCTGCCGGTGCTGGGCCGCCGCGACGCGGTCGCGACGATGGCGCGCATCTCCTCGACCCCGATCGAAAGGCCCTCCGGAATGACGCGGCGAACATCAGCGTGGGTACCCGCCATCGTCGTGGTGCAGGCCCGGCAGTTCCCGCATCCAGGGACGCCGTCGGACGTGCACTGCAGAGCGGCGGCGAAACAGAGCGCGGCCACCGAACGGCCCGATCCGGGCGGCCCGGTGATCAGCCAGGCGTGCGTCATCGCAGCAGGGTTAACCGCACCGTGAGCAGAATCACCCCGCGCCGCCACCGCGGCGGCGACCAACTCCACCTCGGCCGCGCTCTGGCCGACCAACCTCGTGAAGACCCCGGACATCGCCTGCCAACACTAGTCGAGCTGCCAGATACTGATCCCCGGTTATCCGATGCGTTGTTAGCGAAATGCCACTCCGCGACGTAGCGCGGTGCTGGCCGGCCGGCTGTCTCCGGCTACGGTGGAATGGTGAGTAGCGCGCCGGTCACGCGCGGACGAATCCGCGAATTCGCCCGCTGGGCGGCGCGCACACCCTGGCCGCTATTGGGCCTGGGCATGCTGCAGGCCGACATCATCGGCGCACTGCTGGTGCTGGGCTTCCTGCGATTCGGCCTGCCGCCCTCTGATCGACTCAAACTGCAGGACCTTCCGACGACGAATCTTGCGATATTCCTCGGCTACCTCGTCGTCTCGTTCACCATCGGCGCGCTGATCAGCATCAAACTGCTCACACCGGTGTTTCGCTGGCAGCGACGCGACTCACGACTCATCGTCGACGACCCGGCCGATACAGAACAGGCCCGACTGCGCGCCCTGCGGGTGCCGGGTTACCGGTCCGCAATCAGCATCACCACCTGGCTGCTGGGCGCGGTGGTGTTCATCGCGGCGTGCTGGCCGGTCGCCAGTCACGCCGCGCCGGTACTGGCGGTGGCCACCCTGCTCGGAGCAACCGCCACCGCCATCATCGGCTACCTCCAGGCCGAGCGGGTACTGCGGCCCGTCGCCGTCGCGGCGTTGCGGGCGGGAGTGCCGGAGAACTTGAGTCGACCCGGTGTGGTGTTCCGGTTGGTGCTCGCCTGGGTGCTGTCCACCGGAGTGCCACTGCTGTTGATTGTGCTGTCCGTCGTCGCCACGAAGTTGTCGTTGCTGCAGGCCTCGGCCGATGCCATGCTGATCCCGATCCTGCTGATGGCCGTTGCCGCCCTGGTGATCGGCCTGGCCGGAAATGTGTTGTCGGCCATGGCAATTGCCGATCCGCTTCGCCAGTTGCGCTGGGCCCTCGGCGAAGTGCAGCGGGGTAATTACAACGCCCACATGCAGATCTACGACGCAAGCGAGCTCGGGCTACTGCAGGCCGGCTTCAACGACATGGTCCGCGAACTCAGTGAACGCCAGCGCATGCGCGACCTGTTCGGCCGCTACGTCGGCGAGGACGTCGCGCGACGGGCACTGGAGCGCGGTACCGAACTGGGCGGCCAGGAACGCGACGTCGCGGTGCTGTTCGTCGATCTGGTGGGCTCGACCCAACTGGCCGCCACCCATCCGCCAGGCGAAGTCGTCGACCTGCTCAACGAGTTCTTCAACGTCGTCGTCGAAACCGTCAGGGAGTACGGCGGTTTCGTCAACAAGTTCTTGGGCGACGCGGCCCTGTGCATCTTCGGTGCACCGCTGGAACACCCGGATGCCGCCGGTGCGGCACTGGCCGCGGCGCGGAAGCTCCACGACGCACTGGTCGGGGTGCTCGGCCAGACCGAGTTCGGGATCGGGGTCTCAGCGGGACGGGCGATCGCCGGGCATATCGGGGCCCAGGCACGTTTCGAGTACACGGTGATCGGCGATCCGGTGAACGAAGCCGCGCGTTTGACGGAACTCGCCAAGCTTGAGCACGACCATGTATTGGCCTCTGCCGTCGCGGTCGCCGGAGCACCCGATGCTGAGGCGCTGTGCTGGAATGTGGGCGAGATCGTCGAACTTCGGGGGCGATCCGCTCCCACCCAACTGGCCCGGCCGGTAAATCTCGTTCAGCCCCAGGACTTCAGCGGATCCACCGCACTTGCCCTACCCGGTTAAGCCTTCTTCGCTGAGGCCTTCTTGGTACCGGCTTTCTTGGCCGGCGCTTTCTTGCGGACCACCTTCGTGGTGGTGCGCTTGACCGGTCCGCGGACGCGGCGCTCAGCGAGCAATTCTGACGCCCGATCGTCGGTGATGGTCAACACGTCATCGCCCTTGCGCAGACTTGCGTTGGTCTCGCCGTCGGTGACGTAGGGACCGAACCGGCCGTCCTTGATCACCATCGGCTTACCCGAGGCGCCGTCCGTGCCGAGTTCGCGCAGGGGCGGCGTCGCGGCGCCCTGCCGACCGCGGCGTTTGGGTTCGGCGTAAATCTTCAGCGCCTCGTCCAGCGTGACACCGAAGATCTGATCCTCACCTGCCAGTGATCGGGAGTCCGTGCCGCGCTTCAGGTACGGCCCGTAACGGCCGTTCTGGGCGGTGATCTCCTCACCGTTGGCGGGATCCACCCCGACCAGTCGCGGCAGCGACAGCAGCATGAGCGCATCCTCGAGGGTGACCGTCTGCACATCCATCGAACTGAACAACGACCCGGTGCGCGGCTTGGGTCCGATGGGCTTCTTGCCCTTCTTGGCCACGGCGGTGCCGTCGTCGTCGGGCGGTGGCGGCAGCACCTCGGTGACGTAGGGGCCGTAGCGACCGTCGCGGGCGATGATCTCGTGGCCGGTCTCCGGATCGACGCCGAGCGTCCGGCCCTCCTGCGGGGTGGCGAAAAGAGTTTCGGCCAACTCCAGGGTCAGTTCGTCCGGGGTGATCTCATCGTTGAGGTTCGCTCGCTGCGGGGTGGGCTCACCGTCGTCGCCGACGATCATCCGTTCCAGGTACGGACCGTTCTTCCCTACCCGCACGTAGATCGGGCGACCCTGATCGTCGTCGAACAGCGCAATGGAGTTGACCTCGCGGGCATCGATGCCCTCCAGGTTCACGCCCACCAGTTTCTTGAGGCCGCCGGCACGGGCGATCGAATGCGGTACGCCGTGCTCACCACCGAAGTAGAAGTTGTGCAGCCAATTGGTGCGCCGCTCGTGACCGGAGGCGATCTCGTCGAGTTCATCCTCCATGGCGGCGGTGAAGTCGTAGTCGACCAGACGGCTGAAGTGTTGCTCCAGCAGACCGGTCACCGCGAAGGCAACCCACGAGGGCACCAGGGCCGTGCCCTTCTTGTACACATATCCCCGGTCCTGAACGGTCTTGATAATCGAGGAATACGTTGAGGGACGGCCGATTCCGAGATCCTCGAGAGCCTTGATCAACGACGCCTCGGAGTAACGCGCAGGCGGGTTGGTGCTATGTCCGTCGGCGGTCAGCCGGGTGGCGTCCACCCGCTGGCCCTGGCGTAACTGCGGCAGCCGACTCTCGGCGTCATCGGCCTCGCCGCCGGCCAATTCGTCGACCGTCTCGACATAGGCCTTCAGGAACCCCGGGAACGTGATGGTGCGTCCGCTTGCGGTAAAAGCGGCCTCGCGGCCGTCAGCAGCGCTGCCGGTGATGCGCAGGCTCAATGTGGTGCCGCGGGCGTCGGCCATCTGGGAGGCGACGGTGCGCTGCCAGATCAGTTCGTAGAGCCGGAAGCCGTCGGCATCGAGTTCGGCATGCAGCGCACCCGGGGTCGAGAAGACCTCGCCGGAGGGACGGATGGCCTCGTGCGCCTCCTGGGCATTCTTGACCTTGCGGGTGTACTGGCGCGGCGTGGGGTGGACGTACTCCTCGCCATAGAGTTGGCGCGCCTGGTTACGCGCGGCGTCTACCGCCGACTGCGACAGCGTGGTCGAGTCGGTGCGCATGTAGGTGATATGGCCGTTCTCATAGAGTCGCTGGGCCACGCTCATCGTGCGCTCGGAACTGAACCGCAGCTTGCGCCCGGCCTCCTGCTGCAGCGTCGAGGTCATGAATGGCGGATACGGCCGGCGGGTGTAGGGCTTCTCCTCCACTGATGCGACGGTCAGTGCGGCGCCCTGCAGGCCGGTAGCCAGCGAGCCGGCCGCTACCTCATCGAGCACCAGAACTTCAGCGGGCTTTCGGACCACGCCCACCGAATCGAAGTCGCGACCGGTTGCCACCCGCTTGCCATCGACTGCCACTAGTCGGGCGGTGAAGCGCGGCGGGCTGGCAGCGGGATCGGACACGCTGGCATCCAACTCCGCCAGGATGTCCCAGTAGGAGGCACTGCGGAAGGCCATCCGTTCCCGCTCGCGCTGCACGATGATCCGCGTCGCGACCGACTGCACGCGGCCCGCCGACAGCTTCGGTGCGACCTTCTTCCACAGCACCGGACTGACTTCGTAGCCGTACAGCCGGTCCAGGATGCGCCGGGTCTCCTGGGCGTCGACCAGATCGATATCGAGATCGCGTGGGTCATCGGCGGCCGCTCGAATCGCCGATTCGGTGATCTCGTGGAACACCATTCGGCGCACCGGGACGGTGGGCTTCAACGTTTCCAGCAGATGCCAGGCGATCGCTTCACCCTCGCGATCGCCGTCGGTGGCGAGATACAACTCATCGACACCCTTGAGCAGGTTCTTGAGTTCGGCAACGGTGGTCTTCTTGTCCGGGCTGATGACGTACAGCGGTTCGAAGTCGGCATCGACGTTGACGCCGAGCCGAGCCCACTTCTCAGCCTTGTACTTGGTCGGGACGTCAGCGGCACCCTTGGGCAGGTCGCGAATGTGGCCGCGGGAGGACTCGACGATATAGTTCGCGCCCAGGTAGCCGGCTATTTTGCGCGCCTTGGTAGGCGACTCGACGATGACGAGCCGACGGACGTTACCGTTATTTCCGCTTCCGCGATCGTCGTCAGCCAACTGCGCTTACGCTCCATTTCTGTCGTGCCCCATGGGTCCCTATATATAAGGACATATATCTGGGCACTGGACAATTTCGCACCTTTGGACCGGCAGACGCAAACCGACCCCCCGTGGGGAACCCTCTCAGATTTGCGGCCACGCCGCCAATGCTTCGGGCCCGTCGGGGGGTTCACCCACGTTCTCTACCAGCCGCGAAAGCCGCCGGCGGCCACTGATTCGCAGGGCCGGCCGCGCCCCACGGGTACCGATCAGCGTCGGTGCGATTCCCACCCTCATCAGGGCCGAGGCCAGCGGCGAATGGGTGTCGGGGGCGTGCGGATCCAGACCCAGAAGGTAGCGGTCAGCATCCGGGCTGCCAGCCGCGAGCGTCCAGGCCCGCAATTCACGGGGCCCCGGCATCCACTGCGGCGGGACGGTCTTAACTGCGCCGCGCGTCCAGTCCCCGGCGATGGCCAGCAACCGGGGGTCGACCGCGGTGCGCACCAGGGGATGGTTCTCCTCGGTTCGGGTGACCTCGGCCTGCAGGCCGGCCGCCGTAATCATGTCGGCCAACGCCACCGCACGCCAGTCGGTGTCGACCACCACCGAGAGCCGCGCGGCACCGCCGACCATGACAGCCTGACCGGCTGCCGCGAGCACCCCGGTGAGGTCGGTGACCGCAGGGGGCACCGACTCGGCCGAGAAGAACGACAGCTGGCTCACAACTCGACAGTAGGGCAGCCGAAGAAACTCGCCACGCCGCTGTGACCGTTTCGGCTACGCCGAGCTGTAGGGGCGCGGTAACGCAAACACCCCCGCGGCGCCCGTTGTCCGGGCACCCGGGGGTGATCGCGAGAGTTGTTGTCGGTCAGACGGCGCGAACGCCGGTGGCCTGCGGGCCCTTCGGGCTTTGACCCACCTCGAACTCAACCTTCTGGTTCTCCTCCAAGGTGCGGAAGCCCGACCCCTGGATCTCCGTGTAGTGGACGAACACATCGGCGGAGCCGTCCTCCGGAGCAATGAAGCCGAAGCCCTTCTCCGCGTTGAACCACTTCACAGTTCCCTGTGGCATTTTTCGTACATTCCTTCTTTTCCGGGAGCGACCTAACCATGTTCGGCGTAGACCGGGTCGGTTCCGACCGCCATCCTTCGTGGATTTGTCGGAACTCATCCGACGTACGCACCCTCGCAGGAACCGCGACCGCAACATCGATCCTGCGAAGCGCCAAACACGAACACAGAAGCTACGACCGACCATATCCAATCACGTTCGGGCCGGTTAGAACAGTCTCCGCGACAATTCCGTGTGGATCCGTATGGCACCTTGATGGAAGATTCGGACGGGGGCGCGCGATGGTGAGCTTCGGCAGCGAGTTGCTGGGCGCCGTGTGTGGTGACACGCGACTCGACGAGACCGCCGCGCTTCGCCATGTCGCGGAGATCGGCGCCCGCCGTGCCGAGCTGCGGGACTGGCCGTCCTGGGCCGCGCCCGACGTGCTTGCGGCACTGCGCGGACGGGGGATATCGGCTGCGTGGTCGCATCAGGTCGAAGCGGCCGAACTTGCCCACGCCGGTCAGCACGTGGTGGTCAGTACCGGCACCGCATCGGGGAAGTCACTGGCATTTCAGCTGCCGATCATGGACGCCCTGGCACGTGACCCCCGGGCCAGGGTCCTCTACCTCTCCCCGACGAAGGCGCTCGGTCATGACCAACTCCGGGCGGCCCACGAGTTGACCGCGGCGGTAGCGCGCCTGGGTGATGTCGCACCGAGCTCCTACGACGGTGACACCGCGCCCGAGGTTCGCCGCTTCGCGCGAGAGCACTCGCGCTGGCTATTCTCCAACCCGGACATGATTCACCTCTCGCTCCTGCGGAACCATCCGAGGTGGGCGGTTTTCCTACGCGGCCTGCGCTACATCGTGGTCGACGAATGCCATTACTACCGAGGGATTTTCGGCTCCAACGTGGCGATGGTCCTGCGACGTCTGCTGCGTTTGTGTGACCGCTACGCCGCACCCGGCGCACCACCGCCGACGGTGATCTTCGCCAGTGCCACCACCGCCGCACCCGGTGCGACGGCGGCCGAACTCATCGGCCGGGATGTTGTTGAGGTCACCGCCGACGGGTCGCCGCACGGCGCCCGGACCATCGCGCTGTGGGAGCCGGAGTTGCGGACCGACCTGCAGGGCGAGAACGGCGCGCCGGTGCGCCGTTCGGCCGGCGCGGAAGCCGCCAGGATGATGGCCGACCTTGTGGTGCAGGGTGCGCGGACGCTGACCTTCGTCCGATCCCGCCGCGGCGCTGAACTGACCGCACTGGCCGCCCGGACGCGGCTGACCACCATCGCCCCCCACCTCCGGGACACGGTGGCCTCCTACCGGGCCGGCTATCTCGCCGAAGATCGCCGCGTGCTGGAGCGGGCCCTGGCCGACGGCGAGTTGCGCGGGCTGGCTTCCACCAACGCCCTGGAATTGGGCATCGACATCGCCGGGTTGGATGCCGTGCTGTTGGCTGGCTTCCCCGGAACGGTCGCCTCCTTCTGGCAGCAGGCGGGCCGGTGCGGCAGACGTGGTCAGGGTGCGCTGGTGGTGCTGATCGCTCGAGACGACCCGCTGGACACCTACCTCGTCCATCACCCCGAAGCCCTGCTGGGCAAACCGGTCGAGCGCGTGGTGATCGACCCGGCGAACCCCTATGTCATTGGTCCGCAATTGCTCTGTGCCGCAACCGAAATGCCCCTCACCGAGGAGGAGATCAGGGCATGGAGAGCCGGATCCGTGGTCGAAGCGCTGATGACAGAAGGGCTCTTGCGCCTGCGCGCCGGACGGTATTTCCCGGCTGCGGGTTTGGAACCGCACCCCGATGTGGACATCCGCGGGGCAGGCGGTGGCAGCGTCGCCATCGTCGAGTCCGGCACCGGTCGACTACTGGGCAGCACCGAAGTCGGGCAGGCCCCCGCCACCGTGCACCCGGGCGCGGTATACCTCCACCAGGGTGAGAGCTACCTGGTGGACTCCCTGGACCTCGACGCCCACGTGGCTTTCGTTCACGCCGAGGATCCGGGTTATTCGACCTATCCCCGCGAGATCACCGACATCACCGTCACCGGTGCGGGCGAACAGATGGTCTACGGCGCGGTGACGCTGGGACTGGTTCCGGTCTCGGTCACGCATCAGGTGATCGGCTATCTGCGCCGACAACCATCAGGTGAGGTGATCGACTTCGTCGAACTCGATATGCCCGCGCGGACACTTCAGACCATTGCGGTGGTGTACACCGTCACGCCGGAAGCGTTGGCGGACAGCGGTATTGAGTTGTCTCGAATTCCCGGCGCGCTACACGCCGCCGAGCACGCCGCGATCGGCCTGCTGCCACTGGTCGCAAGTTGTGACCGCGGAGACATCGGCGGCCTCTCCACTGCCGTAGGCGAAGGCGGGCTCCCCACGGTATTCGTCTACGACGGTCACCCCGGTGGTGCCGGCTTCGCCGAACGCGGTTATGGCCAGGCTGTCGTCTGGCTGGGTGCGACGCTGGCGGCCATCGAGGCATGCGAATGCCCGCAGGGTTGCCCGTCGTGCGTCCAATCGCCCAAATGCGGAAACGGAAACGACCCCCTGGATAAAGCGGGTGCCATCGTCGTACTGCGGACAGTGCTGCTGCAGTTGCCTGGGGTGCAGCCCTGAACCGCGGCCGCAGACCGACCCCTCGAGCGGTCGGCAGCCACGAATCGAAAGATTCCTGCGGACGATCATCTGGTGCGGCCAGGGGGCCGAATCTCAGTGCGCCCGCGGCGAACGGTCGGACAACGCGACCCGTTCATCAAGTTCC
>Ga0194063_10001745_pt1 | contig 13890 bp, 10 predicted proteins | sample SepL3720m_MetaG_FD_155459 | JGI IMG/M metagenome (GOLD analysis project Ga0194063, IMG submission 155459) | Anoxic zone freshwater microbial communities from boreal shield lake in IISD Experimental Lakes Area, Ontario, Canada - Sep2016-L373-20m | ecosystem: Environmental > Aquatic > Freshwater... | reverse complement strand
CCTATGATTATTATGAGAAGTTCGGAATCCGAAAATATGGCTTTCATGGCACATCCCATAAATTCGTCTCCTACGCCACCGCTGATCTGTTGGGATCCCCCCTCGGTGAACTGAAACTGATTACCGCACATCTCGGCAATGGCGCCAGTATTACGGCCGTGGAACGCGGCAATGTGCTGGATACGAGTATGGGGATGACCCCCCTTAACGGTCTTGTTATGGGAACCCGTTGCGGCGACATTGACCCCGCCGTCGTTCTCTATCTTGCCCGCCGCGGAATGACTCCCGACGACATTGACCGACTCCTTAACAAATGCAGTGGTTTGATGGGTGTCTCGGGAATCGGAAGCGGCGATATGCGCGACAATATTGCCGCCGCCGAGGCGGGGAATATGCAGGCCCAGCGCGCCCTCCGCATGTTTGTCCAGCGTCTCGTGTCCTACATCGGCTCGTATTTCACCATTCTCGGGGGCGCGGATGCGGTTGTCTTCACGGGTGGAATCGGCGAGAACAGCGTCTATATCCGCGAAGAAGTGGTCCGGAAACTGGACTGTCTCGGATGCCATCTGGACGTGGAGAAAAATAAGCATACCCTGGGACGTCCTGCCATCATCAGCACTCCGGATAGTAAATTGAAAGCCATCGTCATGCCGACGAATGAGGAGCTGATGATTGCCCGTGAAACCGTCCGCTTGCTGACGGTTCCCTCAAAGGCCATTCCCTCTCCCAATTCATCTAGCCCGTCCAAGAGCTGTAACAACTAAAAGGAAGGCCTCGCCATGTCTCTGCTGGAAACCCTGATTCCCAAAGCCCGCTCGGCTTGCCGCACCATCGTCCTCGCTGAAGGTCATGACCCGCGCGTCATGCAGGCGGCCGCCAAAATCGCCCGTCAGAAAATCGCAGCCAAGGTCATTGTCCTGGCAACCCCGCAGGAGTCCCGAAAGTCAGCAACCGGCATTTCCTTCGAAGGGCTTCCGGTCACCGTTCTCGATTATCCCAACTCTCCCGATTTCGAGCGTGTTGCCGAGACCTTCCTTGAATTTCGAAAACACAAGGGGATGACCCTTGAGCAGGCTCGTATTACAATGATGGATCGACTCTATTTTGGCGACATGATGGTTCGTCTCGGACTCGCCGACGGATTGGTCGCCGGCAGTATCGCCTCGACACCTGACATGGTGCGTGCGGCCTTCCAGTGTGTCGGTACAGCACCAGGCATTAAGACAGGCAGTAGTTTCTTTGCCATGGAACTGGCAAAACCAACCCTTTCCGGCGATACCGTTCTCTTCTATGCGGACTCCGGCGTGAATCCAGACCCCACGGCGGAGCAATTGGTCGATATTGCCGTCGCGACCATCCGGTCATATAAGTCCTTGATTGGCGGTCAGGCCCGCGTGGCCATGTTGTCGTTCTCTACTCGGGGTAGTGCCCGGCATCCCCTTGTCGATAAAATGGTCAAGGCGACCGCCCTGACCAAGGCGCGTATCGCGGAACTGGGGCTGGATGCGGTGGTTGATGGGGAACTCCAGTTGGATTCCGCCATTGTGCCGGGTGTTGCCGCCAAAAAGTGTCCTGACAGTCCTCTCAAGGGAGGCGCGAATATTCTCATCTTCCCTGATCTTCAAGCCGGCAATATTTCCTATAAATTAACCGAACGTCTTGCCGACGCCATCGCCTATGGCCCGATCATGCAGGGGTTGGCTAAGCCGGTTAATGATCTTTCCCGCGGATGCACGGATGATGACATAGTCGGGGTGGCCGCCATTACCGTCTGCCAGTCGCTTGCCTAAATAAACCTCCCCTCTGGATCCGCTGTCGTATAGAATCTCATCCATGGCTTATCGAGTAACTATCTTAAACGGAGACCAGCGAGGAGAACGATGGGAAGTGGACGCTACCCCTATTCTCATCGGGCAGGATGTCTCCTCCGGAATCGTCGTGAAGGATCCTGACGTTACGGCTCTCCATGCCGAAATGCGCATGCGGGACGGCTCTCTCGTCATCCGGTCACTCGACGAGAGCAATCAGGTTTGGGTCAACGGAACCGCCACGCGCGAATCGCCCCTCAAACATGGTGATGTCCTTCAAGTCGGAACAACCCGTTTCTTCATTCAGGCGCGGGATGACGTCGGGGCCTGGGACCCCTTTTCCGGATTGAGACGATATCGGCGCTGGCTGTCTATTGGCCTTCCGGTATTTGCGATTCTGATTCTGGCCACCGTCTGGAACCGTTTCACGTCTGTGCCAGAAAGTCGGCCTCTCAAAGCCGTCCCTGCCGCCTCCGTCCGCACAGACTTGCCAATGCCCGACGATTGCCTTGTCACCAACATACCGAGAATCCGGATTCATGACTCCGTGACCCTGACCTCCCCTCCTCCGGAGGTGGCCGAGGCTATCGAACTGATGGGACAGTTACGTACCCATATCGTGAAAGGGGAAAACAATGCCGCACAAAGGGAACTCGAACAGGCGACCCATTTTTTGGAGACTGGTGGGAACGTGAATAGTGCTCGTAACGCCATTACAAACCAGACAGCGGGAAGGATCGACCTGATCCAAGCTGAAACTCTGCTCGACAAATCCGGAGTCTTACCTCATTAGGAATATTCACTATGCGTGAAAAAATATCAGCCTGCATCCTGACCTACAATGAAGAGCGAAAAATCGCCCGTTGCCTGGAAAGTCTCACCTGGTGCGATGAGATTATCGTGCTCGACAGTTTCAGCACTGATCGATCAGTTGAAATCTGCAGAAAATACACATCCAATGTCCATCAGCGCGAATGGCGCGGTTATGTCGGACAGCGAAATATGGTCAGGGAATATGCCGCTCATCCCTGGGTTCTGTTCATGGATTCGGACGAGGAGGTGTCCCCCGCCTTGCGGGACGAAATCCTAAATGAGTTTAATGAGGGAACCGATAAGTTTGTCGGATTTGAGTTCCCCCGCCAGGTGTATTACCTCGGACGATGGATCCGGCATGGAGAATGGTATCCGGACGTGAAATTACGGCTTTTCAAAAAGGATTATGGCCGCACGGAGGGACAGGAGCCGCACGACAAGGTGATTGTGCGGGGACCGGTCAAGCGCCTCAAGCATCCGATCTGGCATTACACCTACGATGATCTGGCAGACCACATCAACACCCTGAACCGGTTCTCAACCATCACCGCACAACAGCGTTTTGTTCAGGGGGAGGCCTTTTTCTGGCTGGACATGCTGACGCATCCCATTTTCCGGTTTATCAAGGGATATTTCCTGAGGCTCGGTTTTCTCGATGGACGTCATGGGTTGGCCATTGCCCTGATGGCATCCTACGGCGCCTTTCTCAAGTACGTCAAACAATGGGAACTAATCCTTAAGCACAAGGTTCAGTACAAGGATCTTCCCGAACATAATACCATGAACAAGGGATTCCAGTGAGGCTTCAAGTCCTCCGGCGTGCGACGAGACTATTCATGACATAGACAACCGCCAAGGCTAGCAAATAGATCAAGGTTCCCAATCCCTCATGAATCAGACCGAACCGGACACTGGTCTGGAGCGTGGTCATTACAATAGCCACAATGCGTATCGTGTTGAAGGCTATCCCAATCACGACGGACAACGAGGTTAACAAAATCACCCCATACCAGGGGAACCGTCTCCTCAAGGCCAGGATCAGCGCCAGAACAACCGATGACATCAGGATCCCGATTCCGTTGCATTCGGTAGCCACGTTAAAGGCCCCTGCTCCTTTTTCCGCGACCACAATCACTTGAAACGGATCGTGCTGAAGCACCAGATCCGCACGAATTCCAAAAATCGGCAGGATCCAGGAGGAGACGGTTCCGGCTAAAATCCTGAGCTGATTGTCAATTCCAGGAACCATAACCAGCATGGCAACCATCACTCCGAATCCGGCCAGCGCAGGATAAAAGACAGCGACTCCCTTTCGTCCGAAACAAAAGGACAGCAGTGCTCCCGCGTTCAGGCATAATCCCATCACGGCAAAAGGCCAGACGGAGGTAAACGACGCAACGGCCAGCGCCATGCAGGATAACCCGAACAACAACAACCCATGCGCGTTGATAGCGGGATGGAATCGGCGAACTTTTAACACAAACAACAACGAATCGACAAACACCACTCCGAGCAGCACAAAAGCATTCGTGGCCTGCGTGGTGCGGGAACTCAACTCCCACACTCCGCTGATCAGCGGCGCATAGGCAATCAGAGTAACCGCCAGGATGACGAACAAAAAGAAGGCATTTTCACGCCCGCTCCCTGTCTCAGGGGTCTGACCTTCGTATTCCTGCATCCGCCCTCCGGCTAATTACTCAAGCCCTGTAACGGCGCGGGAATGCGTCCGCCTCGCCTGATGAATATCGCACAGGAATGAGGATTGACCGGCATCACGGCCCCTCCGCCCAACAACCCGCCAAAATCAACAACGTCCCCAACTTTTTTCCCGGGAGCCGGTATCAGCCGCACCGCCGTGGTCTTCTTGTTAATCATGCCAATGGCGGCTTCGTCAGCAATGATTCCGCTAATGGTTTCAGGCGTGGTGTCACCCGGCACAATCACCATGTCCAGGCCGACTGAACAGACGGCCGTCATGGCTTCGAGTTTCTCAATCGTCAGGGCGCCTTCTGCGGCTCGCCGGGCCATGGTCGCATCCTCGCTCACCGGAATGAATGCGCCACTCATGCCGCCGGCATGACTGGTCGCCATGGCCCCGCCCCGTTTGACTGCATCGTTTAGAAGCGCGAGGGCGGCGGTGGTTCCGGGACAGCCGACGCGATCCAATCCGAGGGCCTCAAGAATATCCGCCACCGAGTCGCCCGGCGCGGGAGTGGGCGCCAGTGATAAATCAATAATATTGAAGGGGACGCCCAGCCGGGCGGCACACTTGCGTCCCACGAGTTCGCCCGCACGAGTTATTTTGAAAGCCACCCTCTTGATTTCCTCAGCCACGGTCTGAAGATCAAGATCCCTCCCCATGGCCTGCACGACCGCGCGAATGGTGCCGGGGCCGGAAATCCCCACGGACAACCCGCCATCCCCCTCGCCCGCTCCAAGAAAAGCGCCCGCCATAAAGGGATTGTCCTCAACCGCATTACAGAACACAACCAACCGTGCACACGCGGATCCCCCGCTTTCAGCAGTCAGGTCAGCCGCCTCCTTGATGATCTGCCCCATTAAAGCGACGGCATTCATGTTGATTCCTGCCTTGGTCGTGCCAACATTGACCGAGGAACAGAGTCTGGACGTTTCCGCCAAAGCACAAGGAATGGATCGGATCAGAGCCTCGCCAGCAGGGGTCATGTCTTTTTGGACAAGCGCCGAGAATCCGCCAATAAAGTCAATGCCCAACTCACGGGCGGCGCGATCCAGATCGCGGGCAATCGGGGAATAATCACGGGTTTCGCAGGCCGCCGCCACCCACGCCACGGGAGTCACCGAAACACGTTTATTGACTATCGGAATGCCGTATTCACGCGCCACGGCCTCGGCCGTCGGAACCAGTTTCTCTGCCGACCGCATGACCTTCTCATAGGCTTTCCGGGCGACAGAACGGATATCCGAACCGGCACAGTCATGAAGATCAACACCCATGGTAACCGTGCGAATATCCAGTCTCTGGGCATGAATCATCCCCAGCGTTTCAAATATTTCCTCAGAACTGATTGCCATCTTTCACCTCAAACCATATCGCCCTCACCACACATGCGTCACACCCGGTGCATCGCCTTGAATATTTCCTCATGCTGAACAATGATCGAAAGGTCGGACTGACGCCCATGCTCCTCCAGTTCGGTTTTCAGATCTGAAAAGGGGACGTGAATGCCCTTGATGTCCACCAGCATCACCATGGTGAATAAATCGCTCATGATGGTCTGGTTGACGTCCAAAATATTGGCATTTCGCTTCGCCAGGATCGCCGTGACTCCAGCCATGATGCCGGCTTTGTCGCGACCGATAACGGCAATGACCACCCTGCTCTCCGCGCTAATCCGGCGTGAGTCCGCTATGGATCTCGCCTGCGCCGCCATGAGACGAATAGTTCCCTGCACGTTGTCTGTTTTACTCTTTTTCGTCATGTTCTCCATGCCTCCCAACTCGACTCGACGCCTGACGTTCCCCGGTCTATCGCAATGCCAGCATCAGCGCTGTCATGACCAGAAAGAACACTCCCAACAGGATTTTACTGATCGTCACATTTTTCCGGCTCCAGTCCACCAGCGCCGGAGTACTCATTCCTGCGCAGGTTAGGGCCAGGACGATGGCCAACGGAAGCACGAAGATGACATTATACAGGCACAGATACAAGGCTGAGCGAAGCATGGATTGTCCGCTCTTGATCATCATCACCAAAACGGGCACATACACCTGGCCTGTACAAACGCTCTCCAGAAGCGTCACGCTCACCCCGATCCCCAGGCCGCCGACGATCAGGTTCCGCCTTCGCAATCCGGTTTTCATAACACGATGAATTCTCGCCTGAAGCGCGGCGGGCAGTTTCAAGGAAACATCTTCAGGGCGACCCGTACGATGATAACGAAACGCATCGCGAAACGACAGGAAGGCGAACACCAGCATCATGACCATCAACAGAAGTTCAATAATCCGTTTAACACCGTGGAAGGCCGTGAGAAATTCAAGAATCTTCAAAAGCCCGAATCCTATAGCCATGTACGTCATAAAGCAGGCCACCAGAAAGGATACGCCCGCCAACCCCATTCTTCGCACACCGATATTGGCCACGGAAAGAAGACTCATAAAAAAAACAAGGGAGGAAATGGCGCAGGGATTGATGCTATCCACCACCGCCGCCCAAACAACCCCCATTAATGTAAATGACTCGAGTCGCTGTTTCAGTAGAGGCGCGGATGCGGGCGAAATGGCCGGAACAGGGGGCGGCAACTCCTCCCGCATCCGCCGTGCCAGCGCCGCCTCCATCTCCCCAAACACGTCTGTCTTGATTTTCGCCAAACCGGCAAGAAACACCCGTCCATCCACAACCATGGAGACAGGTTCATTGGCTGTCACGCCCAGTCGGTTTTGAAACACCACAAGTCGAAGATAGTTGGATTGAATGTTAATGTCCCACGGGTGAAGTTCATAAGCCCCCGCATATCGCCGATCCAACTCCGGCACAATGTCGCGCTTGATTTCAGCACAACTTTCACAACCCTGCTCAAAAAAGAAGTCCACGCCGACAGGCGCCAAGACGGTGTTCCCGACATCATTGCCCATCCCCCGAATCACGGACGCGAACAGAATGATACTGATCAGGGCGAGCGCTCTCATGGTGACGTGATCAGGTCTTTGGAATGAACAGTTTTTGTCCGGCTCGGAGGGTATTGGATTTGAGATTATTAGCCTTCTTAATGGACGTTGTGCTCACTTTATAAGCGGAGGCAATTTCAGACAGAGTCTGCCCGGACTCAACAACATGCTCATACCCGGTCTGGGAGCCGCTTCCGCGACTGGAGGAGTGTCCGGAGGATGAACTGCCGCCGGAGGATCCGACCAGGGAAGCGACCTGATTGACGATCTGTTTCCGATCCGCATCGCGACCCGCCGCCAGTGATTGAACCTGTCGTTCAAGCGTGTCCAGTCGGTTGCGAACAACGGTATCCTCCTTCGGCGAACTGCGGACTGCGCCGATATCGCGCGCCAGATTTTGCTGCTCCAGTTCAATGCCGTTCAACTTCTCTTGAATGCGCTGGACATCTTCACGCATTTTCTCCATGTCAGCCTGTTGCTGCGCCATGACGTTTTGATCCACCATCGTCACACACCCGCCGGACATCAAGAGTCCCGCGCCAAGCAAACCCGCAAGAAATCGTTTCATATACGTCTCCTCATTAATCTTTACTGGGAGTGAGTGCAAACCCCGCCAAACTGTGCTAACGAGCGAAGTGATGCCAGAATATCGCATTATTGATTTTCGCGCAATGTGATACTCGCCCTGACAGGCGCGTTTTCTCATTGATCCCCGATGTCCGCTATGACAAATTGCATTCCTTTGTCAAACCGCTGATTAATCTTAACAAGTAAATGGGAGAATCGATTATGGCCAAGGGAAATATGTTGATCGGTCAGAGTGGTGGCCCGACGGTGGTCATCAACCAGAGTCTTGTGGGCGCGATCCTGCAAGCCAAACAATCACGCGAAATCGGCGCCATCTATGGCGCCCTGCACGGAATGAAAGGCATCCTGGAGGAGAACTTTATCGACCTCCGCAAGGAAAGCCTGAGCACACTGGAGGCCGTTGCCAATACCCCCGCTTCCGCCCTCGGATCCGCCCGCAAGAAACCTACAGACGAGGAATGCGCCAAGGTTTTCGAAATCCTCAAGAAGTATAACATCCGTTTCTACTTCTACATTGGCGGGAATGATAGCGCCGAGGCCACGCACATCATCAATGAGCAGGCTAAGAAAGTCGGGTATGACCTGCGTTGCTACCATATCCCCAAGACGATCGACAACGATCTTCGTGAAAATGACCACACCCCCGGCTTCGGTAGCGCCGCCAAGTTTGTCGCCTGCGCCAGCATGGGTGACAATCTGGACAGCCGGGCCCTTCCCGGCGTGAAGATTAATGTTATTATGGGTCGCCACGCGGGTTTTCTGACCGCCGCCGCCGCCCTGGCCCGCGTCTATCCGGACGACGGCCCGCATCTGGTCTATTTGCCGGAACGGCCCTTCTCAATGGATCAGTTCGCCGTTGACGTTGAAAAGGTTTACAAGAAATTGGGACGTTGCGTAATCGCCGTCTCCGAAGGCATTGCGGATGCCGATGGCACGGCCATCGCCGCCAAGTTTTCCAAGGAAGTGGACTCGCACGGCAATGTGCAACTCAGCGGCACCGGGGCGCTAGGCGACCTGCTTGCCACCGAGATAAAAAATCGCACCTCCATCACCCGCGTCCGGGCCGACACCTTCGGATACCTTCAACGTTCATTCCCCGGCATTGTCAGTGAGGTCGATGCCAAGGAAGCACGCACGGTCGGTATTCTGGCGGTCAAGGAAGCACTCAAGGGTAAGGAACCCAGCGGCTCCATCGCCATCCGCCGTAAACCCGGCAAGAAGTACGCTGTCTTTTTTGAACGCGTGCCGTTGGCCAACGTCTCCAAGGAAACCCGTCATGTGCCGGATAACTTCATCTCGAAAAGCGGCAACGACGTGACGCAGGTCTTTTTTGACTATGCCCGCCCGATTGTCGGCAAACTGCCTGTCATCGGACGCTTCAAAGGCATAAAAGTCCCCAAAAAATAGGGTTTACAAAATCTGAACACCCACTAATCGGCCGATGCCGTAGGTAATCACTGCGGCGCCGAGCCCGAATAGTATTTGCCGGAAACCCGAAACCCACAGACTGCGCCCGGTGACCAGTGTGATTCCGGCCCCGATGACAAACAATCCCACGGCGCTCACGGCCCCGCTCGACAATACGGCCGTCGTGCCATGCGTAAAGAAGAAGGGACTGATCGGGATGATCGCGCCTGCCGCGAAAAGAAGAAACGAGGTCAGCGCGGCCACCCACGCTGAACCGCCCAGTTCGTCTGGATCGAAGCCTAACTCTTCCCGGCTTAACGTATCGAGAGCATGGGCTGGATTCGACAGTATCTGATCGGCAAATTGGCGCGCCTGTTCGGAAGACAGCCCCTTGGACTGGTAAATCAGCGCCAATTCCTCCTTTTCTTCTTCAGGCGATTCAAGCAGCTCCTGCCGTTCTATATCCAATTGACGGGTATAGAGTTCACGGGAACTCTGAACAGAGAGCCATTCACCCATGGCCATTGATATGGCGCCCGCCAGCATCCCCGCGAGTCCTGTCACAAGAATAGCATGGGAGTCCATCGCGGCGCCCGCGACGCCCATCACCAGACTCAACACGGAGACAAGCCCGTCATTCGCGCCCAGAACTCCTGCACGCAGCGCATTCCCGCCTGCCGAACGGTGACGCCCCTCCGCTCGTGCGACCTCGCTCCCCGCCATCCCGGTATCCCTACCTGAGATCATTTTGAAAATGCGGGCATGGGAACGTTCGTCCATGGGCATGGCTGTCTGGTTTACTTCCGGCTGGTCGTCATACCGGTTCCCCGCCGCCTGTTCAATTCCAGCGATCGTCGGCAGAATGAACCGGACACCGAACCGTTTGGCCAGCCAACCCAGCGCCCGGGTTCGCCAATCGATCCGCCAGGGCGGAATGTCAGCCCCAGCTTCCTGAAGTTTCCGCTCCCACACCAAGGCGTGACCACGTTCAGTGGCCCCCAGTTTCTTGTACAATAGCGACAAGTCCTGATTCTTCTCCAGTGAGGACAACGTCTCATAGAGCGTGATGGCATTGCGCTCCTCTTTCAAATTTGCCCTGAAACGGGCAAGGTCAGCATGTGATGGCATAAGGTTCTCCCGTGCGGCTGCCTCATGATACAGAATTCCAGACCAGGATCATTATTAATCGTCTGGAATCCCGGCCGCTTCTTTGATTATACTGCGCCGCCTGATATGGACATGAACACTGATCGTCTTAAGGACTTGGCGGGTGGCGTAGCGATTGTCGCGACGTTTTCCCTTACGCTGGCCGTTTATCATACCGGCCTGCACGGAACACCGCCGTGGATGCCTACCCTCATCCTGGCCGCACTTGGAATCGGTCTTGGTTTCATCATCCGAACCGGCATATTGGGCCGGACTCCATCACTAACGGATATGGCAACGGATGCCTTGGTCACCGGAATTCTCGCGGGAACGGCGGGCCCGATCGACGTGTTGACCGCGCCGGTTCAGTGGCGGCACCTCGTTACCCTCGCCCCTGTAACCGCCGCCAGTGTTGTGCTACTCTATTTCGGCGTGAACATCGGGCGGGCCTTTGCCCGGCACCGGGGCTGGAGCCCGCGCAGCGCGGCCACTCTGGTCGCCCTGCCATTCCTGATCGGCCTGCTTCTGACGCTCAATGCCCCGGTGCTTCTGGCAGACATCGGGGGTCCAACCCTGGGCCGTATTGTGATCCTGTCGGTCTTTCTCGCGATACTGGCCGCGATTCTGACTTTGATGCTGAAGCAGAAACTCCCCTCTATTCGTCTTCTGCTTGTAACGATGGTCTGTGCGACTACGTCCGTATTGGCTTCCTGGATTGCCGATTTTGGCGCCGGATCGCTTCTGACCCAGTGGCCGGCTCCGCTCAGGGCGATTGCGGTTATCGTTGCCGTCATGCTCTCCCAGGCAGGACTGTGGGGCATGGTGTATCTGATGACCGGGATGGTTCTTGACGCCATCAGAGGCACGGCTCCCTGCTGGAAAGCCGGATTCAACAACGCCTGGAGCGGTCTTCAGCGCGGGGCGATTTATGGCGGGGTTTTCATTAGCATCCTTCTGGCCATGGGCGCTGTGGCCGGGACATCATGGTTCAGACTTCTCATTTCCGCCCACCCTTTGCTTGTGTCCGCGTCGCTTGGCGCGATGGTTTTTCCCTTCGTCAAGACGGTCATTGAAACCTTTGACGGCAGCAGTTCATTCTTTCCGAGATTGCGGGCGGCGTATTCGGATGCGACTCTCTGGACGCGCGGACTTGTGGCAGGGTTTGGTTTCAGTTGGTGTATCCTCCACAATTTGCCGTTGGGAAGCACCGGGGCTCGCGCGATCACGGGGTTTGGCATTGGTGCGGCGACCTATGCCGGGGTCACACTACTGCGTGACGCCCTGCTGGCCGGACGAGGGAAAGGCCGCCCCTCTCCCTGGCGAACCATCGTCATGGAAATCATGTTGGGCGGGCTTATCGGCGCGGCCATCGGGTTCTACCTTGATGGGAACCAGATTTCCCTGGTGCTGAAGCGTTTCGCGGCCTATCTCTCCATCGGACATGCTCCCTCCCCAACGACGGTAACGCCCCTGCTCAATAAATGGGGACTCATCACACTCGGACAGGTGACGGGCGGCGCCAATCTGTTATTCTACGAATCCGTCACCGGCGTGATCGTCTGGGCCATCCCGGCATGGCTGTTCGCGTTGAATGCCACCTTCATGCGGGCCGCCTTCCAACGGGAGGTCGGTCCCATACGCAATCTGTTCTCGCGCGACGGATTCCGATCCCTGGGTGAAAATATGATCTTTGTGTTGCGGTGGGGACTCTGGATGGCGCCCATCATCAACACATTCCTGCGCCCGATGGGCGAACCGTCCTGGTACAACCAGGACGGAGCGATCCGGACGGTTGTGGCCACCGTCCAGCAGGTTCGGCTATCGCCCGATGACTTCCATGCCTGGAGCCTCAGTCTGTTCACCAGTCTTCTGGCGTATGACTCCATTCGAATCCTGATCTGGCTGGATCATATGGGGTTGCGCGTGGCCACACTGGTCAATCTGAGTTTCATCGGAGTGGATCGGCTGGAAAGCCGGCTGGCACGCCGACTTGCGCCCTGGTCCACAGGCCGCTGTATTCCGGAGGCTGTCAAACGATTCGCAACCTGGGCTCCTCTGCTGATCCCCTACTACATTCCCATGGGCGCCGATTGGGACATTGCCTGGAACGGATACAAGGCCTTTGAGGCGAGGCAGGCGCCGACACTCCTTACTCTGTTGTTCCGGCAACCGTGGCACATCCAGTTCTGTATCGCTGTAGCAACGGCCATTCCCATCATTCTGGCGCTGACACTCATTCGATGGCGCCGTTTGAAACACCGCGCGCCGGATAGGGCCACCGCCGACTTATCGCTCTCCAACCCGGCCTATGAGGTCATCCTGCGGCACGACGGCGCTATCCACAGCCAGAGTGTTGAGCGCGGGTATGATCTAACCCGCCAGTCCTATGACCCCCTCGAACCGGCGGGCAGGATTCTTTTCCTTGTTGACCAGAGCGCCGCCCCTGCCGCGATAGACCGATCCTGGCCGCTTCTGGGCAACTTTCCCGGCACGCGGGCGCCGACGCCCTCCTTAATGGAAACCGATGACAGCCTTGTCATCCTTCAGGATAACAACGGAATTCGGGCCCATCTCAAAATATCCCTGCCTGACCCCTTTGGGAAAACGGAACTCTGGACTCTCACCCTCACCAACACGAGTGGACGCCAACGCCAGTTGGCCGTCGTCCCCTACCTCGAATGGGTGTTAAACAGAACGGAAGCGGATCGAGGCCACACGCAGTACAACCGACTGTTTTCAGAAATGGACTATTCGGTCGGGCGCCGAACACTGACTGCCTGGGATGCTCGAACAGGGCTTACCGGGTTTCTGGCATCCGACACGCCCGCGAGCGGCTATCTCACCTCAAGGATTGACTTTATCGGCCGGGCAAGAAGCCTATGGCATGCGCGTGTGCTGGAATCGCTGGCTTTCTCGCCGACACGTAACACCGGGCTTCATCCGACGTTTGATCCCATTGGCAGTCTGTGCATTCCGCTCCTCCTGCCAGCGGACTCCCATCAGACCATCCGGCTCGCGCTTGGCATGGCGGAGTCCCGCTCTGAAGCGGAAAAACAAATTTTACTCCACTTAAAAACAACCGAGGACGTCTTGCTGAAGCCACCCGAAGCCAGCCGTAGTCATCCTGTTCGACATGGCGAAATTCCGTCCGGCATCACCCGGCCCTACCACACCTCACTCAACAATGGGCGGACATTGCGGATTCACACCCCCTTCACGCCGCGGCCTTATGATCATACGCTATCCAACCATCTCAACCAGGTGACCATGGTTACCAATCGCGGTCTCCACACCACCTCCAACGGCAACTCGCAGCAAAACCGCCTGACCCCGGACTGGGCCGACACCGTAACCCGCGAGGCCCCCTCGGAAGCCTTCTATCTGTTTGACCCTGAAACTCATGAATGGTTCTCACCGACCTATCATCCGCTCAACGACTCGTCGTCCAATTATGAGACCGATTTCAGCGTGGACGGTA
>Ga0194063_10001744_pt1 | contig 13892 bp, 7 predicted proteins | sample SepL3720m_MetaG_FD_155459 | JGI IMG/M metagenome (GOLD analysis project Ga0194063, IMG submission 155459) | Anoxic zone freshwater microbial communities from boreal shield lake in IISD Experimental Lakes Area, Ontario, Canada - Sep2016-L373-20m | ecosystem: Environmental > Aquatic > Freshwater >... | reverse complement strand
GACCTGGCCAATCCGAATCTGATCACGTCCAGGAACTTCATCGGCGGGGCTTTCCCGCCGCCAGTCCCCTGGTTCCAGAAATGGACCCCGGCGCTTTACGCCAACACCAACTACTTCGACAAGTCCAAGGGGAAACCCGCCCATCTACTGACTCAGGATACCGGGGTGTATCCGCAGGGTGATCGCCTGTTCATCCGCACGACCGGCCACCTGTATTGCATCGGCCCGGCGATTCGTGGCGCGCCCGGCGACGATCCTGCGACGGTGGCGGTCATCCGCGCCGAAAAGGATCCGGCCCGGTTGACGCCCTTCCTGTCTCACGCCAGCGCCCAATACCGGTACGAGGCCGTCAGGAGGATTTCCGAGTTGCTGAAAACCATTCCCGCAGGGCAATCGGCAACCGGCATACTGACGTCGCTTGCGACCCGGGATGTGTACGAGGAGATCCGGGCCGCCGCCCTCCTCGCCCTCAATGCCGGTGATCCGCAGGGCCGGGCCGGTTGGGACGTCCTGGTCGCCGACCTCGCGGCGCTCTATCCCGCCGACAACAAACTGTTCTCCACTCCCGAAGCGGTGAGCCGCCGCCAATGGACGTGCATGACCTTCCGCGCATTCGGCCCGGAAGGCCGGGCTTTGTTGGCGGCCCAGTGGCCCCAAGCCGCGACCAATGCCCTGCAGGTTCGCTTCATGCTGGATCTCGCCACGAACCTTGGTTCGCCGATCGATCCGTTGACTAAAGCCGCCGTGGCGGCGATCCAGGAGCCCAAGTTGCCGCCGACCTCGGTTTGGTTACAACGCGTGCCCGGCAACACCGATAACCGCTCGCTCCTTCCCTCCTATTTTGCCGCGACCGATGCTGCCGCTGATCCTGCCCTCGCCGAAATTCTCGTCAAGACCTATCCCAGGGACTGGACACTGTATCAGACACTGGTCAAACACCTCTCGCCGGACAAGTTGTTGGCTTGGATAGGACCGATCGCCATGGAGAGTTCCCATCCCAACAACCAACTCCGTATCCTGAATGCATGGTGCGATCTCGGAAACGCCGCCATCCCGGAAATGGAACGGGTGGCGGCGGCGATGGGCGCCAACGAGAAGGACCGGCTGGCGCCGGGTTTCGCCAAGGCGATCGGCGATACGTTGACTGCAATGAAGGCAACGGACAGCAACCGCAACTGAAATTGAATGTGGCCATCAGCGAAGAACCCATGAGAATGACGATGCGAACAAGAGTGGAACAGAATGGTACGAACCGGTGAAAGAATACTGGATGGGCGACAGCGAAGTAACGCAGGAACTCTGGCAGGAAGTGATGGGCAAGAACCCGAGCGAGGTTCCACTCGGTCCGCAACTGCCGGTGAACAATACACCACCATCTTCCTTGCCGGAATTTATAAAAGCTTTGAATCAAAAAGTTCCCGGCTTGACTGCCAATATTCCGAGTGAGGCGCAATGGGAGTATGCCTGCCGAGCAGGGACGCAGACTCCCTTTAGTGCTGGCCCCACGGTGAATCTCAAGACCTGTAACTATGACGGTCATCTGCCGTATGGCGCAACGGCAGTCTCTTCAAGCAAAAAACAGGCCGTGCCGGTGAAGAGTCTGCCGCCCAACCCCTGGGGTATCTACGAAATGCACGGCAACGTCATCGAGATGACTCGGGATGGATATACTGAGTATCCCCTGGAACCTGTTTTTGAACCGGGCGGCATGAGTGGACAGGTTAACATTATGCGTGGCGGTTCCTGGCAAACTTCAGCAAAAACCTGCCGTTCGGCCGCTCGCAACACCCTCGACAGGCGGTACGGCGTAGGGGATGTTGGATTACGCTTGATGGTTCCAGGCAGTTGAAGTCTTGTAACAAAACAACCCACAAGGAATGTCAACAACCCCGGGAGATGACATGAGCGCCAAAACGCCAACAACAGAATCCCAACCCATGTCGCAAGCATTCCGCCCCATCTCCCTGCACTGGCTTGATACCCAGCCAACCCGGCCCAAGGGCGTCACCTTCGGCGTTCCCTTCCCGCGCGGCATCCTGCCCGAACCCATCGCCCACCTGCGTCACGGAGACGTGGACTTGGCGACGCAGACCTGGCCCTTGGCGACTTGGCCGAATGGTTCGATCAAGTTCCTGGGCGTGGCAGCGGTCATCGATCCGGCCAATACCGGTGAGATGTTCCTGGTTCCAGGTGCCGGACCAAATGCAAGTCAAGTTGTCCTTTGCCAACGTCCTGGAGTGGAGATCTTCCTGCGCGTCAGTACCGGTGTCATCAGTGTCGATGTCGGTGATCGTGGAGTGTATCTGATCCAGGAAGCGAAACGAGATAATAGAACGACCATAGGCGGGGTGCGTCTTCTCACCCGCCGGCAGCACCGCAGTACCGAGAATCGTTGGCAGGTCACCAAGACCGAAGACTGCCTGGGCGAGATCGAATCCGCGACGATTGAGCAATCCGGTCCCGTCCGGGCGGTGATCCGCCTGGATGGCAAACATCGCGGTTTGGAGACCGGTGATCGCTGGCTGCCATTTCGCGTGCGTTTGGAGTTCTTCGCCGGCTGTGACACCATCAATGTCACCCATACCATGATCTACGACGGTCGGGCGGACCGGGATTCCATCGCCGGCCTTGGTCTGACGGCCGATATTCCCCTGACCTCGGAACCCCATAACCGGCATGCACGGGTGGTCGGGGCCGGGAACGAAGTCTGGTCGGAACCGGTGCGGTGGACCGGGGACGTGTTCAAAAGGTTCAATGCGCAGGATCCGCTCGGTCAAACGGTGGTCGCCCAAACCCTGGCCCATCCGGTACAGGACAGCACGGATCGCATGCGGCCATGTTTCGCAGACTTCCAACTGTTGCAGCATGGCAGCGATCAATTCCGCCTGCGCAAACGCACTGGCCCCAATGCCTCCTGGGTCGAGGTCGGCACCGGTTCCCGGGCGCCTGGCCTGATGGCCCTCAGCGAGGAAGGCGGCGGATTGGCGATAGCCATGCGCGAGTTCTGGGAGGCCTGGCCCCGCGCCCTGGAGATCACCGAGGCGGACGGCCCGATGGCGACGATGACCGCCTGGTTGTGGTCGAATGAGTCGGAACCCATGGACATGCGGCACTATGGCGATCGCGACTACCGCCCGACTTATGAAGCGGTGAATCCCGATCCCGATATCTACAGCAGTGCGACCGGGGTTGCCCGCACCAGTCACCTGGAACTCTGGTTGATGCCGCCGGGTGTCGAACATGCCCAGTTGCCGCCGATGAGCGCCGCTACCCGCAAACCTCCGCTGCTGGTGGCGACCCCGCAGTATTATCATACCTGCAAGGTCTTCGGTCCCTGGGCTCCGATCGATCGCCGAGATCCAGCAGCGGCCCGGATCGAGGACGAATTGGAGCGGCACGCTGCCTTCTACATGAGCGAGATGGAACAACGTCGCTGGTATGGGTTCTGGAATGCCGGCGACGGCATGTTGGGATTCGACGAGGACCGACAGAACTGGCGCTATGACATTGGCGGATTCGCCTGGTGGAATGCCGAATTGGCCGGCGATCTGTACTGGTGGATGCTCTTCCTGCGCAGTGGCCGGGCCGACTATTTCCATATCGCCGCGAACATGACCCGCCATGTCGCCGAAGTCGACACGTTCCACCTGGGGCCCTGGAAAGGTACCGGGTCGCGCCACAACGTCGTCCACTGGGGCTGCCCGTGCAAAGAACCACGCGTCAGTCAGGCCCTGCCCAAACGGGTGCTATACTACCTGACGGCCGATTCGCGCATCGGGGATCTGCTGGACGAGGTCGCCGATGCCGATGCCACCCCGGCGACCAACGATGTGATGGACAACATCCGCCGGGTCCGCGTTGGCTCCAACTGGCTCGCCTATGCCGCTAACTGGATGACCGCCTGGGAACGCAGCGGCGATCCAAAATGGCGGGCCAAGATCGAGCGCGGTCTGGACGGAATCCTGTCTTCATCCTTGGGACTCATGCAGACTGATCCCTTCCTGTATGACTCCGCTACCGGTACCATGACCCCAAGAGAGGACATGCCCTTCGGATCCTGGCTGACCTGGGGATTCGGCGGTGATCAGGCCCTGATCGAACTGGCGTCGCTGCTTGACCGCAGGGATTTGTCGGCGGCGATGGTGTCGGTGGCACAATTGGTTGTTCTGAATGGCGCGGAGAGAGAACTTCTGCCGCCTGCAATCCGGGAGCGATTCCAAGTCAGTCCCATTCCGGGAAAACTCGCCGCCTGGGCCGTGGCCGAGGGTCTTGCCCCTCCCGAACTTGTCGGCAAGGCCTGGCACCTGTTCCAGACCGGCGAGGATCGCGACAGTGTTGTCTGGCGTCTGCCGGCAAAGATCACCACCTACCAGGATCCCCTCAGTGGACGCACCGTCCAGGGTTGGGACCAGTACCTGTCCTTCATCGCCCAATGGGGACACTGCGCCATAGCCTTCTTGGCATTGGTTCCGAAGCCTGTTCCCCAGGACATTCTCCTCCCACCCCAAGCGGGGCAATCGTAGCCCGCACCAAGAAAGACCAGGTCCTAGTGCGCAAGCAAATCAACGGGTGGACGTGGCGGGTGCGGGTACTCCGTTCGCCTGGAAAGATCGTCTGTTCATCCGCGCCAACGATTTTCTTTGGTGCATTGGACCGAAATGAAAGATGGAAACGATCCTTTAATGAATACAAACCGCAACAGCAAGGAATCTTTATGAATCTTTCACTCAAAGCTATTATGGCCATTGTTTTCGGTATGACTTGTTGGGTACATGCTCAGAATGGTCCCTCTGCCACAACACCAAAACGCCTCCTGATAACCTATGGCGATTATCAAAGACCGCCTGTGTTTTTGATTCAGACCCTGATCAATACCGGTGAACCGAACAAACCAGAATTGGAACAACTCCAATTAGGTATTGGCCTCCATGGGGACACAGTGGATATCTGGAAGGCGCGATTGACCGGTTGGATTACCGGTACAGGAAAGGTTGCTGATGCTTTGCCACTCGCCCCTGGGCAAAAATGGGCTGCTAGTTTTCCCGGTAATGCAGTCAGGTTTGAAGGACGCAAGGCCGATCTCGTGGTCGTTCAACTTGATTTGCGTTATGCCAAAAATAAGAATGGACAAGAGAAAATTCGATCTGAAATCGAAAAGGCCATAGTCGATTACGTTGCTGCCGCCAAATCGGTTGGCGCTCGCTTGGTGTTCTATGTCACACCTGGAAAACAACACATGACCTACAGGGAGGGTTCACAAGCAAATGCAATACGCTTAATCGAAGCCGACTATCAACCGGAACTTCAAGCGATGGAAACAGAATGCCGGCGATTGTCAGCCACCTTTGGAGCAATTATGGCGCCCACCTTTCGTGCCTTTGCCATTTTGCGAGCCACTCATCCTGAAATTGATTTGCATGAACCAATCTGGCACGGAGACAATGGCCATCTTTCCCCTCGGGATCAGGTTCTAACGGCGTTGGTCATCAGTCGCGCCTTCTTGGGTGAAGGCGAACACCCTCTACCCACTCCAGAAGTCCTTCTTGCTCCACTCAATGAACAGATTACCAATGGCAATCGTAAGCATCCAAGTAAAGATGGACCCCGATTGGCAGCCATCGATACCGCCACCTGGAAAGCAATGCTTGAGGCAACCGCTGCGGCCTTCACCGCGCCAACCAACCAGAAATGAAATCCATGAAAAAACTCCCAAATCAACCCGCAGTCGTGTCAACCATCCACGTCAACTCATGCAACAACAAAGCAAGGAAGATCATGCGTAACATACTCATGCTCGCCGTCGCGCTCGCACTGACAACAACACTTCATGCCGCCAGTGTCGTGCCACTGGGGCATCCGGACTTCTATCCGTCGCCTGAACGGCCGGTTGGTTGGCGCGGCGACGGCACCGGCGCCTGGCCGGGCGCAAAGTGTGTGACGAATTGGAATTCCGAGACCGGGGAGAACATCGTTTGGAAGACCAACACGCCTGGCGCAGGACTGTGCCAACCCATTGTCGTCGGGGAGAAAGTCTTTATCACTGCCGATCCGAATTGGCTCCTCTGTTACAACATCCATGACGGAAAGTTACTGTGGCAGACTGCCATTGATCACACCCTCAAGATGTCGCCGGAAGATCGTGAGAAGGCTCGCGCAGAACAGACCTACTTCGACGATTTGTGGAAACAATATCAACGGTGGCACAAGGGTTATGATGGTTTGATGGCCGCGCTGTTGGCCAAAAGCGCCTCGGCGGCAACACCGGCCTCTGCCAAGGACGGTGCGTCAAAGGCCAGTCCGAAAACGTCGGAGAGCGACCGGTCGCTGCGTGCGACATGGGAGGTTCCAGATCAACAGAGTAAGAGACTCCCAAAACCGGAGGATCCGCAAGGTAAAGCCCTGCTTGCCACAATCGGTTCCGACAAGCAACTGGAACAGCAGTACCGGGCACTCCTGACCGAACAAGAGGAATTCTCGTGGGTCAAACACATGGGGACTCCCGCCGCAATGAATACGCGGATGCACACGGCGACGCCCAAGACCGCTTGGTATTCACGTTACCTCGTCGCCCAAGAGAAGTACGACCTGTGGTTCACGGCGAACAACTACTGGATCGCCTGGACGACCTACAGTTTCTCCACGCCGATTTCGGATGGGAAATACATCTATGTGACGACGGCCAACAATGCGGTGGCGGCGGTGGATCTTGACGGTAAGATTGCCTGGTTGGTGTGGGAACAACTGGCGGCCAAGCCCCCCCGTAATTTGGGCACAACCTATTGCCCGTCACCGCTTTTGTTCAAGGGCAAACTGATTGTGCACAACCGTTGCCACCTGCGCGTGTACGATGCCGCCAGTGGCAGGAAGCTCTGGGAAGAAATCGATCCAACGGCGGTGTCGCGCGAAGGTTCCAAGAAAGCGAAACAGAAATCGACCTATAATTGGCGTTCTCCCGAGGCTTGGAGTCCGAATGCCACAACACTCACTCTCCCCGATGGAAGTCAGATGGATGTGTTGTTGGAAGGTTGGGAAACGATATGGCGTCTGGACGACGGGCGCCTGCTTTGCAAAGACCTGCCTTTTCGAGGTCCGGCGACTTCGATTACGAAGGGCGATGTACTCATGTTTGGGACGCCTGGTGGGGTTCCCAAAGGCATTTCCTTGGGGGGCGCGATACGTTTGAAAGCCGTCAGTCGCGATCGGGTTGAGACGGAGGTGCTGTGGAGTAGTCGCGAGAAGATGATATCCCATTGTACCGCCGTCTTTGTTGACGGAAAGTTTATTGCACAAATCGGAGGGACGCCAGCCGTTGAACACGATCCGCTGACCGGCAAGACGCAACCGTTGTTGGCCGGCAAACCCCTGGGTACCGGTGGTGGTTCGAGTCCCATCGTGGCCGGGCAGCGCATCTATTGTTTTCTGGGACCAAGCACGATTAGTAACCCAGTGTTTGGATGCAAGGTAGGCGATTTTGAGGCCAAGACAGTGACCACAGTTGGCACAGCCATAATTGATGATCGTTACCTGCGGGACGATGAGTTCGGGCTGATCAACTACGGCATCCCTTGTGGTTATCAACAGAATTCCAGTCCGAGCGCGCAGGCCAACCGGATCTTCTTCCGTTCGCGGGGCATCCTCTGGTGTATCGGCGACAAGACACAACCGTTCCCAGTGCCAAAGGATTGCCCGGCCGAGGCGCGAGTGAGTCGATAATGTACTGCCTCGTCTGCGAGAAGAAGGACATCCGATGTGGAATGGGGTAGTGACCCGATCCCTGCCATTCTTCATCGGCCACCGCATCTATATCCGGACCTGCGGCTATCTGTATTGCATCGGCGAGTCGAAATGTCCATATTGCTGGATTTGGCCGATGTATGAACCCAGTCGAAACGACAAGTAAGTGGAAACACGGGTTGATCACCCGAACAACAGAAAGGCAGTGCCGACATGAAGTCCTTAGTAAGCCGAATCAACATGCTGGTTCTGGCAGTCATAACGGTCACGTCAGCCTCTGCTGAATTGACCTTGCCGGATATTTTCTCGGATCACATGGTGCTCCAACAAGGCATAAAAGTTCCCCTGTGGGGGACATCTGGCGCCGGGTCCTCGATCACCGTGCAATTCCGCGGACAGACCCAAAGTACCAAGGCGGATGCACAGGGAAAATGGCGGGTTCAGCTCGACACGATGGTTGCGACCTCGGATCAGACCGGCACAGATCTGACCGTGGAGACTGGGGGTGTCACCAACGTCATTCATGATGTTGTGGTTGGCGAGGTTTGGCTCGGTTCCGGGCAATCGAACATGGCGTTGCCCTGTTCCGCGGAAAAACAGTACCAGGGCGCACGTCCCGAGGATATCGCGGCGGCGCGGTTTCACGGTCTGCGCCTGATCGGAAATCTTGGAGCCAAACCGAAGGACGCCTGGAGCGTCTGTACTCCAGAAACAATCGCCGATTGGTCGGCCTTGATGTTCTATTCCGGGCGCGAACTGCATCAGCAATTGAAGGTTCCGGTGGGCCTGATCGTGGCGGGCCGCGGGCTTTCTTCTGTGTCCGCCTGGATCACCACTGAGGATTTCATGCGAGACGAAGGTTGTCGCAAAGCGTGGCTGGAGTGGTGTCAGGTTGGATTTCCGCGGGCCCAAGCCGAACACGAAGCGAAGACGGCGGAATGGGACCGGATGTATGGCCCCTCGGCAACTCCGGCGCCGGGTGTCAAGGTGCCGCCCCGCCCAGGGCGATTCAAATGCCAGAATGATCCCAAGGGACCGCGCGGGTGCGGCGGATACTATCGTTTTCTCGAACCGGTCGTCGGATACGGGATCCGCGGTCTCATCTGGGATCAGGGCGAAAGCGGTTCCGGCGTGCCGGGAGTCGAGTGGAACACAATCATGATCGGTATGCTGTCCGGATGGCGCCATGCCTGGGGGCAGGATTTCCCGATGCTCTATGTACAGAAACCCAGCGGACTTGGGCGCGCTTTTGGGAATCGTCCCGGGGGGCTTCCCAGGGATCCGCGCGAAGATCCGCTCCTCACTCAGGTCGCCGGAGGATTCGGGAGGCAAGCCTTCCAGGAATTGGCGCGACGACCCGATATTGCAATGTGCATCGCCGTCGATCTAAACGGTAGTCTGCATCCCTGTCCCAAAGATCGTTATGGGAAACGTATGGCCCAGTTGGCGCTGGGCAAGGTGTATGGCAAGGATGTCGAATGGCGACCGCCCCAGTACGCCAAACATACGGTGGTTACGAATCAGGTGCGGGTGACTTTCGATCAAATCGGCAAGGGTATGACCACTCCGAACGGCGAACCTCTTTCCGGTTTCGCGGTGGCGGGCAGTGACCGCCGTTTCGTCTGGGCCCAGGCCAAGATCGATGGCGACGCTGTGTTGGTGTGGAGTGACCAGGTTCCGGCGCCGGTGGCCGTGCGTTATGCCTGGGCCGGACAGGTGCAGTGGGCCAATCTGTTCGGGAAGAATGAACTGCCGGTGCTGACCTTTCGCACCGACGATTGGCCCTTGGAGCAGAAACCATGAGAACGAACGGAACTAGAATCGGGATATTGATGACTGCGGCAGGTCTTTTGATGGGAGCAGGATGGGTTTATGCCGGAAACGATGCCGTTCCGTTGGGTCACAAGGATTTTTATCCCTCGCCCGAACGCCCGGTTGGGTGGAGGGGCGATGGCAATGGCGCCTTTCCAGGGGCCACGCCGGTGACCTTCTGGCGCGAGGGCACGGTGGCCATGGTCGAGAAGGAAATCGCACAGTGGGGCGATGCTGGCGGCAATCTGCGTGGCACGTTCAAAAAGCAGAAGGTGCCGGTGTTTGCTGATCAGAATGCCGTCAACATCGTGTGGAAGACGGAAATGCCGGGATTCGCCCATTCCCAGCCCATCGTGGTGGGCGACCGGGCATTTACCACCGCCGATCCGAACTTCCTGGTCTGTGTTGATGTCAACACAGGGAAGATTCTCTGGCAGCAAGAACTGGACGTCTTCGAACTCATGGGTCAGGCGCCAGAGGAGGCCAAGAAGAACCGGCGCCTGCTCGATCTTTCCCGGGCGGTAAGCGCGGTGGTTTACAACATTGTCAACAACTATATCCGCGTGAACCCAAATGTTATGGTCGATAATCTCCCGCGATGGCGAGAGAATCTTGCGGAATTGCGCGGTTCTCTGACCGCTGCCCTTCCGATCGATACCCGAGGTGACATCCAACGGACCATTGAGGCCATTGACGCAGCGGTCGTCGAAATGGATCTGGCCCTGAAACGGAAAGAGTGGGACTCAGACTCGCGCAAAGAAGTCGCCGGGAAACTTCTTCCACTCGTGAAGGCGATATTGGGTAAATTCGACTTTGGATGGCAGCAAATTTCGGCTTGGATGATCAAGGAATATGATCTGCATCCCACGGGTCATTGGACAAGTTGGGTGGGATGGACCTTCGCCACGCCAGTCAGCGACGGTCGCCATGTCTTTGTGACCTTTGGGCACCATCAGGCCGCCTGTTTTGACCTGAGCGGTAAACTGATCTGGGCGCAGAAGGTTCCGCTCCCCAAGGGAGATAAAGGGAGTGGATTTGATGCACGGGATCTTAAACACGGCTCCTCGCCAATTCTCACTGATGGCGTCCTCACCATGCAGTTTCCTACTGGAGTGATGGTTGGCCTTGACCAAAAGACCGGCAAAACGGTCTGGGAAAGACCGGAGCGAACCAATCTTGCCACAGGCAAGGCGCTGCGTCTGAAGGATGGGACCCAGGTCCTTGTCCGCAGTAACGGCCAGGTGATCAGACTCAAAGATGGCGTGATACTTGTGACTCCCACCGGTTTACGAACTGATCACAACTTGCCAGCCAGTATCATTGGCATTGATGACATCTTCTACTACCCCAACAACCCCAAAGGGAACGGACCCTGCCACCTAGAGGCGTTTCGTTGCGAGCAGAAGATTTCTGGCGTCGAACTCACCCAACTGTGGCGCTTCCCCAAGGAGGAAAATGGAAGAATGGGTTCTGGCAACAGTCCCATTCTGACCGATCGTTATATTATCCATCCACAGGGATCCATAGTGGATCGGGCGACTGGTGAAGAATTGGCAGTCAAAGAGAACGGCACCCGTTTCAAAACCGGTATTTTCAGGACTGATGCCAGTCCCATCCTGGCCGGGGATGTTGTCATTGTGCTCGGGAGTGCCAATAGTCGGCAAACCACCCCCGGGATGGTGGAACGCGCTGGCGATATCATGTGTCCAAGTTGGGCGTTGAAACTGGATCCAGATGGAAAACTGACCAAAATTTCTGAGGACAACTACCTGGGTGGAGCCAACCTGCCCCGCATGCAGGCACTTGAAACATACGTGCCCAAGGCCTATGCCAAAGGTTTGTGGAGTCGGGATGGCGAGGGTGTTCCGGACAACTTTGGTTCCGGCAGTCCTTTCGCCCAAGGCAACCGGATCTTCATCCGTTCCAGTTCACATCTCTATTGCATCGGTGATCCAAAGGTTCCATACGACTGGAATCCCTCGAGTCGGCCCGCTGACATCTCCGCCACGTTGAAAAGCAAATGATACAACAGCAACGAAAGTGAGTCGATTGGAAGGAGTTCAACGAAGGTGATGATACGAATGTACTAGAGATCTCTTGAACGGCACAGTAATGTTGACGCCAATATTCGTTAGAAAACAAGGACCCTTTTATGAGAAACCCATCGCTATTTAAAGCATCTACCGCAAAAACGGTTATGATCTGGATCAATATCCCGGGAACAGGAGATTCGTCTCGGCACAGGGGACCTCTATTGCGCAAGTCTGATCTGGGAGTGGGACGCTATTTTCTTTCTCTTGTTCTTCTTGGATTTCTGTTTGGTATGGCGAGTCCATGTTTCGGTAGCGAAACGATCCCGCTTGGTCACAAGGATTTCTATCCATCGCCGGATCGGCCAATCGGATTCTGCGGTGATCGTACCGCCGCCTGGCCGGGGGCGACACCGGTTACCGCATGGGACAGCGAGACCGGCAGTAACATCGTATGGAAAGTCCCCATGCCCGGTCCGTCGTGGTCGCAGCCGGTGGTGGTCGGCGACCGGGTATATGTTATCTGCGATCCGAATTGGGTGGTCTGTGTCGCCATCAACACCGGAAAGATCCTCTGGCAAAAAAAGGCCGACCACACCACCGTGATGGAACCGGACAAGGCAAAACAATGCCGTGAGGATATCGCCTTCTTTGAAGGGTTGAATCTGGTCTATACGAAGTGGCGTGACGATGTGGATTCCCTGCTCAAGGACTTGGGTCCGCAGTCCTGGGATATTCTGCATCCGGAATCCAAATATGCGGTGAAACATTGGAGATCCCTCCTCGATCCCGATGCCAAGGCCGCGACCAACGCTCCCGCGGCGCAGTCGCGGTTGGCCGATCCTGCCATCAGGCAACGTTGGGGGGAACTGTTCCGGATACAGAAGGAGCACGGTTTTTCAATCAAAGTCACCGACAATGCGGCTCTGGCGATTTCGGGGCAGGGCGGCAGTCCCCACATGGCGCGCAAACTGCGTTTGATCAAGGACTTCGATGTCTGGTGGTTTAATCATTGGACTTTTCTGTGTTCGGACACCTATGCCACGCCGGTTTCGGATGGCCGGTTCCTCTATTGGACTACCTCCAACGATGCGGCGGTGTGCTACGATTTGGACGGAAACCAGCGCTGGTTGAACTGGGATCATCCTGCCGGCAAGAAAAACTCCTCAGAAGATATAGCGATGAGATTCATTCCATCGCCCTTGCTGGTGAACGGAATCCTCGTCAACAAGATGAATGCCGAGTTAAAGGCCTTTGATGCCGCGAGCGGTCGAAAGTTGTGGGGGGCCATCTGCCCGAACTTCGTTGAGGGAGCCAAAACTCATCATGCTCGGGATGTTCACCACGGTTGGGGTGGGACGGAGGCTTACCCGATGAGTCCCAGCCATTTCCGTTTGCCGTTGAAGAACGGGACCTTCCTGGATGTCGTGACCGACAACGGACCGGCCGGGTTGATCTTCCGGTTGCGCGACGGCAAGATCGTGGGCCAGGGTTTGAGGTTGGTGGGGTCCAATGCCGCCGGTGTTCTCACCTTTGGACAGTACCGCTTGGCTGACGTTCTCTTGGAGCGTCTTGATGCCGTCAGCGAAGACGAGGTCAAAATCGAAGTGGTGTGGGACAGAAAGAAAGACTTTGAGAAGAAACGCGTGGGCAACGTCGCCTTTGCGATCTTTCATCAGGGGAACATCTACGGTCCGATCGCCTGTGAGGCGTTGACCGGCAATCCCTTGCCCTTTGGCATGAATGGATCGTCCTGGCGCTGTCCTGCCCTGGCCGGTGAATGGATCATTGCCGGCAATATGAGCGTGCCCGGGCAGAAGACGCAATTTGTGTCCTGGAAAGACGGACGTCGGGTCCAGGCTGGCGTACTGGTCGACCATCGCAATGAGGAAGACAAGGCATTTCGCGACCGTTTTTACTACCACTACACCGGCAAGGGATTCGGCGCCCAGGATGGCGTTGGCAACCAGGTCACCTCGCCGACTTACTCGGGCAATCGCATCTTCGCGCGTTCCTACGGCTACCTCTGGTGCATTGGCGATCCGAAGATTCCGTATGACTGGAATCCGGCTTCTCGCCCCAAGGACGTTGCCGCCAGTCTCGCAAAGCAAGGATCGTCGACTGATCCATCCAGAACAGCGACTGATGTTTCCGGGAAAACAAGATAGAGGAGCGACAATGAAAACACAAACGATTCGACTGTTATTGACGGGCGTGCTTGCGAGTTTTGCGCTCGCGAGCGGGGCGGAAGAGAGAGCGACCACCGTGACGACGGTGAAACTGCCGGCGATTTTTGGCAGTCACATGGTATTGCAG
>Ga0194063_10001743_pt1 | contig 13897 bp, 6 predicted proteins | sample SepL3720m_MetaG_FD_155459 | JGI IMG/M metagenome (GOLD analysis project Ga0194063, IMG submission 155459) | Anoxic zone freshwater microbial communities from boreal shield lake in IISD Experimental Lakes Area, Ontario, Canada - Sep2016-L373-20m | ecosystem: Environmental > Aquatic > Freshwater >... | reverse complement strand
AATCATGGACCGCGATTTCTGGTGGCACATCACGGCGGGCCAGATGATCTGGGAGAACGGGAAGCTCATTGCCATCGAGCCCTTCGCCTACACGCGCGCAGGACTCCCCTACCTCGCCAATCATGAGTGGCTGGCCCAGATCGCCCTCTTCTTCGTCTACCACCTGGGCGGGGACGTTGGCATCATCCTTCTGAGAACAGCGATGATGATTCTGACCTTCGGACTGCTCCTGCTGATCGACCGGAAGCGATTATTTCCCAACGCCCTCATCGCCATCCTCGCCGCCGCCGCAATTCTGCCCGGCTTCCTCGAGCGTCCGCAAATCTTTACGTTCCTCATCCTCGCTGCAGAGCTCCTCCTCGCCAGCCGCTATCTCTCCATTGGTCGAACGATGCCATCCCGCATCGGAATACTCACCACACTGATCATCCTCGATATCCTCTGGTGGAATATGCACGGTGCAGCTGCCCTCGTGGGGCTGGGCATTGTGGGAGCGCTCTTCCTGGAACGCGCCTTCCCAGCCTGGCTCGATGATCATCTCAGCGACCGGCAGACGCAGAAAGAACTCCTCATCCTCTTCCTCGCCTGCATCGCCGCTGCTCTCGCACTCTTCGCAACCCCCAGCGGAATACAGACCGTGAACTACATGGTCCTTCTCCTCACGGACAAAACCATCGCCTTCATCAGCGAGTGGCAGCCGCGGCAATCCGGGTACCTGCTCTTCATGGGACCGGTGTGGCTCCTCGGTCTTCTGCCGCTGCTATGGGCAAGAAAGAATGTCGTCTTCTCCATCATCCTGCTCGCAGCACTGGGCTACCTCTCCGTACGATCGCTGCGCCACGAAATGCTCTTCGCCCTCGCAGCACTCGCCATCTGTTTCCATCAGCTCAAAGACCATGAAACGTGGAATGCATTCCTAGAACGTCTCACCCTCAAGCCATTCCTCACGCTCCTCGCCGTCATCGTCGTCCTCCTTCCTATCGGCACTTTCGCGCAGTACTCCTACCGCCAGATGGTGGCGCGCGACAACCTGTGGGGGTACGGCGTCTTCGCTCCGGCAGCGGGTGCCGCGGAATTCGTCGACCGCGAAGGGATCACGGGAAACATGTTCAATACCTACGGCATCGGCGGCTATCTCATCCATCGCTTCTCTCCGGACCGGAAAGTCTTCATCGACGGACGCAACGTGGACTACGGTTACGATTTCATGGAAGCGGCATTCCTCGCAGGTCACACAGCACAGCAGTGGAAAGTGATCGAAGACCGCTACAAGATCGATTACGCCCTCGTCGATTACGACGCCATCAAGCAGCCGCAATGGCTCAGCTATAGCCATGTTCTGGAAGCCGATTCCACTTGGCCGATGGTCTACATCGACGACTGGACGGCGGTCTATGTGAAGAATCTTCCGAAGAATCAGTCCGTCATCAAGCGCGATCAGTACAAGTTCCTCACCGCCGAAGGACTGGAATTCAGCTGGGCACTGGAGAAAACGCCGCGCGAAAAATGGGGAGTATTGGAAGCCGAACTCCGTCGCGCTATTTCTTCGAATCCGAGTAGTGTGAAGGCCCGTATCCTCCTCGGCAAGCTCCTCCTGCAGGAAGGAAAAAGCGATGAAGTTCTGACGATCGCAGACTCCGTGGAGCACATCCAACCTCACCGCCCAGAGGCCTTCGCTCTGCGCGGCGCGGCATACCTCACAAGGCAGGATTTCGTTTCCGCCGCGAAGGCATTCCAGAATGTCTCTGCGCTCGCAGGCAGCGATTACCCGGAGCTCAATCATGCGCTGATCGCCAATGTCTATGAGAAAGCAGGATGGACGTGGAAAGCATCATGGGAACGCTTCCGCTCCGGAACCGGTTCCTCACTCGAGAACTCTCTTACGACCGGATCCGGAAGCTTCGGCTCTCCCGAAGTTCTCTCCGGCAGTTCACTCCCCCCCGGACTGAAGATGATGGGCTCGGGCTCCTCACTCCCCAGTGGCATCGGCAATCTCTTTCAGGAGACGCAGGATCAGATCCAGAAATCGAATGATGCGGGAATCGCCGCCGCTGAAAAAGGAGAGAAAGAGGAAGCGCGCAAAGCCTTCATGCAAGCGCTGATGCTGGACCCCGGTAATCCCCAAACCTGCAACAATCTCGCCGCCCTCTCGATCCAGGAGAACGATCTGACGAATGCACTGGACTACCTCAAGCGCGCACTGGACCGTGATCCGAAGTTCGCCGATGCGAAGATCAACATGGCCATCGTCCTCTGGAAAACCGGCAAGAAGACGGAAGCGATCGCGGCCGCGAAGGAAGCCAAGAAGCTCGGAAGTCCACGGGCGGATGATCTGATCGCCTTCATGCAGAAGAAGTAATACGGCTTCGCAATTCAGCTGATTCGTTCGTTGATACATTCTGCTCTCTGTGTAGAGGTTTGCTACGCCGGTATTCGTATCATTTCATTTGCAATTTGGTATCACTGGCGAAACAGGACATACTGTTTCCCTTGAGCGAAATAATCCAGCAGTATCCGCTGTCCAGTTCTTTTGACATACGGAAGAGCGGCAATCGCTCATGACAATGATCCAACAACCTTTCCCGTGACAATCCATGTGCACTCCGTAATATGTCCACATGGAATCTCAACCCCCAACCCCCATCTCTCCCTATTTGGAGCGTATTGTCGGACGCGAAATACTCGCTCCACTCTTGGAAACACCAACGCTCGTCGCAACCCTCATCCACAAAGTCGAAATACGCGAAAAGATGTGGCGTAAGCTTGGACAATGCAACACAAGCAACGGAAAGGAATTCGCTCATGCCGATGAAGTGCTCGATGCCTTGTACGAAACTTCAGCTAGTCGTTTCGATGAAGAACGTCTAAAAATTCAAACAGGAACGCCATTGAGTAAAGCCGCATGACGCAGGTGTGAATGCCCGCTACTCTAAGAAGGCCTTACCCTCCTCCGCATGACGACGATCATCGACGATCTCCAGTGGCGCTACGCCGTCAAGAAATTTGATCCAACGAAGAAGCTCACACAGAAACAGCTGAATCAATTGCTTGAAGCCCTGCGCCTGGCTCCCTCCTCCTTCGGCATCCAGCCGTTCAAATTTCTGGTGATCGAGGATCCGCAGCTGCGAGCCACAATTCGAACACACGCCTGGAACCAATCGCAGATCACCGATGCCAGCCACCTCATCGCTCTATGTGCGCTTAGGACCCTCACGCCGGAGCACATCCAAGCCTACACCGCGAATATCGCCGCCACGCGGAATGTTCCCGCGGAATCCGTGCAACCCTACCGCGACCGGATGCTGCAGTACGTGAAGGAAAAATCGACCGAAGAAGTGCTGGAGTGGTCCAAGCGCCAGACCTCCATCGCCTTCGGCGTGCTCCTCGCTGCCGCTGCCGCACTGCACATCGATGCGTGCCCGGTGGAAGGTATGGAAGCAGAGAAAGTGGATAACGATCTGGATCTCGCGAAAGATAATCTGACGATCGTCTCGCTCTGCCCGGTGGGATTCCGCGCAGAAGATGACGGATATGCGAAGTTGGCGAAAGTACGGTTTGCGAAAGAGAAGATCATCGTAGTGAAGTAAGATGGAATATATGGAAGACGAAGTGCGAATACGGGAATACGAGGAATAATCGAGGAAATCCAAGAGCTCAAAGAAATATGTAACCTTTCAGGCTTCTCTAACTTCTTCCAAACCTCTCCAACCTCCGCCCGTGCTCATTATCAACGCCGACGACCTGGGATGCAATGCACAGCGCTCGCACGGGATCTTCCAGTGCTTCGAATTTGGCATCGTCACGAGTGCCACGATCTGGCCCAATGGCAGCGATAGTGAAAATGCTGCACGGCGCAGCCTGGAGCGCAAACTGCCGGTAGGATTGCACCTCAATCTCGTCGAGGAGTATCCCATCGCCAAGCCCGCGGACGTAGAGACACTCCTGCAGCGCGGCGGCACCTTCCATCCCGTGGACGAACTCTTTCGCATGCTCGACAAGGGGGCAGTGAAGCGCGAGCACCTCGATCGCGAAATCCACGCGCAGATCCAGTGGGCGTTCGATCACGGACTGATCCTGACGCACGTCGCCAGCAACTACGATGCGCACATTCATCCGGTCATCACCCAGGCCCTCATCCCCATCATGGAGCGCTACGGGCTGAATCGCATTCGCATTCCCTGTGAAGAACCACTGCCACCCTTCGGCTTCGAGATTCCCGCAACACAGATCGCAGACATCCGCCGGATCAATGCCCTCGCACAGAGTGCACGGGAACACTTCACCGCCAATGGCATCGTCTCCACCGACCACTTTCGAGGCCACACGCTCCTCGGGAATGCCTCACTGAAAAACCTCCGCCACATCATCGGACGGCTGCCAGAAGGAACGACGGAGCTCATGATCCATCCCGGGAGCCCCTGCGCCTACGGCACGCCCTTCGACCTGGACCCCCAGCGGCAGACGGAACTGAGGATGCTCACGGATATGACTGTTCCGGCATTGCTCACGCAAAAGAAGATCGTGCTCGGAACGTACGGGGATCTCTAGTGGAACCTCTGAAAAACTCTCGAGCATGTCATGGTGAGCCGTGTCGAACCATGACATTATGACGAGTGAGTAGTGGGTAGTTTTCAGCATATAGAAGACCTTTCGGTATCTTTGAAGAAGCCGAGGTTCATCCTCCGGCACGTTCGTTAACCGGCGGTTTAAACCGCCGGTTAACGAACTCGCGAGATAGCCGCAATGCACCGATAAGAAGGAGATCATGAGAAACTTCCCGAATCCAACGGCAAAGAGAAGGCTCTGTGATTTTGACTGCGCATTGTTTGAGTGCATGTCATGGTGAGCCGCGCCTGTGCTGCCTGCCCTGAGCTTGTCGAATGGGAGCCACATCGAAGCATCGAACCATGCTACGAGCCAATTTGTCATAGTTCGACACGGCTCACTATGACAAATTGGCAGTATTACAGAAATTCCTGAAATGTGTATCAGACATGCGCATGGTAGCGGAATGCCACCGTGAGGAATGTCATGAAGACGGCGAACAGAACGGTCAATATCACATAGGCCGTCCCCTCCCCCGCTGGCGGAAGACGGGGAGCACCGCTGTGGAGAATGGTGCTTTGGGAAGACACTTGCGCGTCAGAAGGGGCATTGGTGTTCTGCTGATCCTTTACCTGCTGGAGGAGATTTTGGATAACGGGATCCTCCGGTGCGGCAGGATGCTGAGCGGGATCAGGCGTCGCAGGTGCAGCAGTATTCACCGGAAGCGTGCTCGGCGTGGATGCAGAGGAAACGGAGGCTCCATCCAGCGGAGCGGAACCGCCCTGGGGAAGGTCATTGTTCATCAGATTGAGTACCGCAGACGCGGGCTGCGATGATTGCTGCACACTGGACTGCTGCTGGGGGAAACCACTCGGATGCGGGGCCACACCGATAAACGCACTGAGGCTGGAACGCTGCACGGTCGTCGTAGGTTGCGTCGATGGAACCCAAGGAGAAAAGGAAGCGCCCTGGGAGGGTGTGACCACAGCACTGGATACTGCAGAAGCACTGGACGGTGCCGACTGTACAAACACAGCGACACTGGAAACTGCGCTGTCGCCGAAAGGAATGGGCGTCTGTGCGGATGATTGCTGGGAGGAATTGACCGGCGAAGAGGGATTGGACGAGGACAAACTCTGCGCAGCGGGTGCCTGTCCGCCGAAGACCTGCTCCGGCGATAGTCGCGCAGAGGCTGCAGCGGGCAGGAGAATCATCAGACAGGACACCATGCCGGCAACCAACGAGGGATGATGCTTCATAGCTCGAGTACTGAAGAATAAAATAAAGTGAGAAAAATATTATTCTCGAAGGACGATCGTCCTCTTCATTGAGGCACGACAGTATGGAAAGACCACAGTGTGGATGGCACGTCTATTTCATCAATCTGGCAACTGAACAGACATTTGCCGCCGATGCGACTGTCGTTCCCGAGCGTCCAATCACTGTACAAGCGCCTACCAGTCGCATGGTTAACGGAGCTCGTATTGAAGCCAAGTTGCAATGTCGCTGATGGGGCGAAGACGGATACCGCATCAGCACGGACATCATATGTGGCAGGAGAACCGCTGTCCACAATCCGATCGGCAACCTGCGCGGAACCGAAGAATTTCAGATAGACTGCTTCCCCAGGCGGGGACATAATGATGCCATCCAGCACCCGCGCCGATGTCCCATTCGACTCAACGCGATAGAGCCCGTAATGCACGGCATTATCGAACGATCCGGCAACGGTCTTGAACTGGAAGGTAGTGAGAAGGATGCCGGTATTGGAAGAAGCCTCGAAGCGGTAGAGCACGATGCCCTGCTGATTCGGGACGGCTTGTGCCGTAGCCGCGAGAGTCTTCGTCGTGATCGTCAGGGGATAGGCGGAAGCCACGGTATCCGCGACACATTCACTGCAGGTTCCGGCGCAATTGGGAGCTCCACAAGTAGAAGCGTCCGTTACCAGATGTTTACCAACAGGACAGACGGGATCATTGATAACGGTGGTACATTGATTACTCAGAAGTCTCTTGCTGCAAAAACCACCCGTCGGGCAATTCTGCCAGACTTGGGTCGGTGCATCACCACGAGTCGTCGCATGCACGATGGTCGATGAGCTGTTCTCAATCCAATCGAACGTGACACCGGACGCATGGTGATCGATCCACCGAATGTGACTGGAGGAAGGAGTAGTACCGAAGGTCTTCGAGGCATCGGTGAAGTTTGTGAGCGAGACCGTGAGAAAGCTCGATCCTCCTACGGACGACGACGTATTGTCATTGATGACACGACCGAGCAGGGTAAAGATGGCTGAGGAGTTCGCAGGAATCTTTGTATTCAGCACGGATGTAGCAAGACCGCGGCAGGCGACGACATAGCTTCCGGAGGCCATCTGCATCGATGTCACTCCATCATCCTTATACGAGGTACACGGAGCTTGATTGGCCGAACCCGATGTCATGTCGGACAGGGTGAAGGACGAAGCCTCGATATCCACATTTTTCGACTGGATAGTGAAGACAATATCCGAAAGCGTGGAGTAGCTGCCACCATCAGAGGAATTGGGGTTGTCCATGACCGAGAAGAGAAAACTTCCAAGCGACATATTATCAACAGCATGAAGGCCTATCACTACCTCTGAATCCCCGTTCGCCACCGTCTGGAACTTGGAGAGCACGGTCGTATTGAACTGGCTCAGGATCTTCTGATTGGCCGATAACGGATCAGACGTACCGATGTACACGCGACCCTGGCCATCATGAACGGTGTTGGCTTTGAGATTGGAGGATGTCACCCCATATGCATGGACGGAACCGGAACGGGGGGGACCCATACTGGAAACGGGGGTAGGATCGATGAACAGGGCAATCGTCTGCTTGCTGACACCATTGCTCAGATTGGAATTGATACGCGCTCGCACATCCACCAACGTCGGAGGATTGGCTGAATGAATGACCAGCTGCCCCCTCATACCGCTGAAACAGAAAGCCTGAGTGCGCGTATCCGATGCACCGGGGTTGACTGTGAGGACATCATCCGCACCACAGGAAGTGCTGGTAATAAGTGCCTGAGAGGCTCCCACGGGCCAGAGCTCGAGCGCAGAAACGGAGGCAGCATCGCTACCGGAGGAATTGATCACGAGATCGGTGATATCGATGGGTTCGCTGTCCGCAACGAACGTGAGGCGAAGCAGAGGTTCCGAAAGCATACCGGCAAGAATCTGCCGGGGAGCGTAGGCCGTACCCGGATCCTTGGTGATAAAGAGATTCCCGGAGTTCGCCAATTGCCAGAGCGTCGATTGCAAAGTCCGTACGGCAATAGCACAGGGAGCCGACACACATACGCCGTCCGTTGAAATACCATCGAGAGAAGTTCCGTTATTCATCTTTATCCCTCCGACATAATTCGGTAAACCTGTGGCGAAACGGAGCTGAAGATGTGGATTCGTCTGCAGCGACACAGCAACTTTCGCATGGACTTCTATGAAGACCGACTCAGATTTTTTGACGAGCACTCCATCATTGAACGTCACCACTCCGGAGTCAGGAGAAACACCGGACTGCATCACTTGATCGACGCGATGATCGACGTCGTTGTTGGTATCGACCCATACTGTGTAATCCGTAGCATTGAGCAGTGACCCACTCTCAGCTTCGAATATCAGCTTATTGAGCAGAAGATCTTCTCCATCAGAAGCCTGAGCTTCAAAGCGTAACAATGTTATATCCGGCTGATTGATTCTCGCACTCAGCGCAGATGGAAGATTCTGCACACGAATTGCTACATTCGACCCTGAGCCCACCGGCTCCTGAACAACGACCCCGATCACATTGGACTGAATCGTCCGGTCGGAATTATCGGCCATGATCATGTACGCCGTGAAGCTCATATTCGTTGCTCCGGCGGCAGTGGCTGTACAGCGGAAATCCGGACTATCGAAATCGGGAAATCCATCACAGCTGAGGATGGCATGATCCCAATTCCATTGGAAACCGCTGGTGATGATGCCCTGTCCCCCGCTGTAGATGCGGCTGAATGTAACAACGTCACCGACGCGCAACGACAAGGCGGGGATGGACCCATCCTCTCCGACTGGTGCCGTAGGAATGGACGTAATATCCACGCGTCCGGGGTTGGAGGCAATGGACTGGAGCGTCCAGAGGGTGGAAGGCGCAGAATTTGCGTCGATCTGACACAGGGCAGCACTGCACACACCATTCGTCGCAAGACCAGTGAGCTGTTCGTCTATATCCATAACAATAACCTTGTTTGCACGAATATAATTTGGATCGGTGACATTGAACTGCAATTGCACCAAACCAGTCTGTACGCTATCTTTCACATCGGCGCGCAATGCATATATACGACTCTGACCAGAGGCAAGCGTCGTAGTGTCATTTCCCACGGTATCGAACGTGAGCAGATTGTTCTGAACTGTCGGGACAATCTGCACTATCGAGTCCACGGTGCCGTCATTGTTACTGTCATACCACAGCTGGTAATTCTGGGTGTCGTCGAGGGTTCCTGCGACATCGACAAACTGTAAGCGACCTATAAAGATTGTCTCGTTCGTCGCTGTCGCCATGAAGCTGATGAGGGTAATACCTGTCTCACCAGCGACCGCACTCGCCGTCGGGGGAAGCCTCACAGGAACAATCGATAACCTCGCTCCGGATCCCACGAGGCTCCCGGAACCGAAGGGAATCGGAATATCCGTCGTCGTGCAATTGGCGGCGCAGCTATTGCCCAGCTCACCATTGTGCACTCCGTTATCACAATCCTCGGAAGGCTCCAATATCTCATTGCCACAGGTTCCAGACCCGCGAATGACGAGACGGGCTCCTGCAGCATCATTCACAACGAAGACGTAGAGGGAACCGGGCTCCAGATCAACCGATGCGGATGAATCCGATGGTGATGCTGCATGGGGATCCGTCTTCAGGAAGATAATGTTGTTGGCTCCAGCGTACTTCGACAAACTGTCATCGTAGGCCCAGGCCTTCTGCGAAGCGAAGAAACGACCGGGGAAGCGATCACGGAAGAGCGCATCATCCTTGTGGGCGCGCTCCACGGACGCTGTGGCATCCTCGTACTTGTATCCGTAGTAATCCACATCACGCGTATTCCCCTCAGAGATGACTACCCGGTCGAGGGAAACATTGGCCACGGTCTGCCCCGCAGGCACGTGAACCAAATAGATACGATCAGTTTGCATGATGCCGCTGCTTTCAGCATCGGTGAACGTCATCTCGTAGACATCGATCCCACTGCGCCTGCTGTAGTAGGAGACACTCCCCTGAGCACGGATGCTCTCCTGCAGGAAAGGAATGGGGATCCCCTTGTACGCGACGAACGTAACGCGTGAGGAGGAGAGAGCACCGACCCCTACGACGAGGGCGATAACCCCCAGCACCGTCGCAGAGAGCACTTTGCGCGAGACGGGGGAAAGGGAGGAGAGAGGGTTTGCCATGAGGAGAGAGGGAATGTGGATGTGTGTGAGAAGACAATGAAGAGGAAAGGAGAATTATTGAATGAAAGGATTGGGAAATTTCATGCAGTTCGATCGGCAGGAACTATTGGGCACCAGCGGATCACACTCTTCGGGGGGAGCCTGGACGGTGTGGTCACCGCAGAACCCTCCCTGCTTGGTGACCATCCCGGAGCAATCACTCTTGCAGTACGAGCAAGTTCCACCGTACGCAGGCGCGCAATCGTCGTTCGTCACACCGTTGTCGCAGACTTCGCCGAGCCCTGGTTGTACACCATCCTTTCCGCACTCACCGCCGATGTATGCTGCAATGATGGCCACGTCTATCGGTTCCACTCTTCCATTGCCATCGACATCCGGATAAAGGGGAGAAGGCACCGTCCCCGAGACGACGGGTGTGGATGTGCCATGGAGATTGATAAAATCTCTGACAGCCTGCCAGTCGGACTTTTCCACGATGCCGTTGCCATTGACATCCATCGGCTCATGAATATTGAACCACGGATTTTGGCGAATACCACGAATAGTGAAGATCACGCCAGTATCGTCTCCCGTCACAATCACATAGCGAGCGTTCTTCTCCAAAGTAATATCAGAAAGTGGGAGGAAATCCACGCCTCTGCCACGGTAGCTGTCGAGAATAGCCCTCGTTTGTGGGTTGGCCTCTGCTGCCGGAGAAGCGAAGAATTGCCTAGGGAAGAGTGTGATAAAGGGCACCGCATCACCAGTGGTATTCAGAAGCCGCTGCGCCTGGAACTGCGCCTGGAACTCATCCGTCGCAATGACGTCCGAGTACTTGTACCCATAAAAGATTTTATTCTCCGTCAGAGCGAAATTGAGCTTCACTCCATCGGACACATCGGCAGTATCCGGAGTCACCACATTGTGGATGCCCTGCGTTGCCAACTCGCGGGAAAGGTCTGTTGCAAGCGGGAAAGATACATCATAGATCGTCTTTCCGTTCTGCGCGATCTGCTCTGGCGTGAGATATGCGGAGAGGATTGTTTCTGGATTCTGCGTAAACGGAATCGGAATGTCGTTCGGCTCCTGCACAGGAGGCGCAGCATGGAAACTCCCGCGATTGATCGCGAAGAAAGCGCCGGCGGCAGCGAGAGCGCAGACGACGAGAATGAGTATTGCTCCTCGAAACATTTTCCCGGAAAGCGCATGATCCATAAAGGTGTTTGTGTAGGAATTCACTGTCTATTATAACAGAAAATTGTATGATTTGGAAGGTTCACTCTTGTCCAATACAAGACTGCCCCGAACTGGTAGATTGAGCGGATTCATACCCACATCCACCCATGACCACCATGTTCGACGATACCCATCTCCGCACGATTGACGATCTACGGGCATTTCTCGACGCCTCAGAGGTATTCGATATCAAGGCAACGTGTCCTCCACAGGAGCGTGCATCGTGGATCAATGCGACACTTCTCAAGTTTCGGTATACCCATCGCACAAGGGACGAGAAAGGCATCATCCGCAGATACCTCTCCGTGATTACGGGATTGCAGAAACGAGGAATCACGGACCACATTGCCGCCTATCGGCGTGGTGAAATGCTCTGTGTACCATACAGACGCCATGGCTTTACCGTGACGTACACAAACGAAGACCGTGAACTTCTCGCGGAAACCGACAATCTGCACGGACGACTGAACGGTCATGCCACCCGGGAAATCTGCAAAGCGATGTACGCCGCCGGCGACAAACGCTTCGTACGGCTCAAGGACATTTCCAACGGTCATCTCTACAACCTCCGTGGCTCACGCATCTATCGCGAACAGGCACTGACCATCGCGAAGACCCAACCAGTGCAGGTACCGATCGGCAAGCGCGAGAAACCTCAACCCAACGGTCAGGCGGGATTCATCCGGGTGGACACGGTGCATCAAGGGGATCGCAACAGCGAAAAAGGCGTCTACCACGTCAATTTCGTCGATGAGGTTGTGCAGTGGGAGATCGTCGTGGCAGTCGAGGAAATCTCGGAGAGCTTCCTTGAAGATGTGCTCATGGCTGCGCTCGACGTCTTTCCGTTCGTCATCCAGAACTTCCACTCGGACAACGGTAGCGAGTACATCAACAAGACGGTGGCGCGACTCCTCAACAAGCTGCTCATCCGCCAGACGAAAGGCCGACCGCGGCACAGCAATGATAACGGACTTGTGGAATCCAAGAACGGCTCCATCATTCGCAAACACATGGGGTACTGGCACATCCCCGGCAAGTGGGCTCCGCGCATCAACATCTTCTACCGGGATCACCTCGTCCCTTACGTGAATTTCTACTGGCCATCAGGATTTCCGACGGAGAAGGTTGAGCCGAATGGCAGAAAGAAGATTTCGTACAAACAGTATCTGACACCGCTGCAGAAGCTCCTGTCATTATCAGACATGGAGCAGTGCCTGAAACCCGGCATTACAATTGAATGGCTCAAGGAACAGGCGGCGAAGAAAACCCCCAACCAGGCAGCCGGAGAGATGCAGGAAGCCAAAAGAACACTCTTCAAGATGATTGGAGATGACCTTTCTGCTACAATATGAATGAATCCTTTCGTCTACCAAGTTTACTTTCACTCGGGGCAGTCTTCGGATTGGAAAAGACTGGTTCCCATATGCCTAATCATGACACTCATTATTCCCCCGCATCAAGGACGGCAACTTCGTGTATAGATCCCTCCGCTCACTCCGGGAGCATAGAGCTCAGGGAGATAGTCACCATCAAGATCCACCGCACTGAACGTTCCTCCTTCAACATTGATACTGATATCGTTCTCTGCAATCACATGCTCCCCCCAGGAATTTCCACCCAGATTCTCAAACCAGAAAACTTCTCCACCGCCAGCCACTCCGGCAATATCGATGTCACCATCGTTATCCATATCAACCGGTACGACCTTTGATTTCCGTGCCCCGGGAGACTGCAATCCAGGTACGCGTGCGATGCTTGTGCCGTCGATCAATATATAGAGATCCCTGCCAGCGTTATACGAAATAACCGAGAGCTGCTCCATGTGGCCGTCAGCATTGAAGTCCGCCACCTGAATGAGATCCCTATACCCCTGCGAGGCTGTGGCACAGATCGCCGCAATATCAGGCCGCACCGGGGATACGCAGAAAGGCGCAAAGTCATGCCATTGACCGGTCGTAAAATCGTAGAACCGCGTACCATTCATCGTCGGAACGACCACCTCCAGCTCCGGACCGCTCTCCAGCTGAACAGCAGCGAACCATTTGCCCATGATTGCAACACCCATGGAGCCACATTGGAATGCCCCATTGGTATTGATACAGCGAGTCAGTACATTCGAAAGGATGTCACCATTCGTCGCCCCCGACAGAATCAACACATCGAGGTCGCCGTCACCATCGAGATCATAGACCCGTAATGAGGGATAGTAACCGATACCCGTCCTGCTACTGGAAGCTGCTGCCTCCATATCGGTGATGTCGCGTGTGATCGTCATCAGCTCCATTCCCCTCGCCTGTTCATCCATCTGCATGAAATTCTGTACGACCTGATAGCGATACAGCAGATTTTCCTCCCGACGGGTGCGACCCGGCTTGAGCTGGAAACAGACGATCGTATCCTGAATATCTGCCATCATCTTTTGTTGCTGAAACGGATCCAGATCGACATACATCATCATCAGACGGTATCTCTCGCGAAACTCCTCCAGCACAAGACCGAAACTCACTTGAGGGAACACCAGACCGCCCGCGTTCTGATAGGTGAGAATATTCGTGCCAATCGAAACGATATCCGGCCTCCCATCGCCATCCAAATCCATGACAGTACTGAAGGCAAAGCTGCTTGGAAGTGGTTTCTTACCAAAGCCGCTCGCCTGACACGTTGGTGTCCCTCCCCCTCCTCCTC
>Ga0194063_10001740_pt1 | contig 13916 bp, 9 predicted proteins | sample SepL3720m_MetaG_FD_155459 | JGI IMG/M metagenome (GOLD analysis project Ga0194063, IMG submission 155459) | Anoxic zone freshwater microbial communities from boreal shield lake in IISD Experimental Lakes Area, Ontario, Canada - Sep2016-L373-20m | ecosystem: Environmental > Aquatic > Freshwater >... | reverse complement strand
TGGCTGGAGAGCGCATCTATTATTTTGATGATCTTAAATTCGGAGCCGCTCCTTTAGACCAAATGAATTTGCCAGTTACTTTCGATGCACCTAGGGTTGATTATGGTGTAGTAGGATTTGGAGGTGCAGAGCAATCAAGTATTGTTACTGATCCAACACTTGCTAGTAATAAAGTAGCTAAAGTAATTAAGACCAATACTGCTGAGCTATGGGCAGGTACAACTGTTACTGCAGTGAATGCAGCTTCCTTCCAAACTGGATTTAGCAGCAATATTCCATTTGCAGCTGGTGCAACAAAGATGAATGTGAGAGTATGGTCACCACACGCTGGCATTCCGGTTAGATTAAAAGTAGAAGATAAAAATGATCCAACACACAGTTGTGAGACGGAATCTTATATTACAATCGCAAGTGGATGGCAAACATTAGAATTTAATTTTGCAAACCAGGCAACTGGTACTGCAGCATTGAACCTTGCGTTTAGCTTTAATAAACTATCTATCTTCTTCAATTTTGGTACAACAGGTGCAACTGCCGGAGAGCGCATCTATTATTTTGATGACGTTAAATTTGGTGGAAATAATGCAGCCAGTGCACCAACAGTAGTTAGTCCTGTTACCTATTGCCAAAATACAACTGCAGTTCCATTGACTGCTACAGCAACAGCAGGCAATACATTACTTTGGTATACTGTAGCAACAGGAGGTGTAGCTTCCTTAACTGCTCCTACACCAAGTACAGCTGTTGCAGGTTCATTTAATTATTATGTAAGTCAAATAAATGTTGTTGGAGCTGAAAGTCCAAGATCTCAAATAGTGGTATCAGTTAATGCTACACCTATAGCACCTGCAGCTACTACCTTGGTTACCTATTGTCAAAATGCTATTGCATCTGCATTGACAGCCACAGCAGCAGCGGGTAATACGTTGAAATGGTATACTGTTGCAATTGGTGGTACAAGTTCAGCAACAGCGCCGACTCCTTCAACTACCACTGCAGGCACTACGCCTTATTATGTAAGTCAAGCAAACCCTGTAGGTTGCGAAGGACCAAGAACAAATATCAATGTAGTTGTTAATCCAGCACCTGGATCGCCAACAGTTGTTAGTCCAATTAATTATTGTCAAAATACAACAGCTGTACCATTAACTGCTACAGCAGCAGCTGGCAATACTTTAAAATGGTATACAGTACCTGTTGCAGGTTTTGGTTCAGCCACTGCACCAACTCCAAGTACAGTCAATGCAGGTACAGTAACTTATTATGTAAGTCAGGTTACAGCCTTAGGTTGTGAAGGTGGAAGAACTCCTCTTGCAGTAGTTGTTAATGCAACACCAGGGGCGCCATCTACCTCAGCAGTTACCTATTGTCAAAACAGTACTGCAGTTGCATTAACAGCAACAGCAGCAACTGGCAATACGCTTAAGTGGTATACAGTAGCCGTTGGTGGAGCTGGAACTGCCATTGCACCAACACCTCTAACAACCGCAACTGGCACTACTACTTATTATGTTAGTCAGGTTACTGCTGCAGGTTGTGAAGGCAATCGCGCATCATTAAATGTAGTCGTAAATCCTGCTCCCGTAGCGCCAGTGGTAACAACACCAGTGTTGTATTGCCAAAATGAAACACCTAGAATTTTAAGTGCCACTCCGGTTGTCGGTAATGCACTTAATTGGTATACAACTGCAGTAGGTGGGGTTTCTAGCACCATCGCTCCAACGCCAATTACAAGTGTACCAGGCTCAACAAATTTCTATGTTAGTCAATCAAATGGCTTTGCTTGCGAAAGTCCTAGGGCATCAGTTTTGGTAACAGTAAATGCTTTACCAGCTGCACCTAGTATTAGTGCTGCTCCGTATACAAAATTGTATCCAGGCATGACTACAACTATTAGTACCGCTAGTAGCCTTGGCAATACCTATGCATGGTATAGAAATGGTTTATTATTGTCGGGTCAAATTAGTAATGCTATCAATGTTACTGTTGATGGACTTGGATCTTATCAATTGAAAGTTACCAATACCAATGGATGTGTAAATAGTTCAAATGCTGTTGTAATTTCAGATGAAAGCAGCGAAAAATTATTTGTCTATCCTAATCCTTCAACTGGTGTATTCCAAGTAAGGTTCTTTAGTAACATGAATGATCTTAAACCAAGGTGGTTAGTGGTATATGATAGCAAAGGTGCTGAAGTATTAAAAGGCAAATATGTAATGTTCGGTGCGTATACTTCTATTATGCTTGATTTAACTTCAAAGAGCGCAGGCATTTATACTGTTTATTTAATGGACAATGAGGGCAATAAATTAAAATCTGCTCAAGTAGTAATTAGGTAAAATAAAAATACAAACAACCAATAGGGGCTATCTCAAAAGGATAGCTCCTTTTTTAAAGTCATCTAATAATTTGCTGTAGTTATTTAAGTAAAGCATCTATTCTTTTTAGGTATAAAATTGTGAGAAATAGTATTCTTCATTTTAAGAAAAGCTTCGTATGAAAAAAACAATATGTTTTCTCCTGCTATTGATGGGTTGTGCTATTTCTTTTGCACAATCTTCACCATCTAATGGAATGCAAATATTTATTGATTCTTTGTTGCAGAAAATGACCCTTGAAGAAAAAGTAGGTCAGATGAATCAATACAATGGATTTTGGGAAGTAACTGGACCGGTTCCTAATGAGGGTAATGCAAAGTTGAAATACGAACATCTTAAGAAAGGAATGGTTGGTGCTGTACTGAATGTTAAAGGAACTGCAAACGTTAGGAAATTGCAAGAGATTGTAGTGAAAGAATCTAGATTAGGCATACCCTTGCTTTTTGGATTTGATGTTATTCATGGCTATAAAACAATTACACCGATTCCACTTGCAGAAGCTGCAAGTTGGGATCTTGAGGCGATAGAAAAATCTGCTAGGGTTGCAGCCATTGAAGCTTCCGCTGTGGGTATCAATTGGACATTTGCTCCGATGGTAGATATTACTCGGGATGCTCGTTGGGGAAGGGTAATGGAAGGAGCAGGGGAAGATCCGTATTTGGGTTCTAAAATTGGAGTTGCACGAGTGAAAGGTTTTCAGGGAAAAGATTTGTCTGCTTCAAATACCATCGCAGCATCCGTAAAACATTTCGCAGGGTATGGATTTGCAGAGGCTGGTCGTGATTACAATACAGTAGATGTTGGCACTTCTACGCTGTATAATATTATATTGCCTCCATTTAAAGCAACAGTAGATAATGATGTGAAAACCGTCATGAATTCTTTTAATACTTTAAATGGCATTCCAGCTACTGGCAATAAATTTTTACAAAGAGACATTTTAAAAGGCAAATGGAATTTTAAAGGATTTGTTGTTTCTGATTGGGGATCAGGAGCTGAGTTGATCACTCATGGTTTTGCAAAAGATTTGAAAGAGGTAGCCATTTTATCTGCCAATGCAGGGTCAGACATGGACATGGAATCTTATGCCTATGTAACGCATTTGAAAGAAATGGTAGAGGCTGGTAAAGTGGATATTGCTGTAGTGAATGATGCGGCAAGGAGGATACTACAAGTAAAATATGAATTGGGTTTGTTTGCTGATCCATATAGATATTGTGATGCACAACGCGAGAAAGATTTATTGTATCATCCCAATCATCTTGCTGCAGCCTTGGATATTGCTAAAAAATCAATTGTTTTATTGAAAAATATAAAACCTACTGGTCAGGGAAATCCTCTTTTACCTTTAAATAAAAATCAAAAAAATATTGCGGTGATTGGAGCATTGGCCAATGATAAAAATAGTCCCTTGGGTAGCTGGAGGGTTGGTTCGGATGATAACAGTGCGGTATCTTTTTTAGAAGGGTTTAAAAAATACAATTCAAATTTTGTGTATGCAAAAGGTGCTGATCTTGTAAATGGCCCTACTGATTTTATACATGAAGTAAAAATAAATGAAACAGATAAAAGTGGTTTTGCACAAGCCATTGCGTTGGCAAAAAAATCTTCTGTTGTAATTATGGTATTGGGCGAACATGGATTTCAATCTGGCGAGGGGAGAAGCAGGTCTAAATTAGATTTGCCTGGTGTGCAAGAAGCTTTATTAGAAGAGATTTATAAAGTAAATAAGAATATTGTATTGGTATTAATGAATGGTCGTCCTTTAGCAATCACATGGGCGCAAGAGCATATACCTGCTATTTTGGAAGCATGGCAGCTTGGAACCCAAACGGGAGATGCTATTGCGCAAGTATTATTTGGTGATTATAATCCATCAGCAAAACTACCGATGACTTTTCCACGAAGTGTAGGACAAGAACCACTGTATTATAATCATTACAGTACCGGTAGGCCCAATACGAATGATGTTGTTTTTTGGTCGCACTATTCTGATGAATCAAATGAGCCTTTGTATCCATTTGGATATGGGTTAAGTTATACTAATTTCGAATACACTGATTTAAAGATCAATGATAGTGATCCTTCTGCTATTCGTGTAAGCGTGCAGGTTAAAAACACAGGAAAAATTGCGGGGGAAGAAGTGGTACAACTTTATTTACACGATCGGGTGGCTTCTGTAGTTAGGCCAGTGAAAGAATTAAAAGGGTTTAAGAAAATACTTTTACATTCTGGCGAATCTACTTTGGTAACATTCACACTAACCAATAATGAATTAGGTTTTTATAATAATGAGGGCGTATTTGTAGTGGAGTCGGGTGATTTTGATGTGATGGTTGGAACTAATTCAATACAAGGATTGAGTGCTGTGTTTACAAAAAAATAAGGGTTGTAAAACTGGTTAATTTATTTCCCAAGAAAATCTACGATAGCTGTTGCTGCATTGGAGGAAGCATGTCCGCCACTACTTAAAATATTTTTTAAGGTAGCGTAATCAGTATTCAGTTGCAGCTGTTTAGCTTTATTGTGAAGAAGTTCATTTAATTCATGTCGAAGGTTTTCGACAGTAAGTTCATCTTGTATAAGTTCTTTCACTACTTCTTTGTCCATAATCAAATTAACCAAGCAGATGTATTTGATATGGATGAGTCGTTTAGCTATTTGATAGGAAAGCGCATTCCCTTTATAACAGATTACTTCAGGCACATTGAACAAGGCCGTTTCTAAAGTAGCAGTTCCGCTTGTCACCAGTGCAGCAGTGGATTGGGATAAGAGTTCGTAGGTTTGGTTGACCACCCAGGATACATTCTTATAAGGTTGTAAAAGTTCATTGTAAAAGCTTTCTTCCAATCCAGGCGCTTTTGCCACAATGAATTGGTAATCGGAAAATTCATTGCTTAATTGCAACATAATTGGTAGCTTTTTCAATATTTCTTGTTTACGGCTACCGGGTAATAATGCAATTATTTTTTGCGTTTTGTTGACTGAAAGAGCAGGATTGTTTTTTTTAAAATCTTCAATTACTTCTACCAGTGGATGGCCTACATAGGCTACTTCCCAATTCCATTTATTTTTATAATAGGTTTTTTCAAATGGAAGAATGCAAATCATTTTATCGATGCATTGTCGCATCATTTTTACCCTGTTTTCTTTCCAGGCCCATACTTGGGGGGATATGTAATAAATAATTTTAAATCCCTTGCTTTTTGCCCATTTTGCAATGCGTAAATTAAATCCGGGATAGTCAATTAGTAGGATGGCATCGGGTTGAAATTGAAGTATGTCTTCTTTACAAAATCGAAGATTTTTGAATATGGTGCCAATATTTTTAAGCACTTCTGTAAATCCCATAAATGCCAATTCTTTATAGTGCTTCACCAATGTAGCACCTGCAGTTTCCATTTTATCGCCACCCCAACACCGTATCGAAGTTTCCTTATCAAGAAGATGTAGTTCTTTGATGAGATTACTGCCATGTAAATCACCGCTTGCTTCACCAGAAATGATGTAATACTTCATACAGTTCAAAGGTAGGTTGGCTAAGTCAGTAAATGAAAAAAATAGATTGGTTTTCCTTTTACTGAATTTATCCAAATGTTTTTATGGAAAGAATTAATAGTCCATATAATAGGGTGGCAACAAATAGTCCTTTTGCAGTTTTGTCGATGTGGGAATTGATATAGAAAGTAAATAAGATGGCATTGGCTAATAAGCATAGGCTAAGGGCAACAGTAAGCATGTGATGACTGGGCTCATAGTAAATAAATTGTAAGGCCTGGAAATAATTCAAGGTTTGCAATTTACTGGCTTTGAAAGCTATGAACCCTGCAAAGGGGGCCAGCAAGCCTAATATAAAACCAAAAACAAAATGATCTTTTTTGATGAGTTTAAACATTATTTAAAAAGTTTCTTTTTCTCTAATTGTTTTTTGAGTGTATAGTTGGTTAGGTCAAACTGAACGGGTACAACGCTTACATAATTATTTTTTAGTGCCCACACATCGGTTTCTTTGCTTTTGTCGAAGTTCACAAATTTGCCTGTAAGCCAATAGTATTTTTTGCCTTGGGGGTCGCTTCTTTCATCAAATTCTTCATCGTATTTAGCATATGCCTGATGACATATTTTGACGCCTTTGATAAGTTCTTTTTTTACAGCAGGGATATTTACATTCAACAATAAGTGCTTATCAATTTTTTGTTTTAACAGTGCACTTACAATTTGATGAACATAAAAGCGTGCTGCAGTAAAATCAGCATCTACGCTGAAGTCAAGCAGTGAAAATCCAACACTGGGGATGCTTTCAATGGAGGCTTCCATGGCGGCACTCATGGTACCACTATAAATTACATTGATAGAGTGGTTGGCGCCATGATTGATACCACTCAGGCAAATATCTGGTTTGCGGTGAAGCACTTTATCTACTGCTAGTTTAACACAATCTACAGGTGTGCCACTGGTTTGCCAGGATTCGATGCCGTCAAAAACATCCACCTTGTGCATTCGCAGCGGCTCACCTATGGTAATGGCATGTCCCATACCACTTTGAGGTTTGTCTGGAGCCACTACTACTACTTTGCCGAGATCTTTTACAGCGTCTACTAAATTACGTATACCCGGTGCCGTGATGCCGTCATCATTAGTGATGAGAATAACGGGTTGTGAAGTTTTGCTTTTAGCCATGTGGTGAAGGGTGCTTACTAATCTTAATTAAAATTGAGGGAACCATTGTCTACCGATACCGGTTCTGAACGGCCAAGGAATCATGGCCAAGATTAATAATAAAGCGAGACCAAAAAAGATAAGACTGCGTTTATTCTTTTTAGCGTCGCTGTCTGCACGTTTTACCATGCTTCGGCCAATATGTACCAGCAACCAGGCAATGATCATCATCAGCGCATGTTCAACCGCAAAAAAGCGTTGAGCACTATCAGTCATTACTGCTTTGGCATTGGTTTTTAAAGCGTCAAACCAGCTATTGTTAAAATACAATACCAGGCCAATCAGCAATTGAATGTCACAAAAAATCATGAATAATAAGCTGGCTTTATTGTCTTTGCCTGTATAATTTCTTTTACTAGCAACAGCCGCGAAAGCCGTCACCACTGTCCAAAGGCCAAATAATAAAACTGCCCAGCGTAAAATATTGTGAATAGGTAGGAAATAGTTCATATAAATATTTTGAGCAAAAATAAGGTAACTAAATATACGAAGGCAAAAAAAAACCTTCTATCGGAAGTAGGTCTTTGTAGAAGTATTTTTAATGCTGTTTGTAGATGAATTCCTTGAGTTGTCGTAGGTCTGCTTCCAATACACTGATTCTGTTATTTTGTTGTTCGATAATTTGTTGTTGTTCTTGCACTGCTTTAATGGCAATTACACCAAAAGATTGGTACGACATCATCAAGAAAGGTTGGCCAGTAGTTCTGTCAATTTTGTGAAATACCAAATCAGGAAAATAAGGCTCAATATCCTGCGCCATAAATCCAATGGATTTGCGATCACCGTCCTTGTTATCGATATAATTATAGATATACGGCGTTAGTTTATTTATATTCTCAAGTACGGGTGGGAGTGGAGCTATGTTTTTTTTAAGGGTGCGATCCGATAATGCTGAATAAGCGCCAGTTACTCGGTCGATATTAGCTCGCAATGAGCCATTGCTGTAGAAATTAAGGGATGAATCTATCGAACTCACATATAAACCCCATTTAAGATTAACGCTTGAGGGATGCCGCAAAGACATTTGATCTCCATTGCTAAATCCAGTTATTTGCAAACGCCCTTCTGTTACATTATTAATATCAGAAGGGTAGGCGCCAATACCTACATTGTGTCGAAACATAGCCATTGAAGGGGTATCGGCTGTAGCGGTATTTTGGGGTGGGGCAGTTACATAAAAAGCAAGGCCCTGTGTTTGAGTGGTTTGAACAGTGCCTACATTTTCCGTATAAGCTGAAATAGCCACATTGTCTTGTTTGCCTGCAGTATTGCCTTCTACCAAGTAATTGTTTTCGAAAATAATAGAAGTTTTTTGTCTTAATTCCCAACCGGGGATTGTTTTTCTATTGACTCCAGAAATAACCAAGGCGGTAATATTAGTTTTGGAATTGATTAATGCGGAATCCATTTTTTTTAGGATTTTCAATTTAGGGCTATAATTGACGGAAGTACCTGTGTAGCCATCCATTATTTCAACTCCATCAGTGGTATCACGCAATTGTATACCGAGTACTCCAGCAGCTTTCCAAACATTATCGTTTAGGTTATCTGCTATTCGTACCCATTTTGCAGCGACTGTACTGTAATAGTAATAACCACGTGCCATATCATTGCGCACACCAGGCTGAGTAGTATTGTAAACAATTAGGCCATTTGCAGGAGCGGAGATACTAGTAATATCCTTTAAACTATCAATACTTACTTGAGGAATCAATATTCCCTTATTGGTACTCACGATATCTAATTGAGCACTTGAATTAGGAGCAACAGTTCCTATTCCTACATTTTGGCCGAAGATGCATAATTGAAAGAAGGGGGCAATAATTGCCAGGGGAAGACATTTTTTGATTTGCATGATTGGTAGATTTCCTATAAAATTAATACATATTAAATAGATTTGCAATACCCTATTCAGGGGATAATCCCATTTTTGATGAAAAAATAAGGATGAAAAAAATAATTTGGCAAAACTAAAATAATTAGTATATTTGTGCTAATCAAATTAGCCTATTATGTCAATAGCCGGTCAAAATTTAAAGTATTTGAGAAAACTCCGTGGTTGGACACAGGAGGAATTTGCCAACAAACTTGGTATCAAGCGTTCTTTGATTGGAGCATATGAAGAAGAACGAGCTGATCCAAGAATCGATATTCTAGAAATTATTGGAGATATATTCAAACTGAGTATGGATGAGTTATTATTAAAAGATTTGAATAATAGCAGTGGTAATTATATGGCCAAGCGTCGGCAACTAAAAATGATGAGTGCCGATCGGAATATTATTCATTTTGTACCAGTGAAGGCTGCTGCGGGATACCTGGCTGGCTATGCAGATGCGGAGTTTATTGATGAATTGAACACTTTTACATTACCCATGTTAAGTGGCGGCAATTATCGTGCATTTGAAATAATTGGAGACAGTATGTTGCCAACACCGAGTGGTAGTATTATTGTTGGCGAAAAGACCGATTCGCTGGAGGATATCAAGAACAATATGCCTTATATTGTTGTAAGCCGCAATGAAGGAATCGTGTATAAACGAATTGTGAAAAATAGCAAGCTTAAAAACAAACTTACCTTGGTAAGTGATAATCCTCAATACCAACCTTATCAAGTGAATGCAGAAGATGTGGTGGAATTGTGGTTGGCACAATCTGTCATCAGTAAAGTAACTCAACAACAAAGATGGGATGTAAACAGTTTGGCCAATCTGGTCAATAATTTACAAGACCAGGTTAGTACACTTAAAAAGAAGATGAATTAATAACCTATTCATCCTTCACAATTTTAATGCTGTTAGTTTAATAATCCGTCCATTTTTAACGGAATGGAACTCTATTGTATATATAGATAATAATTTATTGAGTATGAATGCCAGGGAATTATTGATATTGAATTTTGAAGAAGTAAGGCGGAGGAGTATTAAAATCTGGAAGAATATTTCAGAAGAGCATTTGTATTGGCGACCAGATAGCAGCGCATTGAGCTGTATTGAGATGGTTCGACATGTATTGGCTACTGAAAATATTTATCATCAAATTATTTTAGACCGAGGTGCTTTGGATAGCTATGAAAGTCCACTTTTGTCAAATCCTTATGGAACAGTAGAGGATGAATTAAAAAATGCACAACCATTCAGAGAAAAATTCCTCCAAATGGTCAATGGATTTGCTACTAAGGAATTGGAAGAAATAAGAATTGTTCGTGCGGACGCCAAGCAGGATAGGCGGTTGGGTGATTATTTACTAAGAATTGCCTATCATGAATCTGTTCATTCCGGCCAGTTATTGGATTATTTAAGAACCATTAAAGCACCCAGACCGAAAATTTGGGATTAGTTTTTGCAAAATAATGTCATAATTTTATTTCAGATACATAGATTCAAACATTTAAAAACTCAAGTTATGATTAAGTTACAGGTAATTGGCAATCTAGGAAATGATTGCATTGTAAAAGACATTAACGGAAAAAACGTTATCAATTTCAATGTTGCACACTCCGAGCGTTATAAAGATGCTCAAGGCAATCAAAAAGAAAGAACCACCTGGGTGGCTTGTGCTTATTGGGTAGACAAAACCACCGTTTCCCAATATTTAACCAAGGGCAAAACAGTGTATGTAGAAGGATATCCAGAAGCCGACTCCTACACCAATAAGGAAGGGCAGCCAGCTGCTACACTCCGTATGCGTGTTCAAAATTTACAATTATTAGGAGGCAATAGTGGCGCCAACGATAATCAGGGTGCCATTCAAGGCAATGTTACCAATGCAGGTATAAGTGCTCGCCCAGTAGTAAATACAGCCCCCAATGAAGGTGGTTCTGATGATTTACCATTCTAAAAAATTTCATTTTCATTTTTAAGAAACGACGCAAATATTTGCGTCGTTTCTTTTTTTACCTTGTGCAAAATATTCACCATGCTACGATTGCTACTTATCCTCCTTTTTGTCCTTACTAATATTTTAAATAGTTTCTCGCAGCAAAATATTTCACAGTATGTCGATCCTATGATTGGTACTGGCGGACATGGACACACTTATCCCGGAGCTGTTATGCCGCATGGGATGGTACAGCTGAGTCCCGATACACGCTTAGATGGCTGGGATGGTTGTAGCGGTTATCACTATTCCGATAATTATATTTACGGCTTTACACATACCCATTTAAGTGGAACAGGTTGCAGCGATTATGGTGATATTTTATTGATGCCCATGAGTGGTAATCCTTCCCCCGATAATAAAATATATGGTTCTGCCTTTTCACATGAAAATGAAAAAGCTAGTCCAGGTTATTATTCAGTAAAACTTACAGATGATAATATATTGGCAGAATTAACCACCAGTACAAGAGTAGGATTTCATCGATACAGCTTTGCCACCGCTTCAAAAAACAATATTATATTGGATTTAAAGCATCGCGATCCTGTTATGGAAGCCTCCATAAAAATCATTAACAACAATACAGTGGTGGGTTTACGTAGAAGCAAGGCCTGGGCTAATAATCAGTATGTTTATTTTGCTATTGAATTTTCGGAACCCTTTGCTGAATATGCTATTTATAAAGATGATAAAACAGTTGCAGCTAGCATTAGTGAATTGGATAGTGCTAAAAATATCAAAGCCTATTTTCAATTTAACAACAAACAGGTCATGGCCAAAGTAGCAATATCTTCTGTGAGTGTAGAAGGAGCACAAAAAAATCTGGCAACCGAAATAGCCGGATGGGATTTTGAACAGGTAAAGCAATTAGCCAATGATAGTTGGAATAAAGCGCTTCGCAAGATTGAGATTACAACCACCAATACGGCCCAGCTTCGTACTTTTTATACCGCCTTATATCATACGATGATTGTACCCAATATTAATATGGATGTAGATGGTCAATATAGAGGAAGGGATAATCAAATTCATACTGCAGTAGGGTTTACCAATTATTCCGTTTTCTCGTTGTGGGATACCTATCGGGCAGCTCATCCACTGTATACCATCATCGATCGGCAAAGAACCTTGGATTATGTTCAATCCTTTTTGGCACAATACAAAGAAGGAGGGCGCTTGCCTGTATGGGAATTAAGTGGTTGTGAAACGGATTGTATGATTGGTTATCATAGTGTTCCTGTTATTGTAGATGCCTACCGAAAAGGGATTACTGGTTTTGATACAGAATTGGCATTGGAAGCAATGAAGAAAAGCGCTACTTGGAATCATTTGGGTTTGCCTGCAATTATTGATCATGGTTATCTTGAAATGGATGATGAACATGAAAGTGTAAGTAAAACTTTGGAATACGCTTACGATGATTGGTGTATTGCACAGTTTGCCAAGGACATTAATCATCCCTTGGATTATATAAATTATATCAAAAGAGCGCAATCTTATAAAAATATACTGGATGTACAATCGGGCTTTATGCGTCCGCGTAAAAATGGTAATTGGATCAGTCCATTTGATCCACGAGAAGTAAATAATAATTTCACAGAAGCCAATAGCTGGCAATACAGCTTTTATACACCACAGGATATCAGTGGATATATTGAATTGCTTGGTGGAAAGAATCGAATGGAAAGAAAATTGGATAGCTTGTTCACCGAAAACTCTGCTACTACAGGAAGACAACAAGAAGATATAAGTGGTTTGATTGGCCAGTACGCACATGGGAATGAACCAAGTCACCACATTGCTTATCTATATAATTTTATTGGCAAAGCATATAAGACGCAAGAAAAAGTACATCAGATAATGAAGGAAATGTATCAGGATAAACCTGATGGGTTGGCAGGAAATGAAGATTGTGGTCAAATGAGTGCTTGGTATGTTTTAAGTGCGTTGGGAATCTATCCAGTTACACCAGGTACCAATGATTTTATCATTGGCACTCCCTTGTTTCAAAATGCTCAGATTCACCTAGAGAATGGGAAAACATTTACAGTAGCTGCTTCCAGTGTAAGCGACAAAAATTATTATATTCAATCAGGAACACTTAACGGCAAAGCATATACGCCATCTTTTATTCGTTACGATGATATATGGAAGGGAGGGGAAATCGCATTTTCAATGGGATCTAAAGCCTCATTATTTGGAAATAATGCATTCCCTATAACTGAAATCAAAGAACATACAATTGTATTGAACCCAATTGTAGATGGAGGCAATATGACATTCCAAAAAAATGCAACCATCAAAATTTATAGCAATCAAAATGGGGTTGAGTTTTATTATACCTTGGATGGGAGTACACCAAGTAAACTATCACAAAAATATAGGCTTCCATTTACGGTAGAGCATACTGCCACTATTAAGGCAATAGCTATCAACAAACAAGGAGCACAGAGTTATATAACCACCACGTCTTTTATGAAAGCGCCGAACAACTGGACCATCCAATTGGTAAGCCCCTGTGAGCCACAATATTCAGCAGGCAGTGATGATGCACTCATTAATGGATATAAAGGAACGGTGAATTGGAGAATGGGTAATTGGCAGGGCTTTCAGAAAGCAACAATGGAGGCCATCATTGATTTGAAAGAAATGGCAAGTATCTCTACTTTAACTACTAGTTTTTTACAAGATACCCGTGCCTGGATAATTGCACCTAAAAAAGTAATGGTTGAAATTTCTACAGATGGTAAAACGTATACCGAAGTATATGCTAAAGAAAACTTTTTGCCTATTGATGACTTAACTGTTCAAATTGTACCAATTCTGGCCAATTTCCCAACAGCGAAAGCAAGGTATGTAAAATTAAAGGCGGTTCAATATGGCAAATTACCGGCATGGCATGAAGGGGCAGGAGGTGATTCGCATATATTCATTGATGAA
>Ga0194063_10001739_pt1 | contig 13917 bp, 15 predicted proteins | sample SepL3720m_MetaG_FD_155459 | JGI IMG/M metagenome (GOLD analysis project Ga0194063, IMG submission 155459) | Anoxic zone freshwater microbial communities from boreal shield lake in IISD Experimental Lakes Area, Ontario, Canada - Sep2016-L373-20m | ecosystem: Environmental > Aquatic > Freshwater... | reverse complement strand
CCATGTTTCTTGAGAGGGCATAACATAATAATAGCGTTTTTGAGAATGACTCCAGGCTCGACCGTCTTTCTCCAACTCCGTGCGATTTAAGCTGAAGAGAATATCGATCCCGAAGCGGCGCCATCCCATCGGGGAATCTGCTGTGTCTTCGATATACACCCGGCTGCGCGTAACTTTGATGACGCGGTGTAGTGTGGAGAAAGCGATCTTTCCAAAAGCCGAATAATGATCGGTATATACATATTCGGGGAAGGAAGAAATCTTACGCGTTTTCATGGGAGGTGGGCTAAATCTCTAATGCAAATGGCTGGCAGCCAGGAAAAAGAGCCCTTGCGCCGTCAATGCCCGGGCGGTTTTATTCACGGCATCCATTTTGTCTAAGAAATTTTGGCTTAAATGATCCCAATCTCCCGAAGCGATGATTTCTTCTTTATCGCGGAAGTAGTCCAGCACATCCGAAGGGTGGGAACGGGTCTGTTCCACTTCTGGATCACCGCCTTCATGTTTGGCGGAGATGTTGGCAACGTGTTCAGCCAGATGAAGCAAGTCATCCCGGCGGTTGTATGGCTGGCGGACGATGTGCTTCCATGTGTTCGTGATGTGATGTTCAAAACGCATGGTTTTCTCAAATCCCAAGGCTTGCCGGTTCTGTGCACTGATTTCCATGGTTTGATTATTGGTGGAATTGCTCCAGTTAAAACCGACCAGGGGGGATGTGCCGTCAGGACGGCTGAATAATTTCGCCATGATGAATGTCCACAATGCCGAATAGGGATTATCATTGCCCATGAACACCGATATCTTGAATTGAATATCGATGCCCAGTTGGTATAAAAGAAAACCTAAGAAGACTGTGCCGGGGTTGATATTCAATACCTGCTGGATGCCGTATTCTGTATAATAATAGAGAAATTCGTCAACCCACTGTAAGGCGTGTTCATTGGGTTGTCCAATTCCACCAAAATAGCCCGCAATCGTCTCTGCTCCTCCCAGGTGTATATTGGAGCCGTCCGTGCCTTTTGTATCGAGAGAAACCACATAACTTGCGCCTATCACCTGCATTGCGGCAGCCATGGCTGGTAAATCGCCATCCGCCTCTTGCTCCTTCATCTTGCGCACCTGGATAAAGCGCCCGGGCATCAGACTCCTTTGCGTTATCGCTTGTTCAGAGGCTGAAATCACCCATGGAAAATACTGGCACGCGCTGACTTCTAAAGTAACCGCTTTATCCTCATCGAATTGGGGTAATTCAGCCTTGATTCCCAGTACAGCACGCCTGAAGTCATCCTTCTTGATGAAGGTTCCTTGATCCTTTTGGGATTGGAGCCAGGTAATATCTTTCAGATACGCGCTATTTTTCTCAGCAACGCGCTTGAGCAGCGACTCCATCTGGTGTGCTTGCTCCGCTTTGCGGTTGATTTCCTCGGGGGTGCCATATTTTGCCACAATATCAAGCAGCTCGGTGATGGCACGATTATCTGCTTGGAGTAAGACTTCGTTGATGGAATCTAAATGAGATTGGGATATGGCAAAGGATGATTGGTATTTATTATTCATAGGAGTTGTAATGGGTAACCTTTGTTAATGGGGGTTATTTTAGTTTATTCGATCTCTTATAATCAGATTATATCATTTTTATGAGCTTAATGTCTACGATACGACGAATGGTAATATCGATCGTCCGAATTTTGTAACGAGAGGATTCACCAATTCGTCAAAATGGGTACGATTTAGCAATATAGTGTATAATTTAGTTTTTCTTGTGGGAAGTATTAAAAGCGCAAGGGATTATGGTAAGTAATAAGTCAAGAACAAATTTTAGAAGCATACCCTGGGGATTCAACAATGTCCGAACAAGGTAACCCAAAATACGACTTCATTGTCAATAGTTCTAAAGAGTATATGAGCCTGATAGATCGGAATTATGTTTATGAGGCAGTTAATGACGCCTATTGTCGCTCACAAGGGAAAACCCGCAGCGAAATCTTGGGTAAAAGTGTTCTCGAGGTATGGGGTGAAGATGTCTTCCAAAGCTCGATAAAACAACGCCTTGATCTATGTTTTCTGGGTGAAGAAATTCGCTATGAAGACAGGTTTTCTTTTGGAAATGATGAAGAGCGCTACTTTGATGTGAGTTATTATCCATATTTCGAAAATGGTAAAGAAGTTACGCACGTGGCTGTTATCTCCCGGGATGTGACCGGTGATATCCTGTCTGAAAAAGAGCTTCAGCGTACGATCTATAGGGTTCTCTCTCTGACCCGGATTCTGGATGCTGTTTCCTCTTCCTTGGATCAGGACACCATATTAAGTGTTGTATGTAAAGAATTGTCGTTGACATTAAATATCAACCGAGTATTTTTTGCGATCCTCTTGGATGATAAGGCTTTTCTTCAAATAATTACTGAATATTGTTCCGAAAGTCGCTCTTCAGCAATGGGAGTGGTCTTTCCAGTCAAAGATAGTCCCATGGCAGAGTTTGTGTTAAACCGCCGCACTTCTTATTTCGCTAATATGGGTGAGATGGGGGAACAAGAGAAATTGATTGCCGTTAAAATAGGTTGGGAACGGATTTCTTCTGTAATGGCGGTTCCTGTGTTGGTTAATGGGGATGTCTATGGTGTGATCAGTTTATGCACATCGGAAAAACATATCTATAGTCCAGAAGAAATATCGATGGTAGAGAGTCTGGCAACGATCGCAGGCCAATCTTTGGAGAATATGCATTTATATAAAACACTCCAGGGTGTTAACGAAAACCTCACCAAGTCAATTGAATTACTTAAACAGCGTAATCTTGTTTCCACTTTGCTAAGTCAGATGAATGATGATTTGCAAATATGTGATTCATTTCAAGATGCCTATGCTATCGCTTCGTTTTTTACTCAGGAGTTATTTCCTGGATATCAGGGACAATTATTGATGCTTAATGAAGAACGGACTCTCTTAGAGTCCGTCTCAAGCTGGGGTGATCCGATCCCTAAGCTTACTTCTACATCAACCGATATTCATTTGATAAATAATTGGGAAGGACGGCACCTCTATTTGGAGCATTCGAATAGATCTGGGGTTAATCATGATCCTCAATATCCAAATGTTTGGGTTCCCCTCAAAACGCAGCGCGATGTGATTGGCATACTGCGTTTATATAACCCTCCTGACCCAATACCCGATGAGTGGGAACAGCGCATGTTATCCTTTACCGAACGGCTTTCCCTGTCTTTGGCTAATCTGACGTTGCGCCAAAAATTGAAAATTCAATCTATCCAGGATCCGCTTACGGGTTTGTATAACCGTCGTTACCTTGATGATGCATTGGACCGCGAAGTAAAGCTTGCGATCCGCCATCAACGGAAGATTGGATTGGTCATGATGGATATTGATCATTTCAAGCATTTTAATGATACCTATGGACACGATGCTGGCGATGAAGCCTTGCGCAGTTTAAGTAAATTTCTAAAGTCACATGTCCGATCTTCGGATATTGTCTGTCGCTATGGGGGAGAGGAATTTATTCTAGTTTTACCCGAGTCATCGATTGAAGGCAGCTTTAACCGCGCCGAAGAATTACGGCGAGGGATATCTGAACTACGCGTGGAATACCAACAAGAAATACTTTCTATCTCAGTATCTGCCGGTGTGGCAACTTTTCCGCAGAATGGTGAGCGCGCTGATTTGGTTATACAAGCCGCGGATGCGGCACTTTACCGCGCAAAAAGGGAAGGGCGGAATCGCATTGTTATCGCAGAACCCAGGTCAGTTTGACTCGGCTCAAGTTCTCTAATCTTCATCTTTTGTATTGCCATTATAGATATTCATCGCCGCATCTATTCCATTGGAGATAATCGTTAAAGCTGCTTCTGCTCCGCGTCCAAGAATCTGGCTCAAAGCTTTTTTCTCGAAACTGGAAAAATCTTGTAATACATAATCCGCTGCCTCCATCCTGCCAGGGGGTCGGTCGATGCCGATTCGCAGGCGTGGAAAATCTTGGGTTCCCATGGATTGAATAATGGATTTTATACCGTTATGTCCACCTGCACCGCCGCCGGGCCGTAGACGGATGACGCCAAACGGTAGATCAACATCATCATAAATAACCAATGTGTTGGCAAGCGGAATTTTATAATAACGTGCCAGGGGTGCAACCGATTGCCCTGAGAGATTCATAAAGGTTTGGGGTTTTGCTAAAATGATCTGTCTGCCTTCGTATTTTCCTTTGGCAACGATGGCTTTCATCTCGACCCGACTGAAGTTAAGTTTCAATTGTTCTGCCAGAACCATGGCAAGCATAAAACCGGTATTATGCCGATTTTCCTGGTATTCACGCCCAGGATTACCTAAACCAACGACTAAGAATGGTTGGATTTCCTCGTTTTGGGGTATGAATGAGGAAATGGTTCTTGACTCAAATGCTGGGGTTGTGCTATCCTTCATATTATGATGCAATCCGTACAAAGAGAAAAAGTCGCAGATAATGTTTATTATTTTCAGAGTGAAACATACGCAGTAGTAACCGCTGGCGTCATTGTCGGTCCTCAATGGGCTGTATTAATTGATACATTAGCAACCCCGGAAGAAATCTTCGCCGTCCGACAATTCGTCGAGCACGATTTAGGCGTACGTGTTCGCTATATCGTCAATACGCACTACCACGCTGATCACGCTTGGGGAAATTGTTTTTTTCCCGAAGCAACGGTCATTGGGCATAAGCTCGCCAGGGATTTTCTGGAACAGCGGGGAAAACCTTCCCTGGAATCTTCCCGAAAAATAAATGCCTCGTATAAAAAGATACAAATTATTTTACCTCAAGTAACTTTTGAATCAGGTAGTTTGATACTACAAGTTGGCAAGAAGAGCCTCAATCTTATGCCTTTACCAGGTCATACAGCCGATGGCATAGGTGTTTTTATCGAAGAAGATCGGGTCTTATTTGCCGGGGATGCTTTCATGGAACTGCCTTTTATTGTCGATGGTAATTTAGAAGCTCAAGTTCACACCTTAAAAGAAATTGCGAAATTTGGCTTGGAAAATATCATTCAAGGACACGGCGATATTATTCTCCGTGGAGAAATTGATGGGGCTATCCGTGAAAATTTGAGTTATCTGGCAGCCATCCGCCATGTTGTTGAAAAAGCGCATAAGAAAAATTATCCAGGTGATTATCTAACGGGAATTACTGTAGAGGATAGCGGCAAGAGTCGGGTTCTCATCGGTGGTATGGCAGAAGAACTGCACCAGCGCAACTTAAAAGCGCTGTACAGGCAAGTTTTTGGAGAATTGCCGGCTTTAGAAGAGTTTGATGACGAAGGCTGATCATCCCCAATAATAACGAATAGTCTATGGATTCACGATTTCGTAATCAAAAGTAACCTTGGCGCAGCCTTTGATCGTATTGATCACGGTGCAATATTTATCCACCGATAATTGGATTGCGCGCGCTAACCTATCTTCACTGATATGGCCCTTGGCGATATAATGCAAATGGATGCTTTTAAAACGATAAATCGGTTCTGCCTCTTTTTCACCGCTGCAAGCAACTTCAACGCCAATTAAAGGTTCGTGCTGCTTCTCTAGAATCTCAACCACATCGTACAGGGAACAAGACGCAGCAGACAATAGTAACATCTCGGCTGGTTTTATACCAATCCAGGCAGGTTCCCTGTCCTGCGAATTACAGATAGCAATGGCATGTCCGTTCGAATCTACGCCTACCATGAGTTTCGATTCGATCCATTTAACATGGACTGTGCTCATATAATTTCTCCTATAATTTAATAAATGATATGATGATGTCTCATTAATCTATTTTCCCGAAATAATTTCCAGGATATAATCAAGTTCTTCGCCGGAATAATAGTGAATTGTGATCATCCCACCTTTTTTACCCTGGTTGATATCGACCTTGGTTTTAAACCGGGAGCGTAACTGCTCTTGTAAATCAAGGATTTCAGGGGTTTCTTGTTTGGGTTTTGGCTCTGGATCCGGTTTTTGCCCGCAGAGTTTGCGAACCAAATCCTCTGTTTGACGCACATTCAGTTCTTTAGTGAGAATGGTGTGAAGGGCGGCTGTTTGCGCCTGGCTCGTCGGTAAGGCAAGAAGGGCGCGGGCATGTCCTTCGGAGATACGTCCATCAGCCAGGGCTTCTTGCACAAAAGAGACAAGTTTACGCAGCCGCAGGGTATTGGTTATCGAAACCCGGCTTTTACCGACCCGGGTTGCTACCTCTTCATGGGAAAGCTGAAATTCATCTACTAACTGGTGGTAAGCTTCGGCGGTTTCAAGCGGGCTTAGATCAGCGCGTTGTACGTTTTCAATCAAAGCTAATTCGATTAATTCCTGATCGCTGGCTTCACGCAGGATGGCAGGTACTGTTTCTAAATCAGCCTGGCGTGCGGCTTGTAATCTGCGCTCACCGGCGATGAGAATATATTCGTTTTCACGTGTCCCGCTTTTGACCAGGAGGGGTTGAATGATACCATGTTCTTTGATGGAACTGGCAAGCTCGCTAATCTCATCTGCATCGAAATGGGATCTGGGCTGGCGCGGATTGGGAATAATCTGTCCGACTGGGATTTGCTTCACCGATGGAGACTCCCCTGATAAAGAAACGCTCATTTCCGATCCTGTTGATACTCCGGAAACGCTCTCACGTGTTTTAGGGATTAATGCATCCAGTCCTCTACCCAGTCCACCTTTTTTGAGGGGCATATTAACCTCCTATGCGATCCACGAATTACGCGTCGCCTTCAATGATTTCGCGTGCCAGTTCTGCATAAGCCTTAGCCCCGCTGGAAGAGGGATCATATTTCGAGATGGGCTGCCCATAAGAAGGTGCCTCTGCCAGGCGAATACTGCGTGGGATAATGGCGTTGAACACCTTGCCAGGAAAATGACGGCGCACTTCTGCCACGACATCGGTAGCAAGGTGCGTCCGGCTGTTATACATGGTCAGGATGACGCCGCGGATGGTTAATTCCGGAAACAAGGCTGTGCGTACCAGCTCAACTGTATGCGTTAATTGCCCTAATCCTTCTAAGGGTAAATATTCACATTGCACTGGAATAAGTAAACCGTCCTTAGCGGCGACCAGACCATTGATCGTCAGTAGTCCAAGCGAAGGGGGACAGTCAATCAGGATATAATCATAACGGTCACGAATAGGAATTAAAACTTGCTCGAGCCGCTGTTCTCGGTGAGGTTCGCCTACTAATTCCACTTCCGCACCAGCCAAGCCGGGGGAGGTTGGTAGCAGGGAAATCTTGAATTCCGGGTTGAAAAGGATATAGTCAGACGCTGGGACACCATTTATAATGGTTTCATAAGTGCCGCCTTTAATAGTATACTTGTCCACTCCCAAGCAGGATGTTGTATTCGCTTGGGGATCTAGATCAACGAGCAGCACACGTTTACCGAGGTGAGCGAGATAAGCTCCCAAACTGATGGCAGTCGTGGTTTTACCTACGCCGCCTTTCTGGTTGGCGATTGTATAGATTTTTCCCATCGGCTTAAGCAATTCCTTTCAAGCATAGATCAATTTCGGACTGAGGAGGTGCACTATCCAGTCCGCGCCGGGTAACTGAAAAAGCGGCAAGTTGCGTGGCAAATCGTGCGGCTTCATTGGGATCCTGTGTTTGGTAGAGCCGGACGAAGAACGCTGTCGCGTAAACATCTCCAGCACCGACTGGATCCACTACTTCTACCTTAGGGGCAGGAAAATGCCTCATTTTCCCATTCCAATATAAGCGCGACCCTTTCTCTGCTTCAGTAACCACCAATATTTCGCAGACTTGCACCAGGTCATCCACACGTTCTTCCTGCCTACCTATATCCTCAATGCTGATGATCGTGCTGTTGATCTGGCTAAGCGCACGATAATTATCAGATTCTTTGAATTGTGCCCATTCAACAGGTTTCACATTTCCTTGATCATCCCAGGTACGCAGCCATCCTTGGGCACTGATTCCCAGAAGTGTGGTGTCAATTGACTTAACAATCTCTGGAGAAACATCCTGCGCTATCGGTCCCAGGTGAATGATCGGTGTATTCTTCCAAATGTCTGGGATCATGGCATAGGTTAAAGGGGGTGCCACATGATAAACCGTTTGTTTGCGTCCCTCCGCAGTTTCCTTATTATGGAAAGTGGTGCTGTTGCCCACTTTATAATTACAAATGGGTAAGGGATCCAGTCTTCCGAGGGGTACTTCCTCTCCCCAAGAAGTAACGATTCCGACCTTCATACCGAGCGCTTGGGCGGTTGCGGCGGCATAAGATGCCGTACCGCCAAGTGCCAGACCCTGAGGTATTACATCACAGGTAAAATGGCCGATTATTAAATAATCAACCGGCTGGGTCGGATGAGATGCGTTTGCCATAAAAGCCTGATGCCTTGCTTATTTCGGCACGATGGTTACTTTACGGCGTGGTTCGTCACCGACGCTTTCAGTAAACACGTTGGGATGGTTCCGTAGTTCCAGATGGATCAACCGCCGGTCTTCTGCAGACATGGGTTCGAGTACTTGACGTCGCCCAGATCTCACTGCTTGATCCGCCATCCGGTCTGCGATCTGAGATAATTGGTTTTTCCTGCGTTCCCGGTAGCCTTCTACATCGACGGTTAATGGAACCGCACGCCCGGCTTTTTTATTTATGATCAAGCTGGTGATGAATTGCAGAGCCTGTAATGTCTCAGCCTGCCGTCCGATGAGGATACTTAAGTCCTGTCCAGTTATATTTAAATTCAAGACTCGCCGGGTAACCGGATTGGCTTCATTCAGGTTCGTTTCTCCGGGTTTATCTATAAAGCTGGCATCGACATTCGCTCTGATACTCAAATTTTTCAATATCGTAGCGATTGTTTCATGTGCCATGCTTAAAAGCGATTCCTCATCTTCTTCGGGATGTGAAATAACTTCTGATATTTGCGGTTTATTACTTTCTACCGCTGGTTCAATTGAAATCGGTTGTGCTTGAGACGTCGGTTTAATGAGTAAGCGTACACGCACCTGGCGTGTACCCATGATACCTAAAATGCCGCGTCTGCCTTTATCCAAAATATCAATATCTACGGCGTCCCTTGATAAACCTAACTCAAGAAGACCTTTTGTAACGGCTTCCTCAACGGTCGGTGCAATTACTTCGATAAAAGTATGTTGATTCTCATCCATCATTAGACTATCTCCACTCTCAATATCTATTTTTTATTTGAAGGTAGCATACCAGCAGGTAGCAACCGACGCCAATCTGTTTTTCCCAACAATGTGTATTGGAAAACAGATACCAGGTTGCTGGTAACAAAATAGACAGCTAATCCTGCGGCAAAAGAATAGGCAAAAAAGCCTAACATCAACGGCATATAAAGATTCATCATCTTTGTCATTTGTGCTGACTGGTCGTTTGCGTCTGCCGTAGGCATTGTCATTACTTTAGATTGCATATAAGTAGTGATCATGACCAGAATCGCCAAAATCGGGATACCAAATCCGCCGATGTAGACTCTTTCTGGTTCACCAAGGTTCATCCACAGAAATTGGGGATTGATCGGGATGAGTTTGAAAGCGTTGGGGAAGAAGGGATAAATAAATTTTGAGAGATCCATGAGTTGGATCGGCGTGTTCCCCAGAGCGTGCATGATGCTTTGGTAAAGACCGATGATGATCGGAAACTGGATCAAGGTAGGCAGACAAGAACCAAATGGGTTGACGCCCATCTCTTTATATAATCGCATCTGTTCCTGTGATAGTTTCTCACGCTCGTTTTTATACTTTTTCTGCATTTCCTGCCATTCTTTCGATTTTTGCAGTTCCTGCATTGCCTGGGTGCTTTTTTGCTGCTGTGCAGTCAGCGGATGGGTAATTAAACGTACGACGATCGTAAAGATAATAATCGCCAATCCGAAAGGCAGCCCAATACTATAGATGCCCAACAAGATATTGAGCATTGGCTGGACGATAATCAAGTTCCATAAATCCATAAGTTAACTCTCTTTGAATATCCGAAATATTGCTTGTAGGTAAAATAATTGCATTTACTTTGGCGGTGCGAAAGACCACTTTTGATTGCCATCCAGGTCGAAAGCGATCAGGATGTTATCAATACCGACCGGGGCAACCAGGATTTGGTCTCCTGCCGCAACAGCCCCGCCGTAAACCTTACCACCAACGGCGCTGGTCTTGAGGATATTTCCTTTCATATCCAGCACATAAAGATTTCCAGCCTGGGTGGTGAAATAGATTTTATCCTTAAGCACCAGAGGTGTACCTGAGATGGGGCTGCCAACATTAATCCCATCCGGTTTATCTGCCCAGGGGAGGATGTTTCCATTCGTGCGGTCAACAGCATAAAAAGAACCAGTCAAATCGCCGAAGTATAAGATCTTGTCCACAATTGCAGGTGCTGACCAGACCCAACCTTTCGTGGCAAGTGACCAGAGAAGTTTGCCATTTGATTTTGTGTCTAAAGCCACAATCTCATTGGCAAGAGTACCGGCGTAGAGAACGCCATCTTCGCTGAGAACCGGGGAATGGACGCTTGCACTGGGCAAGTCCTGTTTCCAAATAACAGACCCATCTTTGGCACTCAATGCATAGATTTTACGATTCATCGAGGGCAAATATAATGTGCCGTCCTTTTCAGCCGGTTTCGCCCATAATGCCTGCTTTTCCCTATCCGCCTGTTTGTCTTTAGTTTGATCCGGGAATGTCCAGCGCAGCGTCCCTTGAAGATCAAACGCATATAAAAATTCATCGGATGAAGAGGCATAAAGGCTGTCTTGGGTCGCCAAAGGTGAGTCAATGAAACGACCTCTATCTTTATTAAGCAGGATTTTATTTAATTGACCATTAGCAGGATTCAAACTATAGACTTTGTTCTCATAGCTGCTGGCGACCAGTTGACCGTCCGTTGTCAGAACAGGGGAGCTATAAAATTGCTGGTTGGTATCGGCTTTTTCAGGATAGCGCCATTTCATCGATCCGCTGGACTGGATGGCAAATATGTGGGATTGAAAAGCCGTATAGATCGTTTGGGATTGCGGATCATACACAATCCCAGGCCAGGAGGACGCCGCAGGCGCGCCACCGCAGCCGCTTAAGAGGCTGGCGAGGATAAAAATAGTGATGATAATAAGAAATTTACGTTTCATGGGACAATTGTTTTACACCTAGGGAACTGGATCGTAACCACCTGAGTTGAAAGGGTTACAACGAATGACACGCCAAACCGCTAAAAATGACCCTTTGAATACACCATATTTATAAATTGCCTGATACCCATAATGTGAACAGGTTGGATAAAAACGGCATGTGTTCAGAGGAAGTGCTTTGGAGAAAGTCATTTGATAAAATCGAATTAAGGCAAGTAAAATGAACCGCGGCAGGTTAAAGATCGTGAGCGGTAAGTCACGTAATTGAGGTTCAGTTATTGCCGTGTTCGACATCGAGTAAATGCGCCTTTGCAAAGAGAATCAAGATAGCTTCTTGAACTTTCTGACATTTCATACTTAAAATCGGACGGCGTGCTAGAAACACAATATCCCATCCATTGAGGATAGGAATTAATAGACTAGAGTGCTGAAGTGTGAGGAGTGCAGAGCGAAGCAAACGTTTTGCCCTGTTTCGTTTGACTGCATTGCCCACTGACCATCCGGCTGAAATGCCAAAACGCGAAGAGCTGTCAGCGTCCTTTGGCAAGACGATCAAAACAACAAGCGGGTGGGAATAGGATTTTCCCTTATCACGCACCCGCTTGAAATCTGCCGAGCGGGTTAGTCTCTCCAATCAATCCGTTTCACGTGATTATTCATGGAAACGGTGAGGTTATGACGTCCTTTGAGACGACGGCGTCTGAGTACTTCGCGTCCGTCTTTGGTCGCCATGCGAGCGCGAAAACCATGCACACGCAAGCGGCGGCGAATCTTGGGTTGATAGGTTCGTTTAGTTGACATTGTTTACTTCTCCCTGCTATTAAAAACCAGAATAAATGCCGTTCGATTATACACCATGCTATGCCAATTGGTCAAATGAAAACGGCTATTTTTTCTTCTCTAAAAGAATCTCCACGGCTTTATCCAACTGCGGATCCTTCTTTGCTTTGAAATCGTCTGCTGTTAGCTCAACTTCATAATCCGGCTTTAAACCCTTTTTATTGATCTGATGTTCATCGGGTGTTAACCAGCGAGCTATCGTGACACGTACGGCTCCTTGACTATCTAATAAGGGTATCCAATTCTGTACGGATCCCTTACCATAGGATGTGATTCCAACGAGCGGCCCGCGTTTATGATCTTGTATGGCACCTGCTACGATTTCGGAAGCAGATGCAGATCCTTCATTAATCAATACAACAAGCGGTATATCGACTGCTAATCCACCTTTCTTAGCTTCGAAAGTTTGGCGTTTTCCTTTACCATAATCTTCATATAGTACCACACCTTTTGGGATGAACTCAGATCCGACTTCGATGGCTGTGGTCAGTAATCCGCCTCCATTGTTGCGCAAATCTAAGATCATGCCATCTGGCTTTTGGTCGATCAGTTTCTTTATCTCCGTACGTAAATCTTTGGTAGTGTTTTCACCAAAGGTATAGAGCTGAATGTAAGCGATATTCTTGTCTTTTAAGATCTTGCCTTGTACGCTGGGAACAACGACGCGCGCACGTGTGATGATTACCTTAAACGGGTCTTTGACCTTTTCTCGGACAATGGTCAGTGCAACTGTAGTTCCTGCTTTACCAAGGATGTGCTTTACAACCAAACTGCCGTCTATACCTGTCATGTCTTCGTCATCAATTTTGATGACCTTATCACCAGGTAATAATCCAGCTTTTTCAGCAGGCGAGTTTGGCATTGGGCTGATAATGGTCAAGTATTCTGTGGTTGTATCTACCCATGCTCCGATGCCCTCATATTCACCCTCCATGGACATATTCATTTGTTTATACTGGTCGGGATTCATATAGGACGTGTGCTGATCTCCCAAGGAAGCCATCATTCCCTGGATTGCACCTTGCATCATGGTTATATCATTGACCGGTTGGTCGATATATTGCTCATGGACGATGTTCCATGCCTGCCAATATGGTTTAAATAATTTTGTTGAATCGGTTGAAGTCTGCTCAGCCGCATATCCACTGGTAATTGTTGAGGCATCAATGGAGACACTGGGGGAAATTCCTGGTAATACTGATTCAAGCGCTGTGCTGACTCGATCTGGTATTAACTGAGCAGTAACTACTCCTCCCAGAAAACCACTGGAGAGCAAAACAAGTGCTGCCAGGATACTTACAGTAATGACTAAAGTTTTACGCATATCAACCTACCTCATGCCACCTATCCCTTATTAGGGCAGTGGCTTTGCTACTACCCATTAAGGTTACCACATAAACATTAGAAGAAGATAAACAATTTATCAATCCCACAATTCTGGTAGGATCTGCGGAAGTTCATGTATCGAATGGATCCTGGCTTGAGCGGTTTCATCTCCAATGTTTCCATTTTCTATTATCTGAACTGTATACATGCCAAGCTCGCGTGCCGGTACCAGATTACGTTCTGCATCATCAATGAAGACGCATTTGCTTGGGAGTGGTTGATTAAGAATTTGGAGTGCCTTATGATATGCCTGGATATCCGGTTTGCATACGAAACCCAATTTACGGATGTCAATGATACCATCAAAGCAGTCTTGAATACCTAATACATGAGAAACTCGCATAACATGGTCGTTGTCAGCATTGGAAAATATCCATTTTTGGCATTTTATCCTTTGCAGCAAAGAACGCAATTCTGGATCCGGGGTGATAAATTCTTCAAGGGGTACATCGTGAACAAAAGCCAGATAATCATCTGTATCCACATGGTAATTTTCTTGTAGACCGCGCAGCGTTGTCCCATAGGTTTTCAGATAATGGTCGCGTATATGC
>Ga0194063_10001738_pt1 | contig 13921 bp, 11 predicted proteins | sample SepL3720m_MetaG_FD_155459 | JGI IMG/M metagenome (GOLD analysis project Ga0194063, IMG submission 155459) | Anoxic zone freshwater microbial communities from boreal shield lake in IISD Experimental Lakes Area, Ontario, Canada - Sep2016-L373-20m | ecosystem: Environmental > Aquatic > Freshwater... | reverse complement strand
GTCTATTACCAACACCGTAGATGCGGCAACAGCCGTAATAGAAGAGCAAAAAAAGATCCTCCCTCCATCTATAGTGATAGACAATACCATTGATACGGCAAAAAAAATTAGAGAACAGTATACGCAGCTAAAACATGACTTTTTGCTGACCCTTACGCTAGTAATGGGAATTTTATTCCTCTTTGTGGGGTTAAAAGAAGCATTGGTGGCGGGGCTTGCCATTCCTCTCGTTTTTTGTGTGGCATTTGGAGTCATGCATCTGGCGGGTATTACCATGAATTTCCTCTCTCTTTTTTCGCTCCTCCTCTCTCTCGGGCTTTTGGTGGATGATGCGATTGTGGTGGTCTCGGCAACAAAACAATATTTGCGAAGTGGAAAGTTTACGCCCGAAGAGGCGGTTCTTCTGGTTCTCAACGACTTTAAACTGGTACTCACGACGACAACTTTTGCCACTACTTGGGCATTTTTACCGCTTCTCCTCGCCAGTGGAATGATGGGACAATTTATTAAGGCTATTCCTATTACCGTTTCGGTAACACTCGTGGCATCCCTTCTTATCGCGCTGATGATTAACCATCCATTGGCGGCCGTTTTGGAACGCGTGCGATTTACCAGCCGATGGTGGTTTGTAACACTCCTCTTTTTATTTACTGGAGCACTTATCTCTGCCATGCTGAAAACCTGGTGGGCGTATGCAGTGGGAGGCATTTTCATCCTTTCTGCACTCCTCCTCATCATCTGGTATTTTAGAGGCGGAAAAGCAGCGCTGCAAAAGGCTAATGCGCGGGTAAAAGAAGAATGGAATAACGACGACGCCATTAAAGCCGTTCTCAGAAATCAGGGAAAATCCGAAGCGAGAAGTTTTTCCGAGCGGCTCATCCATGGAATTATTCATCTTGATGCGATTTTACCATGGTACGAAAGAACCCTAAAGGCCTGCATGAGCACGAGAAAAAGACGGATAATCACTATTACTGGAACAACGCTGCTCTTTTTTGTGACCATGCTCTTCCCCGTAGTGGGGCTAGTGCGACAAGAATTTTTTCCGCCGTCTGACCAAGAATTACTTGCAATTGTGGTAGAAATGCCCACGGGAACTGGTCTTAATCGCTCTAATGAGGTCATTAGTAAGGTGGAAGAAAAACTGCTCCCCCACACCGAAATTATGAACTTTTCCACTTCTGTGGGAAAAAGTGCCTCTCTTTCGCGCCAAACTTTTGGAGGCAGTGGAAGCCAATCCAGTGTGGCATCTATTACCATTCGCCTAAAACCCAAAGAGGAGCGAAGTATTACCTCCTACGATCTCTCCGATGTCCTGAGAAAAGAAGTGCAAAACATTACGGGAGCCGAAAGTATTTCTGTGGAATCCCAAAAATCGGGTCCTCCTTCTGGTGCTGCATTTGACGCCCGTATTGCAGGAGATGATCTGGTAACACTGGAAAAAATCGCAAAAGATTTAGAGGCAATGGTAAAGGAGATTCCCGGGACCACGGAAACCGATATTTCTTTTAAAAAAACACCACCAGAACACACCCTGCACCTTATCCCTGAAAAATTAGAATTTCATAACACCACAGCGCTTGCGGTAGGAGGTTTTTTAAGAACCGCACTATCAGGCGTAAAAATTACGACGGTTTTTGTGAATGACGAAGAACGGGAAGTGGTAGCGACCATTGACGATCCATCTCTTAAATCACTGGAAGATATTGAAAATCTCCAGTTTTTAAACGCCAAAGGGGAAAAAGTCATTCTCAAAGATGTGGCAACCATCGCACAAGAATCGGCTCCGGCAAGTATTGACCGCATCGACCAAAAACGGGTGATAAATCTCACCGCAAGCGTTACGGGCGATATTTCGGCTCCTGAAGTCCTGAAAAAATTTCAAGACCTCATGAAGAGCAAAAACTATGTGCTCCCTTCTGGCTATAAAATTACATACGGAGGAGAAAATGAGCAAAATACGGAATCGGTGTACTCCATTTTGCGCGCGATGATAGTCGCCATTGCGCTGATCATCGCCACGATTGTGATCCAGTTTAACTCGTTTAGAAAAGCATTTATTGTGATTGTAACACTCCCCCTTTCTCTCATTGGAGTGTTTATAGGAATGGCCATTTTTCATGTTACGCTCAGTTTCCCAGGCCTCATTGGAATTTTGGCGCTCTTTGGAATTGTAGTAAAAAACGCCATTATTCTCGTCGACAAAATCATACTCAACTTAAAAATGAAGATTCCGTTTCAATCCGCCATTATTGATGCCGGAAAATCTAGGTTGGAAGCCATATTTATTACTTCCGTGTGTACTATTGTGGGAATTATCCCCGTAACCCTGTCGGATGAAGTATGGAGAGCATTGGGAAGTGCGATTATTTTTGGACTTTCGGTGTCGTCTTTCCTGACCCTGTTTATTATTCCGGTGCTCTACGCCGCACTTGCAAGCGAAGAAGAACAGAATGGAGAAGCAAAATTTTAGAAGGGTCACACATTGTGTTTTTCTTGTCCTTTTGAAAAGAAAAGAGGAAAATAGAGGAAGACATTTTACCCCTTTTTTATGTCTTTCATGATTCATTCGGCAAATTTGAACCTTACGGCAGAAGAGGAACAGTACGCACAGGAGAAGGCAGAAAAACTCCTCCACTTTTCCAAACAAGCCGAGACCGATGCCTCTGTAAAAGTGAAATTTGAAATTGATAAGTACAACGGAAAGGATAAAACCCACCAATTTATGTGTACCATTACGGTGGATATTCCCGGAAAAGTCATCCACGCTGAAAGCTACGGATCAGGAGTATACGCCGTTATTGATGAAGCCGTAAAAAAAGCAGAAATTCAGGTAAAAAAGGAGAAAGAAAAACATCTCCACATATAAGAAAAATGAATGCCATCCCTATTCCTACCTGTATTATAAACCCCTCAGATGATCTCTGGGGGGTTTTAAAAGAACATCTTCCTCAAAAGATAGAAGAAGAGAGTATTCTGGTCATTTCTTCCAAGGTAGTGGCGCTATGCCAAGACCGTATTTCTCAAAAATTTTTGGAAGAATTGGTACGAGAAGAAGCAGAAGAAATTCTTTCTCATCCAGCAGAAAACCTCTTTATGACGGTAAAAAATGGAATTCTCATTGCTAATGCCGGAATAGATGCCTCAAATGTTCCGGGCAGTGGATATGTTTTATGGCCACAAAGTCCGTTTAAAACCGCAGCCACACTCCAAAAACAAATACAAGACCACTGGAAACTTTCCCGCTTGGGAATAGTCATTTCCGATTCTCGCGTAACCCCCAGACGCCGTGGAACAGTGGGAGTCGCAGTCGCATGGAGCGGATTTTCAGGAGTAGAAGACCGGAGGGGAGAAAAAGATCTCTTCGATCGTGTTTTGCGAATCTCCACTGTAAATATGGCAGACAATCTCGCCAGCTGTGCGGAAGTGCTAATGGGTCAAGGCGCGGAATGTACCCCTCTGGTTCTTATTTCTGGGGCTCCTATACGATGGACAGATGAAATACAAACAGCAGAAAAATACGCCATTTCACGGGAAGAAGATGTTTTTCCACCATTTTCGTAGAGGCCATGAGGGCACGCCTCTATGGCTCTTGAATCACAAACTCCACATTTTCGGGGAGTTTTGGAATAGATTTCGACCAAAATGGCCATAAAACAATTTGCGCACTTTCTACTTCTTCTAAATTGTTCATATACAACTCCGCTTCTGTGCGAGACATTCCTAAAATATTTCCCTTTACGCGGTTCACAAACGCCAAGCCCCCAACACTTTTGGCTTCAATAAGATATCTTTCCACTCCTCGAACAGAAACATTTGCCTTTATAAAAGTCCCTTTGTCTTTTACCGAAAGAATTTCTGGAGAAATATTTTCATCGAGTTTGGAGAATTCCATTCCATCTGAAACATCCCGAATAAATCGTTCTTTTAAAATATTTAAAACATCCGCCTTGGAATAGGCCAAATTCCGTACACGCACCTTTCCAGAGAGATGAATGCTTTCCTGTTCTTTCCCCACTAAATCAGATGGAACTGTAATTTCTAACACTTCTGTAGAAAGTTGTAATCCATCGGGCAAAAAAACAAGATCAAGCTTTTCATTCGCGTTTTTGGTCTCTAAAAATTTTTCTAACTTTTCTTTCGCCCTGGTTTTCATATCGGTCTCCATTTCTGCCTTCGCCTTGGTAATATCATCTGCTGTAATTTTAGAAACCCACACCGTTTTCCCATCCGTCATCGGATCTGGGTTTTCTCCCCATACATTTTTTTGAGAAGCCTCCGGTAACCCTGGCAAAAAGAATCGCTGATTTTTGGTAAGATTTCCTCTTTCGCCAGAAAAACTGCCAAATGCATCGTATATATCCGCTTCTACCGGTATGGTAATTTCCCCCATCTTTTCTCCTGCCCGAGGAGGCACTCTCACCCAATCTTTGGTTTTAAATACGATTCCGGCTTCGGTTTGAAACCGTGTACCTGGCTTAAAAATGCGCTCTTCATACCCCTTGTTAAAAACCTTCATATCCCCTTTTGCCACCGATCCCCGAAAATCTTTGGAAACCTTTGCCCAATCCATTTCGTGTACAAACACTTCTTCCAGAGGATACGAAAATACGGCATTCCCCCATTTCCTCAGGTCTGATGCAGTATACTGGGAAGATCCCAAGAAATTGATATTCACAAATGATTCCTTCTCTTTTTTCACCGGCTCGATAAAAATACGAGCTTCTGGAATAGCAATAGTGGCCACCAAAAAAAAGAGGACCGTAGAAAGGGTCAGGAGGAAAAAAAGAGCATGGAGAGAGGGGCGCGAAAGAAAATTTTTCCAGGAAATTGGTTCTTCCGGAGGAAGAATTCTTTCGGTCGTCGCCACTTTTTCTATTGAGATTTTTCTGATTTTTTTCGCACTTTGGCGGTTTTCGGCTTGTTCAAACGGTGTTTTTTCACGGTCTTCAAGGGAGGTAAATACCGGGATTCCTACTTGCCGAATCATATCTCGAGCGTCACTGTCCAGGGTAACAATGGAAAGAATTTTAGATTCCTCCTCTGCCACGGTCCGAAGGACCTGAAAATAAACGGAACTCAAAAAAATATCCGCCCGCCGAGGAATAACCAACACCACTTCGTCGGTTTTTGTTTCTCGAATTCGTGCCGTTATTTCGGCAACGGTTTCATCCCGCTCGATATGAAAAATCCGTTCGTTCACAGAAAAAAAATAATGAGGAGTGTTCGTATCCAGAATTCCCTCTCCTTATAAAACGCAAAAAATGGTAACAGATGTTGAAAAAGAAAAAAACATATCCCCTTTTCTCTGTCAGAAATGGAACACTACAAAAAAAGAAAAAGTACCACTTGACAAAAGCAAAAAAATATACAAAGATAACCTCCTTTTTATTTTTTAGGAGATGAAAATTTTTGCACTCTTCTTGCAATCGGCGGGGATGTTTATCCTCTCCTTTGGAGTACTGACCATTTTCAGTGTTTCTGGAAATCCAGAAGCTTTTTCCGATTCTCACGCGGTTTCTCCCGTGGTGATTCAAAAATCACTTCTGAGAGCCTCTGCCATTTCCTCTGAAAATACAGCCCCTTCGCCTCTTCCAACTCCCCAAAAAATCACCATTGCCCCTCCACAAGCGCCAAAATGTTTCCCTAAAACCACATTCCCGACAGAATATCCCCAAGTGCAAAAAACAATAGAACGCGTTTCCCGAGCGATTCCCTGTACTCTTCTCACTTCGCTCCAAACCGTTTCTGTTTTTCAAGATGACGAAAAACGCTTTCCTCGAGCCCTTTCAGGAGCGTCTCTCCTCAAAATTCGGGAAGATGCCATTGCTGATCCTCGTTTTTCAGATGTAATCCTCCACGAAATGGGGCATATTGTAGACCTCGGAGGACTAGTAGGGGATGCAGAATCAGGCGAAAGTGCATTTAAGGATGGGTCTCAAGCCATTTACAAAAACGATATCAGCCTTCTTTTCTACAGTATTTCTTGGACCAATGAAAAAACCAGAAAAAGCGAAGTTACTGATTTTGATTTTGTGGGAGGATATGCCGCATCCGATCCGTTTGAAGATTTTGCAGAATCATTCTTGTACTATATTCGGCACGGAAATGAATTTCGGCTTCTTTCTGCCAAAAATACTCTTATTCAAGAAAAGTATAACTTTTTTAAGAACTTTGTTTTTGAAGGCAAAGAATTTGAAAGTGGTAAAACAGATGTCAACACTGCAGAAAGACCCTGGGATATTACGAAATATTGACCATTTTAAAGGACATAGCGTATGGTAATGGGGACTTCTCCCCCTTGTGTATGTTTGATATTCCCCTTTCTACCAGCCAGGATGTGTTGAACTTTGTGCTGACCGTTGGATTTACAGCGATGAGCTTCCTCCTCTGTCTCGTCCTGGTGCGGCTTTTTCGGGTTTTGGGGATTTTAGAAGAGACCCTTCAGGAAGTACGAGAAACGGTGGAACTCTTTCAAAACTATCTCTGGCAACCAGCACGGTTGGTTATGATGGTGGTGGAAAAAGTAAAATCCTTTTTTCATTTTGGGAAAAAATAAACCATCGGAGAATCTCTTCCGCGAGAAATTTCAGTCTTTTTATTGACATATTAAGAATTCATGCTATTATTACATGAATTTCTCAATTTTGCTGTGGCATTTCTGGAACTCTCTTCTTTCGGTCGGTATGCTTTCCATACTATTTTTGTGCTTCTCTCTTTAGGAGGAGTGGTATTTGCTGCGGGAACATTTGAAAGCCGCCTCGAAAAAGTAGATTTCCGGGAACGAGACCAAGTTCAGGAAGTAGTGGGGAGCGTTAGTACTATGGGAGATTTTTCAGAAATCCCCTCTTCTTCTGGAATGCTTTTTTCACCAGAGCAAGTTTTTAAAACCGCGAAAGAGAGTTCGATGACTTTAGATTTTGGCGGATTTACCGCATTTCGTATGGGAACAGAAACAAAAGCAACTATCAAAGGAACTTTCGTCCCTGCGGTAACTTTGGAATCTGGGGAAATTTGGGTCACGACCATTGAAAATGCAACCGTGGCACTGCCGAATTTAGAAATATTTCTCAGTGGAGGAACGGCCAACATCGTCTATCGTGATGGAAAAGCAACTATTCAGGCGGTAAAAAAATCGCTTATACTCAATTTTATGGAAGGCGGAAAAAAGTCTTCTTCTTTTTTTCTTCCCGAAAAAAACCAAATCACACTTGTTCCCAGTGCGCTTTTATCCAGTTCTGATCAAAAAAATTTACGATTCTCAAAACTCAAAAAAGAATTCCATCTTTCTTCCGTTGACGAGACAGAAGCCATTACCGCGGAAATAAAAAAAGATGATGCATTTTTTGAAAAAACAAAACAGACTATTAGGGCTCGATCGCTGAGTTCTCAAGATCAAAATCTCCTCCAACAGGAAAGTACCTTTGGAGAAGACCTTACTTTTTTCCGAAAAAAACAAGAAGAAAATGCCCTCTACCGCAATATGATAAGAAAAAAAGAGATTTGGGATACCGTTCAAAAAGGGCAATCATCTCTCCTAAGCACAAAGGTAACGGGAACAAGTTTAGAAAGTACAGAAGAATTACAATACTGGAACGCCCTCTCCCTTTTTGCCAATGCTTCTGCCGCTTCGGAACAGCAATCACTCTTGGATGCCCTCAAAAAAAGATCGCCAGAGATTCCCTCTGCTTTTTTTGATTTTCTGCTTCTGGAACGCCTTGTCTCTGCCCCAGGAGAAATAGACACCAAAACTTTCCCTAAAACTTTTACCACCATTTCAGATCGCCTTCAAAGTTACTTTACTCAGCACCCAGAAGACCTGGATGGATATTATTTTTTGGTATCTTCTCTTTTGCAAAATTATCCCCAAAAGAAAGTGACCAATGAAACCGTCGCACTCTTACAAACACTCGGAGACGATCTCGTTGCACAAGAATCGGACCCCTATTTTCAAACTACTCGAAAGCTAGAGCTCGTCGATGAGACCTTTGAAATGGTCCAAAACCTTACCAAGGCTCAGTCATACGAACTCGCAAAATCTCTGTTGGCATCTTCTCTCGATCGCATTCAAAAAGATCAAACCGCAGAACTCGCTCCGATTCTGCAAAAAATTATCCAGCAAAAAATAGAGTTGGAGCATCGTATCCTTTTTGCACAGGTAGGAGGAGGTGGAACAGAAGAAGAATTTCAAGCATTTGTACAGCAAATCGGCACGAATACTTCTTCCCAAGATATCTCTTTAGATACCATAGCACTCCTGGAAAAATTTTCCACTCAGGCAAAACAACAGTTTGAAAGCCATGGAATTTATGTAGAGGCCATGGAACAGGCAAAAGATGCTCCGCATCTCTTTTCCCTTTCTATGGCGGTAAATGAACAAAAAATACCATTTTCTGCGCTTTACAACGCGGATGCAGATACCTTTTCAAGGGTCACTTTTCTGCTGAAAGAAAAACCGGTAACCACAGAAACCGTCTATACAGGGGAAGAAATGGCAAAAATAACGGAAGAAGATGCCATTATTTCTGCTACTGCCGTGCACGCCGCACCTTCTGAAAACACTGCCGATACACCTCCTTCATCTTATCCTCAGGAAAATACAAAATTTCTCTCTCCCGAAACCGTTGAGCTCGCTCTTTCTATTGCACAAAAGGATTTTAAAAATACGATTATAGTAAAACCCATTGATATTATCGTACAATCTAACGATGTCGTTTTTGTGCGATCTGCAAAAGCTTTTTCCAGTGCTCCAGAGAGTAAACCTGTTTCCATTTCTTCCTCAAAAGGAGCGCAAACGGCAAAAGATTTTTCATTTTCTTTTACTTATAATCTCCGAGAACATATGGCTACCAAAGCCCAAATTATCGATTCTTCAGTCACAATAGAAGAAAAACTGTCTGCGAAAGATTTAGTAACAAAACTTCAAGCTTTAGCACAAGAAAATAGAGCAAAAGATGCAGCCCTCACGAGCGTACAAAACAAATTTTCCACCGCAGGATTTACGGTAAAAAAATCAGATTTAGTCCTCATCAGCACAGAGGAAGTGCAATTTACCAATCTCCCATACCAAAAAGATCTCTTTTTTTCAGGATCATATAATCCTCAAACCGATGTATTTTTGAGTGTTACGGAAAAAAACAATGCCCTGGATGCGGGATTTGATATGCCATTCGTAGAATTTATGGGAAAAGCGCGTACCTATCTCCGGGAAAAGGCGCAACAAAAATAAGAAGGAGAACGGTTGAGAAACTTTTGAAAAACAATTGAAATGTAAAAAATTTTTCGGTATTCTGGAGAAAGGTTTTCAGGAGAGATGGCCGAGCGGCTGAAGGCACCACACTGCTAACGTGACATGGCGAAAGCCATCGAGGGTTCGAATCCCTCTCTCTCCGCCAGTTTTTACCTTTACAAAATACCCATATCAGATTTCTTTTTTATAGTTTGATATACTCTTTTGGTGCAATTTTTTTTAAGCAGGTTATGACCGTTTTCTCTTCATTTTTTGCCGTAAATTCTTGGATCAGCTGTGCAATAGCCACGGGGATTCTGTTGGGATCTGGGATTTTGGGAAAATATTTAGAAGGAGTGTTAAAAGATCTGGCTGAAAAATATCAAGGAAAAGGAAAAGAACGAGGAAAAATCCTCCTCAAAGAGGTGGAAGACCATATCTTTTTCTTTGCTCTTCTCGGCGGAATATTCTTTTTTACGCAGTCTCTCGTTTTTCCGGAAGCGATTCAAAAGGGCATTGATTTTTTCTTTTTTGTCATCACTTCCCTCATTGCTACCCGCATTGTAGAGCGAATTTTATTGGTATTTTTCCGGTTTTCCACCCATCTGTTTATTAAAGAAAATGGCGCGCTGGGCGGCGTTGCACAGTTTTTTGAGAAGCTCATTTCCGTTACGCTGTGGATTTTTGTAGCGCTGTTTATTATCAGCAATTACGGGATTAATGTTACCTCACTTATTGCCGGATTAGGACTCGGGGGAGTGGTTTTTGCCCTTGCCGCGCAAGACACCATAAAAAATCTCTTTGCATCGCTCTCCATTTTTTTGGATGCTCCGTTTCAGGTGGGAGATATGGTACGCATTGGAAAAGTGGAAGGGACCATAAAAGAAGTAGGGATGCGATCTTCTCGCATTGATACCTTTGGGAGAACAGAAGTCATTATCCCCAATTCGGAAGTGGCAAATGCCATAGTAGAAAATATTTCTCGCAGATCCGCCATTCGGTTCGATTTCACCCTTAAATTGGTCTACGAAACGCCCTTGGAAAAAATAAAAGAAGCACTTTCCATTGTGAGAGATATTGTGAGCCTTAATCCAGAAGTAATGGAAAATGACGGATGGGTAAATTTAGAAGGATTTGGAGATTCGTCTTTCCACATTATCGTCAAACTCATCGTGAGTATTCCCGAAGGAGGAAGTTATGAAACCGCCATGGTGGTGCGGGAACAAGTTCATTTAGAGATTTTACGACAATTTGAAGAATCGGGTATTCGTCTCGCGTTCCCCTCTCAAACGCTGTATCTCCATCAAACCGTTATGGATGAGAAAGAACTTTTTCGTTCTTGAAAAACAAAAATTCCTGAGTACAATACACCAGTAGCATTTTGGAGAGGTCGCATAGTGGCCGAGTGCGCACGCTTGGAAAGCGTGTAGGGGCGAAAGCTCCTCGGGGGTTCGAATCCCCCCCTCTCCGCCAGGTTTTCTTTTTTATAAAATTGCAGACGATTTTTGCGTTTTGCCTGTGTATTTCATGAAATACAATTATGACCACCAATAGACAAGATCTCCACACCAGACTCTGGTCTGCTGCCGTACAACTTCGTGCAAATTCAGGACTAAAACTCAATGAAATATCAGAGCCAATTTTGGGGCTTATTTTTTTGAAATTTGCGGATGTGCGATTTAAACGAGCCTCGGCAGAAATAGAAGCAGAGCGAAATAAAACCCAGGGAAGACAAGCGCCCATTACGCCCGATACCTACAAAGCCAAAGGAGTATTATTTTTGTCAGAAAATGCGACCTACACTTTCCTCATGAATCTTCCGGGAAGTGCCAATATTGGGAAAGCGGTGAATGATGCGATGAAAGAAATAGAAGCAAAAAATATTGATCTTGCTGGAGTACTTCCCCAAGACTACACAACCCTCCATAAAAACACAGAAGAAAACAGCAATATCCTCATTACTCTCCTCAAAAACTTCAACCAGATCCCAGAAAATATTGAAGGAGATGCGTTTGGAGAAATTTACGAATACTTTTTAGGGGAATTTGCGAGTGCAGAAGGGCAAGGTGGAGGAGAATTTTTTACACCCCAATCCATCGTCAAACTTCTGGTAGAAGTAATAGAGCCGTACCATGGCAAAATTTTGGATCCGGCGTGTGGAAGTGGTGGAATGTTTGTACAGTCTGCAAATTTTGTAAAAGCGCATTCCAAATCAGCAAAAATAATGAATGAAATTGCCATTTATGGCCAAGAAAAAGGGACGAGCAATATTCGCACGGCAAAAATGAACCTTGCTATTCACGGCTTATCTGGAAAAATTGCCGAAGTAAATTCGTTTTATACCGATGCGTTTAATAGTGTGGGAACATTTGATTTTGTACTCGCCAATCCTCCGTTTAATGTAAAAGGAAAAGACAAAAACAAACAGGTCGTTATTGATGCAGAGAAAATAAAACAGGATCCACGGTATTATTTGGGGCTTCCCATGACAGGGAAAGGAGAAATTTCTAATGCCAACTATTTGTGGATGCAGATGTTTGCCAGTGCTTTAAATCCTCAAGGGCGAGCGGGATTTGTTATGGCAAATTCTTCCAGTGATGCGGGAAATGCGGAAAAAGAAATTAGAAAAAAAATGGTGGAGGAAGGGATGGTGGATGTGATTATTTCCGTGGGAACCAATATGTTTATGAACGCCGCGCTTTCGTGCACGCTGTGGTTTTTTGATAAGCGAAAGAAAGGAACAGAACGGCAAAACAAAGTGCTGTTTATAAACGCCCAAGATATTTTTACTCCTATTGATAAAGCTCACAATACTTGGACGGATGATCAAATTCAACAAATTGCCCGCATAGTACGGCAGTACAGAGAGGAAGAAGGCGAAGAAAAGTACGAGAACCAAAAAGGCAGGTGCAGAGTGGCAACACTGGAAGAAATACAAAAAAATGACTATTCGCTCAATCCTGGGCGATACATAGAGATTATTGAAAAAGAAATGAGTGACATTGATTTTGAAGCGCGTATGAAAGAATTGATGACGGAATTTACGGAACTCACGAGCGAGGCGCACACACTGGAAAAGAAAATTCAAGAGGATTGGAAAACTCTTTTATAATGAAACCTATGGAAAAAGAACTCATCACCAAGCTCCATAAAAATTTTGAAGAATATTCCCACGAAGAAGATGGGGCAGAATTTTGGTATGCGAGAGATCTTCAGCATTTATTGGGCTATAACCGATGGGAAAATTTTGAAAATGCCATTTTAAAGGCGAAGGTTTCTTGCGAAACCGCAAAACAAAAGGTTTCCGATCATTTTCGTGATGTCACGAAAACGATCCCGATGCCTAAGGAAGCCACAAAAACCATTTCGGATATTATGCTTACGCGGTATGCCTGCTATTTAATAGCCCAAAATGGAGATCCCAGAAAGAATGAAATTGCGTTTGCACAAACATATTTTGCGGTACAAACCAGAAAACAAGAAATCGTAGAGCAACGAATGGAAGAATTGGAAAGGATTCAGGCGAGAGAAAAATTATCCGCAACGGAAAAAGAGCTTTCGGGTATTATTTTTGAGCGAGGAGTAGATACCCAAGGATTTGGGCGCATTAGAAGCAAGGGCGATCAAGCACTTTTTGGCGGATACACAACGGGAGAGATGAAAGGGAAATTAGGCATCCCAGAAAACCGTCCACTAGCGGACTTTTTGCCAGCGGTGACGATAAAAGCCAAAGATTTAGCGAGTGAAATTACCAATCATAATTTGAAGCAAAACAGCAATTTAAAAGGAGAAACAACCATTACCAATGAGCATGTAAAAAACAACAAAAATGTACGGGAAACTTTGACGAAAAGCGGTATTCGCCCAGAGGCGCTCCCGCCAGCGGAAGATACCAAAAAATTGGAACGAAAGCTCAAATCCGAGGGTAAGAAATTGCCAAAAACCACGAAAAAATTATCAAAATAATTATGGAAATGATCTTTCGAAAAAATTGTGGGAATCTCTTTGTAAGAGGAAAGGAAAATATGGAATTTCTTATTTTACTTTCAGTCGTAAAAGTAAAATATAGATTTTTGTGTTTTCTTTCGCCAAAGGCGAGCAATGATTTGATCATGAATTTCGTGGAACTGGGGATTTTGGAAGAAATGACGGGATACAAGCGCAATCGTATTTTTGCGTTTCGGGAGTATTTGAATATTTTACAAAGATAATGATGACGACTTCTCGAGAAAATAATTATTGGCATCGAGTAAAAATAAAAGATGGATGTCTTTCAATAATTGATTGTGTTAATAAAACTGCTCCGAAAGTCGATTTTAAGACTCCTTATAAAATGTTGAGAACTACAAATATTAAAAAAGGGTGGATTGATGTTGAAAATGTTGGGTATGTAAACGAGGAGGTATATAAAAAATGGACACGAAGAGAAATTCCTCAGGTAGGAGATGTCATTTTAACTCGAGAGGCGCCCCTTGGAGAGGTTGGGTTATTGCGTACTGATGATAAAGTTTTTTTAGGTCAAAGATTGGTTTCATATAGGGCAAATCCTAAAATATTAAATAATACCTAGATTTTAATTCGAAGTGCAACAGAGTGAATTAAAATGAGGAGGAGTTTCAATTCGAATTGAACAGGGGAAATGAGTAGCAAAGACTTGAGCAGGGGTTTGGTAATTAAGACGCTTACGGGGCT
>Ga0194063_10001737_pt1 | contig 13927 bp, 11 predicted proteins | sample SepL3720m_MetaG_FD_155459 | JGI IMG/M metagenome (GOLD analysis project Ga0194063, IMG submission 155459) | Anoxic zone freshwater microbial communities from boreal shield lake in IISD Experimental Lakes Area, Ontario, Canada - Sep2016-L373-20m | ecosystem: Environmental > Aquatic > Freshwater... | reverse complement strand
CCGCGAATCATCACTTCCAGAGAAACCCTCGCCGGTTCGTCCTCGCTCGCGATCCTCTTCCACTCGAAAAACCTGTCCCAATCCGCCGTGAGCGAACCGACCCGGCTTTCCGTGCCATTCGAGGCGATGAGCATGGCGTTATACCAGAACAGTGCGGGAACCTGCTGCTTGTAGTGGGATAAATTCTCATCGAATGCCGCTCGTGCCGGAACACCCGGCTTTTTCAACTCCGTGACGACCAGCGGCAGGCCGTTGACGAACCCGACGAGATCCGGGCGGCAGGTGTAGAGCGCACCGGTAATGCTGAACTGGCTGACGAGTAGAAAATCATTGTTCGCCGGGTTTTCCCAATCCACCACCCGCAGCCGCACCATCTTCTGCCCTCCAAGTTCGGGATCAAGAACGGGGACTTTGATCCCGTCTTTGAGCAATAGATAAACTTCGCGGTTCGCCGCTTCCAAGCTCATGGCCGACCGGTCGCGGGTCAATTCATCCACGGCGGCGGTGATGGCCTCGGGCGTCATGTCAGAATTCAACCGCTCCAACCCTGACCGGAGTCGAGGCACGAGCACGACCTCGCCCTTTGTCTCGCGCCCCAACGTGCCACTGGTGCCGAAGGTTTCCTCCAACGCCGACACCGTTGTCCAGCCAAGCTCCGCGAACAATCCGATGGCGGGCTGCTCGACAATCTGGTCTTCATTGTAGTCGTGAGCGTTCATTGGATCAAACACCCATCAAATACCTAACCGCATAGTTTCCAGTCACTTACCTTGATCCGGCTTCCGCTGCCATGCTTTCCAGCAAATACCCAAGCGAATGGGTTCTTGACTGCGTGAGGGATGTCGCTACATTTTACCCATCTCATCCACCATGTTGTGGAAGGAGTTACGAAGCCGTCCTCCAGGGCGGCTTCAGCTTTTTCAGGAGTAACGTGCATGGCGTTGGAGGTAGGCGTGCGGGTTCACGGCGTTTTAGCGGTCAAACCCTTCTCCAGGTCGGCGACCGATGGCACGGCACCCTTCAATGATTTGGGAAGCGAATCCACCAGTTTGGTCACGTAGCCCGACACACCGATTGGTTTTGTCATATCTCGCAGCGCATACTCGGCGATCACCCGGTTCTTGCTGCGGCACAATATCAGGCCGATAGACGGCTGATCGCCCGGCTGTCGGAATCGGTCATCCGCCGCCGAGAGGTAGAAATTCATCTTCCCAGCCGCTTCCGGCGTAAACTCGCGCGCCTTGAGGTCAATTACCACAAAGCAACGCAGCTTCAGGTGATAAAACAGCAGGTCGAGGTAGAAATCCCGGTCGCCCACCTCCAGATGCACCTGCCGACCAATGAGCGCAAAACCCGCGCCAAGCTCCAACAGGAATTTCTCCACATGCGCCAGCAGTCCATCCTCGACCGCCCGTTCGTTGGCATCGTCCCGCAGTGTCAGGAAATCGAAGAGATACGGGTCTTTCGTGATGCCTTGGGCGAGGTCCGACTGAGCCGGTGGCAGCATCGTCTGGAAATTCGTGACCGCCTTGCCCTGCCGCAGGTGCAGCCCCGTCTCGATCTGGAGCGCGAGCACGTTGCGCGACCAGCCGTGCTCCACCGCCTTCGCCGCATACCAGAGACGGTTCGCGGACGTCTCCAGCTTGTGAAGCAGCAGGAGATTGTGTCCCCACGGCAGCGAGGCAAAAGGCTCGGGTGGCTGGGGGAGTAATTGTGCAAGCGGTGCTTGCACAGTTGGCACGAGCGGAGCGATTTTACCGGCGGATTCTATCGCAAGCCGTGACAGGTTCGGCCCGGGGGAAGATTCTGTCACAGCCTGTGACAGAATCCTGGTGCTGTCGGAATAGGTCGCGTAAAATGCCCGCATTCGCCAGACGTTGATCGGCGAGAACCCGCCTACCCCTGGAAATTCCCGCTGCAAGTCCGCCGCGAGCTGCGCGACCACCTTCTTGCCGTAGCCCTTCGTGCGCTGCGCCTCGACGATCAGCCGACCAATGTCCCAATACAGAGCCAGCAATTCCCGGTTGGCCGCCAGCCCCGCCCTGATTCGCGCCGACTGCACCCGCGCCTTGATCTCTGCCAGCAATGGCGCGTAGTCCGCCGGCATTGCGGCGGTTGACTTGGCTGGTTTTCGGATGCCTTTGCTCATGCCGGACGTTTTCTACTCAAATAAGAACATGTTTGAAATGTATTGACGGTGGGTGCGTCATGGGTGCATATATACATCATCTCATCTACCCAAGGTAGAAAGAGTTGGGCCGACGTTCCGCGTCGGCCTTCTTTTTTAGGTCGCGAGGCGTCGCTCATATTTCCTTCGGAGCTTTCTGCGTTCGTGGCCATACTCGACCCAATAGGCCGTGATGAGCCGACGGCTTTCATCGCCCATCTTGCGCATGATGATGGCGTAATCGTGGGTTGGCAGCCAGACGTAGGTGTTGATGCTTCCGTCACCCTCCTCGAAATCCCAAGCCAGCACTTCGGCGGCGGTTGGATTCTCAATCAATGGCCGCGCCCATGGCAGTCTGGCCGAACGCATCGGATCAATTTCACGCTCGCCCGTCGCTGTATTCTCCCGGCTGGTCAGATGGACAAAAATCAATTCCCGCCCACATGCCATTTTTGAAAAATACCATACCGCACACCCGCGATAAAATATCTCCTCGCCCTTGAAGTCCCGGCAAAACACCTCGGCGTAAAGCCGGTCGTAAAGCTCCTTGCTCCAAGGTTCGACCACGAACATCTCGGGTAACCAGGACGGCTTCTCACTCATGGTTCGCAGGTCTGGGAGTGAACACGAACAAATTCAGTTTCTGTTCGGACAGCGCGGTGGAATGCAGCAGGTCGCGCCGGTGCAACTCCTCGATGCGCTGGACGAGCGCCAGCTTCTCCGGGCTGCCGGTCTTGCCGCGATGACGGTAGGCGACCGCGCCAAGCAGTAAATCCGCCACCTGCATCAACTCCAATTCCCCCGAGTGAACATTCTGGATGTGCCCGATCATCTCGCTCGTGAAATCGTGGACGTTGTTGCAGAGCACCTCGCGCAGAAGTTTCAACCGCTGCCGCCCGCGAGTGTCCTTGATGTCGAGGTAGATGTTGTATTTCTGGTCGGGGCTGAGAATTTTGTTCAGCAACGAGAAATACATCTTGTAGTAAAAGGCGTCGTGCGACCCCTTGTTGAACTGCTGATGGTTCAACCGTTCCTTGTGCTGAACGACCACCGCCCGGAAATGCAAGTCGGCCCGGGCAAAGAACCAGTCCACGATTGCCTCGTAGAATGCCATTCTGGATTTGGAGACCTTCGTCCACTTCAACTCCCCTTTGGCGTTGTGCCCCTGCTTGAGCGCTCGCAACTCCGCCGCCAACGCACCCGCCTCCGGCTTCGGACACCACACCGCGCCGAGCAACATCACGGGTTCGCGGTCGTTTTCCAGATGGCAACTCTCGTCGCAGTAGATGTTGTAGAACCCACTCATAAAGTTTGTGCTCCTGTTTTGGTGTTTGCGCGGACTGGCAGTTCCACCTGCCCCGACAGCAGACGCGGCAGCAGCAGGTCGCGGGTCCGGCGGAGGTTTTGGATTTGCAGGTGCAGTTTGTAGATGAGGCGGAAACTCGGCGCGACGATGGCGGAGAAGCGGTCGAGCAAGGCGCGCGGTGCCTGGACAATTCAGGCATGCGCTTCACCTCCCAGCCTTTGGGGATGTCGCCGAGGGGGGAGGCGATGCGCGGGAGCTTTTCGTGGCCGGGGAAGCGGAAGTGGACGAACCACTCGCGGTAGAGGGTGCGGGCCATCGCCTCCAATAGCCGGATGCGCCGCTGACTGTTCTCCATCAGTTCGTCGTAGGCCGACAGGATGCCCGCAATCCGCCGTTGCACCAGAAGAGGGGGAACGCTGACTGGGAAATTCGGAAACGTGATGAGCGGGATGCGGTCAACGGTCGCGCCCGACATCATGTTGTTTTTGATTACCTCCCGCCAAGCAGGGGAAAAGAAGTAGTAGAAGAGAAAAGCTCTATCGACTTTTTGGGAATCCGTGCGAATCAGAGCCATGCGGCGTCCCAAGCAGCCACGGAACCCCTCGGGGATAATTGCGTAACGATTGAGTGTTGCCTCGTAGGTGAACACGATGTCGCCCGGTTTCGGTTCAACCCTCCGCGTCCATCTCGCAAAGTCCTCCTCGGCAATGTGCCGAATATCGGACATATCGAGATGTCCGTCGTCCGTTACATTTTTTATTCCAAGAAACACTGGCCCTGCATCCGTAGGCTTTGGCGTGGCGTGCGGACCATCATAGAGCCCTTCGTAAAGCTCATTGATAGGGACGGTGTTCCATTTTGCAGCCATCGTCACGCCTCCAAAATCTCCGCCACATTCGGCAAAGGCCGAACCCTCACCCCAACCCTCTCCCATGAGGAGAAGGAGAAGCCCGCGATGGTTTGTTCAAGCGGCGTTGCCGCACCCTCATCCCCGGCCCTTCTCCCAGAGGTAGAAGGGAGGAAAATGCGGGCCTGCGCGTTGAGGGATTCGAGTTTCATTTCTTCCCTCCCTTTTTCTTGGGCTTGGGCGGATGCGGCAAGTTTTTGACCGCCTTTTCAAAATCCCCGTCTGCGGCATCGGCGAGGGAGAGCCGTTGGCGGTGGAAGATTTCGTATTCCGACTCGGCGAGATCCTTGGCCACCTGGTGGGAGATTTTTCCGGCGTGGGTGAGGATGTCGCGGTCGTTGATGGTGAGGAAGCCGTGGAGTTTGGTGATCCAGTCGCGCATGTGCATGGGCACGCGGCGCATGGCCTGGCCTTCGGCGAAGACGAGGTATTGTTCGACGAGGTTGTTCAGGGCGGCGAGTTCCGGCTCGCTCAGGTAATTTTTGGCAATTGCGACGTCGTCCTTGCGAACCTTCGCGCCGCGCCAGTTGGTGAGTCCCATGTTGGGTTTGGCGCTATCGGCGCGGGCGCGGATGATTTCGGCCGCCGTCTGGCCGGTGATCGCCCAGTGCATTTTATTTTGCACGGTCTGGAAGAATTCGATGCTTTCCGGCTGGGTGGGATCGTAATCGATGCTGGTGGCGTAGATGTCGGTGATCTTCTGGTAAAACCGACGCTCGGACGTGCGGATGTCCTGAATCCGGCGGAGAAGTTCGTCGAAGTAGTCGAACGGCTGGTCGGGGTTTTTGAGGCGTTCGTCGTCGAGCAGGAACCCTTTGACGATGAATTCGCGGAGTTGCTGTGTGGCCCAGATGCGGAAGCGGGTGGCCACGGCGCTTTTGACCCGGTAGCCGACGGAAATGATCGCGTCGAGGTTGTAGAACTTTGTGGTGTAGTTTTTGCCGTCGGCGGCAGTTATTAAGAATTCCTTAATAACTGAATCCGCCTGCAATTCGCCTTCCGCAAAGATGTTGCGAAGGTGCATGTTCACGTTGGGAACGGTGGTCTGGAACAGCTCCGCCATATGGGCCTGCGTGAGCCACGCGGTCTCGCCTTGGAGCCGGACATCAATCTTCACCCGGCCGTCTTCGGCCTGATAGACGAGGAATTGGCCTGGGGCAGGCAAAGCGGGTTGTTCGGGGTCGCTCATGTTTCAAGGATTTCGGCGACGTTGGCAGCTATCGTGGCTTCCAGTTCCCGGGCCTGGGCGTTGAGGGATTCCAGTTCCTCGTTCATGGTTTCGAGCTGTTCCTTGAAATCCTCGTCGCTCACCGCTTCACCGGCAGCCACTCCCACGTAGCGGCCGGGGTTGAGTGACCAGCCTTGAGCCGCGATGTCCTCAATGCTGGCTGCTTTGCAGAGGCCGGGGACATCGCGGAATGTTGAATGTTGAATTTTGGATGATGGATTACCGAATATCTCCTGAATCTTCGCTCGGGCTTCGTCGCCCCCGAGGGTATAGTCCAATTCCTCGCCGCGATAGAGGCGGACGATGTTCGCCATGAACCCAATCTGCGCAGGCGTCCATTCCCGGTGCGCCCGGTCCACCTGTCGGTAAACATGACGCGCATCGATGAAGAGAACTGTGTTCGCTCTGTCATGCGCGTCACCCTCACCCCCGGCCCCTCTCCCAGGGGTAGAGGGGAGAGATTCGGTGATTGTGTTCAGCAGACTCTCGGTTTCCAGGAAGACCTGTTTGTTTTCGAAGCGGAGCACGACGTGGCCGAGCAATTTCAGATACTTGTCCCGTTTTTCGTCATGCTTTTGCCGCTTGCTGGTTTCATGGGCCGCACCGTCCAGCTCGACAACAAGACCATGTTCAGCGCAGAAGAAATCGACAATGCAATCGCCGATCTGGTGCTGGCGGCGAAATTTCAAGTCAGCAAGCTGTCGGTTACGCAGGAGTTCCCAGAGTGCCTCTTCGGCAGGTGTTTGTTGTTGGCGAAGTTCTCTCGCCTTTTCCACCAACCCAGCAAACTGAAAACCCCCTCTACCTCTGGGAGAGGGCCGGGGTGAGGGTGGTTGCGGTAACGACGATTTGCCCCGATCAAGAAACCAAAGCGTGCAAGGCAAAGTCACCGTGTAAAACATATTTGGCCCTACCGCAACCATGACGTCCACGGCACGGGCTTCGATGAGCTGGCGGCGGATTTCCTGCTCGGATGATCGGGCATCTGATGCGGAATTCGCCATGACGAACCCAGCGCGACCGTTCGGGGCCAAGGAGGAGTAGAAAAGCTGAATCCAGAGGTAATTGGCATTGTCCGTGCGCGGGAGGCCGAACGGGAACCGACGACCGGGGCCGACATCGGAGGCGAGTCGTTCCTTGTCCACCGCGCTGACGTTGAAAGGCGGATTGTCGAGCAGGTAGTCGAACCGGCCGACCGCGTTGTGCAGGTCTTCGTAGTAGGCGTTGCCCTGCTTGATCTCGCCTTCGAGCCCGTGGACGGCCAGGTTCATCCGCGCCAGCCGCACGGTGGCATCCACCCGTTCCTGCCCGTGAACCGAAAGCTCGCTGGCCGGGTTTTTCCGGTGGGCACTGACGAAGCGGGCACTTTGGACGAACATGCCGCCGGAGCCGCAAGCCAGGTCGAGGATGCGCCCGTGGTAGGGTTCGAGGACTTCCACCAGCAGGCGGACGATGCTCGGAGGCGTGTAGAACTCGCCGCCCTTCTGCCCCTCGCTCATGGCGAACGTCCCGAGGAAATACTCGTAGATTTTCCCGAAGGCATCCCCCTCCAACGTGGCCGGGATGGTGGAAACCGTCTTGATCAGTTCGGCGAGCAGACGGGAATCGAAAATCTGGTAGCCCTTGGGGAGAACCCCCGCCATGTGAGGGTTGTCCCGCTCGATGGCCCTCATGGCATCGTTGACGGTCTGGCCGATATTCGTCCCCTCGGGGAGATTCAGCAGGTGGTCGAACCGGGAAGCTGACGGGAGGTAAAGGATGCCGTCGGCATGGTAAGCCGCCGGATTGTCTAGCCGCGAAGCGCGGCGGGATGGGCCGGCGGCACCCTCACCCCCGGCCCCTCTCCCAGAGGTAGAGGGGAGTTCCAGTTTTTTCCGTTGGGCGGAAAACCGGACCTCGGCGAACCGAAGGAAAATCAGACCGAGAACCGGCTCGGAGTATTCGGATTGTTTCAACCCCGCCCCGGCCCAGAGTTGGTTCGCGGCATCCCAGAGGCGTTTTTCAAGGGCGGCATTGTCGAGGTCTTTTTCTGACGGTGCGATCCACTGCATGGGAAGGACGTGTATCTATTTCTCAGCCACCGGGCGAGAGGATTTCGGGGAGATTTCAACCAGCCTGCGCATACGGCGGCATCTCCATGCTCGCCTGCCCCTTTCTCCTTCTTGGGTCAACACTTCCGGGTCAACAAATTTGATCGTCAAATTACTCGGGTCAACACTCTGGACTGGAAATCGATCAGAGATCGGAGGGGTCAAGAAAACAGTCCACATCGGCCTGCGATGGGAGATTGCCCGAAATAAATTGTTGGCGACTCACAAATTGCCCCCGATCCGTGATTCCATTGGCAACTGGCGAGCACGCGAAGAGTTTATGCCACAACCGCAGTCGTATCAGGTAATCTAGGGGCGAACATGGCCGTTGGCAGACTCGCCCATTCTCCATGTAGTAAGAATCTCCGAAAATTCCAAGATGGGTAACTTTGATGACTTCCCCGGCATTTTCATCAAGGAAAACAAGATGCTCCGATCCTTCTGCAAGCGGCGAATACCGTTCGGAATGCCACTCTCCATGCGGGCACCCGTTGACCCAGTGGCGCAGGCGTTCCGACTGTTCCGCCGCTATGCCCTCCGGGGACTCGGCGCGGTGTTGAACCGCTCGATCTGCTTTGTCGCTTCCGAGAAGGAAACCAATCGGGGTGACATCTTCGCAGCAGAGCGGACACGGCCACGAACGCCAGCAAAATCCCTCATCACTTTCGGCGGAATGTAGCATCGGACATCAGTAGTCTTTTCCAGCAGGTTCATTGCAATGCCAATATCACCGACGCGGCAAAAAGTGGCAAGTTGTTTCGACGAGTTGTGCCGAGTCGTCAGCGGACCCTCCGCCGTTTGAATAGAAGCAGGATGCTCCCCTCGAAAAATCACCCCGCAAGCATCTCTGCTCCGAAACAAGGACGAAAATCGGCGCAAGCCTTCCGTTTTCCGAGCGAAGAATGTTGCGCGCATGGGCATCGGCAACGATCACCTTCATGCGTTCGTTGAAGAGTTTATCCGTTTGGAAGCGATGGGATCACTTCGGCAGCGGGATCGCTGGGGACCACTGCAGCCATTCTTTGCGCGGGGCATCGTTGAGTTCGAACACATGTCCGGGCTTGACCCGCTGGCCCATGGCCTTGCCGTCGGGCGTGGCGAACTCGATGCCGCCGGATGCGAGGGATTTCAGCGAGGCGATCTGGGTTTTTATGGCAAAGAGCCCGAGCGAGGCCCGCACGCCGCTGACATCCCAGAACTTGGTGCTTTCGCGCAGCAGGGGGGCGTAAGGGAGGGCGATCGAGGCGGTGAGATTCGCGCTGCGGCCGTCCGGCGAAAGCGACTTGCGGAGGATTTTTCCAACCCGGATCCCGCGATAGAGGATCGGGGCATCAACGGGGATCGCCGTCGAGGCGGCTTGAAGCATCACCTGGAAACCGGGTTCCTCGGGCCTCTCGTTTTCTACGGATTGCGGGGCGACCCCGGAGAAGTGATCCGCGAGCGGTCCCGAGGGAGCGGGAACGCACTCGATATAGACTCCGCTCACCAGCGTCTCCAGTCCGCTCAAACCCTGAAGAGAAATGGAGGGACGAACCACGGAGAAGCTCGAGCCTTTGCGGCGAAGCAGGTCGTAGCCCGAGTCCAGCCGCGCGGTGACAAGGACTTTGCCATCGGCGGGTTTCACGTCCTCGACCAACCCGACCGGGATGCCAAGGTAGCGCAATTGGGTTCGTCCGGCGAGGAGGCCCTGGCCGTTGAAAAATTCGATGCGGATCGGCGGCGAGCCGGCGCGTGCCGCGCGCTCGCCGGCAAAAAGTTCAAACCGCGCGCCCTCGGCGGCCGGCTCGCCCGGCGCGTCGAAGACATCGAATGCCACGCCGCCTTTCCAGAGCGAATCGATCCCGGCCACCTCTACGTTCAGCATGCCCGGTCCCGCCTCGACCGACGTCGCGGGAACCCTCCAGAATTTTGCGTTCGAGGAAAGCGCCCGGGCAAATTCGCGGCGGATCATCACCGAGAGGAAGGGCAGATTTTTTTCGTCGAACGCTTTTTCCTTCACTTTGCCGACGACGATTCCGCGCAGGATGACCGGCGAGCCTTTGTCGATGGTCGGGATTTCCTTCGCGTGGAGAATGACGGTCAGGCCCTGCTCCGAGTGGCCGGCGTTGTCCGCCGTGCGGCCGGTAAATTGGGAGGCCTGCCGGGTGCCGTCTCCGGGCGCGCAATCGATGAAGATCCCGGCGATGAGCGTCTCGATCCCGGAAATTCCCTCCAGAGAAATCCGGGGTCGGACCAGAGTAAACGAGGCTCCCTCGTTTCGCAGGCTGTCGTAGCCCTCCGCCAATCGGACCGTGGCCTCGACCTTCTGCGTCGAAAGATCCGCGCTCACCGCCTCGACCAGGCCGACAGGAAATCCGCGATAGCGCAACTCGGTGACTCCCGGACGGAGCCCCAGCCCTTCGTCGAACGAAACGCGGACGGGCGACCCGCTGGCGCGCGCGGCAAACTCGTTTGCGCAAAGCTCGAACTCGTCTCCGTCCTTCACCGCCCCGCCCGGCTCCCCGAAACAATCCATCGCGATGCCTCCGAGCAAAATCGCCTTCAGCCCGGCCAGATCGATTTGAAGCATCCCCGAGCCCAGTTTGACCGAGGCGGCCGGAAGCGCCCAGAACCGGAAACGGCTCCGCACGAGATCGGAATATTCCTTGCGGATCATGATGTTCAGGACCGGCTCCCGGCCGGGATCCAGATTTTTTCCCCGGACGGCACCCACCATCACGCCGCGGAAATAGACCGGCGAACCGCGATCCAGAAGCGGGAGGTTTGCCGCTTTCAGATTGAGGGTCAAGGACGGCTCATCGAGCTGGGAAAGCGGAGCGCGCTCCCCTCCGATAAAATGGGTGGCGGGCGGGCCCGAGCCGATCCGGGCATGGAGCGAATTCCCTTGGATCAGCGATTCGATGCCGGATGTCTGGCCGAGGCCGATCACCGGCTGCTCGATCCAGAAGAGCGTGCCCTCGCGGGCCAGTTCGCTGGCGAACGCCCTCAGTCGCACGCTCACAACGACCTTTTGCAGTTTTTCATCGAGGCGGACATGTTGGATCATGCCGGCCATGACACCGCGATAGATCAGCGGGGTCTTGCCGGGTTCGATGCCCGGAGCGGTTGCGAATTCGACTTCGATTTCCGGCCCGCGCGATTTCCAATCGGACCAGAAAAGCCATCCGGCAGCCAGCGCGGCGAGGGCAGGGAAGAGCCATGCCCAGGAGATCCGCCAGTGCGGGCGGTTGACGACTTCTCCGTGGTCATGTGGGTCGCTCGTCGGATTGTTCATGGCGTTTGTCCGCAAGTGGTCTGCCAGATCATCCGCGGCTTGTAAACCTCCGCGGCAAGCAGGCTGCAGACCAGCACCGCGGCAAAAAAGAACCCGCCGGATTCGGCTTTGACGCCAGCCAGTGCCCCCAGTTGCCCGACCGCCGCAAGGATCGAAAGGAGAAAAATATCCACCATCGACCAACTGCCGATCGAGTGGACGATCCGGCGCAGAATGCTCCGCTCGCGCTGCCATGCGGGTTTTCCATGCATGAGCAGAATCCATCCCAAGCTGGCCAGCTTGAGGAACGGGACCACGATGCTGGCGAGGAAAACCACGGCGGCCATCGGCCAGAGGCCGGAAGCGTAAAGTTCCTGAACTCCTCCGAGCACCGTCAAGGGCTCGACCGTTCCGACGACCGTCATGGTCATCACCGGCAAAATGTTGGCCGGCACGTAGAGGATGATCCCGGTGAGAACGAGGGCCTGAGCCCACTGGAGCCGCATGGCATCGTCGCGATTCATTCCAGGTCCCCCAGGCGTTCCTCGACGAGTTCGCGGTCGAATGCCTGCACGGCGCAGAGCGAGCAGAGCGACAGGGCGAGCACCCAGAGGGCGCCGCTCTGCCAGTTCACCGTGCCCATCATGTCGAGTTTGACGACCGCCACGACGGTCGCGATGGAATAGACGGGCACAAGATTCCAAGGCTCCAGCTTTTCGACCGCCCCGGCCATCCTGCGGAGGTGGGGCCAGCGCGCGCGGAGGCAGCACGCGGAGGCCACATACCAGATTGCGGCCAGATGCAGCGCGGGCGCGAGGATTCCCGCAAAACAAACCAGTGCGGCCACCGCTCCGTACCCCTGTGCGCACAGCTCGATCACGCCCGAGGCGATCCGGTTCGATTGCGTGTCTCCGGCGACGTCAAACGTCATGATCGTCTCGACGTTTGCCAGAATGACCATGAACAGGCCGGCCGTGGCAAATGCCCATGCCGGCTGGAGCGAATGCCGTCCGCTTGCGATCTTCACCCGTACCCCGCAGCGCGTGCAGCGAAGCTCCGCACCGGCCGGGAGCGGACGATCCCGACAGGCTGCCTCGCAATCCGGACAGGAGATCCAGGAGGCGGCGGGAGTTGTCGGCACATTCACGGGTTGAATGCCATAAATGTCGAAAAGCGGGAGATCAAGTGACAATCATCGCCCGGGAGGACATCCCCCAAGAAAAATACTTCGGCCGGATCCAAAAAAGCTTGTCATCCACAACCGGATTTTTACGATTTCGCCGCGGTCGAAGCCTGCCTCGGACATTCACTATTATGTTGGAATTTTTTTCAGCCAGCACGCGGATGGTCAACTCGCGGAACGCCATTTCGGAGTGCATGGAATCCGCGCTTGGCCAGAACAGAGCCTGCGATCTCGTCATCGTGAACGCGACCATCGGGCACGATGATCAGGAGCTCATTGATCAGGTGCGCGCGCTGGCGCCGGGGGCCCGGGTGGTCGGGGCCTCGTGCTGCGGCATCGTCGGACGTGAAGGCGTCAGCGAGTCGATGAAGGATGTGGCGATCATGGCGGTGCGCGGCAAGGAGCTGGCGGTGGCGCACGTTGATGGCATCAACGGCCGCAACGCCTATGACAAGGCGGTCGAGATCGCGCGGCAATTGAAGGCGGAGCAACCGGGCACCAACATGGTCAACTTTCTCGCGTCGGGCATTGATATTGCCAATGACCGGTGCATCGCCGGGCTCGAATCGGTGCTGGGTCCCGAGGTCACGATTTTCGGGGCGACGTCATCGGATAACATGCGCGGGGCGGCGAGCTATCAGATGGTGGACGACCGGGTGTTTGATCACGCGGCGTGGGCCGTGGGATTTGCGGATCCCTCGCTGCATGTGGACACCCAGGCCACGCATGGATTTCTCGCCACGGGCGAGCCGATGACGGTCACCCGTGCGGATGGCACGCGCCTCATGGAACTGGACGGCAGGCCCGCCTGGCAGGCCTACACGGAGCGGCTTGGCCTGGATGCCGGCACGGCGACCTGCGGCGATACGATTCCGGTCGGCGCGCTGGCCGAGGAATTGCCGGAGGCGCTGGCTGCGGAGTATGGCAACGCGCACATTTTGCGCGTGGTGACCCGCCGCGACGCGGACGGGACGATGCACTATCCGACGGAGATTCAACCCGGCACGAAATTGTGGCTCACGGCGCGTGATGAGGCGCGCATCTTTTCCGACATGGACCGGATGATGGAGCAGATGTCATCCCGGTCCGGGGGCAGCAAGCCGGTGGCGGTTTTTCACGCCGACTGCCTGGCGCGCGGGCGGTTTTTGTTCAATCGGGTGATGAAGGAGGAGCTGGTGAACCGCATGCAGTTTCCGCTCAGCACCGGGGGGGTGCCGCCGCCGTGGCTCGGCATGTATGGGTTTGGGGAATTTGCCCGGCTGGGCGGAGCGAACACCTATCACAATTACACGACCGCCCTCTACGCGATCTACCGCAAGTAGCCACAGGCCGAAAACCTCGTTTGCGAAACAGGTTTCATGTTCCGCTACAGGAAAAACTATTTTCGGGTTCAGCGATTCTGCTCTTGGGGCAGCCATTTTTCCAGCACGGCGGCGAGAGTTTCGATGGCGACAGGCTTGGGCACATAGCCATCCATGCCGGCATCGAGGCAAATGAGTTGGTCTTCCGGCATGGCATTGGCGGTCATGGCGATGATGGGAATCCGGGGATTGAGGACGGGGGAGCACGCGCTGCGGATCAAGCGAGTGGCTTCGAGCCCGCCCATCTCGGGCATCTGCACATCCATCAGGACCAGGGCGTAGGGGGTTGTGCTGAGCGCGCGGATCGCTTCCGCGCCGTTGAAAACCAAGTCCGCCCGCAGGGTCAGTTTTTTCAACAATCCCACGGCCACTTTTTGGTTGATGGGGTTGTCTTCGGCCACCAGGACGCAAAGTTCGTGCCAGTGGGGCCGC
>Ga0194063_10001736_pt1 | contig 13932 bp, 14 predicted proteins | sample SepL3720m_MetaG_FD_155459 | JGI IMG/M metagenome (GOLD analysis project Ga0194063, IMG submission 155459) | Anoxic zone freshwater microbial communities from boreal shield lake in IISD Experimental Lakes Area, Ontario, Canada - Sep2016-L373-20m | ecosystem: Environmental > Aquatic > Freshwater... | reverse complement strand
GCCACGCCGTCTTCATCCTCAATGACAAAGACGGGCTGCCCATTTCTCTCTTTATCGGCGAACCAGGCGAGGCGCATAGCGAAGGTATGCGGCTCGATGTCATAACTCGCCGTACTCGTCAGCACGGCGTGATTGTATATCGCCAGAATCTGCGGAATATCGGTGAGTGTCGCATAGCGGATAGTCATCATATGCTCCCTGCAGTATCAATGCGGTGCGCAGAGTAGCTCGATGGTGTTGCAGTCCGGGTCTTCCAGGAAAGCGATGGTGTTGCCGGAGGGGCGCAAGTCGGGCGCGGAGACAACAATCCCATTTGCACGCAGTCCTGCGGAGAATGCCACAATATCATCCACCCAGAAGGCTACGTGCCCGTGCATCGGGCCATTATCCTGCTGTTCCCAAAGCTCCAGCAGCATACCGTCGCTGGTTTTTATAAATATTTGCTTGACGACACCGTTGTCGCCGGGAACTTCTTTGTCGAGCACCATGTCGAAGTTGTTCAGGTAGAACGAGCGGGATTTCTCCAGATCCTGTACAAAAAAACAAAGGTGCCCGTATCGTGTTGCCATGTTATCTCCTCAATAATCCGTTCGTTGCATGACCATCAGGTCAGTGCGCTCAGCATAACCGAGTTTGTTCCAGAACTTCTCCGCTTCGGTATTGTCCCGGTAGACGAAGATGTTGCATTTGTTGATGCCGGCAGCCTTCAGTTGCTGCAGTGCCAGCTCTACCAGTTGCTTGCCGATTCCCAGTTGCCGGTATGCCGGTGCTACCGCCAGGTGATGCAGGTAACCACGGCGGCTGTCGTGGCTGGCCAATATTGTGGCAATTATCACACCCTCGGCACGCGCCACAAAGCTCATACCCGGATTGCGTTGTAACATTCGCTCCATGGGTTCGCGTTCATCGGCGTCATTCAAGCCCAGACCTTCCTGCTCACGCCAGAAACCAATGATTTCATCATAATCTTCGATACACAATGTCTCAATCTGGTAATCTACGCTCATATTCTACAAATTCTCCTCCGCGCGCCATACCCCTTTTCGGCCTCCGGCTGCCCCCCAGGAATAGGGGACGGTCTGCCGTACCAGCGCGCGTTCAATAGCATTGAGATCATACAGCTCGAAGATTAATTCATCCAGTTCTGTGTCCAGTTGTTCGCGCTCGGTTTCGGTAGTGCCTTCATCCAGCATCCGCTCTACTATGCTGCAAAAGGGCGCGTAGTCTGCTGGCAGCCGAATGGGCAAATCCACCAGGTAGCAGCCCAGATAGTGCAGGTATGCCCCGCCCACGTGGGTGGCCTTGAAAATTACAGAATATAAAAAACTCAGCAGCGCGCTATTGAGCAGGGCGAGAATAAAAGGCAAGGGTGGAGAAAAGATATTGCTCCGCCCCACCAGGAAGGTGTCCTTGCAGGCGTAATCCGCACGATCAAGCGTAGCGATGATGCGCCGGGCATTCTGCGCGATGAGCAATTTCTCACCGCTGAAGAGTGCGGCGGGGGGGAATTGATTTTTCAGCTCTTTGGCGCGTAATTCATCGAAGTCGATCCACCAACCGCTCCAGTCAGTGCGGTAGCGGCGCACATCGGCGTTGCCGTGGAAGGATTTACCTCCCAGCAGCTTGCGCGGGAATTTCCCGGTGGGAGCGGGGAAGATGAACAACTCGCGCAGCCCGGTGCGGTGGAAAGAGATGGTCCAGCGGATATCCAGGTACTCTCCCAGCGGGTGTGCGCGCTCATCTGCGAGTAGCCGATCAACCAGGACGCGTTCGGTATCGTCGATGGGTGGCAGCCAGAAGATGCTGCGGCTGGTTTTTTCCCAGAGCGCTTGTTGTATCTCCGCGGTCGGGAAGCTAAGCTGCTCCAGTTGTGCCAGATCACTCACCTGCCCGGTGCGCACACAGTGGCCGGGGGTGGGCGGTATTTTTTTGATGATAAGCATCACCGGGTAGACGGCGGCATCGCGGAAGGTGGGCAGGTCGCTCACATCAATGATCTGCTCGATGGTCGTCTCGCGCAGCAGATGCTCGCGCAGCGGGCGCGCGTAGTCGGAGATGAAGAATTTATTGGGGATGATATATCCCAGCCTACCGCCTGGTGGGAGCAGATCCAGCCCCGCCTGCAGGAAGCAGATAAAGATGTCGAAAGCCCCACGGGTGATCTCCGGGAAGAGCTTTTTGCAATGATCTTTCAGCGAGGCGTCTGTCTTTTTTGCCTCCAGGTAGGGCGGGTTGCCCAGCACCACATCCGGTACCTGTGGAAGATCGGGCTGCAGGCCGTCGCCATTATGCAGGTGCCATTTCGCTTCGGCGATACGCGAGAGTGAATCCTGCGCACATGCCAGTGCATCGGCGTCCTGGTCGATGCCCATCACCATGTGCCCTGCGCGTGCCGCCTCCTCCAGAAAGGCACCGTCGCCACAACTGATGTCGGCCACTGGCCCGGATGGGGCAGTGGCCTGCAGCAGATAGCGCACTACCTCCACCGGGGTGTAGAAGATGCCGTGTTGCTTGCGTTTACAAGTGGATAATTTAGCGTCGTAGCGTTCGATGGCCATCAGCGAACCGTGTTCACATGGACGATGCCGTCGCTGAAGGTGATATCCAGATCGGTTTCCGTGCGCGCTTCGGAGGCTGTGGGGAGGAGCATACCATCGGCAGGACGCGTCACCAGCGCATAGCCACGCTGCAGTACCCGCTGTGGGTGTAGCGCCTCCAGTCGGCCCTCAATCTGGCGGAAGCGCGCGGCGGCGGCATCGATGCGTGCCGCAACGCGGGTGGTGATGCGCTCTTCCAGCAGGTCCAAAGTCTGGGCGCGGTCACGCAGCAGCGCACGGGGATTGGTGAGAGCGGGTATGGCCAGCAACCGATCCAATTCCTTCCCCTGCCGGCGGAAATTATCTCGTGCACGGCTGAAGACCCGCTCCAGCAAGGTGGAGATATGCCCGGAGAGCGCGAACTCATCGGGGATCACTAACTCAGCCGCAGCAGACGGGGTGGGGGCGCGCAGGTCAGCGACGAAGTCGGCGATGGTGAAGTCCGTCTCATGCCCGATCGCACTCACCACGGGCACCGGCGATGCGACGATGGCGCGCGCAATTGCTTCATCGTTGAAGCAGGCCAGATCCTCGAAAGAACCACCTCCGCGCGCTACGACAATCACGTCAACATCCGGCAAAACCGCAGCCAGGCGCAGATTATGCACCACACTGGCCGGGGCACCTGCCCCCTGCATGGTGGTGGGGATGAGGATAATGCGTCTGCCGGGCCAGCGTCGCCCGCTGACGGTGAGGAAATCGTGTGCCACCGCGCCGGTAGCACTGGTGAGTAGCGCTATGCGGCGGGGAGGGTAGGGCAGCGGGCGCTTGCGCTCCTCGGCGAAAAGGCCCTCTTCTTCCAGCTTGCGCTTCATCTGCTCGAAGGCCAGGAAGAGATTGCCGATGCCATCAGCCTGCAGCGAGTAGGCATTAAGCTGGTAGTTGCCTCCCCGTTCGTAGACGGTGATGCTTCCCTCTACCAGTACGCGCATACCGCTTTCCAGGCGGAATTTCTGCTGCTGCACGCGGTCTTTCCACATCACACAGGAGAGCTGGCTCTGCTCATCTTTGATGGTGAAGTACAGGTGGCCGGATGAGTGGTAGGTGCAGTTGGAGACCTCGCCACGCACCAGCATCCCCTGCAGTGAACGTTCGCGCTCCAGCGTAGTCTTTACGTATCGGTTCACCTCGCGTACGGTGAAAATATGCGAGTCAAGTGCCATATGTTAGCTTCCCAATGCCTCATCAATTGCGGCCAATACCTGCGCGACTGCATCATCCAGTGGCATATCCATGGTGATACCTGCGGCTTTTACATGGCCACCACCGCCGAAAGTACGCGCTAGCACAGCGACGTCGACATCACCCTGCGAGCGCAGGCTGACGCGCACGACGTTATTGCGTTCGGTGAAGAGCGCCGCCACTACGGTACCCATGGTGCAACGAACGTGGTCGATGATCCCCTCGGTATCTTCTTCTCGCGCGCCTGTTTCTTCGTAATCGGCGCGATGCAGATGGCTCCAGGCGACACGGCCGTTGCTGCTCACTTGCAGCGCAGCCATTGCACGTCCTAATAATGTCAGGGCAGCGATGGGCATACAGCCCCATATCTCTTTGCTGATGAGCTGGGTATCTGCACCAGCAGCAAGTAACGCTGCGGCGATGTGGTGGGTATTGGGGGTAGTATTGCTGTAGGTGAAGCGTCCACTATCTACCATCAACGCCGTCATCAGGCAGGTGGCGATCTCCGGGGTCAGTTCCGCGCATAATCGGGCAATAACCTCAAAAACCAGCTCGCCCGCCGCCGCCGCTTCAGTATCTACCAGTGCCAGCCCGATGTCAGCACCTTCGCTGATGTGGTGGTCGATGCGCACGATTGATTGAGCGCCGGCCAGTTGCTCGCGGGATACCCCGCAACGCTCAATTTTATGCGCATCCACGAAAATTACCAGTGGGGGGATCACTGCGGGCAAGGAGGTCAGCACACGCTCTGCAGTGGGCAGGAAGGCGTTGTTGGCCGGCACGCCGTCTTTGTCGTAGCATTGCACGGTGATGCCCTTTTGCTCCAGCGCCAGCGCCAGTGCCAGCATCGAGCCAATGGCATCGCCCTCGGGATATACGTGCGTGAAGATCAGGCACGACGAATAGCGGAGCAGTTCATCAGCGACAGTAATAGCCTCAGGATGCATCATCTTCTGCCTCAACATCAGGAGCTGGTACGTCTTTGTTTTCCATCTCTTTGGCTTGCTTGAGCAGTTCGAAGATATGTGAGCCGCGCTCGATGGAGGTGTCGTGGACGAAGATAAGCTCGGGGGTATAACGCAGATCTATTTGGCGGCTAAGTTCACCTCGCAGGAAGGACGAAGCGTTTTTCAGCACTTCCATCGACTCCGCCTGCTGTTCAGGAGTTCCATAGACGCTGATAAATATCTTCGCCGCCCGGTAATCCTGGCGGAATTCGATATCAATAATGGAAACAAAGCCCAGGCGTGGATCATTCATCTCTTTGAGAATGATGTGGCTTAGTTCTTCTTTTAGTAAACGCGTCATGCGCTGTTTGCGGGTTGATGACATTTTTATCCTCTATTTGACTTCAGTCGGTACCAGACCGAATATCTCTTCCAGTACAATGGCGACGCCGTCCTCGGCATGGTGGGGGGCGACGATGTCGGCTGCCGCCTGGGTGATGGGCTTGGCGTTGGCCATGGCCACGCCAGTGCCGGCCCAGTCGATGGCCGGGATGTCGTTCTCGGCATCACCGAAGGCGATGACTTTCTCGCGGGCGATCCCCAGCCGTCCCGCTACCAGTTCCAGCGCTTTCCCTTTATCCACTCCTAGCGGCATGAATTCCAGGTATTCCGCGTTACTGATGGTGACATAGGCACGATCGGCGAAGTGGGCGCCCAGGGTATCGCGCAATTCGATTATTTTCGCCGGTTCGTCGATAATGAGTAGTTTCGTCGGACTATGGTGTAACAATGTGTGGAGATCACCTACCGGCACCGGCATGGCTCCCGTGCGTGCATTGTAGAGATCGGCCCACTTGTTGGCTTTTTCGATATAGAGCACATCATCGTAGTAGTAGTTGAGCTGTAATTGCTCACGCGTGCAGAAATCCACCAGTTCGCGGGCAAATTCGACGTCCAGTCCGGCATTGAGCCAGATTTCGCCGGTGCCCTCGCTCTTGATGAACGCTCCGTTGTAGGCGATGGTAGGCCCGTCGATGCCCAGCTCCCGCTGATAGGGGAGGGTGGTGTAGTACATACGCCCCGAGGTGATCATCACCTGCGCACCCAGTTCGCGCACACGGCGCACTGCGTCCAGGTTGCGCGTGCTGATGTGATGATCAGCATCAAGCAGCGTCAGATCAAGGTCAAGGGATATTAATTCATAGGGTAACGATGACATGCATTTCTCCATTTTCAAGTAAGTTCATGCTACCTGAGGGGGCGGATGATGTCAAGTATTTAAACCTGCAAGAAGGATAAGAAGCGCAAAGGAGTAAAAATTTGATAAAAAACATACATTTCCTGTTTACAATCATAGCTATATGGTTATATACTAATATACGAAGGAGGAAGTAATATGAACGCAGGAGTAATTCCGGTATCAAATGATACCTTTGAGCAGATGGTGTTGAAATCAGCGACACCGGTAGTAGTGGATTTCTGGGCACCGTGGTGCGGCCCGTGTCGCATGGTAGCACCGGAGATGGAGAAGGTGGCAGCAGGACTGGATGAGCGTGGCAAGGTCGTGAAGGTAAATATCGACGAACAGCCAGCATTAGCCAGTCGCTACGGTGTGATGAGCATACCTACTTTGATGATTTTCGATGGAGAACAGATTGTAGGCAAACATGTTGGGTATATCAAGGGGGAAGTGCTACTTGATTCGTTAAATGATTACCTGGCGAAGAAATAGCCGGCTCTGTTGAAGGAGAAAGGTATGGGCAAGATGATACATTTGTTTTTTGTCGGTAGTTTGCTGTCTGCATCGATGGCATATTTTACCGGTTGTGGTCCTGCCGAGGTACCGCGAGGAGATAGGGTTGATAACGCAATATCTGCTACACAGTCAAGACCAGCGAAAGTAGCCCCGGTTGCAGATGCAGTGGCGGCAGAAGGGGGAAAAGTAAAAGACAAAGTGGCAGACACCAAAAAAGTTGTTGCTGAAATTCCGACGAGTACGCCGATAAATGCAGCAACCTTTGATGAAAAAGTGTTGCGTGGGAAAGGAATAATCGTGGTTGACTTCTGGGCACCGTGGTGTGGCCCCTGTGTGCGCACCGGGCCGGAAATGGAAAAGGTGGCAGTTGCGCTGGGCGATACCGGCAAAGTCTACAAAGTTAATGTCGATAATGAGCAACAACTGGCACAAGAATTCAACGTGATAAGTATCCCCACACTGTTGATCTTCAAGGATGGCAAGCAGGTGGGCAAGAACGTCGGATATATTGATAGCGTGAGAATGTTGAAGATCATTGACGGTGTGAAGTAACTTCGGATCAGATTATCCCGTGCAAATATTGATTTGCACGGGATTTTTTTATGTACCTATTAACAATTGAGCCGTTTAGCAGTATCATGATATATACTCGAATATGAGGGTAAATGCTATTAGCAGGAGGAGTCGTATGAGAATATCATCTTTCGTGGTTGTGGGTATGTTGAGTTCTTTGGCGCTGGGCATGGTCGCGATGATGCCAGCAAAGGCCAATTTGACTATCGGTGGTGCCAATGCCAGGTCTGTTGCTATGGGTGGTGCCGGTCTAGCGGTGCGGAATAATGATGATGAGATTCCGGCCAACGTTGCATTATTGGCTGATTCAGGTGCCCGTTTCAATCTGGAGACGCCCACCTTTGATATGCGGGTGAATGGTGCCAGCCAGTCAGACGCGCAGGGGTTATTAGGGCAGTATATCCTGGATCCCACCAAGGCCTTTAACCTGGCACTTGATCTGGGGAAAGGAGATACCGATATTATAACCAGTGTTACGGCGGGTATCCAATTGCCGCAATCCAATATAAGTGGTTGGGCTTCGCTTGATACAAAAATTGTACCGAATGCGGCATACCAGACGTGGGCGAACAGTGGTGGTTTGCTTTTTCCGTTCCTGTCCGGTGCGCAGGCTGATGTCTATGCGGTGGGTGTGGCCTCGACGCCGGTGAGTGTGGGGATGCACCTGCCCGGATATGGCGGTGAATTGAGTGTCGGAGTACGAGTAAAACCGACACGAGCTTATTATTCTCACTACATCATCGACGGTACTGCGGTGACAAATAATGAGCCAACATTGGCGCCGGAGATGGGGGGTAATCAATACCTGGTGCAGGATTCGCTGGCCGCTGACTTAGGCGTGCTTTGCAGTCCTCCGGGCATGGGGTCGATACGGGTAGCGGCAGTGGTGAACAATATCATTCAACCCCAGGCGATAGATTTTAAATCTCCCAGTGCCACTGGGATGTTGAAACAGGATGTCGCACCTACAACAGTGAGTGTAGGTGTCGCACTGGAGGATGATCACCTTACATTAGCGGCAGATCTGCTTGATGTTACGAAACAGTTAGGTGGTTCACAGTTGCGCCTGGGGGCAGAATTACGCCCGATGCATTCTCTTGCCTTGCGTGCAGGATATACTTTAGATGGCCTCTCATACGGTTTGGGCATAGGCGGATTTAATATCGCCATCACCGAGAATGACAGACTGGCATTCGGGCAGACGGTGAAGTTCTAGCAAAGTGGTGACCAGTTGTTTTTGCGTGGTTAGATACCGGCATTAACTTGACGGGGAAAGTGTGTATTCGTTAGAATTACATCAAGGTCACGCAGCAAGGTTTGCAGCAATGCGTGTTTGAGAATAAGAGAGGTTAAACGATGACGGTCGGCAGCTCGCAGGATCCTTCACACGTCCCAGCGGTTACTATCGATATAAGTACATCTCCTGACCCGGCAGGGCGACAGCGTGAGATTCAAACTGAGCTGGTTGAGTTACGGCGTCGAATAGCGGAGCTGGAACACACAAAACTGCAGTTGGAACAGCAGGTATCCACTTCCACCACTGCTCCTGAAGCTGTGGGACCGGTTACCACGTCGGAAGAACTGGAGCAGACGCTGCGTACTTTCGTACGCCGTGTGGCGATGATCCTGCAAGCAGAGAAATGTGCCATCATGCAGGTAGATTACGAAGCGCACGAACTGGTGGCAAAAGCCCCGGCATTACGCCTCACTGATGAGGAGATCGCGTCCTTCCGTGTTCCGTTGAATGAGGGTATTTCTGGCGAGGCTTTCCATGATGGGAAAGCGATAATCTGCAATGACGTCTCCGCTGATCCCCGCGCTGACAAAGATAACTTTGTCCGTTTGAATGTACGCGATTCACTCACTGTCCCGATGATAATCGAGCGTAGGAATGAGAATCAGCAGGTTGTTGATCGCAATATCATCGGCGTAATCCACGTTTTCAATAAGCGTTATGGGCTGAAATTTACCGAAGAAGATATTCGCCTGTTTACCGTGCTGGCGCGCAATGCCGCTTCCGTTATCTCCAGTGCAAATGCCTTCATCTCCATTACAGCGGAGAAGAAACAACTGGAGTACACGCTGCAGAGTATGAGTTCCGGACTGCTGGTAATCTCCAAAGGTGAGCGTATTCAGTTGTTGAATAGCGCGGCATCGAAAGTGCTGGGTGTTGATGCTTCCGCGATCGGGAAATCGTATCAACAAGTGATTGTTGATGAGGATATCCGCGAATTCCTCGCCAAAGCAATCGTAGAAGAGGAAGAAACAGCTCGTGAGTTCCTGCTGGCAGAGCATAATTACCAGGCACAGACAGCGAAAGTACGTGACGAGAAAAATGCCGTCATCGGTTTGCTGGTGGTGCTGAATGATGTGACTGAGCTGCGTAATGTGGAACGGATGAAAAGTGACTTTGTCTCCACGGTCTCCCATGAGCTGCGCACACCATTGACAGCGATCAAGGGCTTTGTACGAACATTGATTGATGACCCTAACGGTGAGTTTTATGACCAGGAAACGCGCATGGAATTCTACGGTATCATTGATTCTGAGTGTGACCGTCTGGTGCGCTTGATATCGGACCTGTTGAATGTCTCCCGCATTGAGCGCGGCTTGCCAGTGCACTTGAATTACTCTGAAGTGAATGTAAAGGAACTGGTAGACAAGTGCGTGAACTTCCAACGCAGTTATACCGAGAAGCATGAATTTGTGGTGGAGAGTCCAGCGGATATCTCTTCGATTATTGCAGACCAGGATAAGCTGGATCAGATTTTGACCAATCTTATCAGTAATTCCATCAAATACAGCCCGAATGGCGGTGAAATCAAGGTAGCTGTGACGGATGAGCCGGAGAAAATTGTCTTTGCTATCAGCGACCATGGTATGGGTATCCCCGAAGAGAATATCGACAAAGTATTCCAGCGCTTCTACCGGGTGGCTTCCGGCGATGCACAGAGTGTGGGTGGAACGGGTATCGGGCTATTCCTGGTGAAAAGCCTGGTGCAAGCGCACGGGGGCGATATCTGGGTAGATAGCACCTACGGGAAAGGTTCGACCTTCTACTTCACGCTACCGAAGAAACAACCGGAAGGTGATTCTATCGTAGCCTGATCATAATCTCAAATAACGCCCGCACCAGAAACCGGTGCGGGCGTTTTTTTACCACTTGGGGAAGGTCAAACCTGGATTTTCTTCCGTTAGCTGCTTACGCAAATCTTGTGCGAGGCGTTGTTGATCCACCAGCCACTTTCCATCTTCAAAGCGGAGCACAATTTCCAACTGATACTGGTGTGAAAGAGCCTTTCTCAATTCAGCGATCTGCTCCGCTTTGTCTTCGGATGGGATCAGGCGCAGCTCCACTTCGTAGTTAGCGATATCTTTTTGAACGCTTTTGGGCTCAAGGAGTGTCGCGCCACCTATGGTGATCCAGCCGGGCAGCCGTATACCTTTACTGGCTTGCGTTGCCAGGTGTGTTTGCGTATTTATATCCCCCTGCTCCAGCGCGGACAGATAAGTCTGAGTAATCCGGGTGATTTGTACTACGCTCATACGCGGTTGTAGCCAGAAGTTCCAGCAGAGCATCGCACCCAGCACCAGTGCGACGAGGGCGACGGGGAGTACTGCGTACCAGACGGTAGGGGTTTTCGTTTGAGCAAAGATGACATCATCAGCAATTTCAACAATTGGTATGGTTTTTGGTTGGGCATCTTCAGCTTCGGGTATGATTTCCTCGGTCTCAGTTTTAGCATCGATAACATTTTCTGCAACAGTTGCTGCTATTTCTATTTCGGGGAGAATTATCCTGGGTAAAGTGACCGACTCCGCTACGATTGCCGCTGTTGGGCCAGGGACGAACTCCTCCGGCAATTCAAATACTTCCGGCTGTGCTTCTTCAGTCGTGTCAATAACAAGCAGTTCGATTTCTGCCGGGACAGCTTCGGGAGGTGGTGTTACAGCTACAACAGGTTGCACTGTGCTTGCGGCCGGGTGTAGTTCTGCCCAGCAGCTCCAACAAAGTTCACGGGAGATGCTATTGGTGGCGCTGCAATGTGGGCAGTTGATATTGTCACCGACAGATTCTGATGTTCGGGTACGAGCAGGAAAGTGAAATGCAGTTTTTACCTTGGGTGTGGCTTCGCGGACGGCAGGTACCTTTCTTTGGGGTTTCACCCAGACCTGCGTCATTACTGCGGGTTTCTCATTTGAACTGGAGACACGAGGAATTTTTGTCCAGCAGTTCCAGCACGTTTCGCGTTCTTCCTTATTTGTTGCCCCGCAACGCGGGCAATTCGGCATACTGGCTTTCTCCTTCTCGCGTATATGATAACTATTCGACCTTTAGATGCAAATTCCTGTTTTCATATTCTTTGGCATCATCGCAGGTATTATAGATGGGCAGAGAGAAGATAGTAGAAAGATCATCATGACAAAAGCAAGCCAGATATTAAAGGCCGTTTTCGGTTACGATACTTTCCGCCGCGGGCAAGAAGAGATTATCGCTCACGTTCTGACGGGTGGGGATGCCTTTGTGCTCATGCCCACCGGCGGGGGCAAGTCGCTCTGTTTCCAATTGCCTGCGCTGCTGCTGCCCGGGACTGCCATCGTAATTTCGCCATTGATTGCGTTGATGCACGACCAGGTGGGGGCATTACGCCAGTTGGGCGTTCGCTGCGCCTATCTCAATTCCGCACTCGATCCCTATGAGGCACAGCAGGTGGAACAGGCGTTGCGCTCGGGCAACCTGGACCTGCTCTATGTGGCCCCGGAGCGGTTGTGCACAGACAGTATGCTTGATTTGCTCGGGCAGGTGAAGATCTCACTATTCGCCATTGATGAGGCGCATTGCGTCTCGCAGTGGGGGCATGATTTCCGCGCGGATTATCTAGGGCTGTCGATCTTGCATGAGCGTTTCCCGCAGGTTCCGCGCATGGCTCTCACCGCCACTGCAGATGAAATGACGCGTCGGGAGATCGTGACGCGGCTGAAATTGGAAGGAGCGCGTACCTTTGTTGATGGTTTCGACCGGCCCAACATCCGCTACCGCATTTTGCCCAAGGATCAGCCCCGGATGCAATTGAAGAGTTTCATCACTGTGGAGCATATGCGTGATGCGGGCATTGTCTACTGTTTGTCGCGCAAAAAGACTGAGGCGATGGCGGAGTGGCTCTGCGAGCAGGGATTCACCGCACTGCCATATCATGCCGGGTTGAGTGCCGAAGTGCGCAAAAAGAACCAGGATCGCTTCCTGCGTGAAGACGGGGTGATAATCGTCGCCACTATCGCCTTTGGCATGGGAATCGACAAGCCCGACGTGCGTTTTGTCGCGCATATTGACCTGCCGAAGAGCATTGAGGCCTACTACCAGGAGACCGGGCGCGCAGGACGTGACGGGCAGAAGGCGGATGCCTGGATGCTCTACGGCCTGGCGGATGTCGTCTTTATGCGCGAGTTGCTGGCGAAATCGGAAGCGGATGAAGCGCATAAGCGGCTGGCGCAACGTAAATTCGATGCACTGCTGGGATTATGTGAGACCACCGCCTGCCGACGGCAGGTGATGTTGCGCTATTTTGGAGATGAGATGGCGGATGCCTGTGGCAATTGCGATACTTGTCTGCAACCGGTCGCTAGCTGGGATGGCACGCTGGAGGCGAAGAAGGCGCTTTACTGCGCCTACCAGACCGGGCAACGCTTCGGTGCAGGCTATCTGATTGATGTGCTGATGGGGCACAATACCGAGCGGATAGTCAGGTTTGGCCACGACAGACTGAGCGCATTCGGCAAGGGTGGTGAGCAAACAGCGCAACAATGGTCGCAGATATTTCGCCAACTTACCGCGCAGGGATTATTGAATGTGGACTTTGCCGGGCACGGTAGCCTGTTGCTGACACCCGCCGGGCTAGAAGTGCTTAAGGGTAATCAGGCGGTGAAGCTGCGCAAAGATCCCGAGAAGAGCACGGAGCGCATCCGCAAGACGAAACGCGAATACGGTGATATCACCATCGGAATGTCCTTACGCGATCAGGAACTGTGGGAGACACTGCGTGCCCTGCGGATGGAGATTTCCATCGAGGAAAAAGTGCCTCCCTATGTAATTTTCCATGACACCACGCTCCGCGAGATGCTCCGTGTGCGCCCGCAGACAATGGGGGAATTGGCTGCGGTGGCGGGTGTAGGCGAAGCGAAACTGGTGCGATACGGCCAGCGCTTCCTGAAAGCCATCAAAGAGTAGACGAGATGAGCAATTGCAGCATTGACGGAGCTTCTGTTTCCGCATTCAGCCGTAATTCGTTCTTCATCCATGCCATGATGGAATCGTGCGCATCCGCGGCGATCTCCGGCGGCACAATCATCTCCACTTCGATGAAGTAGCGGATGCGTTTGTTCAGTTCGAGCCGATCGAGCGAGATAGTCATGGGAATCTGCGAGGAGCCTCCGCGGAAATCCAGCCGATTCTTGCGGATAATACGGTTTTCGGGTATTGCTGATATCATCGACTTGGCGGATGAAGAATCCAGGATACTCTCATCTTCGATACGGATCCACCGGCCCGCACTATCCTGCTTCCAGGCTTTATCGGTGATTTTGAATCCCATCGTTGTCTCACGCACGCGGGTGAAATTGTAGCCACCATTCCCTGCCAGTTCGTAATCCAGATAATAATCCACTATCGAATAATTATCTTCCTGACGGAAGTGCAGCGGAAGAAGCGTCTCCGGTAGCCTGCGGAATTCCTCTTCGGATATTTCCAACTTCACTTCTGCTTCGGCCACTTCCGCATTATTTTCAGAATTCATCTGTTTTCTCCCCTATAGACAAGGATATTTGATTGCGACATGGAACAACGTGATTAATGATAGCACATAAATTCAGATATGGGGGG
>Ga0194063_10001735_pt1 | contig 13933 bp, 15 predicted proteins | sample SepL3720m_MetaG_FD_155459 | JGI IMG/M metagenome (GOLD analysis project Ga0194063, IMG submission 155459) | Anoxic zone freshwater microbial communities from boreal shield lake in IISD Experimental Lakes Area, Ontario, Canada - Sep2016-L373-20m | ecosystem: Environmental > Aquatic > Freshwater... | reverse complement strand
CATTATAATCATTGTTTTTATGGTCAATGAACCACACAAACAAACTATGAGTAGATATAATGGAGGTAGTAATGTTTGTTAGGGTTCGTAGTAAGATATCATTTGTTATAGAAGATATTATGTTCATTGTTGAGATTATATACTATTCTGTTATAAATTAATTTAAACATATTATTATTTTACATTTAAAATAATATGCAAGCAACCCTAGAGGAATTAGAATCCCAAATAAATGTTCATGAACCACATAAAATAATACCTCAATTGGCTACTGCGTTATATCTTTTCGAAACACTGAAAGGTGGACATGCGATAAAGAGGTCTTTAAAGAAAATAAGCCCGCACGCCTATTATAAAATTTACTTGGAACCACTTTTTAACGCGTTGATCGCGGCAGGAGTTCATGTAAAGGAAAACGATGGCAATGAAGTTGACGAAGAGTTAAACGGCAATGATTCATTTTTTTACCGTTACATGATGACACGGGCTGGGTATTTTTATGACTGTGGACCAAGATTTGGACAAATGTCCGTTTTATGGACATTACAGAACTTGATGAAAAATAAATTGGATATCAAAGAGCCATTTCGACACGTGGCTGGAAAGTATTTGGTATTTAATTCTATAACGGGTGACGTAGAAATCAATATGGTGGCTTATAAAGAATATTTTCTGAAAAAGGCATTCAAGCTTAAGGCGATTTATAGTAAGAACTCTTCCACTGAGCTAATTTATCAAATGTCAATCATAAGGGCTGGTTACAAAGTAGAATTTGGAGAGGACATGCCTGAAATGTAAAAATAAACGCGTGGACAATATATATAAATTCGACAATTATTCTTTTAAAACAACTAATTACAAGTTGTGTTTTAGATATAAAATAAAAATCATTATTTTTAAGTTTTAAAACAATTTAACAATATTGAATTACTTATTAAATAAAAATGAAACTTGTAATCACGGATAAAACAAAGAAAGAACTGTTTGTGGCTATTTTACAAACAATTAAGAATTGTTCTAGCACCGTTAATGCGTTCTTTACCGCAAATTCGCTTCAAATACAAGGGATGGATCCTTCTCACGTTTGCTTATTTGAAACCATTTTGTTATCCAATTGGTTCAATGAATACATGTTTAATCCATCAGACACGGCAAACATTTGCTGTAATAGTGGACTACTACACACCATTCTTTCCAAACATGATGGCTCATCTATTACAATTGAATACGAGGGGGAACCAGAGACCTTAAACATCAGTCTAGAAGCAACCAAGACATCGGATTTTAATAAGTATTTTAAAATGCCGTTAATTAATTTTGACTACGAACTCATGTTTATTCCGGAGAGCGAGTATGCGGCGGATTTTTCTATTTGCTCGAAGAAGATTTGTGATATTACTTTGCAAATGTCGCCATTTGGAGACGATGTTACCATAACATGCGGAGAGGAAAGCATTTCTTTGAAAACGGACGGCATTTCTGGGGACATGCTTGTTACGGTGAGCACGGACGATTTGACTGAATACAGCATTGGCGGCGATGGGGTAGAGCTGACTTATAGTTTGAATTACATTGCGAAAATGTGTCTAACGAACAAACTGACAAGTGAAGTTACCTTTTCATTGCACCCAGAACTTCCAATGAGAATGTTATATGACTTACACAATGGGAGTTATGTTAAATTTTACTTAGCACCAAAATGTAGCGATAATTAAATGTTTTTTTTATTATAAGTTTTTTTATATATTTTACGTGTTTTTTGTTTGCGTTGCTTTCGTGTTTTTCGTTTCTTTAACACTTGTTTTGCCGTTATTCTTTTTCGCTTAGTTATTTTATGGCGTCTTCCTCCCGAAAATCTGGTTGCACCAGTCGCCGGGTTTACTAAATATTCGTCGTTACCTCTTTTTTTATCTGGTCTTGTGGCCTGTTCAATGACCCTTACGTCCATTTGGGGAACCGCTTGTATAGGCGCGTAATCTAAAAATTCATCCGGGTTATCCATCGGAGTACTTCCGAAATGTGGGGAAGGAGGATTATGTTGTATAGGAGCGTAATCTAAAAATTCGGCAGAGTTATCCCTCGGAGTACTTCCGAGATGTGGGGAAGGAGAATTATATTGTTGGGGCTCAAATTGGAATGGCACAAGCACATCCGAGTCATTCGCAGAAATACTTTCACTAAAAGAATCTTCTTCTTCTTCTTCTTCTTCACTACCAGGTAATTCATAACTCAGTGAATGACCCGAACTCGCCCCACGTTCACTCACGGGAAAACAAGAATCAGGTGTGCCCATCTTCATGGCATTTTGAAAAGCGTCGTCATCACTTAATTTGGCTTCCATTAATTCAACCGCATGAACTAACTCCCGTGCACTAGGTAGAGCTTTGCCGGGTTTGGAGGGAATCCACATTGATTCGTAATCCGCATTAACTTTTCTCATCAACAGTGGGGTGTCTGTTAAAAAATATTCTTGTGGACGTTCAACCGAAACGACCCTAGGTTCATACCCTACTTTCATAGATTCTTTTAAGGGTGTACCTGGAGGCTTTACCGGCTGATTTAAACTACGATAAATGTCTAAAATATTTTCATATGCCCGGTCCCCTCTTAAGGCGTGCTCTACTAATTGCTTCATATTTGAATTTGCTAATGCACCGTATTGTAAGAGTAAAAATCTGGATTCCATATGAGCGAGAAATGTCAAAATTGATGCTACTGTTTCTTCGCTATCAATATTTCCATACTTATCATGTGCTGTATGAAAAAACAATTGTAACTTTTGAATTTCAACTAAATTATCTTTTAGTTGTCGAATCAAAAAAGTATTGTCGGGACTCGTAGTTCTTAGTGTGTCCCCACGAGAATTAATGCATTCTATAAGATACTTGGGTGTCATCACAAGTCCAAAGTCAATCATGGTTATCTCTCCAGTTATTTGATTCAAAATACAATTACCCTGATTCATATCGGTATTAATAACATCATGTTTCAAGAACAGTGTAATCGATGCAGCACATATAAATCTTGCGGTTGAATCATATAGACCAGACACTGATTTAAGCGTAACTCCTTCTATTTTTTCCATCATCATAAATCCTAAATCATACGAATTGCTTACAATTTCACTCTTTAAATAGGAAACAATATTTCCATCACTTTGAAACAATCTTTCCACTAATTCTTGAATTAATTCACGATGGTCAATTATTTTGGAACTAGTAAACGCCGGACAAATTGGTTGTAACCCCATTTCAAGTCTCTCACTCCAGATTTTTTGTTGGGTTTCGCTTTCGCGCAAAAACATATCGTAACTTAATGACTTTTTGAATAATTCTCCGGGTTTTCTTAAAGTTCTGCTGCATTTTGTGTTCGGACTGTGAAGTTCACATATTTTTATGACAAACTCGTTCACTGGTTCATCATCATCATTTACAAATTTTGAAATTGATATATCTACTACTTTCATAACAACGACAAATCCATAGAGAGAATCTGTATTAAGAATCTCAAATATTGTACCTTCATGACGAATCATTGGCAAAATATATAGCGTAAAGACATCAACATCATCTCTTAATGTATCTCGAATTGATTTTTTTAACTTATAGCCTCCTTTTTGTAAACCCATTTTTAATTATATAGTTAATAAATATTTTATCTTCTAACTTTACAAAAATGAGCTCTTCCAAACTAATAGAAGCAACGGACGATTTTGTCTTTTATTGTAATAACTGTCGACACGAATTCACGTTTCTTTATTCGTTTTTACCTATACCAAGCCTTGGAGAATACTATACGTGCTCAAAATGTAATAGCATTTTACCTGTAAAAGATATTCAAAAAACGCGAAAGTGTAAATTAAAATACTTATGCGGCTGCTTTTCAAAGCGGAAATATTAGCGTTTTCTTTAGCAAATATAATATTTACTTAATAGTCGTTTTGGTTCTCGTTCGTTTCACTCGGCCAAAATTATTATTCGTTTTATTTAAATACTTTACAAGAATAACATGATTGAAATTATTACCGCATTTTTTATCTTTTGTTTAGTACTATTCGTCTATTTACATGTAAACTTTCACTTTAAAACCGGAAACGACTTGGAAATGTTTGAAGTGGATGATGCTTCGAAGGAGAGAATCGAAGAAATTTTCGATGTTCGGCAACCAGTCCTTTTTGATTTTGAAAATAAAAAAATAATGGAAACCGCAAATAAAGAGTTCATTTCATCCAACTATCAAGCATTCGATGTTAAAATACGAAATTTAGCCGACAATGTATCAGAAACGGAAATGTATGTGCCCCTTCCTCTTCACGCCGCAAATAAGCTTTTTAAAGAAGACAAGAATTCTACGTTTCTCTCTGAAAACAATTCAGAATTCTTACAAGAAACCGGAGTTATAAAAGGTTTACAGTATAACGATGAGTTTCTACGTCCGTATATGGTTTCCAACTGTAACTATGATTTACTCATGGGCAGCGAAGGCACGTGTACTCCACTTAGATACGAAATCAACTATAGAAATTTCTTCTTACTGACCCAAGGATCCGCACAAATAAAGTTGACGCCCCCCCAGAGTACTCGGTATTTGTATCCTAACTATGACTATGAAAACTTTGAATTTTCTTCCCCGATTAACCCCTGGAACCCACAACCCAGTTATCGTGCGGATTTCGATAAAATCAAATGTTTAGAGTTCACTTTACTTCCGGGAAAAACAATTTATATTCCTGCTTATTGGTGGTATAGCATTAAACTAAATAAAGAAACGAGCATCGCGTGCTTTCGTTACAGGACGTATATGAATAACATTGCCATCTCTCCTTATATTGCAATGTATGCTCTACAAATTCAAAATGTTCAGCGAAATACCACCAAGAAAATGGACGTCAGTGAATTAAACCAGATGCCAATTGAGGAGAAGGAATTAATTGTTCAAGAAGAAACAGATTTTAAAACAGATTCTGAGAATAAAAAGTAGAGAGAAAACCTTTCCAATAAATTTAATAAAGTCCTAATAATATAAATGGATAACATTCAGTCCACCTTGGAGGAAATATATAAAAGGATTAAAAAACTTAAAATAACGGGCAAAAACGCGGAATATATTCCCGAACTTAAAAAGGTAAATCCTAATATACTAGCCATTTCTATTTATACCGTAGACGGTGAACGATACAATGTAGGCGACTATGAGAAAGAGGTCGCCATGGAATCCGTGTCCAAAGTGTTCAGCTTAGCCCTCGCATTAAAGACGGTCGGGGTCGCCAACATGTCGAAAATGATTGGTACGCAGCAAACAATTAGTGTATTTGATTCCGTCACGGCTATTGAAGATTCGGACAACCGCACCATCAACTCGTTTCAAAATGGCGGGGCCATGGCAACCACTAGCATTTACTATGACAAAAACCAGGCTAAATTTGAGAAAAAGATATTTGATAACATGGCCGATTTTGCCGGAAAAAAATTAAGTTATTCCAAGAAAACGTTTGAATCTGAAATGAATAATTTAGATCACAATTTAGCTATTGGATATTTGCTGAAGTCATACGGTCGGTTTTACGGCGAAGTCTTGCCAACCATTACCGCTTATACGAAACAATGTTCCACGATGGCTACCAGTCAAGACATTGCTTTAATGGCCGCCACCATAGCCAGTTATGGGGTTAATCCCAAGACTGGGAAACGGGTTGTTGACAAGAAATTTATTCCTTATATTCTAACCCATATGGCCGCAAATGGAATGTACGGTTACTCGGAGACGTGGATGACTTATATTGGAATGCCCGCTAAAAGTGGTGTTGGGGGAGTAATTATGATTGTTATTCCGAATGTCATGGGAATCGCGATTGTATCGCCTCCATTAGACAAACATGGGAATAGTGTGAAGGGAATCTTGGCGGCAAAGCTATTATCAAGCCGACTACACTTAGGAATGTTTGACGAAAAACATATTTAGATTTTTATTAAAAAAGTTTACACATAATATAGATATTATCCTTATTATTATATAATATCTATAACTTAATAGACGCGTTTGGTTTCTTACAAAAATCAAACACCATGTGGTCCATGTATGAACTCATGTTGTCCCATTGAATTTTGAAATAAGTCTCATTTCTGCTATCATAATTGTCAACCTCATATTGGTCAACAACATCATAATTAGAATCTTCTGAGTCGTCGTCTTCAACGTAGCTGCGGTTTACCTTGTAATAAAGCCAACTCGATGTTTTGTCTCCAAACAAATACGATAAAATAAACTTGGAAGTACATAAGTTCAATTGTCCACTTCGAACCGCAGAGGAAAGTACATTTACCTTAGGCTGAAAGTAAAATCTTGTCAATTCTAAAAACTCGTAAGTCGGGGTGTCGTCAAATTCTGTGTATTTGTTACCACTCGTGTCCCTCTCTTGTTCTCGGTAAATACCATTGTTAATAAGCCACTCGTTGACAAAATCGTCTTCCTCATAAGGATTTCCCAGAGATAAAACAAATACCTCTATAGGTATTTCATCCATTATTGTACGGAAATCGTTTGTGTCAATATAGCCTCCTTCAATTACTGTAGTCATAACATAATCAAAACTTTTCGCGCATAATTTGAGGTTTGGGGTCTCGTAATCGGCTAACGACAAAATCGTCCGTAAAGTTTCGGGGTGCTCGTCATCTAAAACATTATCCATTTTATCCGAACTTTAAATTTTTTTAAAATATTATGATTTTTAAGTATTTTAATATTTTTTTATTCTTTTTAGTGGAACATTTTCTCTCTTAAGTTAAGAGAGAAAACATAGAAATTTCTTGGAATTATTTTTATAGTTAATATATATAATATTGTATACTATTATATATACGCATGCCCAAGTACACTAAGAACCGCCTTATTAGGAAACGACCGTGTAAAAAAACGAAAGGAAAGTCAAGAAAATCAAAACGTTATACGCGTAAAAGTCATAGTTATATGATGAGGGGTGGCTGAGGCCAAGCCTTAACGATTGGTTAATTAGGTATAAATACAATAACATGACAAACATTTTAAGTTTTTGAATGACCATTTCTCTCTAGTTTTGCGAAAAAGAATCTAAAATTGTCTTGTAATAATCTGATTATCTCCGTTGGGGACTCCCAAGGCCCATTGAGACAAGTCACTGTACGTAAGTACCTTTTCTGCCCCACTGCCCGTAAGGGTTGTTTGACGAATACCAATTCGTTTAACCTCATCAAACCGGCAAAATTTCATTCCAATGTGTTCCCAGAAGCTGCGGCCGTTTTTATAGCTAGCGTCTACGTCGATGAAAAGAAGCTGGTCCTTTCTAAATGAATTTGTCGATTCTATTTGAAAAATCATCGCGGCGATCATCAATCGGGAAAGGCCTTGATTGCGTAAGTGTCCGCCCAGGTGTTCATCATCAACAGAAATGTACATAAAAAGGCCAACATGGTAATTTGAAATACCAAAGTCTCCGACTTCTTTGCCTAGTAAGGTTTTAAGTAATATGGTGTATTTCGTATCCGTTTTTTCAAACAATATAAATATTTTGTTTTGTTTTAAAAACCGCAAGCTACTTTGTAGACGTTGCCGCATATCTGGATTGATTTGATTTGTCGTTTCTACAAAATTTGTAAACGCAACATTAAAAAAAGTAGAAACCGACATATTTGTTTAAGTTAAAATAATGATTTATATTTATATATGTTTTATATGTTTTATATGTTTTATTTGTTTAACGTGTTTATTTAATATATTTCATCGACAAAATTATAGCCTTTATTAAATCCTTGGTTGGTGTCGGCAACCCTTGCCTCTAGCCTCCTTAGCAAGCTCTTTTTGTATTTTTCTAGAAATGGCTTGTATTGATTATCATCTCCCTTGAACGACGCAATCGTTAAATCACAGTACACTCTATAAGGCATCTCTCCATAGGAATAATCTTCCAATGACAAACTCCGTAACGTGGACATCCGATGGCTTGGCCTTCTTAACCACAAAGTAGTACCATTGAGATTAGGAAACGTGGTCTTTATTGCGTTCGCACTTGGAGTCGTCATTTTAAGTATTTAAATAAAATAATGAAATACTTAAATTATTTTATTATTATTTTATTTTTATTTTTTTATTTTGCCGCGGAAGAAATTTCCGAGAAAATTCCTGGCTGATTTTTCTTGGAAATTTCCTGGACATAGGAATCAGGTTAATTACAATACCGCAATACAAAGGTGACCCACGGACCCTACACAATGCATAAACGCATGAAAATATTCGGCAGTGGAAGAATCTTCGCAATAACAAAAACTATTTGTCATATAACCATAATAATATAATAAAATAGTAGAGAGAAACGTAAATAAAATTAGGAACGACAATGTCATCTGTTTTGTAGTCATTGGTTCCGTATGATTTCTTAATTTGGAATAGAACAAATATCCTCCGTAGAACGCAACTAAGTATACGGCAACTTTATCAACAATTCGGGTGACCTCGGTGTAATGAGAATGGTGATACAAAGAACTCATTGTTAAAAACATGAAAACCGCAGCGTAAGCGTAATATTTATAATAAATAGCAATAACTACATTTGTTAAAAAAATAAAATTTGAATAAAAACACAACTTTGGGCATTCCTCCATGTTCTTTTATATTAAATATATTCAGATATAAATAATTTATAGGTTTTACTGTGTTAAGTGTTTACTCGTGTTTAATGCGTTGGCGTCGCATGGTATATTAGTAGTTTTTCTTAACCATTCATTTCGGCTATCAGTCATGTCACGAAAAAAACGGAATATTGTTGAGAACATGTTATAATTAATATATATAACATCTTAAAATCTATAATTAAAATAAACGCAAATCAACAATAATATAAAAAATAACGTGTCTAAATCAATCTGATATCCCCCTCTTAATCGCAAAACCAGATGAATAGTTGCCTCCTTTTGAATATTATAGTCATCCAACGTGCGACCATCCTCAAGTTGTTTCCCGCCATAAATTAAACGTTGTTGGTCAGGGGGAATTCCTTCCTTATCTTGAATTTTAGCTTTAATGCTTTCGATTGTATCCGTCAGCTCCACTTCCAACGTTACGGTTTTTCCGGTTAAAGTCTTGACAAAAATCTGCATATTATTAAGTAGGTTCTGTAAATAATGATTTTTATTTTACACCTTTTCTCATTTCAAATGCTCAATAAATTTATTTACTTTATCATTTTGAATTATTTTTGTTTCGGTAAACCATTTTTTTAAATCTTCTTCAAATTGTTTATCTGTATAAGGAAGAATATTATTTGGTTCATTACTCATATTTAATATATCTCTAAAATGCGATGTTTTTTTATAAGAATATGTTTTATTTTCCATAATATAAAGATATGATAAAATATATTTATATTATTTAATGTTTAATAATCGGCGTTTGAAATGAGAAAAGGTGTAAAAGTTATATTCTCTTTCCCCAGAAAAAGAAGAGAGAAACAAAAACCATACGCATTTAAGTATTTTAAATTTATCAAAGGATTATTTGGTTTCTCTCTTCTTTTACTTTAAAAAATGGAATGGTCAAAGGAATTTAATAAAAGTTCCGAAATATTCTGAAATATAAAGATAAAATCATTATTTTTATTATATGGAGTCTCCCTGTTATAAAATACTGATTCATGACCGAGAGTATACGAAATGGGAAATACACGACGTACGTCAGTACGCAATCATTGACAATGTCGCGGTGGATCCAGTGAATAGTAAACTTTTTACTAACGATATTTTCAACGTTGGGGAAAATGGTACCGTAAACGTTGTTCACTCATCCATACGGTCCACGCCGGATTTACCTGGTGTGCTTGTTCTCGCAGGAAACAAAACGTATGGTAGACAGGCTAAGAAAAATGGAAAACTTATTTACAAATGCATACCGGACGACAGTCGTTTACCTGCTTTCTTAATCCCATATGAAGTTAAACACGTGGGGTTTTCCAAAGTTGGGGTTAATGTTTATGTGACCTTTTCATTCTCTCTATGGAATGAGAAACATCCTACTGGAATATTAAGTCAAGTGATTGGTCCTGTTGATATGCTAGAAAACTATTACGAATACCAACTATTTTGTAAAAGTTTAAACGCTTCTATTCAAAAGTTTCAGAGAGAAACCACCAAAACCGTAGAAAATCTCGCGTCTTATGATTCTCTCTTTCAAACCATAGAAGAAACTCATCCAGAAATTGAAAACAGAACTAGTGACTATGTATTCTCAATTGATCCACCGAAAAGTCTGGATTTTGATGATGCGTTCTCCATAAGGGTTTTAGACGATGGCACTTATAGGTTAAGCATTTATATTGCCAATGTATCTATCCTCATGGATGTATTAAACCTTTGGGAGTCCTTCTCCAGACGCGTCGCAACCATTTATTTACCAGACAGAAAAAGGCCAATGCTTCCTACCATTTTATCCGAGGAACTTTGTAGTTTACAGTCTGGCCGCCGACGCATCGCGTTTACGTTGGATGTGTTTCTCTCTTCTTCTTTTGAAATAAACTCTATTCAATGGGAGAATTCTATTATCAACCTCTCCAACAATTTTACCTACGAGTCGCCTACTCTTTTAACAGATGACAAATATATGCTTCTTTTATCAGTCGTTCAAAATTTGTCCAAAAAGTACAAGTTTATGAACAATGTTCGCAATAGTCACGATGTCGTCAGTTACCTTATGATTTTTATGAACTATTACAGTGCTACGGAAATGCTGAAATACAATAATGGAATTTTTAGGTCGACCATCATTACCAAAACATCTGTTATTCCGGAACACGTGCCAGAAGACGTTTCCAAATTCATTCAGATTTGGAATAGTTCATCCAGTGGGCAGTACATCGACGGGGCTACACTAGGAAGTTTACGGCATGAATTACTTGGGTTAGACTCTTATATTCACATAACAAGTCCCATCCGACGATTGGTTGACTTGCTTAACTTAATAATGCTTCAAAAAAATATGGGACTCTTATGTTTATCAGAAAACGCACACACATTTTATGACAAGTGGAAATGCGAGTTGGACTATATTAATACAACGATGCGGTCCATTCGCCGAGTTCAAATTGATTGCGACCTATTACATTTATGTACTAGTAATTCAGCCACATTGTCAAAGGAATACAACGGTTATGTATTCGACAAATTAGCTAGAAATGACGGCCTTTTTCAGTACATTGTTTTTCTACCAGAACTAAAACTGTATTCCAAACTGACTTTAAGAGAGAATTTCGCCGATTACGATTTGAGGCGTTTTAAGCTATTTATATTTAACGACGAAAACAGCTTAAAGAAAAAGATACGATTACATGTTATTTTATAAAGTTTAAGTTTATTATAAAAATTAAGTATTTAAAATTATATTTAATACATTTATTTTTTATATTTAACGCGGCATATTATGTCTACAAAAAGCACACGTGCCTTTAAGCCTAATCCACGTGCCACAAGTGAATTGAGAACACTCATCGCACTGTACTTTGTAGTGACACTTGGATGTTGAACACAACTCACATGCGGGAACATCAACACAAATAGCGGATTGCCTGGATAAACCATCTGGAATAATAAAATGAAGAGTGCTCTTTACCCACAGGGTGGTACCATCTTGCGAAAGGCACGAATTTACGTTAACAATGTTTCGATTCACGCGTTTTGCCAAAAGACGTGCGATACGCTGCCGAATAAAGTTACACGCCTCTAAGTCAATTGTAGTAGGTTGACATTCTGATTTTAAACGCACTAACGTATCACGCGTCCATTTACGAGGGTCAACCATATAAATTGTGCCGGTTTGTACTAAACAATCAGTGGTCGCATCATGTACTTCTTCTAGTACACACACTTTATCTGTAAAACCCAAGACGCATGGGCCGCAAATACGCTGGGCTTGAAGGCCTTCGTGGCTAACCAACAGGCCGGCCTTCAAAAACCCCTCACAAGAACTAGCAGAACAACGAGACAACATGGAATTTATTTTTTACTTTTAAAAATGATTTAAGTTTTTTATTTTTAAAAATGATTTAAGTATTTTATTTTTCACGCCATTCAGGGGGAGAGAAAATTGGTGGTTCCCGAGAATGTTCGTTATTACTTCCTTTTTTTCTCTCTCCTCTGGTTAAAAATTAATCAATCAATTATGTTGGTGAATTCTAGAACTGACTTTTTATTATTATTATTATCCAATGGATTTAAAATATAATTGTTGGATTTAATTGCGTTGCCGCTTCGTCGTCTTAAAGATGATGCGTACCTCGTGCCGGTTATGGTATCCTCCACCAAAGTAATTTTGAGCTTACCGGACAAATAAAATAAGTCTTTTAAATTAAAACCGGATGCCCACACACTTGCCATATTAGGCTGATCCTTATCCGTTATAAATTTAAATGCCGTACGAATTCTGCTTAAAACATCTTTTCTTGGGTATAAGAACGCAGCAAACAACCATGGGGCCCAAGAACTTTTTAAAATGAAATGCGAAAAACAAATTTTAAATTTACTTGATAAATACTCATAAGATAACCTTGGTAAATTTATCAAAATAAGCTCGTTGACTCTATTCAACTTAATCACATTTGACGTAATGGCCTTGGTAATTAACGTTACTCCATAAGACTCCCCCACAATAGTAAATTTAGTAGAATTGGAAGGAGAGAGCGACAAAATGATGGAAGCCAAATGGGTCTCACAGAATAACAAACCTGAATTGACCCGTTGACTTATGGGTATGGGATTCAATCCACACGTTGGCAAGTCAATACAATAAACGTCGTATATTCTGGGGATATTCCTCATAAACTCCACGTAGTCAAATGAACACGTGTTTGCTAGTATAACAATTGGACTTCGGTTTGAAAATATCGTGGCGTATCGACACAAAACATGAACTGTATCGTTAAACAACCACATACTGCTGAACACACGATTTGACTCTTTGACGAATAACTCAATATCACTAAGGACTGATTCCTTTGAGGTTTCCAGTTGCTTTACACCTTTTAGGGAATATCTTAGTTTTGCTATGATGGATGATACCAAAAAAAATGGGGATGAAATACAAGTCATACATACAGTTAGTCCAGCAATCAACATGTTTTTGTTTTTAATTTATTAGTTATATTTGTTTCAAACTTTTTATATCTTTTCAAAATTATGATTTGAAAAAAGTATGGATGTTTTTAAGTATTTTAAATTTGTTTTTTTATAGTAACTTCTTTGGCGATTTTCCGGATTATTTTATTCGCCTTCTCTTCATCGTTGTCTCCCGAGCCTCCCATGGCTTCAATTACCAGGTGACTGTACTTGTCACTTAAATGTGATTCGCTTCTTTTACAGTCCGGATTCTTGGCTTTCCAAATAGGAAGCATCTTAATGTTCTTATGGGCAATTTGTTTCAAGGCCTTTTTCATCTTGGTGTTTTCTGCGTCTTCTTTTTCCCATTTGTTATCGTCCTTCACATACATGCTTTCTCTCTTTAAGTCACTACAATGAACGGGTCTTTCGCATTCTTCCAAATCATTCAATCCGTTTATTATTAGTTTGGAGAGGCCATTGACAAAACCTAATTCCCCAACACTTTCCAAGTCTTTTAAATCAATTTGGAGGGAACTCACAAAATCAGTCAAGTTCATTGCGTTCTTACACGTGTCATTCAAAAAAAACTGAAGATTGAATGTTTTATTGTGGCAATTGTTGTTTACCGTATTATTTGTGTTGTTTGTGGTGGTTGTATTTTTACATAGTTCTAGTATCTGTTTCTGTAGTTCATTATTTTGTTTAATAATTTCAATAATTAATTCAGGTGAAATATTGGTGATGTTTGCCACTGGCCCAAGATTCGTTGTTTTAATACATTGTTTTTTGTGAATACTTAGTCCTTGCCTATATTTATATTC
>Ga0194063_10001732_pt1 | contig 13937 bp, 13 predicted proteins | sample SepL3720m_MetaG_FD_155459 | JGI IMG/M metagenome (GOLD analysis project Ga0194063, IMG submission 155459) | Anoxic zone freshwater microbial communities from boreal shield lake in IISD Experimental Lakes Area, Ontario, Canada - Sep2016-L373-20m | ecosystem: Environmental > Aquatic > Freshwater... | reverse complement strand
CAGTCTGAGTTGACAGCTGTTTTTTCAACAGCTGTCAACTCAGACTGCTCAGCATTACCTGTATTTACTGTACCTTTAGGTTCAATTAATAAAATATGCACTTCTTCTGGTGCTTCCGGCATATGTTCGATCCCATGATGAATAATCAGCATTTCTCCTGGATTCAATTCTTCCGTACGATCTCGAAAATGAATCAATAATTTTCCTTGAATCACAAAAAACAACTCATCCTCTTTTTCATGTTTGTGCCAAGTAAACTCACCTTTGAGCTTGACCACTTGCACTTTGTCATCGTTCATTTCGCCAATTATCTTAGGACTCCAATACTCCTGAAATAATGCTAGTTTTTATTTTAAATTAACTACAGCCATAATTTGTATATAATAATTAGTTCAAATTATACAATAAATTAATCTAAAGTAATATTATCCTAAATTCATCGAAACTCATTCGCTTCACTGGAAATTTTGTTGTAAAATTTTCTTGTAATAATGTTGTACTTAAAAATTCTAAACCAAATTTTATTTTTTTATCAATCTTAAATGAGAAATACCGATGCCAGAAGTAAAAAAATAGTTTTCCTATCTAGTTGCCTTTTGAATGCGAATAATAAAGTAATGGGGTTGTCTCGTTATGCTGGTATCTGCAAGGAAGTTTTGGATGTCCTTTATAAACACGATTTTGGAGTGATGCAAATGCCTTGTCCCGAAACTTTATACGCTGGAGTCAATAGATGGTGGCAAACAAAAAATCTTTATGATAACCCGGCTTTCAGACGTCATTGTAGAAAATTAGCAGAACAAATGGTTGATTATATGGAAAATTATGAACACGTAGGGTATGAAACGGTTCTAATTCTTAGTTGCAATGGTTCACCTACATGTGGTGTGACTCTGACTAGCCACGGAAAAGATTGGGGTGGAGAAACTGCTAAATTAAAATATAATGATACTCTGGTCGCCGGTTCAGGAGTTTACATTGAAGAATTAACCAGGGAAATTAAAGCAAGAAAATTAGGCATGCCCCTCCTGTATGGTCTGGATTTAGATGATGAGTCCAAAACCACCCAGGAAATATTAGCTGAATTTGAAAAATACATCGAACCCCACAAAGTAAGCTAATTAAAGCCAAAAATTGGCTACAAAAAAAGATAAAGTTGCGGGGAGTAGATTCGAACTACTGACCTTCAGGTTATGAGCCTGACGAGCTGCCACTGCTCCACCCCGCGACTTTATCTTTTTTTTTCCTCTTTCTTCTTGATACTTGATACTTGATACTTGATACTTCTTTCAAATCATACTATATCACCTACCCAAAATCAATTCTTTCCACCAACGAGCATGATTATCAAGCTGAATCGGATCAGTATTAACTTGATAATAATCTATTTTATAATCCTCAGGTCTGAGAACGTAATATAGCTTCTCACCTGGTATTGCAAAATTCTGATTTTCTCTGGCATACGCTCTACGATATTCTGAAGAACTATAATAATCAATTTGATTATTTAGATCATCAGTTTCAGCTTTTAACTGATTTACTTTTTGTTCTTCTTCTTGAATTGAATTACGATTATTTATTCCTTTTTTATAGGCATTATAAACATTCAAGCTAAGCGTAAATATCAATAATATTAAAAAAGTATTAATCAAGAAATCTCCTGAATCCCAATCAAATCCAGTAATTTTTCGAAAAATTGACGCTTTTATTTCATAAATTCTATTGGCCATTTTATATCCTCTAGTTATTGACTTAGATAACTAATTTATGATAACATCATCAATTAGTTTAAGACCCCTATGAAGCCCCACATAATTTTAAATAGTATAGCATAGACAAAATGGAAACGACCACTCTGATTGATCAATTTTCCTCATACCTGAAGCAGATAGGACGTTCTACTTCTACAATAATCGCTTACAAAAAAGATATCTCACAATTAATTGAATTTCTCCAAAATAAAAATATTTTTGTTTCTATTGAAAAAATTCAAACTAATGACTTAATGAAATTTATTGAGGACTTAAAGTTTTCCGGAAAATTCACTCTGAAAACAATTTCCCGTAAAATCAATAGTATTAAAACTTTTTTCAAGTATTGCCTTCAAGAAAAAATAATTTCTATAGATGTTTCCAGCTCGGTTCAGCATCCGAAAGTAGAATCTCGTTCACCCAGATTTCTCTCTCCTTTAGAATACCGTGCCCTAAGAGATGTAGCTAGAAATAATATCCGATTATATACTATGGTGGAGATGTTGATTCAAACTGGAATGACAATCGGTGAGATTTCTCGGCTCCAACGAAGCGATGTGATTTTAAATAAAAGTGAAGTAATTATTAAAATATCAACCTTTTCAACCAAATCAGCTAGAAAAATTATCTTAAATGAAACTATTTCCCCTGCATTAAAAACATATCTTAAAAAAGTTGCACCCATTCCAAGTGGATTTCTATTTTTTACGAAAACCGGAAAATCAATCCTGATACGTAATATCCGTACTGCAATCAATCGTGCCTTTAAAAAAGCTGGAATCAAAACTGCTACAGTTAATGATATTCGTAACACATTCATTGTTTTTCAATTGGAAAATGGTGTGGATATTCATGTCCTAGCTGATTATGTCGGTCATCAAAAATCTACTACCACTGAACGCTATCTCTCCCTTATTGAAAATCGTCCCACTAAAACTGTCAAGCAGATTAAAAGTTTGTAACTAAAAAACTAGGTAAAAGTTAGAAGTTAAAAGCTACTAGAAGAAATATTTCCGATATGTTTTTTATTTCCGAAAAATATCTTTGCAGCGATTATTAAAAACGAATTATCTACCTTGTATGACAAGGTACTCTATAGTATAATTTACAATATGAATCGAGAATATTTAACAACAATTGAGAAAGAAATGCGTAAGGGCTTGATTGAATTTGCAGTACTTTCTGTAATTGCAAAAAATAAAATTTATACTTCTGATATGTTAAATCTATTAAAAGAAGCCCAGCTAATTACCTCAGAAGGTACCCTCTACCCTCTTCTTTCGAGACTTTCTAGAGAAGAAGCTGTATCATATTATTGGGAAGAATCACCCAGCGGACCACCCAGAAAATATTATCAGCTTACTAATAAAGGGCAAACAATGTTAAATACCTATCAAATTTTATGGATAAAAATTTCACAATCTATTAATTTTTTAATTAAAAAAAATGAACAATAAAACTTTAAACCTTTGCGGGCAAGTATTTAATTTCGATGAAGCTGGATATACCTTACTAAAATCCTATCTCCAGGAGCTTGAATATGCCCTTGTGGGTAATAATGACAAACTGGAAATTATTGAAGACGTAAAATCTAGAATTGCAGAAAATCTTCAAGATAAAAAATCACAAGTCATCACTAAGCTTGATATTACAGAATTAAAAACCAAAATTGGTAATTTTGAGGAATATCAAGAACTGGAAGAATCAAATACAGCAGGTACTTCAGAGAAATTAAAGAAAAACTGGAAAAAAGGCTGCATTATTATATTTCTAATTCTTTTAACTTTACTTCTCTCATGTTGCTTTCTCACTAGAGCATCAGCCGGGCAAATATCCAAAAATAATCCATTTTCCTGGTTTTACAAAACTGCAGATGGAATGACAAGTTGGTTTTATAACAAATCTGATGAAATGACTAACCGGTTTGATAATAAGTCAGATGAAATGACAAAGAAATATGATGAGGACACCAAAAAAATGCAACAAGACTATCAAAATGACAAAGAAAAAATGCAGCAAGATTTTCAAAATGATCAAGAAAAAATACAACAAGATTTTCAAAATCAAATAAATAATGTGACGATTACACCAATTAGATAATTATATTAATGATTTTTTTTAGTTACTTTAAATAATCCATTTCTAATGTTAAAATAAAGCACATATCTTATCGCACCAATAGCTCAGCCGGTTAGAGCACGGTTCTTATAAAGCCGGGGTCGGTAGTTCGAGTCTACCTTGGTGCAAATTTTAAAACACATTTATGCATTTAAATAAATTCTCCCACATCATCTTCGACTACGGGGGCGTGATGCACCGCAATTTTCTTCATTCTTTTAATGCTTTTAAAAAAGAGTTTCACTTGGAAGAAAATGACTTTCAAAATGCTTATCAAAAATTTCTCCCTGCACTCAACACCGGTAAAATTTCTGATCAGGAATTTGTCACAAACATTCATCTGGAACTTAACTTACCAGCTCCAGAAACGTATATCAACTACTGGGTCAAAGACTGCGATACTTTTATTGTTCTACCGGAAATGAAAGCTTTGGTAATTGATCTGCAAGAAGCAGGTTATCAATGTGTGGTTTTCTCCAACACCGTGAAACCTGTGGCTGATTATATTAAGTCTCGTGGGGGTTACGAATTTTTTGATCAAGTTTTTCTTTCCAATGAAATTGGTTTAGCAAAGCCTGATCTCAAGGTATATCAATATGTGTTAAATCAATTAAATGCCAAACCTGAAAGCTGTATTTACTTGGATGATTTAGAGGTAAATTTAATTCCAGCCAATAACCTAGGAATCACAACAATTTTGGTTGAAAATTCAAAACAAGTTGAAAAAAAAATAAAAAGAATATTATTTTCCTAATTTATTTCATTTTTGAAAACCATGAATTTCACCCTACCCAACTGGAAACTAATTGAAGAAAAAGAGATTTCACCCAGTAAATGGTTTCCACTGTTCTGCTCCAAGCTGGAAAATACAAATGGAACTGTTATTTCTGATTATTTTCATGCCCGATTTCCAGAAGTGGTGCTACTCTGTGCAGTTACAAAAGACAATGAATTAATCATGGTAGAACAGTACAAACAAGGAATCGGGAAAGTGACTCTAGAGCTACCTGGCGGCTTTATTGATCCTGATGAAACTCCAATTGCAGCTGCAGAACGCGAATTGATGGAGGAATGTGGAATTAAAGTCGAAACTGAAAAATTACATTTGCTTGGCAAAATTGCCACTTGTCCTAGTAAAATTAAAATGGAATTATTTATCTTTTATTATCCAGAGGCAGCAATTTCTAAACCTCAAAAATTGGATTCTAACGAAATAATCAAAATTCACCAAATTCCTATAAAGGAAATCTCAAAATTATCTGGAAAAGAAATTAACTGCAGTGAAACTCTAGCTGGAATTAGCTTTTTAGAAAAGTATCTAAAAATCTAGAAGGTTGATAAATCACAGTTCGCATATGACATTTCGTAGATCTAATGGAAGTAGAATGATTTTAATTATTTTCTATTAGTTTAAACTCTTAGCTTTTATCTTATAACTTATACCTTTTATCTATTCTTAATTTCTTTTACAGTCTACTGTCTACATATTTCCTACTTCGGAGGTGCTAATGGTGTACTAAATCCTCCTGCACCACCGCCAAATCCACCACTTCCTTTGTCATCTTTATCAAAATCAGAACTAAGTTCAGCACGTTTACGTATCTCTGCTTCTACAAGAGCACGATCACGACCATAACGATAACGGGAGAGATTTCGAACAATTTCAGACACTTTTTTATTGCCTTCTTTAGGAATATTGTATGGTGAATATTTGTAATGCGTATTAATGGAAAATGCTGGTGGCGATTCACCCTTGTAAAGCATTTTCACATAAGCATTAGTATTTTCCAGATTAGTTAAATCATTTGCATCGAAAACAGGTGTATAAATAGTTTCTAAAAATTGAGCATCAGAAGTACCAACTTTCATTCCAATCACACTACCTACATTTCCAAATACTGCATCACGAATTTTTTCATCAATTTGCGCAATATATTGATTTGCCACAATTAAATTTAAGCGATATTTTCGGGCCTCAGACAAAATTTGGGCAAAATCCTCTGTAGAAAAGTTTTGAAACTCGTCAACATAAAGATAAAAATCCCGTCGCAGTGCTGGATCCATGTCCGCTCTGCTCATTGCTGCAGATAAAATCTTTGGTACAATTAATAATCCAAGAAATTGAGCATTTTCTTCACCAATCAATCCTTTGGAGAGATTCACAATCAAGATTTTCCCTTGATCCATTACCTGACGAAAATCAAACCCTGACTTTGATTGTCCAAAAATATTCCGGGTTAATTTATTTGTCACAAAACGATCAAATTTGGAAACGATGTAACCCAAAACTTCTGACTTGTGAAAATCCTGAGTTTTGGCAATTTCATCTGTCCAATATCTTCGAACCATATCATCTTTTACCAAAGGAATTTTTCGCGCTGCATATTTTTCATCACTTAAAATACGTAAAACTTCGACAAGTGTAGCATCAGGATCTTCCATAACAGTCAACATAGCATTACGAACAGCACGTTCAAAACGTGGACCAGTGATACCTTGATTATGAGGATCATACATTTTCTGCATTAAACCTACAAAAGAGTTAACCACTCTATGTTTATCCTGCTCACCATAATGGGCCAATATATTAAATCCCAAAGGACGATCTACATCTCCTGGATTCCAATAAATCACATCTTCAATTCTATGAGGAGGAATACGCTCCAAAAGCCACTCCGCATGCTCTCCATGAGGATCAAGAAAGGCCACACCTTCACCTTTGATAATATCCTGTAAAACCATTTGCTGCAAAAGATATGATTTTCCAGCTCCAGTTTTACCAATCATGTACATATGACGTCTCCGGTCATCACGCATCATAAAAATTTGTTTCTTGACATCACGATAAATGTTAGTACCCAACCAAAGATCACCATTGGAAGGAATTCCGGAAGTAGCTGGTGCCCTTTTGGCCATGAGCCAATTGACATGAGCAGCATCCACATTTTTATTGGGGAAATGAAAAATTGTAGCCAATTCCGCAGTATTTAAAATCATTCTTTGACTTGTCAAACGGTAGATAAAATCCCGGACAAAATCATTTTTACTTTTCTTCGATAAATCAGCTTTTCTAAAAGAATTACTACCTTCTTTTCCCAATTGTTGAAAAGTACTAATCATACTTTCTAAATGAATACGAGCTGCTTCAGAATTGGCAGCAACAGCTACTAAATTGATATCTGTATAAAAACCGCCTTTCTCACATTTCTTCTCAATTGCCATCAACAAATCTTCAGCCACATCCATTTTCTTTTTTTCCGGATCAGAATTATGACTATGAACTTTATTAACAAATTTTTTTCCTTGATTACGCCATTCACTTCCAGCACTAGTAATAATCACCTGAACTGCCGCTGCCTCACCCATATTTAATTTGCTCATTGTAGTAAGCATACTGGACATCGAGTCTACTGATAAATCTTCATATGTCCGAATCGGCTTATACGAATCCTTATCAAGCCTCAAAGAAGCAAATTCGACTTTTGCCCCATCAGCAAAAATATTATATTCATCAACAAAAATCACTTCAGCTGCCGGGAAAGTACTATTGATGCCTTTTTCCACTGTATTAGAAATTTCTTTGGAACAAACCACATAAAATTTTATCATCTCTGGTAAAGCAATAATCTCCAAACTAATAAAAGAACGGGCTTCAGTAAATTGCTTCAACCCTTTCATTTCCTTACTGATACCTAACAAGCTGGAAAACATTTGATCAGATGCTTGGATTTCAATTTCATTATTGCGAGGCACTCGTACTTCAAAAATCACCGAATTTAATGAAGCTTTTTCTTCTGAAGCATCTTTTAATCTATCGAGAAATTTTGTAATGAGAAGTTTAATAATGATTATTAACACTACAATTAAAACAATTACAGCAAAACCGGCAAGCCAAAAACCAGGACTAAGTAAAGTCTGTAAAAGATTTACATTATCTGGAGTATTAATTTGCGATGATTGTAAAAAAAATTGCTGATTGGGCATGAATTATCAACTATTACTAGTATAATACACTAATTTTTTTTGAGGAGCAAAGTAGAAATAATTGATAAATAATATATTTAGAAATTAAAAGATTAAAAGAAATCTGAAATCTGGAATCTGGAATCTGGAATCTGGAATCTGGAATCTGGAAAAATTATGTGAATTAATATTTAGAAATTGGTATTCATAATTCATAATTTTTTTACTAGATACTAGATACCAGCTACTAGATATTTTTTCTTGCTACTTTATACTTGATACTTGATACTTACCTACTACTTTGAGTATGTTTGCTTTTTCAGCAATCGATCTAGCAGCATATATATCCAGGTTCTAGCTTCCCGAGTATCACCTTGAGTTTTTTGCTTACTAATCACAGTATAGCTTTTACTAATATGTGGTGGAATCCGATAACCAAAAAAACTGGGCATTTTGGGTTTGATTTCAGGAATCACCGGCTTAGGAGCTTGAATGGGTGGTACTTGTGGATTTTGTTGCAGCGCAGGTCTGGAAAACTCTTTTTTCTCACCTGATTGATTTGAATCAGGCTGTTTTTCAATTCGCTTAATTTGATCATAACCAAATTCTTTTTGTTGTGGTTCACTTCCAGCTGCAGTCTCCACTCTCACTACATTAACAGAGCCTTCGGGATTACCTACTGAAATTGGTGCCACTGGTGCAGGAACTACAGTATTTGCAGGTGCCATTACCTGAGACTGTACTGGTATTTGTGATTGATTTTGATTATCCTGCATAGTTACTAATTAAAATCTAGATTCCTTTAAATCTCTATCTATTTGTCTTTTTAAATCTTTTTCCTGTAATTTTTCCCTTTTATAATATTTTTTCATTCCTTTTGCTAAAGCAATAATAATTTTAATTCTTCTTCTCAAATGAATGATTCGTAATGGAACAATAGTATTCCCTTTTATTTTTTGACCAGTTGCCAGCTTAGTAATTTCTTCACGATTTAATAATAATTTTCGCTTGCGATATTCATCAACACCAGCAAACTTATCTGCTTGTTTAAAAGGATTGATATGTGCACCTTTCAACCAGACTTCACCATCAACAACATCAATAAAGCCCTCCTTGATACTAGCTCTGCCTTCTTTGATTGCCTTGACTTCCCAACCTAAAAGTACCATGCCTGCTTCAAAGTCTTTAATCAACTCATAATTAAAGAGCGCTTTTTTATTATTTGCTAAAATTTTCATCAGCTCGGAAGATCTGCTAAACTAATCTTATAGATTATATCACTATCCAATATATAGAGAACATTTTTTGTGCGATTTGCAAAAATTTCTCTAATATTTTTAAAACCATCATCACGATTTCCCCTGTAGGCATATTGCGTGATAAATTTTAAATCTGTGGCTTCACTTTTAGAAAAAATTAATATTCTTTGATTTACCGGATCAGCTACATAAACATATAAGCCATCAATATAAAATGCGCTGGCATTGAGAATACTTTCACCTGGTGGGAGTCCAGAGATAGTCGGAGTATCATCTTTATCATTATAGAAACGAAAAATGCCTTGTTTATTATTACATAAAACATAGATTTTTTGATCGATTACCTGCAAATCAGTTGCTGAACTAAAAGCGTCTAATGTAGTACGCTTGGCAGGAAATGCATAAGTATCTCCACTCCTTGCCAAATAATCCAGTTGCTTTATTTTAGTATCGATACCATATATTCTACCACCGACAACTTCAGAAAACTCAATTACATTAATACCTCCCACTCGAAAACTAGACATACCAGTTAAACGTGTGACTTCATTTTGTTGATTAATTTTAATCAGTGCTTTGTCCGAATCATTATCTAAAACAATTAAATTACCTTGATCATCCATAGTGATACTACGTGGTTGATTGAGCCCGCTAACAATCTCAGAAGCTTTACCATCAGTACCAGTTTTGTAAACTTTTCCATATTGTTTATCAATCACATAGAGAAAATCAATCCCGGCAACCATATCTACAGTATTGGCTCCAGGATAGCTGGCACCAAAATCAATTAGTTGTTCAGGATTTTTTACAGCAATAATTTGATTTAATAGATCACGAAAATCAATGATTTTAATTAAATCTATCTCTGCTTTATCTTTGAGATCCTGATATGTTTTTACTTGATTCAATAAAGTTACTGCTTCTGATAATTTATTAAATAATTCTTTTTTACTGGGATCACTAAAAGGAGATTTGGCTTTAATGGGCGCCAATTCACTTACCTCTGATAATAAGCTTTCGGCATTAGTTAATTTCGTTTGATATTCATCTTGTAATTTTTTATTCTCCATATTGGATTTGATTCCCTTGATACTGAAGTACAATAGACATATGACCACTACAGCGATAATTATTAAAATTCGGACATTTGCTTTGCGTTTTATTTTAGTTCCTCGGACAAATAATTCCTTAGAGCCCATACCAAGCCAATTTTGCCAAACTACAGTTTTGATTACTGAACCAATTGAATAAAAGAATCGTTTAATTCGGTCAGAAATCACTTTATACGTTAATTTATCTTTCTCACCGGTTTGTGGCTTTTCACTAAATCGGCTTTCTGGTATATACTCCTGTTCGTGTTCCATTTCTAAAACAGGTGTATGTTCTGGAACTAATACTTTTAAAGATTTTTTAGGGAATCTGGCAGTAATTCCACTCCAGAATATTAATAATTTATTCTTTATTCCACTAAATAGTTTAAGTTTTTTTGGTTTAGTTTCTCCTTCATGATTTAGATTGAAACCTTCAGTAACTTCATTATTATCTTGATTTCCTTCAATAACAGACGGCTCTTCCAAATTTTCCATAGATGCTGCACTTGGATGTGCAAACGCTGATTGAATTTTCGCCAGTACTGGTATTGTATCAATATTTTCAATTTCTGGTGAATCAATTTGATCTTGCTCTATCGTTTCTTCATCCCCATTTGTTTCAGTTATCTGCACTTCATCACCATTATCAATTTGATCCTGTTCTTGTCCCTGAGCAACTGGTTTCGATAAAATCTGATTCAATTCTACATTTACCTCTTTCTCAATACGATCATGTAAACTATGCTCCTGCTGGGATTCACGACGGTCTACATTATAACCAATTAATACAAATGCTATTTGTGACTCATCTGAATAATGTTTATTTTTTAATTTTAACTCTGAAAAATCTACTGCAGCATCAATTAATTCATCTTGTGAAATTTCCTCAAAAGCAGTAGGTGTACATAATGTAATTACATCAGCGCTTTTGAGAAACATGCTTCCTTCAGTAATTAATTTCGTACCAAGGGGATCTTTGAGATGACGTGAAAGATGAGTCAAATTTCCATCCCGAAAAATGAAAATATGACCTTCACCCATATTGACAAAATAAGCCACGTTATTTTTAATAGCCACTGCTGTAAAATCCATTTCTATACCTGCTTTAGCAGCCAGATCATTTTGCATTAGTTTTTGTAATTGTTTACTTGAAGCAATTACAGCTCTTTCCAAAGCCAATAACATATTCGGTTCATTTGTTTCGTAATAAGTTTCATGAAAAAAATCCAGAAGTAAATTGCCAGCTGTGGCAATACTAAATCCAGGAGGACTTGATAACGAAACTATAGCAGCCACTTGACCTAATTGATCCTTAATTTCAGGATTATGAGGCTTATAAAAATAGACACTAGACCATTTTCCTTTTTCAATAGTCCGGCCAATAAAGTATTTTTTGCTAATGACATCACTCATTTATAGGGCAGAATGACAATAATCAATAAAAACAGTAAAAGTATTATAGCATGTAGAGAAATGAAGGACAGCAGAATACGGTACGAGCCGGTTTTAATAATTTTTACTCCATTTAATATTTGACGGGAAATAAAAAGTACTGTTAAAAAATGCATTAATGAATAAAAAACTGCGGCAATTTTAACAATTAAATAAATAATACTTAAATAATCTAGATTATTCATGGTTCATTATCTTGAACTAATTTAACTAAATCTGCTAAAGTATCGCGAAACCAAGTAGTATCAGGCACGCTTTTAAAAAAGAAAGTAGATTTGTGAGCTTCTGTCTGGACTCTGATATCTCCATAATGAAAAATGGTCGGAAAAAAACCAATATCACGCTCTGAAATTTCTTCCACACTATTTAAAGTAGCCTCGACAATATGTTTCCCGGAAAAAACCTCGATACGAATATGCATAAGCCTTTCATTAGTCACTAAATAAATATTGTAATACCAATTAGTAAAATTAATTAAGGCATAAGTAACTATTGATGAAAAATATATTAAAGCAGCTGTAATCCAAAAAAATAACGGTAATAAAGCAAATACATCGCCAATTTGCTGTAAAAATACACCAAAAAATTTATAGCCGGTGCTATTACCAAAAATAATTTCAGTTGAATTAAAAATAATTATCAAAAATACAGGAATCACAAAAGCCACTAAGGTATTGAAAAGCCAACCAAAGTTGGTAAGTACATGGCTTCGTGCCTTGATATATACCACTTCTCCCGGGTTTTGTGTAGCAAAACGCATACCAACTGGATATATATCCATTACTCCAAAAAAACTTTTTTTGGATTCTGGTAAAATCCTTTTGATCGATACTTGAACGTTTTTCTGATCCATAATATTTAAATAATATCGAAATTTCTAATAAAAGTAAATTCGAAACTCAAAACTCAAATTCCAACTACGAGCTACTTTCTTGATACTTGATACTTGATACTACTTTACTGTTTCTGCCAAAAGGTCAAACTATACAAGTAATCCCGCTGTCCGTCAGACTTAGTATTATAAACCCAATCATTCCAGACCGCTTTGAATAACCAGCCAGCAATTACACCTGTACCATTAGTACCAGTAATTCGGACTTTCTTGATCCGATTGGAAGCATCACGTTCAAAAGAAATTGATTGCACTGTTCCAACTGAATTTTTGAGATTTTTTAAAAAGCTGTTCGCACCACCGGTTGTATATCTATCAGAAGCATATGTGAGAAAACGATCAAAATCTGAATTATTATATGAATACGTATTCCAAGCCCAATGAGTATATATAAAGGCGTAAGCTACACTATTGTCATTCACACTCCGTAAATATGAATAAGCTGAACCATTTCCATCAAAACCAGACCAGACTGTATCGTTATCGGCAGTTCCATAGCCTTGATTATTATCCGACGAATAAAAAGCCCGAATAATTTGGTTATTACTGCTGCTACCAGTAGAAACAACATACTGATCAGCTGTTTCCCAAGCCACCCAAGCCTTAGCATTGCCACCGACATAAACCTGGCAACTGGCTGAAGTACAAATAGGCTGATTATTGGTCACTGCATATGACCGGGCTGCTATTATTTGAGCCTTGATAGCTTCTTCCGGCCAGCAATCCCATACAGTTGATGCATTATCAATCACATATTTATTACGCCTAGCATCATCTGGAGCCCAGCCTTGAGTATTACCGAAATTATTCCAGGCATCAATTTGCTCCATCGTACCACAAGCCCGACTCGGAATTTCCCCAAGTCCGGCCACATATTCATCAGCTCCCATTGTCCAATATCCTTGAGGTGTCACAGTATTTCCTGTTCTAGTTTCTATCTTCGTTTGAGAATAGTAAAATGTTAAAATTTTTGCTGCATTCCAACCTTTTTGGGCTGCGCCATATGCACCAAATTGAGATAACCCTACGCCATGACCTTGATAAATATCACGTCCAGTGCCGGAAAAATAAAAAGAACCGGTAATTGGTGTCGTGCCCGGAGGCTGAGGCGTAATGTTGGGAGTGGGATCTTCATTTCCTCCTGTTTGCGTTTGTTCCTGATCTTTAATTGCTTGTTGTTCCTTTGATAATTGGTCAATTTGCTGCGAAACATCATTTAACTTGGAACGAACACCATCACTATTTTGAGTAGAACGTTTTAGTGCATCGTTAATATTGGCTATTTGTAAATCAAGAAAAATTTTACGGGCTTCTAAAGTTTTTTTCTGTTCTTGAATGTTTAATAAATTTGTTGAAAAATCTAAGTTTTGTTGTTGTAAACTACTGATATCATTTGCCAGAGATAAAATAC
>Ga0194063_10001731_pt1 | contig 13940 bp, 15 predicted proteins | sample SepL3720m_MetaG_FD_155459 | JGI IMG/M metagenome (GOLD analysis project Ga0194063, IMG submission 155459) | Anoxic zone freshwater microbial communities from boreal shield lake in IISD Experimental Lakes Area, Ontario, Canada - Sep2016-L373-20m | ecosystem: Environmental > Aquatic > Freshwater... | reverse complement strand
TTCGTCTTTCTTGCCATCGAGGTAGAGGTCCTGGACCTCTTGCGCGGCGTCGTCGAAGCCGTACCGGCGCACGAGCTGGTTGTAGAAGTTCTGCTTGCGTGATCCCATGCCGCCGACGTAAAGACCGATGAACGGACGCATCAAGTTGCGTGCATCTTCAATGTTGTCGCTGACGTAGACCTGCACCGTTGGCGCGATGTCGATGTCGGCCAACGTCTTGCCGTTGCCGGCTTTGTCGACACCGATCTGCAGCTCGTCGCGCATCACCGAGACATGCTCGGGCGAGAAGAGCGTTGGGATCACTCCATCCGCAATCTCGCCGGTCAGCTGCGTGTTCTTCGGTCCGATCGCTGCGATGTAGATCGGAATCTCGTCCTGCACAGTGCCAATAGTTAGCTTCAGCGCCTTTCCAGGGCCGTCGGGCAGCGGCAGTTCAAGAGTTTCGCTCTTGTACTCCACACGCTCACGGGCGAGAGCCATTCGCAGCACCGCTACATAGTCCCGCGTGCGGGCGAGCTGCTTGGCGAAACGGACACCGTGCCAGCCTTCGCTGACCTGCGGCCCCGACGAGCCAATCCCGAGGATCATCCGGCCGTTTGAGATCTGGTCAATCGTCGCCGCTGTCATCGCAGTCATCGCTGCTGAGCGCCCCGGCATTTGGAAGATGCCGGAGCCGAGGCGGATTGTCGAGGTCTTGCCAGCGAGCCAACCGAGCACGGTCGCTGTGTCCGATCCGTAGGCCTCAGCAGCCCAGACCGAGTCGTAGCCGAGCCGTTCCGCTTCCTGAACAATCTCCAGCTGATCTTCGCTGGTGAGTCCTAAACCCCAATAACCGATGTGTACGCCGAGCTTCATCGCTATCTCCTGTTAGTTGATGCCTGGGATCGAAATTCCGCCAGGCTGCTCAAAGCGTATTTCAGGGACCATGCAGGCTGGGCTCACCGAGAGCAGGAATTTAACGGCGCTCGCGATGTCCTCGGGGCGCATCATCGTGTCCTTGGCGACATACTCGGCGAACGGATCTGTCATTGGTGTGTCGACGAATCCCGGGCAGAGCGCCGTGTTGCGAATTCCGGTCGGTCCGAGCTCTTTGTTCATCGCCTCGGTGAAGCCGACAACACCGCTCTTTGTGGCCGAGTAGATGCCGAGTAGCGCCTCGCCGCGAATCCCCGAGATCGATGCCGTATTGACGACCAGAGTCCCTTTGTGCTCCTCCGCCGACTTGCGCAGCATCGGCATCGACTCACGGTAGAAGAGGAAGATCGCACGGAGGTTTAGGTTCAACTGGAGGTCGATCTTCTTGGTCGTGAAGTTATCGGCCAGTTCGCCAAATCCGACGCCAGCGTTGTTGACCAGCACGTCGAGGCGCCCGAAGCGCTCCTCGTGACTAGATACGACGTTCTTGATGGCCTCCTCGTCTCCGAGGTCTGCTGCGATTGAAAGAACATCGAAGCCTTGGTCGGTCAGCGTCTTGGCGGCCGCTTCAAGCTTCTCGGCGCGCCGCGCCGCGACTGTTAGCGCGTAACCCTCTTCGCCAAGCATCTGCGCTATCGCTAGTCCAATCCCGCTCGATGCTCCAGTGATGATCGCTGCTCGCTGCGTCATGTTGGCTTCCTTTGTGCTCGCTCGGATATCTGAAGGACTATTCGATCACATTGGCGCCCTCGGGCGGCTACTGGCTCGTATTGGCCGCAGGCTTCATAGAATGAAACAGATGCCTCGTTCATTGACCGCGCCGCTAGCAATTATTTTCGCCGTCGGCGTTGGGCTGAGTGGCTGCGGCGGCTCGACAAGCTCCCAAGGCCAGAGCGGCACGGTGCAAAGCTTGCCTGACGCAGGCACCGCCAAGGCGAACTTCCCAAAGGCATCTTCAACCTCGCTAGCCAAGCTGAAGGCTAAAAACCAGGAGGCGCTGATCCTTGCGCCCAGTGTTTCGGTGTTAGACGCGGGAGTGAACCGCTACGGCTTCGCTCTCTTCGATGCCGCGCGCAAGCAGACCTCTGGCGCGCAAGCCGCGATCTATGTGGCGAACCGCAACGGCACGAACCTGCGCGGTCCCTTCGCAGCGCGAAGTGAGTCTTTGGCTGTCGCCCCGCAGTATGCGAGTAAGACAAGCGCTCAAGACACCAGCGAAGCGAAGAGTGTCTATGTGGCAGATGTGCCATTCCCTAAAGCCGGCCGTTACCAGGTTGTCGCGCTGGTCAATCTCGACGGACGGATCGTCCTCAGCTCGCCATTTGAGGCACAGGTGGGAGCGGCTGGCGGGCCGCCGAAGGTAGGGGAGACAGCCCCGAAGGTTCACACCCCGACCCTTGATTCTGTAGCTGGAGACGCGGCGCGGATCTCAACTCGTTCGCCTGCTGCCACAGGCCTCCTGAAGGACGATCTATTTGAGGTTTACGGAAAGCGGCCAGTAGCGCTGCTCTTCGCAACGCCAGCGCTCTGTCAGAGCCGCGTCTGCGGGCCGGTAGTCGACGTTCTCGAAGAGGCCCGCGCCACCGACAAGCGCGGCAGCGCGGCGTACATCACAAACGAGATCTACAAGGAGAACCGTGTCGACCGGGGTCTGCGTGCGCAACCTGCGGCCTACGGTCTACCGACCGAACCGTGGCTCTTCGTGCTGGACGCTCAGGGCAAGGTCGTCGAGCGGATCGAGGGAGCTTTCTCTCTCGCCGAAGTGCGCCGAGCCGTTGCCAAAGCTGGCGGCTAATCGCTTAGCTGAGGTGCATGCCTGAGATCGCGCGGCTGATCACTAGCCGCTGGATCTCTGAAGTACCTTCGAAGATCGTGTAGATCTTTGCGTCACGGTGCCAGCGCTCGACCGGGTACTCGCGTGCATAGCCGTTGCCGCCGAGAATCTGAATCGCACGCTCTGTGGTCCAGACGGCGACTTCGCCAGCCTTAAGCTTGCTCATCGAACCTTCTGCATTGTTGAAGTCTTGGCCAGTGCGGCCCATCCACGAGGCGCGCCAGACCAGCAAGCGAGCACAATCGATCTCCATCTTCATATCGGCGAGCATGAAAGCGATCGACTGGTTCTCAATGATCTTGCGGCCGAACTGCTCACGTTCTTTTGAGTACTCGAGCGCGTACTCGTATGCGGCGCGGGCGATTCCGACTGCCTGCGCGCCGACGGTCGGACGGCTCGCTTCGAAGGTTGCCATCGCGGCCTGCGACTTGTTCTTTGTTCCTTCGCGGGCGCGGGCGAGGCGCTCGTCGAGCTTCTCCTTGCCGCCGAGAACGTTCTCGGCAGGGATCCGCACCTCATCGAGCAGCACCTCAGCTGTGTGAGAAGCGCGGATGCCGTGCTTCTTGACCTTCACGCCCTGACTGATGCCCTTCGTTTCAATTGGGATAATGAAGGCCGCTTGTCCACGCGAGCGCAGCTCTGGGTCGACTGAGGCGACGACGACGTGAACGTCGGCGATCCCGCCGTTTGTCGCCCATGCCTTCTGACCGTTGATTACCCACTCGTTCGTCTTCTCGTCAAACTTTGCTCGTGTGCGCAGCGCCGATACGTCGGAGCCAGCGTCGGGCTCTGACACGCAGAAAGATGCAACCTTGGGATCGTCAACGCTGCCGAAGCAGCGCGGGATCCATTCGCCGATCTGTTCATTCGTGCCCTGTCCGAAGATTGAAGCGACGGCGAGTGTCGTTCCGAAGATCGCCATGCCGATGCCGGCGTCGCCCCAGAAGAGCTCCTCGTTGACGATTGGAAGGAGTAGCCCGGTCGGGTCGGCGAAGAACTGCGCAGTCCCTTCAAAGCCGTACAGACCGATCTTGGCGGCCTCTTGAATTACTGGCCACGGTGTTTCTTCGCGTTCGTCCCACTCTTCGCCGGCGGGGCGGATGACATCTTCTGCAAAGCCATGAGCCCAGTCGCGGATCTCCTTCTGCTCGTCGGAGAGAGCCAAGTTGAATGGTGCCGCGGCGTCAGGGGTTACTTCGGATTCGGGAACCTGCTCAGTTGTCGTCATCGCAACATTGTAACTGACCGCTTGGTCAGTAAGCACTCTTGTGGCGCGCAGCCACTAATCCTCAGGTCGCGAGGCCCAGTGATAGTCGGTGTGCTCGGCCGTCTCGCTCACTGCGAAGGTCGCGAAGCTGAGCAGCTGTGCTCTATCTAGTTCACTGAGCACGTCCCACACAGCGCCGGTGCCGTACCTGTCGTTCAGGCCGCAGAGCGCATCAAGGGCAGTAGCCCCGCGGCTGAGCGCTTGGCTGCGCTCCAGTTCAGTGCTGTCACTGCGTAGTTCTTCAATACCGGCCCTTCGGATCAGAGCCTCAATTGAGGCACCGTCCATCTCAATGCGCTTCATTTGCTGATTCTCAGACGGCTCGCTCACAGCTCGATCCTAACCACTGAGCAATTGGGGAGGAAGTCGGGGTCGTTACGTCGAAACAGAGCAGGCCTATGAAGACATCCGGAAGCACATCCACGACCACGCGGCGCGAGGGCAACGGCCATCAGGCCTTGTCGAGCTACATCGAAGCACGCTTCGATGATTTCTCGCGCTCCCAAAAAGACGTTGCGCAGTACATCGTCGACCACCTCGATGAAGTTGCCTTCCAGACCGCGGAGGAGCTCGCACGCCGAGCCAACACCTCCAGCTCGACAGTTGTCCGCTTCTCACAGGCACTCGGCTTCGAAGGTTTCCCTGAGCTTCAAGTAGCAGCCCGCGAGGAATACCGACGCCGCGTCGCCAGCGGACAAGAGGGCGGCGGCTCGGGATCTGAACCGCTCTTCGCTCTAGACCAGAACGAGTTTGAGACCGCCCTAGTAGCCGACCACCTGAACGTCGAAGAGACTGCCCGAAAAGTGTCGCGCCGCGACGTCGAGGCCGCAATTGAGTCGATCGCGAGTTCGTCGCGCGTACTCGTCGTCGGGACAGACCAGATGGCATTCTTTGCCAGTTACCTGCGGCACCTCCTGATGTTGCTCGACATCGAGGCCGAGACAGTGGCAAGTCCGTCGAGCGACGCACTCGGGCGACTCGGCCGGATCGATGAGAATTCTCTCGTCATCGGCTTGGCCGCTGGTCGTCCGCACCCGTTGGTTCTGCGGGGGATGAAGCTGGCGCGCCATCGCGGCGGCAGCACGCTCGCGATCACCGATGCAACTCTCTCGGAGGTCGCAAAGCTGGCCCAGGTTCAGCTCTACTACTCGTCTAACTCGCCAGCGTACGTGCGCTCCCACGTGGCGCTGCTTAGCGTCATTCAGGCCTTGGCTTACGGCGTTTACAGCCGTGATACCGAGCGCTATGCGGATCGCATAAAAGCATTCCGCCTGAAGTAGATTCCGCAACATTGCTGGCGCGTGGTCTTTGAGCGGCGGTTATTCGTAGACTGGTCTACATGCGCGATGAAGCAACCTTCAAAGTAAAGGCTGGCCTTGCAGAAATGCTGAAGGGTGGCGTGATCATGGACGTCATCGATGCTGAGCAGGCCCGGATCGCCGAAGCCGCTGGCGCGTGCGCTGTCATGGCGCTCGAGCGCGTTCCCTCAGACATCCGCCGCGATGGTGGCGTCGCACGGATGTCCGACCCCGAGATGATCCAGGGAATTCAAGAGGCCGTGACGATTCCGGTGATGGCAAAAGCACGGATCGGACACTTTGCCGAAGCACAGGTGCTGGAGGCTCTGGAGGTCGACTACATCGACGAGTCGGAGGTATTGACCCCCGCCGATGAGGCAAATCACATCGATAAGTGGCCGTTCAAGGTTCCGTTTGTTTGCGGTGCCACCAATCTTGGTGAAGCGCTCCGTCGGGTTGGAGAGGGCGCGGCAATGATCCGCTCGAAAGGCGAAGCGGGGACAGGCGACATCGTTGAAGCGGTCCGCCACCTGCGCACGATCAACGGCGAGATCAAGCGACTCACTGGACTGAGCGAGTCAGAGATCGCGACGGCCGCAAAGCAGCATGCTGCGCCGCTCGATCTACTGCGCGAAGTAGCGGCGAGCGGACGCCTGCCGGTAGTGATGTTTTGCGCTGGTGGCATCGCTACTCCTGCTGATGCCTCTCTAGTGATGCAGCTCGGCGCAGAGGGCGTTTTCGTTGGTTCGGGAATCTTCAAGAGCGCCGACCCAGAGGCGCGTGCAGCGGCGATCGTTGAAGCAACAACCCACTTCGAAGTCCCCGCCCGTGTGCTGAGTGCCTCCGAGGGACTAGGCGCTGCGATGGACTCAATCGAGGCTCGTTCGCTAGAAGACTCTGAACTGCTGAGCAACCGCGGCTGGTGAGCACGTTGCCGTCGCCCGCTGCGACCGGCGAGCAGATAAGGGTCGGTGTCCTTGCGCTGCAGGGCGACTTTGAAGCGCACCGAGCCGTTCTCGAAGGACTCGGGGCAGCTGTCCGCGAAGTCCGCGTTCCAGCCGACTTAGATTCGCTCGACGGCCTCGTGATTCCGGGAGGCGAGTCAACGACGATGACGCTAGGGGTTGAACGCGAAGGGCTCGGCGACCCGCTCAGAGAATTTCACAGTGCCGGCAAGCCAATCTTTGGCACCTGCGCGGGACTGATAATGCTCGACCGCGACCATCTGGGAATAATTGACATACGCGCCGAGCGCAACGCCTTCGGGCGCCAGGTGCGAAGTTTTGAAGCCGACGTCGAAATGGGGCTGCCCGGTGGACCGATCGACGCGCTCTTCATCCGAGCGCCGTGGATCGCGGAGTATGGCCCATCCGTCGAAGTCCTCGCCCAGGTTGACGGGAACCCCGTCGCGGCGCGGGAGGGGACAGTTTTGGTCGTTGCTTTCCACCCTGAGCTCGGCGACGATCAACGCGTGCACGCGCTCTTCTTGCAAGCTGTGCGCGACGCACGCCTTGCGGCCGCATAAACTCGCCCGATAGCCGCTGTCCTGATTAATTGCCGCGCAGCATCACGCCCGGAGCTCGGCGGCGTAGAGCGCTGGGCACGCGAGCTAGCGGTGCGCTTGCCGAAGTTGGCGTCGCGCGAATATCGATTGGTCCGCCCGCCGGCGCCGCTCACGCACGGCGCAGGACAACTTTGGGAGCAGGTTGCTCTGCCGCTAGAAGCACGCCGAGTGAGGGCGCCACTGATCGTCAACCCAGCAAACCTTGCGCCTCTGGGCTCAGCAAACAACCTCGTAGTGATCCACGATGCGGCAGCGCTGCGCGAGCCGAGCTGGTACTCCGCTGGCTACGCAGCCTGGCAGGCGCGCCTGTTGCCGACGATCGCGCGCCGCGCGGCTTTAGTCGTGACGCCAAGCGAGTTCTCGCGCAGTGAGCTAATCGAGCTTCTTTCGATCGATCCATCCAAAGTCCGTGTAATCGCTGGAGGTGTCGATAGCCGCTTCTCGCCTCAGGCTGATGTTGAGCGGGCACGCGAGGGACTCGGTATTCAAAGCCCCTACGTGCTCTGTGTCGCAAGCCGTACGGCGCGCAAGAACCTATCTTCGCTCGAACCAGCCGCGCGGATGCTGGCCGCAGAGGGAATAGAGCTGCTCGTCGCGGGTGGTGATCGCCCTCAGTTCCGTGATCGTGCTCCGCTCGGCACGGTGCGCTCACTTGGCTATGTCGATGAGGCGCTGCTACCTGGCCTCTACGCCGGTGCCAGCGCTTTCGTTCTGCCGTCACTGCACGAAGGCTTTGGACTGACCGCGCTCGAGGCGATGGCTAGCGGAGTTCCCACTGTGCTCGCCGCCGCCGGTGCGCTTCCACAGACCGGCGGCGCCGCGGCACTCTACGCCGATCCGAACGATCCAATCGAGATTGGGAACCAGTTGCTCGCCGCGATTGGCAGGGCCGACCTCGCCGCCGCCGGCATTGAGCACGCAGCACGGTTCAGCTGGCACAGCACGGCTACGAAACTCGATCAGCTCGTCGGTGAGCTGGTCGATTCGAAGTAGGCGATTCGATCATCGTTGAAGCGTTCGACGACGCGACCCTCAGCGATCAAAACGTCTACGTGGCCGAGCGCTTCAGAGAGGGTCAGATAAGCCTGAGTCACGGCGACGTTGCCCCACAGCGCTTGGGCCAACTCGTATCCGCTGCGTGGCCGCTCCGCGATGAGCTCGTAGAGCTTGTTGGCGCGGCGCTCATGAAGGCGAAAACGCTCATCAATCAGCTCAACGTGATCGGTGAAGCCCGGGCCGTGGCCTGGCAGAATCAGGTCGATCGGGGCCATTGCCCTGGTCTTCTCTAGCGAATCGAGATAGATCATCAGCGACTTCGGCCGGGCAAGCTGTGCGGCTTCCTCGGCTTGGTCAATCGGGGCTTCGAGCGGGCGCGCGATCAGAGGGTTAGATGAGACGCTGGAGATCAGGTGGTCGGCGGCGATCAGTGTTTGGTTAGCAGCGTCGAAAAAGATTGTGTCTGACGGCGAATGGCCGGGGCGATGGTGAACACTGAGGGTGCGATCACGGAAGCTCAGTTCGTCACCTTCGGCTAGTGACTGCGTAACTGTCGTTGGAGCGCCCCATCCTCGGAACGAGCGCGAAACGCTGCGTAGAGCAAGGCAGGTTTCCTCAGGGATGCCGTGGCGCAGCATCACCGCGGCTGCAAAGCGATCGTCAGCTTCCATCCAGTCGTCGTAACGCGAGAGGCAGGGGACGAGTGAGCCAAGCGCCGCGACAGGCGCGCCAGAACGGCGAGCAAGGATCTCGGTCAGGCCGAGGTGGTCCATGTGTTGATGACTAACGATGATCAGCTCAAGCTGTTCAATCTTCTTGCCGAGCTTCGCTAACTCCGACTCGAGCGCGTCCAAGGCCAGACCAGAGTTGGGGCCGGTGTCGATCAGCGTCAGCGGGTCGTCATCGAGCAGGTAGGTGTTGATCGGGCCAATACCGAACGGCGTTGGCAGAGGAATCGCATGAATCCCGCGCTCGCGTGCGGTATTCGCCTCAGCTGAAGCCGGATCCCAGAGCGCGCTCACGCGCGGATCAACGCGAGGACCTCATCGCGTCGCGCTTCCATGTCTTCAACCGAAACCAACGACTCCAGGCAGAGGCGTAGCAGCGGTTCGGTGTTAGATGCCCGCACATTGAAGTGCCAGTCGTCGAAGTCGACGCTGATGCCGTCGAGACGACCGATCTTGGCGCCCTGGGCTTCGTACACGACAACGATCTCTTCCAGTTTGGCCTGCGCATCATCGACCTCAGAGTTGATTTCACCGGAGAGGAAGTATTTGGCCTTCAGCTCGGCCAACATCTCACTGAGCGGTCGGCCTGAGAGCGACAGAATTTCGAGCATCAGCAGCGCCGGAATCGTCCCCGAGTCGGCGCAGTAGAAATCACGGAAGTAGTAGTGGCCGGAAACCTCACCACCGAAGATCGCATCCTCCTCGCGCATCCGAGTCTTGAAGTAGGCATGACCGACTCGGTTCTCAAGAGCTCTACCTCCAAGCCGCTCAACCGTGTCGGCAACCGCGCGGGAAGCGCGAACGTCGTAGAGGATCGTTGACTCGGGGTGTTTACTGAGCAGGCTCTCGGCGAGCATCGCCGTGAGGAAGTCGCCGTCAACGAAGTTGCCCTTGTCGTCGATAAAGAAGCAGCGGTCGGCGTCACCGTCCCAGGCAATTCCGAGGTCAGCGCCTACCTTCACGACACGATCCATGATGAAGGCTCGGTTCTCAGGCAGCATCGGGTTAGGTTCATGGTCTGGAAAGTTGCCGTCTGGGACGAAGTAATTCTCATCCAGCTCAAGGCCGATGTACTTGAGCAGTGGCCCAACCATCGGCCCCGCCATCCCGTTACCGCCGTCGACCACGACCTTCAGCGGTTTGATTGCGTCGGGGTCAATGAATTCGAGCGCGGCAGCGCGGAACGGGTTGTAGATCTTGATCGACTCTGATGTGCCGCCGCCAGCCGCCGGTCCGAGGCCGGTCTCGAGCATGTCCCGGATGTCGGTGATGCCACTCTCGCCGGAGAGCGCAATCGCCCCGCGCTTGACTAGTTTCGCGCCGGTGTAGGCCTTCGGGTTGTGCGAGGCGGTGCACATCAGTCCGCCATCAAGTTCGCGGCTACCGACCAGCCAATAGAGCATCTCGCTGCCGACCTCGCCGATGTCGATCACGTGAGCGCCTTCGGAGAGCATTCCCTGGAGGTAGCGTTCGGCAAGCTCGGGCGCCTCGAGCCGCATGTCATGGCCAAGGCCAATTCCTAAGTCGGCCGTGTCGCGCCCAGTCATCTGGCTTAAGACGCGGACAAACGCGCGTCCAATCTGTTCCGCCAGATCGCCGTCAATCTCTTCGCCGTAGAGGCCACGGATGTCGTAGGCCTTGAATATCTCGCTAGGAACCTTCACGGTTCCACAGCCTAGCCGCGCCGAACAATGAGGGCGCGACAGGAGTCGCCGCTGCCTGCGAGCATCACCGGTTAATGGGTCCCGAAACAACACCCGTGCTGATTCTCTGCGGCGGCCGAGGGACGCGTCTGCAACAAGGCCGCGACAGCATCCCGAAGGCGCTCGTTGAGATCGGCGGCATGCCGATTATTTGGCACATCGTGCAGTGCTACCTCGCGGCAGGCTTTCTCAACATTTGGCTTCTAACTGGATATCTCGGAGATCAGATTGAGAGCTTCGTTGACGCCGTCGATTGGCCGAGCGGAGCTCGAGTTGAGTCGATCGACACGGGCCTCGACACACCGACCGGCGGCCGGGTTGCGGCGGTCGCAGAGCGACTCGGTGACGACGACTTCTGTCTCACCTACGGCGATGGACTAAGTGATGCCGACCTTGGCTTGCTGCTCGCTGAGCATCAGAGCAGTGGCGCTGCGGCATCGCTGACCGCAGTCCAGCCGCAGATGCAGTTTGGCGTGCTCGAGCTGGACGGGGAGCACGTAACTGGGTTCGATGAGAAGCCGCAATCGGAGCGCTGGATCAACGGTGGGTTCATCTGTGCTGGTCGACCCTTAGTCGAGCTGTTGGACCGCGATAGCGTCCTGGAGAAGGCGCCGTTCGAGCGATTGGCGGAGTCTGGGCAACTGCGCGCCCACCGGCACAGTGGTTTCTGGGCATGCATGGACACCTACAAAGAGACATTGATGCTGAACGACCTCTATGACCGAAACGAGGCGCCATGGCGCCGCTGGTAGGTATTCCCTTCGGCGGCTCGACGGCCGGCAGCCGCGTCCTCGTTACTGGAGCCCATGGGCTGCTGGGCTCAGCGCTTACTCGGCGATTGCTAGAGCTCGGAGCCGACCTGACCGTGCTGCGCTTAGAGCAGCAGCCGCTCAGCGCGCTGGTGCTCGAATCGCTTGAAACTGACTGCACGGTTGTTGAAGGGGACATACTCGATACTGAATTGCTCGGCTCGACTGTCACGGGCCAGAAGATCGACACAGTCGTCCACCTTGCGGCGCAGACAATCGTCGGGACTGCCAACGCATCACCGCGCGCCACCTTTGAAGCCAACGTGCACGGAACATGGAACCTGCTCGAAGCTGCACGATTGGCCAGCGTTGAACGGGTCCTCTTCGCTTCGTCCGACAAGGCCTACGGCGCCAGTGATGTATTGCCGTATCTCGAGACAATGCCGCTGCAAGCGTCTCATCCCTATGACGCGTCGAAGGCGGCGGCCGACATCATCGCGCGCTCGTACTGGTCGACCTATCGCCTGCCTGTCGCCGTCACGCGGCTTGCAAATATTTATGGCGGGGGGGACCGCAACAGATCCCGTCTGATCCCCGAAACCGTCGCAGCCGTGTTGGCAGAGCGTGCTCCGGTGATCCGATCCGATGGTTCTCCAGAGCGCGACTTCCTATACGTCGAAGACGCGGTGGACGCTTACCTTGCGATTCTCGACTTACTCGACGTCGGTTCTGCAAGCGGCGAAGCCTTCAACGCCGGCAGCGGGGTTCCGCGCCGCGCAATTGATGTCGTCACCGCTCTCTGCGAGATCGCGGGCTTCGATCAGAAACCTGAAGTCCTCGGCGAAGGTGTTCCAGAAGGGGAGATAGACAGGCAGTGGAACGATTCTTCGAAGCTCACAGCGCTAAGCGGTTGGTCCCCTAGTGTCGAGTTAGAGCAAGGCTTGAGCTTGACTCTCGATTGGTACCGCCGCCACCCTGAAGTGCTCGCCGATTGATCAGGGCATTACCATTCGGCTTCTATGGCTGGCCATTCCAAATGGGCGGGGATCAAGCACAAGAAGGCGATCGTCGACGCACGCCGCGGCAAGCTCTTCACGAAGCTCGGCCGCGCGGTAACTGTCGCCGCCAAGGAAGGAGGAGGCGATCTCGACGGTAACCCGGCCCTCGCGCTGGCAGTCCAGAAGGCGAAGGACGCTTCGATGCCAAAGGACAACATCGAGCGAGCGATCGCTCGTGGCACGGGAGCCGGCGCAGACGCTGAGGCTTATGAGGCAGTCGTCTACGAGGGCTACGGCCCCGGCGGTGTGGCGATGTTGATCGAAGCGCTAACTGAGAACCGCAACCGGACCGGCGCCGATGTCCGCCACACGCTCACTAAATACGGCGGCAGGCTCGGCGAACCCGGCTCTGTGGCCTATCTCTTCTCGCAGTGCGGGCTAATCGTCGTTGACGCTGCTCTGTACAGCGAGGAACAGCTGATCGTCGCTATCGATGCCGGCGCCGAGGAGATCGAGATCGACGAGGATGTATACGAGATCATCACCCCTGCGGCTTCCCTCTCGGCTGTGCGAACAGCACTCGAGGCAGCCAGCATCAGCTTCCATTCGGCGGAGCTCGTTCAGAGACCGGCAACCCGAGTTGCGATCGAGGAAGACGACGCATCCAGTCTTCTGAAACTGATCGATGCGCTCGACGACAACGACGATGTTGGCGAGATTCACGCCAATTTTGAGATCGACGCCGAAGTCTTAGAACGGCTCGCTGGATAGCGCCCGGAGCGCTCTCTTCTCGGTTCGCAAACGAGTCTTGTCAGAATAGGGACGATGAGCGCTCCTCCCCGTCGCCGGATGTCCGCACCACAACGCCGCGACGAGATCCTCGACGCCGCCGCTGTGGTCATCGCGCGGTCCGGTTACGACGGTTGTTCGCTTGAGCAGATCGCTGGACAAGCCGGGGTTTCGAAGGCCCTGATTTACGAACACTTTGATTCGAAGCGCGAGCTCCATGCTGAACTACTAGGTCGCCACGCCACGGAGATCTTTGGTCGGCTTGAACTCTGCGCCGAGAGCGGTGCGACGGGCGAGGAGCGACTGCGTCTTGGCGTCGACGCCTTTCTTGCTTTCGTCGAGGAGAACCGGGATGCATGGCGCGCGCTCTTCAGGGACGCTGCTGACCCCGAGATTGTGGAAGCGTTAATGGGCGTTCAGACACAGGCGGTCGGGGTGATCGCGGCGCTGATGGCCTCAGACCCCGATCGTGTCGAGCACGGCGAAAGTGATCAAGCCGACGGGGCTCTCTACCTCGAACTCCACGCTCAGCTGCTCGCCGGTGCGACTCAGGCTGTCGCCCACTGGTGGTACGACCATCGCAGCGTGCCGCGCGCCGCTGTCGTCGACCGCGTGATGGAGTTCTGCTGGCTTGGGCTGGAGCGGGTTGCCGGCGGAGAATCACTGCACAGTGCTCGCGCAGCCAGTTCCGACGAGCGCTAAGTCATTGCGGCGCGGGGAGGCATCCGGCCGACAGCGCAGAATCCCTGTCAATGATCGTTGTCGGAATTGACCCTGGGATAGCCAACACTGGCTTTGGCGTTGTCCGCCGGCGCGCCGGCAGACTGGTCGCGCTCGATGGCGGCGTGATGCGCACCCGCGCTGAGCGGGCTCCCGAGAACCGCCTAGCCGATCTGTTCGCGCAGGTCGAGGAACTATTAGATCGCCACCAGCCGGATGCCGTCGCTCTCGAGGCAATCTACTTCGGTCAAAATGTCAGCTCGGCCTTCGCTGTCGGCCAGGCGCGAGGAGTAGTCCTCCTTGCTGCAGGCCGTCGCTCCATCGCCTGCCAGGACTACACGCCGCAGCAGGTCAAGGGCGCTGTCTGCGGCGTGTAGTC
>Ga0194063_10001730_pt1 | contig 13943 bp, 6 predicted proteins | sample SepL3720m_MetaG_FD_155459 | JGI IMG/M metagenome (GOLD analysis project Ga0194063, IMG submission 155459) | Anoxic zone freshwater microbial communities from boreal shield lake in IISD Experimental Lakes Area, Ontario, Canada - Sep2016-L373-20m | ecosystem: Environmental > Aquatic > Freshwater >... | reverse complement strand
GGGCATGGGCGTCCCGCCCGTGTGATGCACATCACTCCGATACGATTTCCAGTCTCTCAACGGGCGGGACGCCCGTTCCCCCTGTGCTCTGCAACTTTCGGGCATGCGCCCGTCCGATTCCCGCCTGCATCTTTGTTTCCGCCGCACGCCAGTCCTGTTATACAATTTCGGATGACCATGATTCAAAATCCCGTTCTTCCGGGCTTCCGTCCGGATCCGTCCATCGTCCGCAGGGGAGACGATTATTTCATTGCCACGAGCACATTCGAGTGGTTCCCCGGGGTGCAGCTCCACCACTCGCGCGACCTCGTGCATTGGCGGGTGATCGGCCAACCGACGGCTGGCTGCGGCTCGCGACGGGCGGGACGAACCCGCAGGTCGGGGTCCCCGCGCCGGCAGGGCTGCCGGAAACGCTGTGGCCTGCGGTGCCCGAGCGGGATGATTTCGATGTGCTGGCACTCGACGCGCATTGGAATTCCCTGCGCGATCCGGCGGACGAGTCGTGGCTTTCCCTCTCCGAGCGACCCGGCTGGCTGCGGCTGCGCGGACGCGACTCGCTGTCATCGCTTTTTCACCAGAGCCTTGTCGCGAAGCGGCTGACCAGCTTTCGCTGCATGGTCGAGACGTGCGTCGAGTTCGAACCGGATCACTTCACGCAGATGGTCGGCCTCTGCGCGCAGGATGTCGGCGGCACCCACCGGCATGCGATTTTACCATGCGGGATCTGAAGTGATGCGGGCTTGATACGCGGGCTGTCTCACGGACTTGAACCTGAGACATCCTGATGTCACCCATAGAAAATTGTGGAGCGAGGAAAATAGATGACCCCAACCCGAGATGGTGGGGACGCCGCGCCGAGGCGTCCGTCGTGAGAAGTCGGACGGCTCGGCGAGCCATCCCCACCATGGATAAGCCGGTGCCCGGCAAGCAGGGCAGGAGTGCCCCGCCTCCTTTGGCTGCCTGTGATTACGACGGGTTGATTTTTGAATCACACCCTGCGTCCGGAGGGCGGTCACTCCTGGCCGCCTTCCTTCGCGGAGGCGACCCGACTCCGTCGAGATGTCGGACGGCTCGGCGAGCCATCCCCACCGGTGCAGGTGGCGCGGCAGCGCCTGGTGGGGGCACATCGCCGCAGGTGCCCGACTTTTGGCGCGGCAATTTTTTCTTCTCCGCCTTGGCCGGCACGACCTGGTATTTCCAGTTTTTCTTTTACACGATGGGCGAGACGCAGATGGGAACCTTTGGCTTCGCGAGCTGGACGCTGCACATGGCGAGCATCGGTTTTTCTTTAAATCCTTATCATTCTTTTCGCGTGATTCGCGGGCCTCTTTTGCTCTTTTTAGGATAAAGCGAGCGCCCGGCCGAGGTCGTCATGCTCGAAGGCGCTGGCCATGCGGTTGATTTCGGCCGACCGCGCACCGGCTTCTCTGGCGGTATCGCGCCAGGTCGCCGTCACCGTCGCAACCTTTTTTATGATGGTGCGTGCCTGGGGCAGCGAAAGCCCGAAAAACTCAGCCGCCGATTCCAGCAGATCGATTGAACAGGTGCTTTCGTCGAGGTTGATGTTCGTTGTCAGAACACGCGCTTTGATGTCGGCCGGCACCGGGTTCAGATCGTAGGCTGGCGAAAGTGACCATCCCGCTTTTCCCAGCCACAGGAAGCCGTGGTTGCGGAGGTGGTCGTCAACGTTCGAGATCAGGACGTTGAAGACAACACGCCCGTAGAGGGCTCGGGCGTCGGTCCGCGCCTGGGCGCCGTGCCGGGTGAGGGAATCGACGATTTCCGGGTAGCTGCCGCGATCGCCGTCATTGGCGGCCATCATCGCCATGGCCGACAGGAAGGGGATTCGAATGGTGCCCGCACGATCAAAACGCCTGGATAGCAGCACTGACTTGCCGGCCACCTTTACCAGTTCGTGCTTCGGCGTGGCGATGCCGGCTCTCCCGGCGAGCCGCAGGGCGATATCCTCCCATGTCTCCATGCTGTAGCCATCGTTTTCCTTCGGGAACTTGGCGATGGAGAGATGCCCGTGACGGTCGATGACCGATGCTTTGGGACGTGCGCCGCCGAGGGACGAACCTGGAGCAAAGATCAGTTGGAGGTCCTCATCTGTTTCTTCGTCTCGAAGGATGCGTTCGGTAATCTGGAGGAGGCGGCCGAGTTCGATGAGCGCGGGAACGCCGGCACGAATCGGCGCTTGGAATTCCTCTTCGCCCACTCTGCGGAACCGCAGCGCGCCAAGACGCGTCTCGTCCGCGACACCAAGCAGATATTCGCTCTCTGCCAGTGTGCGAACGGCGCGGCCTTCGCGCTCGGCCGAGCGACGTTCGGCGCGTTGCATGAGACGTCGGCCCCAGGTGTCGGGCGAAGAGTCTCCGATGGAGCCAAAGACGGCCTGTCCCGCGGGTGGGGCGAACGCGCCCCGGGTCATTGCAAGGGCAGGCTGGAGCGAGAAGCGCCCGGGGTCATCAAGCCATGCGCCGTCATATTCGAAGAGGACAGTCTCCTTGCCCCGAACCCGGTTGCTCCTGGACAGGCCGACCTGCTGTGTCCGACCGTTCAGATCAATATGGACTTCGAAGTCAGCCATGGTCGGACAATCCGGCTGCTCGCCTGAGATGGACGTGCTTTGGTAAATCGGCGCTGGAGAGCGCCTGCCCGACGGTATCGCTGCCGATATCGGCAACCCGACTCAAGCCCTCGAGCAAGCCGAGCGACTGCAGCACGGCGGCGTAGATGCCTGCGCTGACATTGGTGTTGCCGGCTTCGATCTTTTGCAGGGTCGAGCGGGACGTGAACGCGCGCTCGGCCACGACCGCCATGGGGAGCCGCCGCCGCCGCCGGGCGTCGCGGATATCCGCGCCAAGCTTGCGCAAGGCGCGCTTTACAGCGGATGGAGCATGGTGTGGTGTTGGCATTTGAGTTCTTCGCGCTACAAAATAGATGAATATGTATTATGATGAAGACATTTATCGAAACTGTCAACTGCAGTATTGGAAATCCAGCAACGCATGGGCAGGATGCCCATGCCACGAAGCGGTTTTCGGGAGCGCACGCATCCTGCATGTCGCCACCGCCGTCCACCTCGGAGCAGATGCGAGAGAAGTCGGACGGCTCGGCGAGCCATCCCTACCAATGATCGGCTCACCAGCTTTCCCCACACGTCGGCGGGCGGCTATGTGGACGCAGGGAAGCGATGGCTACCAATGATCGGCTCACCAGCTTTCCCCACACGTCAGGATGTCTGATCCTGTGTAATCGGCATTACCCCAGGCTACGACACTTCTGCTATTTTTCGTTAGGTGTGCCAGAAGTGCCGCTTACGTTTGTCGGGAGAAAAGCGGCGTTGGTTCCAGGCGATGAGCCCGCCGCCGAGGACGAGCGCGGCCATCGCGACCCATGTGGACGGCTCGGGGACGGCGGATACCGCGACCAGATCCCACTCGTTACCGTTCGGGACGATGCCGGTCGTGAATCCGCTGCCGAAGCTCACCTGTTTTGCAAAATCCGCCAACCCGGTGTTGCTGGAAAACCCAAGGGTGGCCTGGCTGCCCAGTGTGCCCCAGTTGCTCACGTCGAGAATGTAGCTCCCATACGTGCCGAGCGATGAGAACAGAAGCTTCCCGCTCGTGTTGCCGCTGAAATCAATCGTCGAGTTGGCGCCCAGGGTGAGGGCACCGAGGGAATTGGAGAGCCCGGCGCCATCCTGGAGCTTTCCGCCGTTCAGGGAGATGTTGCGGCCCGATGCGGCCTCGCCGGCATTGAGGAGCAAGGTGCCTCCGGTGCTCACGGTGATGCCCGACGTGCCGCTCAGTTTGCCGGTGACCTCCAGCGTGCCCGCGCTGACCGTCGTCGCGCCGGTGTAGGTGTTGTTGCCGGAGAGCGTTGTGGTGGTGCCAGCCCCGCTCTTGGTCGCGGTGCCGGTGCCGTTGAGGATGGCTGACGCTGTGCCGTTGCCATTGAAGACATAACTGCTGCCGGTCAAAACCCCCGAGGTTCCCGCGATCGAGCCATTTGTCAGGGTGACCACCCCGACCGTGTCGCTGAACGTCTTGATGTCGAGCGTGCCGCCATTCACCGTGACGGCCCCGCTGCTCAAGGCATTCGTCACCCCATAAGCCAGCGTGCCCTGAGAAACCGTGGTCAGGCCCGTGTAGGTGTTGACCCCGGAGAGCGTCCATGTGCCCGCGCCATCTTTGGTCAGCGTGCCGGTGCCGGTGGTGATCGTGCCGCCCACGGTGCCATTGCCAGCGCCGTCCAAGGTCAGATTCTGGTTGGTTCCGTTGATGCTGTTGGCAGCGGTGTTGAACGTCAACGTTCCGGCGTCCGAGTTGATGCGCGAGGCGCTGCCGAGCGTGACCGTGGCCTGCAAGACATTGTTGCCGCTCATGTTTCGCAGGGCACCGTCGTTGTTGATCCCGTCGCCGTTAAGCGTGATGGTTTCCGTCGTCACCGTGATGTTGTTTTGAATCTGCAAGGCCGCACCGGCTGTCACCGAGGTGAGCTTCGAGTTCGCTGGCGGTGACGAACTCACGAAGCCAAGCGCGGTCGCATTCTGAATGTTGAGCACACCCGCGCTGACCGTGGTGACGCCCGCATAGGTATTGGCACCCGTGAGAGTAAGCGTGCCGCTGCCATCCTTGGTCAGGGTGCTGCCACTGATGGGTGCAATAATGCTGTTGATCGTCGTGTTCCCCGCTCCGCCGAATGTAAGATCTGCGGCAGATCCCGTCCACGAGCCCAGGTTCGAAAAGGTGAGCGTACCCGCGTCGGAGTTGATGCGTGTCGCCCCCGCCAAACTGGACAAGAGCCCGCCATAGGTATTGTTGCCACTGATGTTGCGCAACGCGCCGTCGTTGTTGACCCCTGTGCCGCTGAGCGTGAGGGCTTCCGCGCCCACCGTGATGTTCCCCTGAATCTGCAATGCCGCGCCAGAGGTTACGGTGACTCCACCGGCCGCGGTTCCCATCGCCGTGTTATTTTGGATGTTCAACACGCCGACGTTAACCGTTGTCGCGCCGGTGTAGGTATTCGCGCCAGTGAGGGTGAGTGTTCCCGCGTCGTATTTGTCCAGGGTGCCAGAGGTGGTGCCGATGATGCTGTTGATCGTGGTATTTCCCGCCCCGTAAACCGTAAGGCCGAAGGTCGCTCCGGTGATCGTTCCCGCGTTGGATAGAATGAGGGAGTCCGCATCGGAGGTGATCCGAGTGGTAGCACCGAGCGTCACCAATCCACCATAGGTATTGTTGCCACTGATGTTGCGCAGGGCACCAAAATAGTTGCCCAGGCCGCTAAGCGTGAGGGCTTCATTCGCTACAGTGATCCCACCTTGAAGTTGCAGGGATGCGCCGGTGGATACTGAGGTGCCGTTCCCCGTGGTGCCCAGTGCCGTTGCGTTCTGGATGTTTAAAGCACCTGATGTCACCGTCGTCGCGCCACTGTAGGTGTTCGCCCCGGTAAGAGTTGACACACCAGTATTAGCAGTCAGCGCACCCGCTCCGCCGAGGATTGCAGAGACAGAGCCCGATCCGTTGAGGGTGTAGCCTGTGCCAGACAAGACGCCCGTGGTTCCCGTGATCGAGCCGGATGTAAGAGCCACCGCGCCAACGGAGTCGCTGAAGGTCGAAATATCCAGAGTGCCTCCATTGACCGTGACGGCACCAGAGCTCAAGGCATTATCTATTCCATAAGCCAACGTGCCCTCGGTGACCGTGGTGAGACCGGTGTAGGTATTCGCGCCGGAGAGCGTCACGGTGCCCGCCGCGGTTTTGTTCAGCGCAATGCTGGATCCGCCGAGGATGGCGGAGACGGTACCGCTCTGCATTTCAAAGGTTCCCGTGCTGGTGAGGGTGCCGGTGCCGGTGATGCTACCGCTGGTGAGTGTGACAATCCCCACGCTGTCCGAATAGTTCCCGAGAGAAAGCACTCCGCCATTGACCGTAACCGCTCCGGTATACAAGGCATTGGCTACACCGTAAGCCAGCGTGCCCGCCGAAACCGTGGTAAGACCGGTGAACGTGTTCCCAGTGCCGGTGAGGGTAAGCGTGCCTGCGCCGGATTTGGTCAGCCCGCCGGTTGACTGGGTGAGATTTTGGGAAATCGTGAAGTTGTTGGCCGCGTCGGCGATGTCGAACTTAATGGCCTTTGCGGCAGTCTGCGTGACTGCGTGCGTGCCGATCATTCCCGCCGCGTATGAGTTGAGGGTCGTACCGGTGATCTGCAAGGTGCCGCCGCTGAAGACCAGCGAGTTGGCATTGCCGAGGTTGACGCTCGCACCGACGCTCAGGGTGCCGCTGGTGAGGGTTGTCGCGCCGGTGAACGTGTTGGTGCCGCTGAGAATCTGCGTGCCGCTGCCGGACATGTTGAGGGTCATGCCTGCCGTTGCACTGCCAAGATTGCCGGAATAGGTATTGGTGGTGCCGGAGGTGGCATTAACCGTCAGGCCCGTGACATTCGAGGCCAGAGTCAGGTTGGCGGCACCGGTGAGGCCGCCTAAAGTCGGGGTATTGATGCCGCTGGAAAAGGCAAGCGTGCCCGCACCCGAGGGATCCAGCACGCTGTTCTGGAGAGCCAAGTTATTACCCAACGTGAGTGTGCCGGCACTGATCAACGTGGTGCCATAATAGGTATTCGCGCCGGAGAGATTTAGTGTGCCCAATCCCGATTTTGTCAGGCTCCCGTAGCCGCTGATCACGCCGCTGATCGGCAGGGTTACTCCCAAATTCACATCAAACACCCCGCCGCCGCCGGTCGCCAGGATGAATGTTCTGGCTACGGCACTGCCGCTCCCAGTGTAATTCAGGGTGCCGATCGTGCCAGCGCTGCCGAGCGTCACGGTCGAGGCGGAGAGGATGGCATTGGTGATCGAGTCGACGCTCAACGTGCCTTCTGCCACGATCAAGGGCCCGGTGAATGTGTTGGTTGCCGTAAGCGTGAGTGTGCCGAAGTCGATCTTCGTGAGGCCACCACTGCCGCCGAGCACGCCGTTGATCGTGGTATTTCCTGTGCCCGCGATGGTGAGAAGGAAACCGCCATTGGTGATGGCATTGGTTTCCGTGAGAAGATTCGCAGAGTTGTTCGTCCAACTCTGCGCGGCGGCAAGGGTGATGCTCACGGCATTTGTCGCTGAGCCGATGGTCACGGCCCCCGCGAGGCTATCCACAGTGATGCCGCTGGAGCCGAGTGTGAGGGCGCGAGTCGTGGTGGTGCTGCTCTGGAGCGTGGTCGCAGCGGTGTTGGTGCCGAGGAAAACCAGGCCCAGAGCGGATTGGGTCGCGTTAAGGCTGACCGTCTGCGCGGTGTTGATTGTGTTGATGCTAAAATTTGCGATGTCCGACGAACCGGGAACGGCGGTAGGATTGCCCCCGGAGCCATTGACATTCGTGTCCCATGAGGCGACCGCGCTCCAGAGCGTGCCGGTGCCGTCCCAATAGATATTCGCCGCGCGGGCGGGAGTGATGAGCGCGCTTGCGGCGATCAGGAGTGCGAGAGCCGCGAGGCGGGAAATAATTTTTTGCATGCGGCGAGATTACAGTCCGGGATCGTTCCGGCGCAATCGGGCCAAATACGCAACGTTTGCGGGGAAATCCCCTTTTCGGGTTAGGGGAAACCCCTATTCCGCACGGCCGCCATGGCCGATATGTTGAGACTTTCTTTTCCAGAAGCGGCGGCCGGGGATGAGGAGGCCTGCGCAGAGAGAAAGAGCGGCGACCCAGGTGGCGGGTTCGGGGACGGCGGTGACGGTGAACTCGAGCGAGGTGTCGGTCAAGTTGAAGGAGCCCAGGTGATTTATTCCGAGGCTGCTGTTGCTGAAAGAAGTGGACGTAAAGCCGGAGGAAGAACCGAAAGTGACCAGCGTAAAGGTTCCCGTTTCCAGGCTGGGGCCGAAGTCAAACTGGAAGACCGATCCGGGGCCCTGCGCGAAAATTCCATTGATGCTCAGGAGATCCGAGGAATTTCCGGCACCGAGTTGGAAGATCCAGTTTGTGTCTGCCGATGCGCTTTCCGCGCCGTTCCAGGTGAGGTTGCCCGTGGTGAGCATCCCGATGCCTCCGTTGCCCGGGGAGATCACGCCGGAAACCGTCGTCGTTCCGGTGAGGGTGCCGTTGCCGCCGAGGGTTGCGCCCGGGGCGACGGTGACCGCGCCCGCGCCGGTGGAGCCGTTGACGAGAAGCGTGCCGCCGGCGACATCCGTGGGGCCGGTGAAGGTGTTGTTTGCCGACAAGGCGAGTGAGCCGCTGCCCAGTTTGGTCAAGCCGCCGTCCCCGCTGATCGTGCCAGTGTTCGTCTGTGTGTATGAGTTGGTGTCAATCGTGGCGGTGACGCCGGTGTCGATCACATAGCTGCGGGAGGAGTCAAAGGAGGCGTCCAGTTGCAGGGTGCCGCTGCCGCCGAATGTGAGACTGCCCGAGACATTGCCGAGCGAGGCTGCGTTGTTGACCCCCAGCGTTCCCGCGCTGAACAAAGTCCCGCCCGTGTAGGTATTGTTGCCCGAGAGCGTGAGCGTGCCCGCGCCTGCTTTGGTGACCGAGCTGCTGCCGGCGATCACGCCCGCAAACGTGCTGGAGCGGGAGCTGGTGTAGCTCACGTTGCCCGTGATCGTGCCGGTGCCCTCGATCATGCTGTTGCCGGACACAAACAAGCCGCCTTCCGCAGTGAGGTTCGCGTCGCTGCCGGCGGTGAATGTTCCGCTGCTCGCGGTGACCGCGCCGACGACGCTGGCCTTGCCGTTCCAGTAGCCGCCCGTGACGCCGAGCGTGCCGATGATTGTGCCGGTGCCGGAAAGGTTGATGATGCCGCCGCCGGTGAGCGTGGCATTGCCATTCACCGTGCCGTTGCCGGCGAGCGTGCCGGCCGTGCCGACATTCACCGTGCTGTCCGCTGCCGTGGAGCCACTCAGGAGCAGGGTGCCGGCGTCGATATTCGTTGCGCCCGTGTAGGTATTGGCAGCCGTCAGGGTCGTATTGCCCGAGCCGGCTTGGATGAATGAACCCGAGCCGCTGATGGCCGAGAAGTCCGTGCCCTGTGCCACCGCGTTGCTGCGGTTGATGATGAAGGTCCCATTGTTCACGATGCCGCCGGTCGCCGAAAGATTGCCGGTGGTGCCGCCAGCGCCGATTTGCAGCGTGCCGTCGGAAACCGTTGTGCCGCCGGTGTAGGTGTTGTTGCCCGAAAGAATCCAGAGTCCCGCCTCAGCTTTGGTGACCGCGAGGGAAGTGGCGCTGCCGTTTTGAATGACACGAGAGAGCACGCCGGTGGACGCTGTCTGGCCGTAGAGCTCGAGGGTTTGAGCGCCGGACGCGGCCCCCTGCACGACGCCCGTGCCGCTGAGGGTGAGGGTGGTCGGGTTGATGTAGGCGTTGATCCGGGTCGTGAAAACCGAACCGCTGCCGATGCCGATATGAGCGGTTCCCGTGATCGTGTTGTTGCCGCTGTAGTTCCGGAGTGCACCGGCGGCAGCGCCAAATGGGTCAATGATCCCCGTGCCAATAAACGTCATGGCTTCGTCGGTGATGGTGACGCCAGCGAGGCCGATGCTGGCACCATCGTTGACGGTGGTGCCGCCGGCAGACGTGCCCAAGGCGCTGTTGTTGGCCAAACGCAGCAGACCCGCGTTGACCGTCGTTGCGCCGGCATAGGTATTGGATCCGGAAAGGACGAGGACGCCGCTGCCGGCTTTGTTGATGCCAACGGCCGGGCCCGAGATCGCCGCCTGCACATCCATCTCGGCGAAGTTGCCACCGCTGTCCCCGACCGTGAATGTGCGTGTCGCGCTGCCGAGATTGAGCTTGCCGCTGATCGTGTCCGATCCGGTCGGATTTCCGGTGTCGACCGAGGTGACGTCACCGCCCAGCGTCAGCGTGCCGCTGCCTGTAGTGACCTGGTTGAGGCTGCCCGCGAGCCCGTCCACACCGCCGAACGTCAGGCTCCCGATGGTGCCATTGAACCCGTTGAGATCCAGGATCGCCGTGCCACCCGTGTTGGCATTAATGGTCACCGCGGCGGTCGAAGACAGGGCGTTGTCGGCGCCATACTTCAACGTGCCGTCGTTGATCGTCGTCGCTCCGGTATAGGTGTTGGCGCCGGAGAGCGTCACCGTGTCGGCCGTGCTCTTGATCAGAGCGGCCGCTCCGCCGAGGATGGCGCTGATGTTGCCCGACGCGACCGCGTAGCTCGTGCCGGAGAGTGTGCCGGTGCCGGTGATGTTTCCGCTCGTGAGGCTGACCGCGCCGAGCGACGACTGGTTGAACGAGCCCACATTCACAGTGCCTCCGGTGATGGTCAGCGTCCCGTTGCCGAGGGCGTTGTTTGCGCCGAGGGCCAGCGTTCCATCGGAAACCGTCGTGCCGGCGCTGTAGGTGTTGGTCGCTGACAAGGTGAGCGTGCCCGTGCCGCTCTGGACGAGTCCCGCCACACCGGAAAATATCCCTCCGATGGTCACGTCACCGCTTCCGCTGTTGGTGAAGTATTCATAAAGATCGCCGTTGGTGTCAGCCAGCGTCAGGTTGCCGTTGATGATCAGTGCTCCCGCTCCGGTTTTTGTGAGGTCGTCCCCCGAGATGTCGCCGCCCTGGAGCGTGACGGTTCCGCTCGTGTTGCTGAAATCCATCTCCCCGGCATGCACGCCTGCGGCATCCACAGTGATGGGGCCGCTGGTTGCATTGTTGGTGAAAAAGATATTGTCGTTTGTGTAGAAGGCGATGTCGATACCGGGGACAGTGGCTTGCTGCCAGTTGGTGTAGGTCGCGTTGGTGCTCCATGTGCTGTTGAAGGTGCCATTCCAAACCAGGTCGTAGATGTATCCGGTCGTGAGCAGGGTGAGCGAGGTCGCGGTGGAGCCGAAGGCATAGTTGACGCGGCCGATTGTCGTGTTGCTGCCCAGAGCGAGCGTCTGGTTGTTAATGGCCTGTCCGGTGAGCGATATCGCCGATCCGGTCAGGAATGTTCCGGAAAGCAGAGTACTTGTCCCGACAGCCCAGGTGCTTCCTGAGATCGAGAGAAGGTTGTTCGTGCCGTTGATGGTCACGGCCCCGGAGCTCAGGATTTGGCTGTTCGGCTGCAGGCTGATGGTGGAGTTGCCGTTCAGCGTCAAGGCGCCCACGGAAAGCGTGCTGTTGCCGGCAGTATAATCAAGGACGGCCAGGCTGGTTGCATTGCCTGTCAGCGACAAAGTCCCGGTGCCAAGCCCCTGGCTTTTATCAACCGATAGTTCGCCGCTGGTGATCGAGGTGCCGCCGGTGTAGGTATTGTTTCCAGAGAGAGACAGCTTGGAGGCGCCGCCCTTGGTCAGGACTCCTGCGCCGGCGATGAGCCCGTCAAAGATGGACGAGCCCGACGTTGTCCCGACGGTGAGTGTGCCGCTGGTCAGGTTCGCCGTGCCGGCTCCGGCAATCGAGCCGATGGATTCCGAGCCTGCCATGGTGAGCGATGCGCCGCTGCTGATGCTGAGCGCCGGAGCCGCTCCGATGAGGCGCGAGGCGGAATCGAGTTTCAGATTTCCTGCGGTGATGTTGAGCGCGCCGGTTGTGGAAGTCCCTGCAAATTCCAGGATGCCGCCCGAGACCGTCGTGTTGCCGGTGTAGGTATTGTTGGCGGTGAGCACCCAGGTGCCCGTCCCCGACTTCTTGAGCGAGGTGGTGCCGTTGTTGGTGATGACGCCCGACAGCGTGTTGTTGCCGGCGTTTGAGCCCGCGAGAGTGAGCGTCGCGTTGGCGGAAAATGTCGGGGCCGCGGTCAGCGTCAGGGTACCGGTGCCCGAGGCATCAATCGTTCCTTGGTTGGATCCGACCGTGAACGTGCGGTTGGTCGAGAGGGTGGCGCCGGTGTATTGGAGAGTGCCGCCATTCAGCACGAGGTTGGCTGCGGTGTTCGTGGCGTTGCCGAGGTTGCTGGCCGCCGTTCCATTGCCGATCGTGCCAACCGACAGGGTTCCGCTGGAGATCGTCGTGATGCCGGTGAAGGTGTTGTTGCCGGAGAGCGTGGTGGTCGTGCCCGCTCCGCTTTTGACGACGGCACCCGTTCCGGCCAGGATCGCCGAGGCCGAGCCGTTGCCGTTCAGGTTATAGCTTGTGCCGGTGAGCACTCCGGTTGTTCCGGCGATGGAGCCAGTGGTCAGGGTCACCGCGCCGACCGTGTCGCTGAATGTCTTCATGTCGAGGGTTCCGCCGTTGACCGTCACCAGCCCGGTGCTGATGGCGTTTGCGATCCCGTAAGCCAGGGTTCCCGCGCTCACGGTGGTCAGGCCGGTGTAGGTGTTCGCGGCGGAGAGAGTCAATGTCCCCGCGCCGTCCTTGGTCAGGGTTCCGGTCGTCGTCCCGATCACGCGGCTGATCGTGGTGTTGCCGGCGCCGCCAACCGTCAGGCCGAATGTCGCGCCAGTGATCGTGGTTGTGCCGTTGAGGGTGAGAGTGCCGGAGTCTGAGTTGATGCGGGTCGCGGAGCCGAGGACGATGGCTGCACCGTAGGTATTGTTGCCGCTGATGTTGCGCAGAGCTCCGGTATTGGAGGTGCCGTTGCCGGTCAGCGTCAGCCTTTTTCCTGAGCTGGTGATGTTGCCCTGCATCTCCAGCGCGGCATTGGCACTGACCGTGACGAGGTTATTGTTGGTGACGCCGAGCGCCAAGCTGTTCTGAATATTCACAGCGCCGGCACTGATTGTCAGAGCACGGGTGAATGTGTTGGTGCCAGTCAGCGTCAGCGTGCCATTTCCGGTTTTGAGCCAGGCTCCGTTTCCGGTGCTGGTCACCACCCCGCTCAGCGTGAGATTGCCGGAGCCTCCCATGATGGTGCCGGCTCCCAAGCCGCTGATGGCCCCGCTCAGGCTGGCAGCTGTCCCGCTGTTGTTGACCAGCAAAGCGGTGGAGCTGAGGACAATGGCCTCTGCGCCGATGGTTTGACCGTTGAGGTCCAAAGTGCCCGCTGTGATCGTCGTGCCTCCGGTCGTCGAGCCCAGCGCCGTCGCGTTCCCCAGCTTGAGCGTGCCGGCGCTCACGGTCGTGGTGCCGTTGTAGGTGTTGGCACCGGAAAGCGTGAGCGTGCTGGTTCCGGTCTTGGTGAGCCCGCCGGCCCCGGAGAGGATCCCGCCGACCGACAGGTTGCCGGTGAGCGCGGCGAACGTCCGCGTGGCGAGCATGATCATATTCAGATTGATCGTCTGGGTGCTTGTCGAGCTGTTGGTGACAGTTCCGTTGAGCGTGATCGCATTTCCGGAAAGAAGAAACGCGCCGGCTCCCGAATTGAACGTGATGCCGGCAAAAGCCATGTTGGCGGCCAGGCTGTTGCTGTTTGCCAACTGGGTTGACCCGGCAAAGAAAAGAGCGTCGTTGGCGACAGGTACCGTCCCAGCCCAGTTGGTTCCATTGCCCCAGGTGTTATCGGTGGCGTTCCCGCTCCAGATTCTGTTGGCCGCACGCACCGGACCGCTCGAGAGCGCGCCAATCAACACCACGGCGCCCGCAAGCCGGAAAAATGAGAATTTCATGGCGGCAAGTTACACGCGGAACGCTTTCCGGCGCAATCGGGCCAAACACGCGACGTTCGCGGGAAAATCCCCTTTTCAGGTTAGGGAAATTTCCTATTCCGGAGTGCGCTGTATGACGGAGCGCGCTGTAGCCGCGTCCGTGTCGGACGCGTTGACAGAACAGACCCGGCCCGGGGCGTGGCCGTACCAGTCGCGCTCCGCTCCATCCCACCGTCTGAATTCCTAATTTCACATTCCTAATTTCAGACATCCTGATGTGTCATCCAGGAAAATGAGGGAGCGAGGAAAACGGATGACCCCAAGCCGCGATGGTAGGGACGCCTTCTCCGCTGCGCTACGGTTGCCTTCCCGGCCAAACGTTCTACTGCCCATTGTTTTCGTTGCGCTATCGCGCTGGTTTTGCCGAGGCGTCCGTCGAGAGAAGTCGGACGGCTCGGCGAGCCATCCCTACCAATGATCGGCT
>Ga0194063_10001729_pt1 | contig 13950 bp, 12 predicted proteins | sample SepL3720m_MetaG_FD_155459 | JGI IMG/M metagenome (GOLD analysis project Ga0194063, IMG submission 155459) | Anoxic zone freshwater microbial communities from boreal shield lake in IISD Experimental Lakes Area, Ontario, Canada - Sep2016-L373-20m | ecosystem: Environmental > Aquatic > Freshwater... | reverse complement strand
GGATATTGCGGTCTCGGCGTCGGCCCAAAGATGTTCTGCGAACTTTACCGGGACGCCGAAAAACCTACCGGGATATAGGAACCAAAGGCGGTTCATCCGCAAATCTTGTGCATAGGGAAAAAATAGACAATAAAGCGAGCCGCCTACGGCGGGGTATTCGAACGAACAGAATGATACCGCTAATTTACACTTATCCGTCCGGACCAATGGCCCCGACCGTCACTTTGACAGAAGAAGAGTAGGCGCCGATCGCGAAGGAACTCCGGGACTGTGGTGAAAGACGACACTGCAAGCCCGCTTGCAAGATCGTCTTTCACCACAGACCGTCGAACCGGGAACCGGTTCCCGCCGCCTCTTCTCAAACAAATTCCAGCACGCGAAGTGGGCATCTGCCGGGGCTTTGGCCCGGCACCCATTTCTTCAATGAGTGGTTCAAGCCCTCGACCAAACACCCGGCGAAGGCGGCTTGACCATTGCCAATCTCAATCTCACTTCGAAATGAAAATTCTTTTTGACCATCAGGAGCCGTTTTTGCTCGCGCATGGTGGGATGGAAATCCTCGTGGGGGAGACGATGCAAGCACTCCGGGATCTCGGTGTCGAGGCCGAGACCCTGCGTTGGTGGGATAACTACCAAAAGGGCGATATAATCCATTGCTTAGGTCGCCCCAGTCCGTCGCATATCCGGTTTGCCCACAACAAAGGTATAAAATATGTGATGCACGAACTCTTGACCGCCCAAGGATCGCGCCCTCTTTGGAAAATCCGACTCCAGGGTATCATGAACAGTATCCTGCGGAAGTCCCTCCCGAGAACCCTTCGGCAGGCAGCCCGATGGGAAAGCTATCAGCTTGCCAATGCGATTCTCGCGAGCACGACATGGGAAGCCAAACTCATGCGCCTCCTCTACGGCGCACCCCAAACTCGCCTGCATGTCGTCCCAACCGGCGTGCATCCTGCATTTTTTGAAGCGGGCCTGGCGAGAGAGAATACGAAAAATGAAGCGGGAAAGCTGAAACTTGAATTCCAGAAATCCGACAGCCAACATCCAAAAATCATAATTAATGATACCTCGGCTCTCGACCCTCGAGTCTCGACGTCACGAGCCCCGCTCGTGACTGTCGCCACCATCACCGAGCGCAAGATGGTTGTTGAGCTCGCTCAAGCAGCCATTGAGGCGGCAGTTCCACTTACCGTGATAGGAAAACCCTACTCGGAGAGCGACCCGTATTATGTCCGGTTTCTTCAGGTTGTAAAAATGTCGAACGGGCAAATTAATTATGCGGGCTCCATCTCCGAACCGGCACTCCTTGCTTCGATGCTACAATCCGCTCGCGGGTTCGTCCTCCTGAGCACGATGGAAACCCAGAGCACCGCAGCTATTGCTGCTGCCGCCACCGGGTGCCCTCTCCTTCTTGCAGACCTACCGTGGGCACGCTGCACGTTTGGAGACACAGCCCGATATGTGCCTGCTACTTCCTCGTTTCGCGCGCCGGCACTCCGCTCTTTCTACGATTGCGCCACGTCTTTACCACCCCCCTGTCTCCCCAGCACATGGCGAGAAGTTGCCGGACAGTTGGTGTCTGTCTATCACGGGATACTCGCGTAGTAAAGTTTAGCGCTAGTTTACCCGCGTCGGGGTTTGAAAAACAGTCTACTGTGGTTGTTTTATCTTTTAAGAGTTGTGTTATTCGTTACCCGCACCACTACGCACACTCAGTAGAAATAATAATTCAATTGCATAACGAGTCCAGTCACTCTAAATAGCTATATGAAAATATTTAAATATGTGATTTTAGGAGCCGGTCCGAGCGGACTCTCAATCGCTCACGCGCTAGTAACTAAGGGTGTGGCGCTTGAAAGCATTTTAGTTGTCGAGAAAGAAAATGAAGCAGGCGGGCTTTGTCGAAGCAAGGCAGTCGAAGGTGCCCCTCTAGACATAGGCGGCGGCCACTTTCTTGACATCAAAAACAAGAAAGTTGTGGATTTCCTTCAGAACTTCCTTCATGAAAACGAATGGCAAGAATTCAATAGAGTTGCTAAAATAAACATTTTTCACCAACATATTGACCACCCATTTGAAGCGAATCTCTGGCAGTTGCCGGTTGACTTACAGGTCAACTTCTTGGAAAGCGTAGCTCAGTCCGGGTTCGCTAAAGGCAATCAGATGCCAGCCAATTTCGAAGAGTGGGTTCGCTGGAAGTTTGGCGAACGAATTGCGGATGACTATCTCTTGCCATATAACCGCAAAATCTGGTCAATGGAGCTTAGTCGCCTTGGAATATACTGGCTGTATAAGCTACCTGATGTGTCGTTTCGAGAGATACTGTATTCGTGTTTGCAAAGTAAGGCGCATGGGAAAATTCCAGCCCATGCAAAGTTTCTTTATCCGAAAAACTACGGATATGGCGAGGTTTGGAAGCGCATGGGGGATGCGCTTGGGAAATCACTGCGACTAGGAATAGAACTTTCAAGCCTTGATTGCGAGACACTCATTATTAACAACCAGTGGAAGGCAGAAACAATAATTTCAACAATACCCTGGATGTCATTTTGTAATACATGCAATTTGCCCGGACAAGTAGTTGATTTAATATCGCAACTCATCAATGTTGGGATTGATATAGATTATTTTGACGAGAATATTGAATCTGATGCGCACTGGATTTATGAGCCTCATGATAACGTGATACATCATCGCAAACTTTTGCGCAAGAATTTTTTAATAGGATCAAGAGGATACTGGACAGAAACAAATACACTGCGATCTAAACCCAAAAAAGGATTTCGCCACACAAACCCCTTTGCATACCCAGTAAATACTATAGACAAACCAAAAGTCATTCAGTCAATTGCCCAGTGGGCGCATTCAAAAAACATTATTCCGCTCGGTCGCTGGGGAAAATGGGAACATATGAATAGTGACGTTGCAGTAGCGGAAGCACTAGAGCTCGCGCACACACTGTATCCATCTGACACACGATAATGCCTACCATAAGAATTGGACTATGCTTGCTGGTTAAAAATGAACTTAACGGTTGCCTAGTCGATATACCCAATCTTCCACTTGATGAGTTTGATGAGGTATTCGCCGTTGATGCCGGGAGTCAGGATGGAACACAGGAGTTTCTCTTATCGCAAGGGATAACCGTTTATCAGCAACCCCAAAAAGGATTGAACGCAGCGTATCACCACGCCGTGAATTGCTCTGAATGCGATGCCATTGTTGTTTTTTTCCCAAAAGGAACACTTTCAGTCGAGAGTTTAAAAAAGTTTCGCAGCCTATTAGAAGATGGAAATAAATTGGTTGTTGCGAGTCGCCAGATTAGAGGGAGCATCAATGAAGAAGATGCCAGTCTCTGGCGACCTCGAAAGTGGATGGTTTGGTGGCTTTCATTGTTTGCCGCGCTTCTATGGAAAAAAGAGGGATATTGGGTGCGTGACGTTCTTCATGGTTATAAAGGTTTTTATTGTGAGGCGTTTCGTAAAATGGATATTTCTAAAGAAGGCCTTTCTGTCGATGTCGAGATGGTGATAAATAGTTACAAGCTACAATTAAGGCGGTGCGAGTTTCCCGTGGAGGAAATACCTCGCCTTCATGGCAAATCAAATTTTCCATTTTGGAAGACTGGAAAGCAATTATTTAAATACATAGTAAAAGAACTAATACATTATTAATACTTATGAAACGATTCAATCTTTGGTCATACATGACAATTGTTTTGGGAAAACTTTCTTTTAGTGCAACTATATACTTTGGCGTTTTTGTTCATCTTATCATGTTTGGAGTTGTGTTTCATTATCTAACCCCAGAAAACTATATGCCACTGTCGGGTGACACATATTACTCGACAAGTATGGAAGGTGCAGCAGCATTAGCAAAAACATTCATTGCATCGGGGCAACTAGCTTTTGAACCGAATGGAGTTCCAGTGGGTTTTCGTATGCCGATGCATTATTTCCTAATGGGAATTACTTCGGCATGGAATGTGAAATACTGGTGGCTACTATGGGCCATTGCCTCCTCGTGTTTGTTTGGGCTTATACTGGTCTGCATTACACGAATTGGTTGTCGTTTCGAGATTCCACACTCGGCACTCAATTTATTATTGCTCATTTATATATTGCATCCAGCAGTGCTTTCCCAAATGCGTAATATGGGCTGGTGGCTATCTGGCACCTTGTTTAGTCTTCTTGTCGTTCTATCCATATTGCGTTACTTTGAAAAGCCATGCATGGCACGAACTTGCACTTTAGGATTAGTTCTCGGTTTAGGATGTCTGGTTCATGGATCATTTTTGCTTCTTCCAATTGCTGTGGCTCTGGTTGTTATCTTTGGCAGCAGTGGAAAAATATCCCTCCGCTTTTTTCATTCAGTTATAGTTTTTTTTGTAGCTGTCTTAGTATTGTCTCCTTGGACAATTCGCAACTATCATGCTTTCGGGAAGTTCATTCCGAGTAGCACAGGAGCCGGACTTCAGTTTTGGGGTGCTCAAAATGAGTATTTTTCAGTAGATGGTCTTGGAAAAACTACTTTTGCGTTGGCAGACAAGATTATTCAACAACGCATGAATAAATCGTTGCCGCTCGTGCAAGCTGGGATTCTCGATATGGAGGTAGACCGTGAACTATCTGAATCTGCAAAACAATTACTTCTAAGCGAACCAACGCTTTTCTTTCGAAGATTTTATATCGGTTTTTTTTCATTTTGGGCACCAAAACTGACTAGCCTGCCAAAATTGCTAATTGCGATGATTATAAATTATCCGTTTGTTATTTTAATGCTTGTGCTTTTTAGTGCTGCAATTGCAAATCGGACACTAACACGTCCTATATTTTCATGTGCATCTGTATTGTTTTACTTTTGGATGCTATTCGCCGCAGTTCAAGCTATAGCTTCATACTATGTTACTCAACTACCGCTACTTTTTTTGCTAGTCGGTGGGCTTGCGGTAGCTCAGCACAAGTTTCTTGAAAGCATTCCAGCCAAGACAAGTTCCGATTGAATCCAATATACTGCACGTGCCCAAAAATATTATTTTCTAAAGCGTCCAAAACAAATATGAAATGGAACTCCTTTACTCCCTTGATTCTCCGGTCACGAAATCTTTTGCATTTCTTGATGCCGGAACTGTGCGCCTTTTTGGAGAATGTGCGTAGCGCTGAACTCTACCGCAGGCGAATCTCACGGTCTGGGTTCACTTTGCCGCTGACACCGCAAATTAAAAGATCCATTCTTCGACGGTTTGTCATTGATTACAAGTGTCTGGCATTAGTGGAAACTGGCACTCAGTATGGCGATACACCATGGCATTTTCGCCACGAGTTGTCCGAAATTTACTCGATCGAGTTCCACCCGGGTTTGGCCGCTATCGCACGCGAGCGCTTTCGCTGCTTTCCTCACATACACATTGTTGAGGGAGACAGCGGAGGCAAACTCGTCGAAATCCTGCCCAAACTCGAAAAGAAAACGCTTTTCTGGCTCGACGGCCATTACTCGGCAGGAACTACAGCGCAGGGTAAATTGGATTGTCCGATTTACGCGGAATTGCAATCGATATTTGAGGAATGCCGTGTGCCATATGTAGTTCTTATCGACGACGCCAGGTGCTTTGGCGTCGATAAAGATTACCCCACCATTCAAGAGCTGGAGTCATTTGTGATGAAATCAGGCCCTCAATTGGCGTTTGGTATAACAAACGATGTTATCTTTATCATTCCACAGTCAGCATAAATTAAAGATAATAATCAACTATAGCAACTTCGCATTGGATCACCATGAGAATTAATTCAAAAAATATTTGCTACGCTCTTCGACATCCTATGAGAGCAGTTCGATATTTGCGCTATAGAGATATAATTCCCTACAGCGCGATTGCACGTCATATTCCACGGAACCCCGTGATCCTTGAAGCCGGGGCGGCCAATGGCAGCAATACAATTGAAATGGCAGAATATTGGCCGCTTTCTCATATACATGCTTTTGAACCAGTTCCGGACGCTCGAGAATCCCTTTTGAAAAAAACGGAGACATGTCGTGAACGAGTGAATGTCTACCCAGTCGCCCTTGGTGAGAAAGCAGGCTCGTTCCCGATGTTTGTTTCTGGAGATGGCACCGCCAGCGACTCTCAGTCTTCCTCGCTTCTTGCTCCAACCTCACACGCCGAAGAGTTTGATTTTGTGAGATTTGGTAAACAGATTATGGTTGACGTCGATACAATTGACCACTGGGCTGAGCAAAATAATATCAAGCAAGTCAATTTCATGTGGTTAGACATGCAGGGATACGAACTGCGCGCACTGCGTGGCGCAGTCGCGATTTTAGCGGGAGTTCAAGCTATTCACATGGAAATCTCGAATTCTGCTTTGTATGCCGGAGCTCCACTTGCTCCAGAAGTCCACCGGTTTATGGCTTCGATAGGGTTCAAGTCGGTAGTAGAGGCCATGTTTCGAGTCTCTGGAAACGTTCTGTTTGTAAGAAAGCTTTAAGATTGTGCATGGGATAGGCATACTAGCGAGTAGCGCAGACTATGGGACGAGCAGTATTTCTGAGTCCTACATCACTTTAATTCATCCGAGCACTGTTCTGAAGTTTACTAAAGGGTTCAAACGGATGGGGATACACGGGTGGCTCGAAGGGTGGCGTTTTCTTCGGAGGCGGACATCAGGGACGGTCCTCTGCCTATTCAATGCCCCTATTTTGCTCGGCGCCTTATTCCGGCGGCAGAAAGGCACGAGATACGTCGGAGTTTTGGATTGGACCGAATCGTATCCTTCCCGGCGGAGGCATTATCTAACACCGTTTTATGACAGCTTGTATGTGGCTGCCTTCAACAGGCTCGATGATGTTCACAGCCCATCGGCGGGATTTCGAGCGTATTACAATACATTGGGTGCGAGCATACGCCCATGCCTCTATCCGCTGCCACGTCCGCTGCCCGCGCATTTCCGCATAGAGCCTTCAAAACCAGTTCGAGTTCTGTATATCGGAGCCGATTATCGAAGGAAAAGCGGAGATCTGCTGCTCACTGCGTGGAAATCCTCCAATCCGCCGAATGCGACTCTCACATTTGTTTGTCCTTCCCCGCCAGCGGGAGACATTTCCGGCGTAACCTTTCGGCGTGATATCAAGGCTGGAACCACGGAGCAAGTCTGCCTGTTCGAGGACCACGACGTCTTTATCCTACCGACACGAGAAGAGCCATTTGGTTTCGCACTTTTGGAGGCGATCAACTCTGGAATGTGTACGATAACCACTAGCGTTGCCGGAGCTGCGCAAGTCGTTCTGGAGGCCGGAGGGATTGTTACGACCACCCCGGAGGATGCAGTCAGCGAAACGCTGCGCTTGGTCGGTTGCCATGGTGAAATCTGTAAGCGGAGACAAGACTGCGCCAATTTTCTGCCAGCGTATGAGCGAAGTGTGAGAGCGTCGATTGATGACATTCTCAACCAAGAAATCGCTTATTGAATGCACAGTTAGGTGGATAATCATTTCATGCCTCTCCGCATCGCAGCCCTCCTGACGTGCCACAACCGACGAGAGACGACAGTGGCTTGCCTTCGTGCCCTCAGAAAGCAGGCTTCGCCAAAGTTGACTTTTCAATTCTCAATGTTGGATGGTCCCTCAAACCATAATCCAAAATCAATAATCCCGAATCAAAATACTCCGATTCTCATCGAAGTATTTTTAGTTGACGACGGCTGCACCGACGGAACGGCTGATGCCGTGTGCGAAATATGGCCCGAGGCAACGATCATCCACGGCGACGGAAATCTTTTTTGGTGCGGGGGTATGCGAGTCGCTTGGGCGCGGGCAGCGAAGACAGATCCAGATTATTTTCTTCTGCTCAACGATGATACGAAACTCCTCCCGTCTGCCTTGGAGTCTTTGCTTGAGATCGTTCCCGACCCGGATTGTCGCTGCATTTCGGTGGGTGCCATCGCTGACCCGTTAACTGGCGATAAAACCTACGGGGGGACCGCGCTTCCCCCGCTTCATTTTCCTTCCCCGGACGGCAAACCGCAGGAATGTATCCTCTTCAATGGCAATAGTGTGCTTGTGCCACAGGCTGTTTTTAAGGAAATCGGGGCATTCCATCACGCCTTCACTCACTCACTTGGAGATGCCGATTACAGCCACGAAGCGCGGCGACATGGCATCCGTATTTTCGAAACGGCAGTCGCTGTCGGAACATGCGGGCGTAATCCCGTGGTTGGTACCTGGAAAGACCAGTCGATATCAAGGTATCACCGACTCCTAAAACTCAAGTCTCCAAAAGGGCTACCTTACCCAGAGTGGTTGATATTCTGCCAAAGAAATTGTGGGAAGCAATGGCTTCGCTACTTTTTTTCTCCGACTCTCCGAATTTTGGTTGGCCGATAACTGCGCTGCTGGCATTTCGTTTCCGGATATCAAAATATGCATTTTCATTTTTACAATTTAGCTCATTACTTTAGAATTATCCCATCATTGCTTTTGGCGGGGGCTGGCCTGACTCGAAAAGCATTTCCAGTGGGCACGCACAGCGCGCAAACTCTATTGCGACTCCAGCATTGAATATTTTATAACTTCCGATCACATTTTTAAAGCAAATGACCAAATCTATGAGCAAGTCTTGTCAAACACGAAAACTCCATATTGGCTGCTTCGACTGTCCAATCGATGGATGGCTAAACACAGACATCACCCCTCATATCCGAATCAGCCAAATTCCGTTTCTTGCGGCGGTGCTGTTTCGTCTCGGGAAGATGGATGCTAAGCGATTCAACCAACACAGGTCGGGAATATTCAAAAAGGTTCACTATTTGGACCTCATGAAGCCATTTCCATACGAGACTGGATCCTTCAATTGCGTCTTCTCTTCCCATGTCTTTGAGCACATTCCGCACGGACGCATGCCGGGCCTCCTTCGGGAAGTTTTCCGAGTGTTGTCCCCGGGCGGAGTGATGCGTGTCTCGGTCCCAGACCTTTCCTTCTTCGTAAAACATTACACGCCTGAACTGGCCGACGTTTTCGTCGAGGGGGTGTTCGAGATTTCGCAGGCCGGAAATAAGAATAGACACCACTGGATGTATTCTGAGCACACTCTCATCGAACTCCTTTCCCGCAACGGATTCGTAAACGTTAGACGGTGCGATTTTCGGCAAGGCTCCTGTCCGGATCTCGATAAACTGGACAATAGACCAGAACACAGTCTCTTTGTGGAGGGAAGTAAACCGCTCTAATTGTTACCAGCAATACTCCATCTATCACATATCTCTCAGATCAAATCATGACAATTTGCTCAATCACTTCTGGACTGGGCAATCAGCTTTTCCAGTATTCTGCAGGACTACATTGGGTAAAAGTTCATGGCGGAGAGTTAACACTCGATACATCCTGGTATAATTGCCAGAAGCATCAGCCTAAACGTGCATTTCGACTTGGTGCATTTCATATCCCCGAGAGCAAAGTGGGAGGAGCGGTATCACTTGGACTCATGGGCGCACGCTTTCTTGCGAAGAAAATGCCGAATCTATTGGAATCAGTGTTGTACAAGGCTTTCTGGACCGACATCGTCACCGAAACGGATGTTCACAATCCCGATCCCCGATTTGAAGATGGTAGGCGGGATGACCGAGCCATTTGGCTAAATGGCTACTGGCAGACAGCCGATCACTTTTTGGCCGTCAGAGAAATTCTTTCGGAAAATCTCAAGCCTGCAATTGAACTATCGTCCGGTTACCGGCATTGGCTGCAGGAGATTACCCGGTCTGCCTCCGTTTTTATACATGTGCGTAGAGGAGATTACGTGGACATCGGGCACGGCATGCTGACGCCTGCCTACTACGCAGCGGCAGTGGAGCAATTTCCGCATGGTTCCCGATGGTTCATCTTTTCCGAGGACTTAAAGTGGTGCCGTGCGCGATTGAATTTCCCGGGTGCCGTTAGCTTCGTTGACTACGTTTCTCCCAATCGCGATATCGAAGATCTCCTTCTGATGGCCGCGTGCGGCGGCGCGATCATCGCGAACAGTTCGTTTTCCTGGTGGGGGGCGGCCCTAGGTGAGAGTGACGACCGTCTGGTGGTGGCACCAAATTTCCGGCATGGGCCCGGCGAGGGAGACGTGCAAATGCATCGCTTACTTCCTCGGTGGAAGACAATCAATACGTTTTGATTGTTTTCCTGCTTTTTTCATAAATTGAACTGTTGACCGCATGAAGAAGATCCGGGTCTTGCTTTCAGCTTTCGCCTTTTCTCCTTACCGGGGTTCCGAGTGTGCGGTCGGATGGAATATCGCCACTCATCTTGCAGGACTCTTTGATGTGACGGTCCTTACAGGCGACGTATCTACAGCTAAAAAAACACTAACGGATTTGAACCGCTACTTTGCGACAAATCCGCCTATTCCCGGACTCGATATTCAATACGTCGCGCCATCCAAGCATATCATCGCGATCGAGAAACTTCATACTCTACCCGGTGCATGGATGCTTTACTATTCCGCCTACCGTCGATGGCAACTCTTGGCTTACCGGCGCGCAGTTCAACTGCATGCCGCAAATGCGTTTGATATTTGTCACAATCTTACGTTCATCGGTTACCGCGAGCCCGGTTATCTTCACCGATTGCGGATTCCGTTCGTGTGGGGACCCATCAGCGGGGCCGAAAACTTTCCACCTGCATTCTACCAGTCGCTGAGTTGGGCGGAACTTTTTCGACCGTTTACGCGAGATCTAGCAAATCGATTTCAGGCAAGGTTCCCAGGCAGGATTCGCACTGCAGCGATGATCGCAAAAAAAGTCTTTGCTGTTTCAAATGCAGAGAAAAACCTACTTGCCAAGTGGGGGATAGAGAGTGAATTGATGCTCGAAACGGGAAATTCCAAACAACCATTGGCAAAAATCAGAACAAAAGACCCCAAAGAACCATTAAAGATCATTTGGAGTGGTCTTTTCACGCCGAGAAAAGCCCTCCCGCTGCTTTTTCGGGCGCTGTCACGCATACATGAACTGGGTATTTGCGACTGTAGATGGGAACTTATAATTCTTGGTGACGGTCCGATGCGCTCGCTCTGGAGACGTGAGGCTGAATCAACATCTTTGTCTCATCGAATATCGTGGCTTGGCAGACTCGAACGTCAAGACGCCATTAACAAGATGAGTGAGTCGGATCTTCTGGTTCATACCGGATTAAGGGAAGGAACGCCTCATGTAATTCTTGAGGCCCTATCTCTCGGGCTTCCCGTGATTTGTCACGATGCAGGCGGAATGGGAACGGCAATAAACTGTGAATGTGGAATCAAAGTTCCGCTAAGGGATCCTGAAACAAGTATCGACGGGTTTTCTCGTGCCATAGTGAACGTTCTTAATCGACCCGAAATACTTGAAGCGCTCTCCTTTGGGGCTATTAACCGTGCAAATGAATTAAGCTGGGAATCTATCGCCCGCAGGCTTGGTGACGCTTACCATTCCGTTCTAAAGCTGCAGGCAACACAAGAACCTGCTATTTCCTGTTGATCTTAACCATTTTTAAATAAGGCGCATCGATGAAAACAGTGTCAATTATTCAGCAATACCTGACCCATTATAGACTTCCTTTCATAAAACGATTGCGAAGCGATTGCCTGAACGCGGGAATCAATCTTGTTGTATACTATGGGAATGACGTTTCCCGACATATTATGCCAGAAGTCCCGGATTGGTGCCGAAAGGTTGATATCAAATATTTTGGGAGGGCAACCTGGCAGTCGGCGTTTTATGCAACCAGAGACGATGATCTGGTGATCGTTGAGCAGGCGGTCAAGCATTTGCTTCTGTATCCGCTACTTTTTCGTCGATTTTTTACAAAGCAAAAACTTGCACTGTGGGGGCATGGTCGGAACTTTCAAGCCAAGCACTCCAAGACGATCGCAGAAGTCTGGAAACGCATTGTTTCTCGGAATGTTCACTGGTGGTTTGCCTACAACAACCTCAGCGCGAATGTCGTCGAAAGTCTTGGATACCCATCCGAGCGCATTACCCGAGTGATGAATGCGATCGATACCAACATGCTGCGCGAAATAAAAAAGCAGGTGTCGCCATGTAAACTTGATGAAATCAAGCGCGAACTCGGCATCCATTCCGACAACATTGCGATATACACTGGCGGGCTCTACGCCGAAAAGCGGATTTCATTCCTGCTGGATGCGGCGCGCCGTATCCGGCAGCAGTTGCCAGACTTCCATCTAATCATTATCGGAAGCGGGCCGGATGCCTCCATAGTCGAAGCTGCCGCGTGTTCGTGGATTCATTATCTTGGGCCGAAAAATGACGAGGAGAAGATTCCGTATTGGATGATTTCCAAAGTTCTTCTCATGCCGGGTGCAGTCGGACTGGTAATTCTTGATTCTTTTGCTTTAGGAATTCCGATGGTTACTACTGATGTCGGAAACCATGGCCCGGAAATAGATTATCTCCAGGACGGAGTGAATGGCATCATGGTCAAGGATACTGAGAACGCGCAATTGTATGCAAAAGCCGCGGTGGACCTTCTGAGTGATGAACCTCGCCGATTACGTCTTGTCGCTGCGGGTAGCAGGGATGCCGACCATTACACCATTGAGCGCATGTCAGAAGCATTCACCACAGGGATCGTCAATGCCTTAAACGAGCGTGTATTGTTGCCAGTCAAATCGCCTTTGATTCAAAGGCATAATCGTGTCCTAATTATTCAGGATCATATGCCGCATTATCGGATTTCGTTTTATGAATCATTAAAGAGATGCTTAGCCGAACATTCACTCGATTTGACCCTGGTCTTCAATCCCAGGGTTGCGTCGAACGTTATTGCTGGTCATCTGCCTTGGGCTAAGCCTGTAAAAATAAGTTGGCTGGGTAAAATCGGATGGCAACCGGTGTTCAAGTATGCGCGTTGCGCTGATCTTATCATTGTTCAACAGGAAATGAAATATGGGGTTTCATTTCCTTTGGATGTTTATTGCAGGTTGACTGGCAAACTCTTCGCCTTTTGGGGCCATGGCAGGAACTTTCAAGCAAGAAACCCAGATTCACTGGTAGAAAGATGGAAGCGTTTTTTTTGTAGTAAAGTTGATTGGTGGTTCGCCTACAACGACCTCAGTGCCAGAGTCGTAAAAGGCTATGGTTTCCCTTCTGAAAAAATAACCAACGTTCAAAATTCCATTGACACAAGAATCATTCGGTCAACCCGTGCCATGCTAGATCAAGAATCTCTCGACGAATTAAAGGTATCCATGGGGATCGTGTCGGATCATATTGCCGTTTACACTGGGGGGCTCTACCCTGATAAGCGAGTTTCATTTTTGCTGACTGCCTGTGATCTTATCAGGTTGCAGATCCCCGATTTTCAATTAATCGTTATCGGGAAAGGAGAGGCGGTTCATCTCGTTCAAGAAGCTGCACTCCAGACGGATTGGATTCACTACCTCGGCGCAAAAAGTGATGAAGAGAAAGTTCCCTTTTGGGCCATTTCTAAGGTTTTTCTGATGCCTGGTCTGGTGGGATTGGCGATCCTCGACTCGTTTGCGCTCGGGGTGCCGATGGTTACAACCGCCTATCCTTATCACAGCCCGGAAATCGATTATCTCAAGAATGGCGTCAACGGCATCATGGTCGAAGATTGGAAGAATCCCGCCGCGTATGCGAGGGCCGTGATCGATCTGTTTCGCGACGAACCCCGCCGTCAAAAAATAATCGAGGCCGGTAAAGCCGACGCTGAAATCTACACCATCGAAAACATGGCCGAGAACTTCGCCGACGGCATCCTCAAGGCTTTGGATCTACGCCCGCATTGACCACCAATCGGTAGGGCGTGGTCGCCGAACGCGCCGACTTCTCCCGACGGTCACGTCGATGCCCTCGCCAGCGATCTCAACAACCGGTAGGGCGTGGTCGCCGAGCGCGCCGACTTCTCCCATCCGGCACCGCACCAAGGCGTCCCCAACTGCAAGCA